>Ga0307379_10010058_pt1 | contig 12576 bp, 9 predicted proteins | sample UN2MG_FD_202237 | JGI IMG/M metagenome (GOLD analysis project Ga0307379, IMG submission 202237) | Soil microbial communities from Risofladan, Vaasa, Finland - UN-2 | ecosystem: Environmental > Terrestrial > Soil > Coastal area > Acid sulfate soil | place: Finland: Risofladan, Vaasa | collected... | reverse complement strand
CGGTGGTCCTTTAAACTCGATCCGAAGGACGCCGGGCAGCAGGAAAAATGGTACGCCGGCAAACTGGCCGAAAGTATCGAACTGCCCGGCTCGACCGCCGAGAACGGCTACGGCAACAATCTGTCAGTCGATACGAAGTGGACCGGCCAGATTGTCGATAAGTCATGGTTCACCGAGGACAAATACGAGAAGTACAGGCAGACCGGCTCGGTGAAGATTCCATTCTGGCTGACACCGGTGAAACATTATGTCGGGCCCGCCTGGTACCAGAAGCAGCTCGATATCCCGGAAAGCTGGAGCAATAAACAAATCGTGCTGCTGCTGGAGCGATGTCACTGGGAAACAAAAGTCTGGGTGGATGGGAACCCAGCCGGCATGCAGGACAGCCTTTGCACGCCGCAGCTCCACGACCTGAGCGACCAATTGACGCCGGGCAGGCATACGCTGACCGTTCGCGTGGACAACTCGGTCAAGTATAACGTCGGGGTCAACGCCCACTCGGTCAGCGACCACACGCAGTCAAACTGGAACGGCGTGATCGGGCACATGGAGCTGCTTGCGACCGACAAAATATGGGTCAGTGACGTTCAGGTCTATCCGGACATCCGGAGCAAATCGGCCAGGCTGCTCGTGACAATCGGCAACGCAGCGAACAAACAAGTCAGCGGAACGCTCACAATAGCGGCCAAAAGCTGGAATACCGGGCAAAGTCACGTCCCGGCACAAAAGATCGCCAGCTTCACGGCGTCAAAATCCGAAACCGTCGTGGAAGTCGATTACGCGATGGGCGGCGACGTGCTGCTGTGGGACGAGTTCTCCCCGGCGATGTACAGGCTGACCGTCTCACTGAATGCCGCCGCGAACGACAAGGCGTTCAGCAACGAAAAGATCGTCACGTTCGGCATGCGCCAGGTCGGCACAAAAGGAACTCAATTTACTGTCAACGACCGCCCGACTTTTCTGCGCGGGACACTGGAGTGCTGCATTTTCCCGCTGACCGGATATCCCCCGACGGACGTCGAAGAGTGGCTGCGAATCCTGCGAACCGCCAAAGCCCACGGCCTCAACCACATGCGCTTTCATTCATGGTGTCCGCCGGAAGCTGCGTTCGAGGCCGCCGATCGCCTGGGAGTTATGTTCCACGTCGAATGTCCGGCGTGGGCGACGATAGGCAACGGCAAGCCCATCGACAAATTCATTTACGCCGAGGGTGACCGGATTCTAAAAGCATACGGCAATCACCCTTCATTCTGCATGCTCGCCTACGGCAACGAGCCCGGCGGGGCCAATCAAAAAAGATTTCTCGGAGACCTGGTCAATTACTGGAAGGCCAAAGATCCCCGCCGGCTTTACACAAGCGCCGCCGGCTGGCCCATCATCCCCGAGAACCAGTACCACAGCACGCCCGGGCCTCGTGGCCACCAGTGGGGCTCCGGGCTAAACAGCCGCTTTAATGCCAATCCGCCCGAGACGGCGACAGACTACAGCAGCTTCGTTAAAGAGTACGACGTCCCCATCGTGAGCCATGAAATCGGCCAGTGGTGCGTCTATCCGAACCTGAAGGAAATCCCCAAGTACAAAGGCGTGCTTCGCGCCTTGAACTTCGAGATTTTCCGCGATTCGCTCGCCGCGAATAACATGCTCGATCAGGCGGATGATTTCCTTATGGCCTCCGGCAAATTGCAGGCCATGCTATACAAGGAGGAAATAGAATCGGCCCTGCGGACGCCCGGCTTCGGCGGCTTTCAACTGCTCGATATCCACGACTTCCCCGGGCAGGGAACGGCCCTCGTCGGGATACTGGACCCCTTCTGGGACTCGAAAGGCTACATAGAACCGCAGGAGCATCACCGCTACTGCTGCGAGACCGTTCCTCTCGTGCTGATGAAAAAACGCACCTGGACCACCGAGGAGAAATTTACCGCCGAAGTTGAGATCGCTCATTTCGGCCCGGCTCCAATCCGGGACGCCGCCGCCGTCTGGTCTGTCACCTACGCCGACGGCCGGAAGGTCGCCTCCGGACGGCTGCCTTCGACCACAATCCCGCTGGGCAACGGCACTGAGCTGGGCAGGATCGAAGTGAATCTTGCAAATGTTGCCGCACCGGCGAAACTTGTGGTGACAGTTTCAATTGAAGGAACACCATATACGAACAGTTGGGATATCTGGGTATATCCTGCCGGGCTCGATACTCAGCCTCCGGCCGGCGTACTCATCGCCGATAAGTTCGATGAACAGGCAAAGGCGGCTCTTAAGAACGGCGGGAAAGTGCTGCTAATGCCGCCGCCGAATTCCATCGACAGTGACGTGCCGGCGGCGTTTACGACAATCTTCTGGAATACGCAATGGACGCACCGGCAGCCGCCGCATACTTTGGGAATTCTATGCGACCCGAAACATCCGGCCCTGGCGCAATTTCCCACCGAGTTTCACAGCAACTGGCAGTGGTGGGATCTTGTCACCAAATCCGGATTCATGATCCTTGATGAATTCCCGGCCGATCTTCGCCCCATCGTGCAGGTGATTGACGACTGGAACACCAATCGCAGGCTCGGCCTGATTTTCGAAGCAAGAATCGGCAAGGGCAGACTGCTCGTATCCGGCATCGATCTCAAAAGCAATCTTAACGAGCGCCCGGTCGCCAGGCAAATGCTTCAAAGCCTGCTGAAGTACATGGATAGTGACTCCTTTGCTCCCAAGGGCAGCATCGACGCCGAACTTTTGCAGGGCCTGTTCAGAAAGCCCTCTTTATTGAGCGGTGCCCGCCTGACAATGGCCGACAGCGAGGCGCCGGGCCACGAAGCGCGCAATGTCATTGACGGCAACCCGGATACTATCTGGCACACTCCCTGGAGCGAAAATGCCCCGGCGTATCCACATGAGTTTCGAATCGAGCTGCCGGAGAGCCTCGAAATCAAGGGATTTACGTATCTTCCCCGGCAGGATATGTCGAACGGCTGGATCGACAAATACCAGGTATATGTCAGCGCCGACGGACAAAACTTCGGCGAGCCGGCGGCAACGGGAAACTTCGAGAGGAACCGGAATAAGAAAAAGATTCATTTCAACAAAAGCAGAGAAGGCCGATTTTTCCGCTTCGTAGCACTTTCCGGATTTGACGGGCAGATATTCGCCTCAGCCGCGGAGATAGATCTTATTACTAAAAGCCCATAACAAAACCAAATGAATGTCATTCTGAACGGAGCGTAGCGCAGTGAAGAATCTCTTTCAAACGTTCATATCCCAGATGCTTCGCTTCACTCAGCATGACAACGTAAGATTGAATATTCATTCTGCCGGGGACCCTAAGTAGATATAAGAATTATGAAAAATCAGGAAGCAAATTCAGCAAACAATCATGCCAGTTACAATATGACTTTCATCTGGCAGATTTGTATAGTCGCGGCTATGGGAGGATTGCTGTTCGGTTATGACTGGGTCGTGATCGGCGGGGCCAAGCCGTTTTACGAGCCTTATTTCGGAATCACCGACGCAACACCTTTCCTGCGAGGTTTAGCGCAAAGCAGCGCCCTGTTCGGGTGTCTTGTGGGCGCCGTTTTGTCGGGAATCATCAGCGACAAGTCCGGCCGGAAGCGCCTGCTCATTTTGTCCGGCCTACTCTTTACCGTCTCGGCCGTCGGTACCGCTTTCGCTGGAAATTTTCTTTTCTTCAATGTGTTCCGCATTATCGGGGGCATAGGAATCGGACTGGCCTCGAATCTCTCGCCGATGTATATCGCCGAGATTTCTCCGGCACGTATGCGGGGAAAATTTGTCTCCATAAACCAGCTCACGATTGTGATTGGGATTCTCGCCGCCCAGATTATCAACTGGCTGATTGCTCAGCCAGTGCCGGAAGGGGCCGGCACAGAATACATCCTAAGCTCATGGAACGGCCAAAACGGCTGGCGGTGGATGTTCGGAGTCGAAACCGTCCCTGCATTTCTGTTCTTTCTGCTGATGTTTTTTGTGCCGGAGAGCCCGCGCTGGCTTCTCAAGTACGGCAGGGATGAACAAGCGGCAGGAATCTTAAGCCGTCTCGGCGGCGCCAAATACGCCGCCCCTGCTATCGAGGACATTAAGAAAACCCTCGCCGGAGAAGAAATTGCCCACGTCAACTTCCGGGACCTTTTTGAACCGAAGCTGCGCAGGATTGTCATACTGGGCGTTTTCCTGGCTGTGCTCCAGCAATGGTGCGGGATCAACGTGATTTTCAATTACGCCCAGGAGGTCTTCGCGGCGGCAGGATACGGCGTCAGCGGCATTATGTTCAACATCGTCATCACGGGCATTGTAAACCTGTTATTCACGTTCGTAGCGATATATACGGTCGACCGGTTCGGCCGGCGAATCCTCATGCTGATCGGCGCCGGCGGCCTGGCGGGCATCTATGCAATCCTGGGCGCCGGTTATTACCTCCAAAGCACGGGAATACATATGCTGGTACTGGTAATTTCGGCCATCGCCTGTTACGCGATGTCACTGGCTCCGATCACATGGGTGGTTATTTCGGAGATATTCCCGAATCGAATACGCGGCGCCGCGATGTCCGTAGTCGTATCCAGTTTGTGGGTCGGCTGCACGGTCCTGACTCTCACGTTTCCATATCTGAAAGCGGGCCTCGGCGCTCACGGCGCGTTCTGGCTCTACGGCGTCATCTGTGTAATCGGGTTCGTTGTGATCCTGATGAAACTCCCTGAAACAAAGGGCAAATCGCTGGAAGATATCGAACGCGAACTGGTCGATTAAAAACAATCCTTGCAATCGACCATCACTTTCGGATATATAAAGATACTCAAACTGACCGATTAGCGTTGTCATCCCTGCGAAAGCAGGGATCCAGGAATGTAACGGTTTTAGTGGATTCCCGCTTTCGCGGGAATGACAGATTGTGCTATGTTATTATCATTGAGCGATTTGCTGTTGCATTCGACTAAAAACGGTCAGTTTGAATAAAGATACTAAAACAATGAATCAGGAACTTTTGTAAGGTAAGATACGATGACAGAGATTTTCTTCAAGCCCATGAATAGAAGGAGTTTTATTCAAACCGGCTTAGCCGCTTTCGGAACACTGGTTACCCTCAATGCGGGTTGCAGCCCCGGCTTAATCAAAAAAGACGAAAAGCAAACCCGATTGGCGCTTTTGGCCGATACTCATATCCCGGAGGATGTCGAGAACAATTACCGGGGATTCTATCCATACCGGAACCTGGAGAAAGTCGTGCCGGATCTCGTTTCTAATTCGCCCGATGGGGTGCTCATCGCCGGCGATTTGGCACGGCTGACGGGCCAATCGGGCGATTATACCAATCTCAGGAAGCTCTTGAATCCGGTTGCCGAAAAAACGCCTGTTTTTATGGCGCTCGGCAACCATGACGACCGGCAGAATTTCCTTAAGGTTTTTGACGAGACTCCCGGCGACAAACCTGACATGAAAGGCAAGCATGTAACCGTCGTCAAAAAGGCGGCCACCCGCGTGATTATGCTGGATTCTCTTCTCTATACTAACAAAGTACCGGGCTTATTAGGCAAAGCTCAGAGGCAGTGGCTGGAAAATTATCTGAAAGAGTCTGACGATACGCCTACGATTCTCTGCTTTCATCATGCTTTGACGGATAGTGACGGTGACCTGCTGGACGTTCCGCGCCTGTTTAGCATGATTGCACCAATTCGGAAGGTCAAGGCGATTGTTTACGGTCATTCTCACGCATACGGATTCTCCGAGTTCGAAGGGATTCACCTGATCAATCTTCCGGCGGTGGGATACAATTTCAATGATAGCGAGCCTATTGGCTGGGTGGAAGCCCGCCTGGGAAACCGGGGCGGCGATTTTGTGCTTCATGCCATCGGAGGCAATCTCGATCAGGACGGCAGCGTAACAAAACTCGCATGGCGAAAAGGATAAGAGGACGGATTTTCGATGCTTCTTTCTGCACGGATGAAAAAAAGACAATGGGTTATCGAGTCGGCGGACAACCGCCGCGAGCAGCTTGCCAAGTCGCTCAAGGTCTCGCCGCTGCTGGCACAGGTTCTGATCAATCGCGGAATCACCGACATCGAAGAAGCTTCCTTTTTTCTCAGGCCCAAACTGACCGAGCTTATCGATCCGGCCAGGATGCCGGGAATCGAACCGGCGGTTCAACGATTAAAACAGGCGATCAGGAACAGGGAAAAAATCACCGTCTACGGCGACTATGACGTGGACGGCATTACCGGCGTAGCGATTCTCTGGCAGGTATTGACACTGCTCGGCGCCGATGTGGACTATTACATTCCCCACCGAATCGACGAAGGTTACGGCCTGAACACCGAGGCCATCGGGACCCTGGCAAAATCCGGCACCAAACTCCTGGTGACAGTCGATTGCGGCGCCACGGCGTTTCACTCGGCCGAACTGGCCGGACAATTAGGCATCGACCTGGTCATCACCGACCACCACCAGCTCGAACCGAAGCTGCCCCAGGCAACCGCGATCGTTCATCCGGGGCTGGAAGAATCGTACCCGAACCAGGATTCCGCCGGGGCGATGGTCGCCTTCAAGCTGGCCTGGGCCGTTGCCAACGAATTCAATCCGGGCCGAAGGCTTGAGCCGAAATTGCGGGAATTTATGCTAAGCGCAACCAGCCTGGCGGCAATGGGTACCGTCGCCGATGTCGTGGACCTGCGGGGCGAGAACAGGGTCCTGACAAGTTACGGACTCAAAGCTCTGCCGGACTGCAAGCTCTCCGGCATAGAAGCTTTAATCGAGACGGCGGGATTGACAGGGCAATCGCTCGACAGCTTTCACATCGGCTTTCGGCTCGCGCCAATGCTCAACGCCGCCGGCCGGATGGGACATGCAAGACTGGCCGTGGAGCTGCTCACATCAGACTCTCCCGTCCGCTCGACGCAGATAGCCGAATATCTCAGAGAGCAGAACACCCAGCGCCAGCAGTGCGAGCGCAAGATTTTCAAGCAGGCCTGTGAAATGATCGTCGAACGGGATATGAACCACCCCGACCGCAAGAGCATCGTCCTGTCAAGCGAGAACTGGCACACCGGCGTAATCGGTATTGTCGCATCGAGAATCGTGGATAAATACTATCGCCCGACTATTATGATTAACGCAGCCGACGCCGAGAACGGCATCGCCCAGGGCTCCGGGCGTTCGATCCCCGGTTTCTGTTTGCTCAGCGGCATCAAAGCCTGCTCTAAGCATTTAAACAGCTTCGGGGGACACAAGATGGCCGCCGGCATCACAATCGAAACCGAGAAGATCGCCCGGTTCGCAGCCGAATTCGAAGACTATGCAAAACAACATCTGAACGAAAACGATGTAGCCGCCAAACTTCATATCGACGCGGCGGTTCCGTTGGAAACGTTTCGAAAAGAAACGGTCACCGAGCTGCAGTTACTCGGTCCATTCGGCCAGGGTAATCCGGAACCGACATTTGCCACGAAAGGGGTGCGCCTGGCGTCGCCGCCCAAGAGGGTCGGGGCGGGCCGCGAGCATCTACAGCTTGCAATCACCGACAATACCGCAACGATACGCTGTATCGGATTCAGATTCGGAAAGCTGGAGAAAAAACTGCTGGAAACCGAGTTTTTCAACGTCGCCTACCAGCCGCAAATCAATACCTACAACGGAAACAGCAGCGTCCAATTCGTTCTGACCGATATCCAGTTCGAATAAAAGTTTCAGCCGGACCTTATCTTTTTTCGACCGTTACCTTGTCAATTTTGAATTGCCCAAGTGTGGTGGCCAGGTTGAACAAGTCTCCCGGCTCACCATTGCCGGCAGCTAAAATGATATGGCCGGCGTCATAGCCGCCCCGCCCGCCACCTCTGAAAGATGCGTCAAGCCCGACCCATTTGCCGCCTATATAAGCCTGGGTCCAGGCATGTCCGCCAAAGCCCCGTTGCCCGAGAAAGTCATCCACGTACGCCACCCCGGCGACCACCTGGGCCGGTATCCCGACGGCCCGGCACATCGCAGCGGTAAGGACCGCAAATTCCGAGCAATCACCCTGCCTGCTGGCGGCAACCTCCGCCGCCGATGCGTAACCGACCGACAGGCTCCTGTTCTCAATGTACTGTGACACAAACGCCTCTATCTTGCGGGCCGCCTCGCCCGCATCTTTGGTGCCGCCTACCGCGCGGCGGGCAAGTTCGATAACCTGCTCGTTGTCACTCTGTAGAAATCTTGTGGGTTCCATAGCCTCCAGGATCGCCGCATCTGTGCCCTTGTAAGGAAACTCTACTCCCGCCGGCGCGATAACGGGCTCGACCTTCAGGATCATTTTGCCGCCATCGAGCTGCTGCGCTTTCTGGTTATCATTGGATGGTATCGTGAAATCGGATGCCCCTTCTACCGGGCTCAAATAATAAGTTATGGACTTTGCCGAGGCCAGATTATTCAACGGCTCCGGGCTCTTAAGGAACATCCTGTCGATCAATTCCAGCACATCGTTCTGGCCCAGCGCGAATTCCTTCGCGCAGGCGACCATTTCAACCAGGATCCCCGCTATCGGCATGATGTTCTTTTGCATCCTAAGGTCCCGGTCAACGTAACTGGTGCTGACAATTTCACCGGCCCCCGGCATAACAAGAGTCGTCTTGACTTCTCTCAGAGCCACTACACGTCCGAGCAAATCGACGTTTTGCTCCGGGCCGATACTTATTTGAGTATCGACCGCCTGCATGATTCCGGGACTGAATATCTTGACCGAATACTGCGTGCCTTCTTTCAGACCCTTCTTCAGTGTCAGCAGGCGCAGGCCTTCGGACATCACCGCGCCCTGCGGCCATTGAAGCGTGCTCTTCTGCTCGGTACCCATCGAAGTCGTAGTCATACTCACATTTCCCTGCTTATCCACCTGCCCTGCCATTTTCATAGCCATCGCGCCCAACTTCTGCGTCACCTCAAAACCCAAAGGCTCGCCGCTTGTCGTCTCGATACTTGTCTCCATCATTTCAATCGTCACCGAAATACCGCCCCGGCTTATCGTCATACTGACCTGCTCGGAGCTTGTCACTTTGTCCCCGGAGACGACTCGATCCTGGACGGCATGGCCGACTTTTTTTCCTTCCATGAACACGGCAAGATATTCCGTTTCGTCCGATACAGCCTTCGCGCCGGCCGAACTCGTGGAAATCAGGCAGGCAATTACCGCAAAAATGCAGCAAATACTTAGAGCATATTTAATTTTCATCGTCCAGTTCCTTTCTTAAGTTATTGTTATCAACGGTTATTATAGGCCAAAATCATAATCTTTCACCATCATATTTTCAAGAAAAAGCCATCCCCATCCCGATAACAACAATCGGGATGAGGCTGCCACCCAACAGGATTGATGGGATTTGGGTGGCAGCCTCAAAGCCGCAGGCTTTGGGGATGGTCGCGAATACCATAGTCCAGCTAAACACATATTCGTTTTTGCCAAAGATTAGACCCGCTGGTTGCATTATCCGGCATTTTGGCCTAAGATACTCCGTATTTGATAGGTCGAAAAGATATGGTTACTTAAGAAGCAGTAATCAATCATTAAAAATCAGGCAACAGGAAATTATGACTTTCAATGAGCTATTGGCATTAGTCCGGCCGGAAAATGGCCTGCGTATCCGTACCGATTCGCGACTTGTAAAGGACGGAGATATCTTTGTCGCGGTCAAAGGCACGGCTTACGACGGCCACGACTTTATCGAGAAGGCCCTTTTAAACGGCGCCAGATACATCGTCTGTCAACAGGATGGGCGATACACGATACGCGATGGCCGGCACGAATCCGTAATCGTCGATAATACCGCGGAGGCGGCTGCGATTCTGGCGCAGGCGGCCGGCGGCAATCCGGCTTCGCAATTAACGAATCTGGCTGTCACCGGAACGAATGGAAAAACCACTGTCGCTTTCCTCGTTCGCTCGATCATCCGGCAGGCCGGCCAAAAGTGCGGCCTGATCGGCACCATCTTGTACGACACCTGCTCGGGCAATATTTACCAGGCACCTCTGACAACACCCGACTGTCTGGATATAGCCGCCAGGCAAAAGGAAATGGTCGAAAACGGCGCGAAATATATGATCATCGAGGCAAGCAGCCACGCTCTTTCTCAAAACCGGCTGGCACAAATCAACTTCAAGGCTGCCGCTTTCACCAATCTTTCAGGCGATCATCTGGATTATCACAAGACCAAAGAAGATTACCTCGCCGCCAAGACCAGACTCTTTTCGGCTCTTGCGCCGGATTCTGCGGCAGTCTTGAACAAACAATCCCCGGAAGCCGAACTTATCGCCGCCCAAACCGGCGCCGGGCTCTTATGGTACGCCATCGGGGAGAAGGCCGACCTCACCGCCCATATCGAGTCGATGGATATCACCGGGACAATCTTCGCCCTAAAATACGCCGGCCAATCCTCGATTGTAAGAACTCCTTTGATCGGCCTGTATAATGTCAGCAATTGCCTGGCCGCAGCGGGATTGTGCCTTGCCGCCGGTTTCGAACCGGAGACGGTCGCCGCAGGTTTATCGGCTTTGAAAGCGATACCCGGCCGGCTGGAAAAAATCGATCCCCGCTTCTGCGGGGACAAGCTTGCCCCTGCGAAAGCAGGGGGCAACTTTTCCGTAATTATCGATTACGCCCATACCGACGACGCCCTGAAAAATGTCCTCACGACGCTAAAGCCGCTGTGCAAAGGCAAATTGCGAGTCGTCTTCGGCTGCGGCGGAGACAGGGACAAGACCAAACGCCCACGCATGGCCAGGGTAGCCGAAGAGCTGGCCGATTTTGTTATAGTGACCAGCGACAACCCAAGAACTGAAGAACCTAATGACATCATAAATGACGTGGTAGCGGGTTTTGAAAAGAGCGAAAAACAAACAATAGCGATTGAGCCGGACAGAAAAATGGCCATCGAGCTGGCTATAAAAAGCGCTGTCAAAGACGACATCGTACTAATCGCCGGGAAGGGACACGAAGATTATCAAATCATCGGAACCAAAAAATCCCACTTCAGCGACAAAGAAATCGCCCAGGAATGTTTGAACAAGCAAAATTGAACATATCAGGAGAGTAAGTCAAAGATTTTTTTCTATAGCAAACAGCTCTTTCGTCTTTCAATTTAACTTTCTGCTTTGCCACCTCGAAGGATCGCGGCTGGCGTGAAAGACGGCTATAATCATGATATGATCCGTCTGTTCAATGAAGAATATTCCGTACGGGAATCTGCATATAAAAGCTCTGCGAATATTTTTACGAACCTTTTGATAAATTTTAGGACTTCGTGCAATGTTTTGTATGCAGGCATCAACGCAAAACAAGAACTCTCCGCCCAAACCTTCGACTTGTTTCTCATACCACAAATATGCCTGGGTTAAATCCGACTCCGCTTCGGTGGAAATAATAACAAGATTCATTTGGTTGATTTTTTTATGCGTTTTTTAACGACATCCCAGGGGCTGCCCGATTTAGGGTTGCGATGATAGGCTTCCAACCTGCGATCTAATTCCTTGAGTTGGAAATCCGTAACAGGTATCGCTTCGGGGCACTGAGCAATGCTGTCCCAAATATCTTCCACAAGTAGAATCCGTTCGGGAATATCGTATTGTAAAACTTTGGATAAAATCGATTTTTTCATGTCTATATTTTAACACGTTTTTGTATTTATTGCAATATAAAGCTCGTTAGATTTAATCACGGAACCATACATATTTATTAACTCAAACTGACAGATTCTCGCTGTCATCCTCCACAGGACGCCTTACGGTGCTGCGAAAGCAGGGATCCAGGAACGTAACGGCTTAAGTGGATTCCCGCTTTCGCGGGAATGACAGATTGTGTTATGTTATTATCATTGAATGATTTGCTGTAGCATTCGACTTGAAAACGGTCAGTTTGAGTAATTAAAATACCAGGAAATCTTGCGGTCTATTCAAATTCAGATGGGCACTTCTAAATAGGTTGAAAAGCTGTGTGGCTGTGGTACCTTGAGCCCCTCCCGCTCCATTCTCTCCAGATGGAAAACGATGGCATCCTTCATGTTTTTCTCTACTTCTTCCTTGCCGGAGCCGACGGCCACACAGCCAGGCAAATCAGGAGAAAAAGCGGAATAGCCAGTATTCGTTTCTTCAATGACAACCAAATATTTCATCAGCCTGCTCATTTTTTACGCAGAGGCCAATTGTTTTACTTCTTTTTCTATACGTTCAGACAGTCTGTCCGTCTCCACATCCAGATCATAATCCATTTGAAGACCCATCCAGAACTGCGGTGAATTGCCGAAATGCCGCGCTAAACGAAGAGCCGTATCTGCGGTTACGCTTCTTTTGCCATGAATGATTTCATTTATTCTTCGAGCAGACACACCTAAGCCCCTGCCAAGCTGATTCTGGCTCATGTTCATGGGCTTTAAGAACTCTTCAAGAAGAACTTCGCCCGGATGTAAAGGGGGAATTTTTTTCTTCGGCATATTTTTAACCTCAATGGTAATCCGTAATCTCGACTTCTAAAGCATTGTTATCGACCCACTTAAAGCAAATTCGCCATTGGTCGTTAATGCGAATGCTATATTGTCCCTTTCTTCGACCTGATAACATTTCCAA
>Ga0307379_10010055_pt1 | contig 12580 bp, 19 predicted proteins | sample UN2MG_FD_202237 | JGI IMG/M metagenome (GOLD analysis project Ga0307379, IMG submission 202237) | Soil microbial communities from Risofladan, Vaasa, Finland - UN-2 | ecosystem: Environmental > Terrestrial > Soil > Coastal area > Acid sulfate soil | place: Finland: Risofladan, Vaasa | collected... | reverse complement strand
CAGACCTGCTACGAATGCAACACAGAGCTCGCTCATGGCGAATGGTCACTCTACAGAGTGTACGTCTACGAGTACGAGTTCTTCACAGAGTATCTGTGCTTCAAGTGCACAGAGAAGTAAGGAGAGAAGAGATGTTTCGATTCTGGAAGCGCAAGAGAGCAATGAACACCTACTGTGAGGCAGACCTCGCGATGTCGCTGTTCCTTCAGCTCATGAAGGAAGTTCCTGCCAAAGAGTTGACACTGCAAGCGGTAGAAGACGCTGCGACGGTAGCTGTCGGTGGAGCAAACATCTTCACCAGAACATTCAACGGCGAAGGAGAGGAGCTATGAAGGAGCTGGAGGAGCCGCGCGATCTGATCAAGAGGTGGAACACCCTGAACAGACTTGCGAAGGAAACGATCGAACAAGAGCGCACACTCAGGCAGCGCATCTGCAACGACATCTTCGGTGAGCAGCAAGGTCGGCTGAACATGACGGAGAACTACGGAGGCACGAAAGTACGTGCGAAGCGCGACCTGAAGCCGAAGCTGGACAACGAAGATGAGTTGCTCGCAGCGTGGGCAGACATGAGCGAAGAGGAGCAAGAGCTGTTCACTCAGGTGTGGAATCTGTCCAGCAAGATACGCAATCTGCCGAGCGACAGCATCGTGTGGACTTTCGTCACTCTGCATGATGCGATGCCCACGCTAGAGATCGTGGATGACTGAAGAGGAGCGAGAGCTAGCTGTCAAGATGGCGATCTTGGTCTACCAATCAACACAGGAGCTCTCAACGCTTGCTAGTGACGAAACGATGAGGGATGCGATACAGCAACTCGGTCGCACGACATTGGTCATGCTCTTGCTGTGTGACGAGATTGCTGGAAGACAGGCTGCCGATCTGCTCGGCGTCATAATCCCTCCGCTCGATAGAAGCAAGCTCAACTGATTTCAAAGATGCCAAGCCTTCACAGGGAACGCGCGGCACAACCAAGAAGAGGAACGTAATGGCGATTTCATTCAAGACAATCAGTGAGGCGATCGGAGACTCCGGCGTCAAGATACTTGTGTTCGGTCCAGCAGGCTCTGGCAAGACGGTTCTGCTCAGCACCATCCTGCGTCGGCTGAAGCGCATCCATGAAGAAGGAGGCGCAAAGCGCAAGCTCCTCATCATCTCTGCCGAGAGTGGTCTGCTCTCGTTGCAGGATCTGCCGCAAGAGCTTCAGGACTACATGCAGGTCGTGGAGGTCAGCACCATCGAAGACGTGGACGAGGTGTACAATCTGCTGACAAGCGATTCAGATCATCCGTTCGACTGGATTGCGCTTGACTCTGTGACGGAGATCGCGGAGGTGCTGCTCGCAAACGAAAAGCAGCTCTCGCCTGATCCGCGCAAGAGCTACGTCGCAGCGGCTGACAAGATGTTCGCGCTCTTGCGCAGCTTCAGGGATCTCCCGAACGTCAACGTGGTCATGAGCGCGAAGGAGCAGAAGTACATCGACGACAACGGTGTCGCTACGTTCGGGCCGATGATGCCCGGAAATCAGCTTCGTCAGGGAGTGGCGTATCTGTTTGATGAAGTGTTCGCGCTCCACGCCATTCAGGTAGACGCCGGAGACGGCGACAAGCGCACAGAGCGCAAGATCCAGACGGGCCTGAACCTGATGCGTGACTGCAAAGATCGCAGTGGGAAGCTCAGCATGTGGGAAGACCCCGATCTCACAATGATCGTGGACAAGATCAAAGGCGAGTACGTCGCGCCGCCCGAGAAGGAGCCGCTCCTCCCGACAGAAGAAGAACTGGAGAAGGCGGATCAAGAGCGTCGCATCAAGGAAGACGACGAGCTCGGGCGACAGATGAACGCCTGATTAGATTTCAACAACGAGCACTCCCATAGGCGAGTAGCTCAAACCAAAGGAGGCCATCATGGCCCAACTGCCCGGAGCATTCAATAGCAGCGAAGAAAAGGGAATGGACGACTTCAGTCCTGTCCCCGTCGGCAAGTACCTTGCGATGATCGTGGAGAGCGAGTTGAAGGACAACTCCAATCAGAACGGCAAGATCCTGTCGTTGAGGGTGAAGATCATCGACGGCGAGCACAAGGGACGTCTGGTCTTTGACAACCTGAACATCGTCAACCCGAGCGAGCAGGCAATGGAGATCAGCCGGAAGGCGCTCGCTTCCATCGGGAAGGCCGTCGGTGCTGGTACGTTCACCGACACAGAGGTGCTTCACGGAAAGCCGATGCTCATCACGGTCGGCATGACGAAGGCTACTCCGCAGTACCCTGCACGGAACAAGATCAGCTTCTACGATCGGGCACCGAACTCGCCGCTCGAAGGAACTGACAAGCCGAACGGTGACGTCGCAAAGACACCGTGGAGCTAAACGAGTTGAGCGATGCCTCACAGCATCGCTTGACCTGATGGGAACTAGACCACCCCATCGGCGCAAGAGCGTGGAGTTGGCTTGAGCCAACGCTCGCCGACAAAGCGCAGTGTCGACCGAGGAGGGCAGGGTTACTCTCTTCCCTTGTTCTTCTCGGTCGGCCTCTTGTGAGTAATGTCATGAAAACTATGCAAGAGAGAATCAAGGCTACTGGCGTCACAGACATCGCTACCATCAGTTACGCGATAGGAGTTCGGTACAACACAATTCTGCGGCTCGTGCGTGATGGACACGAGCCGATCTCAACGGTCGATCAAACATTGATAGCCATCTGGCTGAAAAAGAAGGAGGACAAGAAATGAAACGAATGGCAGCAATCACGATCCTCATGTTTGGATGCGCGACATACGCGCCTCCTGGATCTGTTCACTTCCAAGAAGGATACGTCCACGGATGCACGACTGGCGAAATGTCGGCTGGGAATCCGTGGCGACAGTACACGAAGGAACCGTATCGCTACGAAAACACGCCTGACTATCGCAGTGGATGGGACGACGGCTTCATGATCTGCAAAGGCAAGTACGAAGCGCTCAGTAGGCGATACTGATGGTCAAGCTACCCGAGAATCCAAAGACACTCAAGTTTCAGCTTGACTCCAAGACTACAACGCCGAGAAGAAGTGTGCGTATCGGAATGGCGTCCATTGGCGATGCGTGTCGTCGGCGTCTGTGGTTCAAGTTTCGGTGGGCGAGCCCACTGCAAGAGCTACCGTCGCGCGTTAATCGCATCTTCAAGTTCGGCGACATGATCGAAGAGCTTGCAGTAGCGGAGCTCACCGAGGCCGGATACAACATCACTGATCAACAAGATCCCGTTGAGGGATTTGCTGGTCATGCGTTCGGCTACACAGATGGGCTCATCCATAACGTTCCGGAGGCACCGAAGACACCGCATCTGTTTGAATGCAAGAGCATGAAGGCGTCTTCGTTCCGTGCAGCCGTGAAGCGGAATGATGTGCGCGTGAGCGAGCCGAAGCATTACGCACAGATGCAACGCTACATGCACGCGAAGGGTCTTACGCGCGCACTCTACTTCGTAGTGTGCAAAGACACGTCCGAAGTGCACATCGAACGTGTCTACTACGACAAGGGATTCTCCGAGGATCTTGTGCGCAAAGAGATGGACATCATCATCGCCACTGAGCCGCCGACGAAAGAGTTCATCGAGACTCAGTTTGAGTGCAAGTTCTGCGACCACAAAGATGTGTGTCATCGCGGAGCACGTCCGGAGCGTAACTGTAGGACCTGTGAGAATGTCGACCTTGAGGAAGGCGGCATCTGGCGTTGCACTCTGGACGGCAAGAAGCTTGAGGTGGAAGATCAACTGAAGGGCTGTGGAGAGTACACTCAGCTCGCGATAGGAATAGACTGGAGTCTGTAATGCAAGACAAGGAATGCGTTTGTGGTCACTCGCTATTCACACACGACGAAGAATGGATCTGTTGGTGGATCCATAAGGACGGGACGATTTGTACCTGCATGAAGTTCCGTGAGTATGATCCAGTGCGATCTTCAATGAGGATGCTCAGCCTTACGATGATCGGCGCTGCGGTCTTCTACGGCGGACTGATGCTCTGGTGGTGGATGTCATGATCATTCTAGGCGGAGGCTACGCTGGTCTGATAGCAGCCTGCATGAACAGACACGCGATTGTGTACGAAGCATCAGAAACCATCAGGACAACGCACGACGCTGTCCTTCGGTTCAAGACGGACGTTGTTTCAAAGGCGACAGGCATCCCATTCAAGAAGGTGCTTGTTGACAAGTACATCTACGACGATCGCATCAGCGAGTTCGTTGCTCCCAATCCAGAGCTGAATGCAGCCTACTCTATGAAGGTGAGCGGCAAGATCCATCGCCGTTCCATTATGGGCACAGGACTCGGGCTTGAACGGTACATCGCACCGAGAGATTTTTTGGAGCAGATGGTAAAGAAGTGTGAGTCGCGCATCGTATCGTTGGCACAAGTAGAAGGCTTCAACGAGCGCGAGATACTTTTCAAGGACGAGGATGGCCTGAACAGGTTGAATATTCCTGTGCTGTCCACGATCCCGATGCCGGTCGTGTGTGAATGGATCGGGCTGCATACGTTCGTGGAGTGGACATCCAGGAAGACATACTCTACTGTCTTCCGCATTGAAGGCGCAGACGTCTACAACACGATCTATTTCCCATTCGGTAGTTCGGTCTATCGTGCTTCGATGGAGGGAGATCTACTCAAAGTTGAGTCAACCCAACCGATCAAGTATTTTGATGCTTGGAGCGCATTCAAGCTCAATGGATGGATGAAGAACAACAAGATCAGTGGTGACTCCGAGATCGTGAAGTGGAACACAGAGACGCCACTCGGCAAACTTGCACCTCTCAAGGATGAAGCTTTCCGCAGACAGGTGATACTCAACCTGACTAAGGATTTCAACATCTACAGTCTTGGACGCTTCGCAACATGGCGCAACATCCAACTGGACGACATCGTCAACGACGTGAATCGCATCAACGAGATCGTAAACAAAGATGAGTATGATAGGATGCGCGGATGAAAAACAAATGGTGTCGTTGGGGACTTCATAAGTACGTTCCTGCTCCGTTCGGCTTCTCTTCGCACTGGTACTACTTCAAATGCGAACGATGCGGGAAGGCGAAAGCTAAACACAAAAGAGGGAGATGATCATGGAAGTAAAACTAATTGACTACCAGAAGGATGCGCTTGCGCTCCTGCTCTACACAAAGAACACTCGGCTTCAAGGCGAAGAGACTTTGGAGTCAATCAAGGAGTGGTCGCCCGACAAGCAACAAGAGCATCTCGCGTACATGCTTGACACCATCAAGTCATCGTGGGAGTTCTGCCATTACATCTTTGAGATCAACGGTGTCAGCCGCGCGTTTACGCATCAGCTTGTTCGCACGCGGAACAACAGTTACGCACAAGAGAGTCACAGGACTGTGGACGCGAGCGATCATGAGTTCATTAAGCCTTATGGTCTTGACGAGAACAAGAGCTTTGGCGACTTCGCGTGGATCATGCAGACTGGAGAGAATTCCATTAACGAGTATTCCAACATGATCGAAGAAAACGTTCCTCCTGGAATTGCTCGCTCCATCCTGCCAACGAACATCAGCACATCCATCATCGTGGGAACTGATCTGCGCACGCTGCATCAGATGGCTGAGGTGCGTCTGTGCACGCGCACTCAGGGCGAGTATCAAGACGTGTTCCGGCTCATGAGAGATCGCGTCGTGGAGGTGCATCCGTGGGCGACGGACTTCATCAAGGTGTTCTGCGCCAATCATGGGACGTGTTGCTTCCCGCGATACACGGAGTGTCCGATCCAGAAGTACACATACATGAATGACATTGAGGGACATCAGATGCGCCTCGGCATCATCAAGGAGGAGCACGAAGCAACGAGGCACGAGGCTAATCCTGTCGCGAAGAAGGGAATGTCGCAATGAATCCCGCTGACATAGTCGCAAACATCCTGGAGAAGGCGGCGAGCACCTTCCGGAGCAAGCGTACTGTCTACGGAGACAACTGGATCACAGTCGGCTATGTGCTTGTCGAGTTGTTCCCAGAAGGAGTGAAACTTAAATCTGTTGCTGACTTCACAAGGATGTTCGTGCTGATGATGATCGTCATGAAGACGACCAGATACGCGCGGAACTTCGGGAACGGACATCGCGATTCGATTCGCGACATCACAGTCTATTCAGCCATGCTGGAAGCGTACGACACAGAAACTTTCGATCATGAAGACGAGGTGAACGAGAAGTGAAAGCTGCAATCGTGACTGGAGCATCCGATGGTCTTGGGTGGGAGATCGCCAATCTGCTCAGGGAGAAGATGCCTGTCTACAACCTGTCCATCAACGTGCCGAGCAAGTCGTTCAGCGACTACTCGTTTCCGGTGTGGAACTACCTGTGCGACATCACAAGTGAATCGGACATCGTGGGCGCGATGGACCTGATCCGCGACGGTGATGACAAGATCTACTACCTCATCAACTGCGCCGGAACAAACGGCATTGATTACCTGGAGCACACGAAGGAAGAGCTCTGGGACAGGGTGATGGGCGTCAACGCGAAAGGCATCTACCTGATGTCCAAGCACACTCTTCCTCATCTTGCGCGCTGGGGAGGCACGATACTCAACATCGTGTCAAATGCTGCGCACGTTCCAATGACGAGCAGCATCGCCTACAACGCGAGCAAGGGAGCAGCGCACATCATGACGCTACAGATGGCGCGTGAGCTGATGCCTCGTCACGGCGTCACAGTCTTCGGCATTGCACCGAACAAGCTCAAGGGAACGCAGATGAGCAAGTACATCGAAGACAGCGTTGTGCGAGTGCGTGGCTGGACGGAGGAGTATGCAAAGGAGTATCAACTAGCATCGCTTCCGGCCGGCGAGGAAACGGATCCCGCTGTGCTAGCGGAATTCATTGCATTCCTTCTAGAGACGAAGGAACGGCACAAGTATCTCCACTCCTGCATTCTCCCCTACGGAGCCTGACATGAAGATCGATCAGATAGCCTTCGGCTGTGCAACGCTACACGATGTTGAGTATGCTCAGCAGTTCCTCAAGAAGTTCGGTGCGACTGAGTGGAGCGAAGACCATGTAGTCGCAAGCGGATTCGTTTACGGCGAGCCAGCCATGAACGCCGCGCACCTCTTCTTCAACTATCAGTTCGGTGTCGAACTTGAATTGTTGTGCTATACTGAGGGGCCTAATTGGCTTTCTCGTAAGCTCCATCCTGGCGCAATGATCGTCCCTTCGCACATCGGCGTCCATGTAGACGCAAAAGCCATGAAGATTGAAAGCGAATTGAAGATCGTCCAGGAGGTCTACACGATTACGCATACGAATCCTGTGATCGCAGGGAAACGCACATATCACTACAAGATCTTTGGCACAGATGGACATGTGCCATTCGATATCAAACTCATTGAAAGGATGAACGTAGAATGATGATCTTCGCCGACACCGAAACGACTGGCTTGCTTGAGGCAGAAGAGGCCGACGTATCTCGGCAGCCGTACATCATCGAGGTTTGCTTCATCAGACTCACAGAAGACTACAAGTTCGTGGACAGCGTGGAGACGCTCATCAAGCCTCCTGTGCCGATCAGCGAAGAGATCACGCGCATCACAGGCATCACGAATGAGATGGTCGCCGACAAGCCTGAGTTCCCAGAAGTGTACGCGTCCATTGTTGAGCTGTTTCTTGGAGCACGAACTTTCGTTGCTCACAACGCTCGGTTCGATACCGGAATGCTCTGGTGTGAGCTTGTCCGCATGGGAAAGGAGTTTCACTTCCCGTGGCCTCCCGAGTGGTTCTGCACAGTGGAGAGGTCCTTTCACATAGAACAGCGTCGGCTGAAGCTCAAGTATCTGCACAAGCTCGCAACTGGCGAAGAGCATGAAGGACAGCACAGAGCGCGTAGCGACGTTGAAGCGCTCGTACGCTGCTATAAGTGGCTCAAGGAGCAGGCATGAGCATTGACACAAAAGAGAGTCTTCTCGGTCGATTAGGGATGGCGCGCAGGCTGGTCTGGCATCTGCTTCAGGCATCCCTCAGGAGCGACAGTCAAGCAAGAATCATGAGTGCGCAAATCAAGACTCTTTTAGATAACGAAGAAGAAATCCGTGAGCAGAACGCAGAGCTGATGGATGAGATTTCAAATCTGGAAGATGAGATCGCACGACGATGAAGCCCACCGACATCCCCTGGGATCGCATCCACCGCTTCCACGAGTTCTGCCACAGACTCTGCCTGCTGTACAACGGCAGTCAGACCAGCGGACCACGCTCTGCGAAGCGCAATGCTGAGAAGGGCGGTCATCCGCTCTCCAAACACACCTTCAAGGGCGGATGGGGAGCAGCATGGGACATCGTGTTTGACTATCCATCCATACTGGTGAACATCAAAGATCTTGTCGAGCAAGAAGGCTACACGTTTGTAGCTGAAGATCACTACGTTCCAGGTCAGTGTCACATCCAACTACTCCCATACGGAGTCAAGCCAGGAGATGAAAATGCCTAGCATACGGTTCTACGGAGACAGCCTCCTCACAGATGTCCACAACCACATCATCATCGAGGGGAGCCACATCGTCGGCGGCTCGCGCCTTGTCCCTGGAGCAGTTGATCCAGAAACTGGTCAAGATATCAAAGACTTAGAGTGGAGTCCAATGGGAGGCGAGTTGTGGCAGACGAACGTGCTCGGCAACCCGATCCCAGATGTGGCCGTCGTATCGTTGCTTCAGAACGATCTGTGGCTAGCGAACAAGTATGTTCCTGGAATGGGATCATACGGTCGTCAGCCGTTCTCAATCAAGCCGCACATCAACGCGTTCCTTGATGGTATGACAAACGTCGGTGTCGAGCGAGTTCTGTGGTGCACGCCGCCGCGCTCTCCACGGAACCTGACGCGCGAAGCATGTCTCAACGTCTACCTCGCCATTCTGCGCGACGTTGCCCAGAGCACGAGCATGGAGCTGGTGGAGTTTGACAAGTACCTGAGCGCCGAGGCTCACTTCGATCCAACAGGCTACGCAGCCACGCACCCGAAGGCATCAGCACTTTCCTACATCGCTGAGCTGATCCTCAGCAAGGTGGACAACGGATGACGTCAGCACTCAGCAACCACGTCCCTCGCGATCTTGCAATCATGCCTCGGCTAAGCGCATCAAACACAGCAGTCAATGACATGATACTCAGAGACTGTGTAGAATCCGCAAAGCGTTACGGCAAAGAGATCCGCCGCCGTGCGAGATTGTTGAAGCCCTGGAGGAGAAGCCGTGAGCACTACAAAACCGTGTGCACCGTGGCACTGCAAAGTTCACGATATTCTGGTGATGACTGAAACCTGTGTCTATTGCGAGAACGAGCGGCTGCGTCGTATCGAAACACTGGCGCGTTCGTGGCATCGGCAAAATCAGCGATACATGGAAGGATGCGCAGACGATGATGAGCTGACCACGCTTATCGACGCGCGAGATGATGCTGCCGAAGCGTTGAGTAACGCCCTGGAGGAGCAGCCGTGATGATGCCCGGAAACTGTCAATGCGAATGTGCGAATGATGGAGAATGCTTTCATGAGTGGAGCACGCTGAAAGATAGACTGACCGCGATGGCGTATGGATCAGTCATGTCTGAGCATTGCAAAAGATGCAACACGCTCAAGGTCGTGCATGATATTCGCTTAGAGAACAAGAAGAAATGATTCACCTCACACTCAGGAGCGAGTTCAGCTTCAAGAAGTGCTTCGGTCATATTAAGACGTACACAGAAATAGGTCTGGGCGATACAATCGGTATCGCCGACGAGGACAACACGTTCGGTCACGTGCGGTTCTATAACGAGTGTATGAGCAACGACATCAAGCCGATCCTCGGCGTTCGGCTCATGGTTCTGCAAAACAAGCCTGAGCCAAAGAAGAAGGCATTCGGTCCGCGCTTGATCTTTCTCGCCAAGAACATGGAGGGACTGCAAGAGATCTATCGGCTCGTTGAATGCGCGTGGGAACGATTCTACTACCATCCGTTCCTTATCCAAAACGATCTTGATGCAATCACACCGAACGTCTTTGTGATTGCAAACAGCCTGAGGCTGATAGATCCGAAGCGCGTGGACTACGTTGGTCTCTGTGCTGAAACAGATCCGCTTGCTTTGAGGTCTGGCTTCCCGCTCATCCACGTAGACATCAATCGCTTCCCTCGTGCACAGGACAGCAAAACATATGAGCTGATGCTCCAGCGTCGCGATAGGATGATGCAGACATATCCTCAGCACATCCTTCGCGCATCTGAAGTGAGGGCGATGTTCCCAGAGCTTGCAGATGTTGCAATGTCCAATGGAGAATTCGTAGCTGAGCAATGCAACGTCAAGCTTCCGTGGGCCGAGAACGTAATCTACAACGGTGATGAGACCGTTGAGTCATGGTGCCTTGAAGGACTGCGCGACAAGGGGATAGATCTGGATGATGAGATCTACATGGATCGCCTCGACCGCGAGCTGAAGCTCATCAACGACAAAGGCTTCACGCAATATTTCCTGGTCGTTGCTGACATGATGCGCTTCGCAAAGAAGAAGATGCTCGTTGGTCCTGCGCGCGGTTCCTCGTGCGGCTCGCTCGTCTGTTACTTGATGGGCATCAACTCCGTTGATCCTATCCGGCATGGACTTCTGTTCGAGCGGTTCATTGACGAGAACAGATCCGACATCCCCGACATTGACATTGACTTCCCGGATAGCAAGCGACACCTCGTCGTCAAGTATTTGGAACAGATGTACGGAAAGGAGAACGTGCATCACATCGGTACTGTACTGAAGTTCCAGACCAAGTCAGCACTCCAGAATGTAGCGATGAGCCTCGGTGTTCCAGAGTTTGAAATGGAGGACCTGAAGAGCGCAATGCCTGAACGAAAAGGCGGTGACGCTCGTGCATCCATGCGCATCAACGACACGTTTGAAACCACAGACGTCGGGAAGGAGTTCCTGGAGCGATACCCCAAGATGATCCGCGCTGCTGAGATTGAAGGCCACGCCATGACTAGCGGCAAACATGCAGCCGGCATCCTCATCACGAACGATGCGCTCACGAACTACGCGGGCATCAACACGCGCGACGGCGTTGTGATGGTAGACAAGAAGGATGCCGAGAAGGTCAATCTGCTCAAGATTGATTGCCTCGGTTTGCGCACACTCAGCATCCTTGAAGACGTAATGGATGCGATCGGCATGGATCGCAACGACCTATACGATCTTCCACTGGACGATGAGCCTGCGCTCAACGTATTCCGCGAAGGAAGGATGTGCGGTGTCTTCCAGTTTGATGGTCATGCGTTGCGTTCTGTGTCACGGCAGATTGAGATCAAGGACTTCTACGACCTCGTTGCACTCACAACGCTTGCGCGTCCTGGACCGATCCACAGCGGAGGAGCTTCAACCTACCTCGCCCGACACAGCGGCACAGAAGAGATTGAGTACCTGAGCGAGCACGAGTCTGTCATCAAACATACGGAACAGACATACGGAGTCATCATCTTCCAGGAACAACTGATGATGATCGGCCGCGAATACGGTGGTCTTGCGTGGAAGCATGTCCAGGCGATCAGGCGAGCATCCTCAAAGTCGCTCGGCGCAGACTTCTTTAACGAGATACGCGAGCACTTCGTGGAAGGAGCTATAGCCAAAGGACAGTCCGAGGAGGAAGCGAACTACGTCTTTGACAGGATGATCGCGTTCGGTAACTGGGGAATGAACAAGAGCCACGCTGTCGCGTATGGCATCATCAGTTACTGGACCGCATACATGAAGGCTCATCATCCGCTGGAGTTTGCAATGGCGAATCTGAACCACGCGCAAGACGAAGAGCAAGCGATGAAGCTCTTGCGTGAGATGGTTCGCTTTGATGGCATCAAGTACAGCGATGTTGATCCTGATGAGTCGCTTGCGAAGTGGTCCATACGCGATGGCGAACTCCTGTGCGGTCTAGAGAACATCCCAGGCATCGGCGAGAAGAAGGCGATCAAGGTTCTTCAAGCGCGCAAGGATCCATCGTTGTTCACTCCTGGACTGATTGACAAGCTAGTCAATGCAGAGACAGCCTTCGGCGATCTGTTTCCATGCGAACGGAAGTGGGGAGAGATGAAGCGCGACTATCAGAAGTTCGGTCTGGACAAGAAGCCGATCAACATTGAGCATCTGTCTGAGGACAATCCGGGCGAGTACATCCTGATCGGCAAGATGGTCAGCAAGAACGTGCGAGACATGAACGAGTACACGAACGTCATGAAGCGCGGAGGCACGCTGATCGATGGTCCTCAGTACATGCTGAACATCCGCGTGGAAGACGACACCGACACAATCATCTGCACGATCGACAGGTTCAATTACGAGCGCATCGGACGCGACGTGGCAGAGACTGGGAAGGAAGGAACGTCGTGGTACCTGATCAAAGGCAAGATCATCAAAGGACGATGGCGCAAGATTCACGTCGGTGAAATACTGGACCTGGACCGATGGCAGGCGAAGACGATGATGGAAGAAACGAGCTAGGAGATGGCAGATTCCAGCGAGCTGTCTCCGCGTAGGCTACATCTTACGAGAGAGCATCTTCCAGTTATACCTCAATTCTATGTAGAGGTTCTG
>Ga0307379_10010054_pt1 | contig 12580 bp, 10 predicted proteins | sample UN2MG_FD_202237 | JGI IMG/M metagenome (GOLD analysis project Ga0307379, IMG submission 202237) | Soil microbial communities from Risofladan, Vaasa, Finland - UN-2 | ecosystem: Environmental > Terrestrial > Soil > Coastal area > Acid sulfate soil | place: Finland: Risofladan, Vaasa | collected... | reverse complement strand
TGGGCGGTGTCTCTCCGGCGTTTGAATTTCGTAATATGTCCAAGCAGATATAATCTTTGGCCCGGCTCTACAACGGAGCGGAACTTCGCTGAATTGATACCGGCAAAACCGACAAAGCCTTCCAATTCATAAATCTGCTTCATAAAAAAGCTCGAAAGCTGGGCTGCCGCCTCAACCATTATTACTCCCGGCATCAAAGGCCGACCAGGGATGTGCCCACGAATCCAGAATTCGCTATCCGTTACATCCTTGTAGCCTAAAATCAAACGCTTGTCCTTATCAACCCAAAGGATACCATCAAGATGCTGCATCTCAAATCGCTGGGGATTTACTTTGCAAATTGCCTCCCTGTCGAATACAGGCTCGGCTTGAAGATCTATTGACGATAAATCAAATAATAAGGGAGGAGGCATTATTGTCCTTAATAAAAACTTCCCGCGCTTTCATATTGCGTATTATCATCACAACTGTTCATACGCAATACTTCAACGCGCAACATACACAACGTATGATACATAATTATACAAGTATTTTACGAATACTTGTGATGGCTATTGGGCCGATCTGATTTCAAGAACGCGATTGCGAACAACTTGAGCAGCCTGCTTTACTTTCTGCATTTGCTTGCGAACCCGCGTTCCTGCCGCCTTATTTCCGCCCTCGGCTTTGCTGATATCGTTTTCAACTTCGGCAACCAGCCTTTTCAGGTCTTCATACTCTTGCATTTAAGATGCCTCCACTTTGTGGATTAACACTGCCGTTTTTTCGATTAAAATCGCCCAAAACTTAACGGTATTTTACTGTTTTGTCAAAGAAAAATGGCTTTTTTTTAAAAAAACGATATTTATTTTTTTCACAATTTGATGAATTTTTACGTGATTTCGGGCATTCGAGAAACCTGGAAAGTCTCCCAAAACGAAGCATCAGCCTGTCAGGTCGTCATTTTATTGGTCAGTTCCGCCACTCTCCGGCCGCAGCGCTGACATTGTTTCTCTACACGCTGGTCGGGCTTACTAATGGAAACCGGCCCATAGTGGTCACCTTTAGGATCACCCTGTACCACCATGCCGCAGATAAGCATCGCCTCTAATATGCCAATAATCGTGGTCTCATTACCACCGCCGATATTTGCCGAACTGGTAAATGCAGCTCCCACTTTACCGTCGAGCTTGCCGTGCCTGCCTACCAAATCATCTATCAACTGTTTAACCTGCGCCGCCATCTGGCCATAATATGTCGGAGAGCCGATTACTATTGCATCATAACCGAACACGTCCTTAGCTTCTACATCGCTGATGGACTTGCATTCGGTCGGCAAATCAGTCTCATTCATAGCCTTTGCTATTATCTGGGCCATCTCTTTGGTATTACCTGTTCTTGAGTAATAGATAACTAAACCCTTTGACATTTTTACCCTTTCCATTTCTATTTTAGCTCATTGCAAGCCTTTCGCATCGCCCGGTACAACATCCATGATGCAATACACAATGAACAATTGTGAGATAGCCATCCGGCCCCAATTAATCTTAGGCTCATTTCTAATTAGTGCGGGACTTCGCCGGCCTCACAATGACAATTGATTTTGTTTCTTTCTTTAGCTGGGATTATCTCCGGCTCATCTACGCAAGTAAAAAAGTTTTTCCGGCAGAGGAACGTTGTTACCGAATTTATCCTCGCCATATCCCGACTCTGCCAATAACTTTATATCAGCCAGGACCCGCTTGTCCCCGATAAAGGTTGCGGTCAAATGAGCATCCACATCGATCTTACCCATTGCCAGCAGCCGGGCTATTTCGCCGGTAACCTTTTCCAGCAGCGTCCCTTCCTTTTCAGTCGGTTCTTCCGGCAACTGCAGAGGCTGCTCGTACAGGATTAGTTTCCCTCGCTCAGCCAATGTCAGTACAACGCTTCTCACGATAGGATCAATTTTGCTCTGGCCGGCCTGTTCCTGTTCCCTGATAATCTTAAGATGGACGATTTCCGAGGCCAGCCACCGTCGTTTTTGCGCGTTTACCTTCTCATTGGCACGGAACAGCTCCAGCGGTGAGCCTGCATTGTAATCCTCCTCGTCCATCTGCATACGAACTTCGCTTCCATAATGCAGGACAAGCTTGGAAATCAGCGTTGACGGGCGAACATGAAACCCGCGATAGGAAGGAACGGACACTTCGACTCGGCCAACCTCAGCGTAGCGCTTGAGCATCCTATGACACAGATGCTCGGCACAATCAATATACAGACTTATGCTCGTAACCGAGTAGTTCATCAGAACCAGCAGCAGTTCCTCGGCCTGTACCAGTGGCTTAAATCGAGTTTGTGAATCGCACATATCCTTATTCACATGCCGCTCGTAATAGTGGGCGAATGATGTGGCCGTTTTCAGCAAATGAAAAACAACGCTTATATGGCCTCTCAAAACAGGCAAGTCTGTATCCAAATCTTCTGCTTCAGTACCTGAGACGTATGTATCGTACAGTGACTGAAGATTGTGGAATCGAAGCTCGAGACTTCGCAACATTTCCTCGCTAATCGAATCCAGAACGTAGGAAGCGTATGCTTTAGGCTTAGCCCGACTGGCAGCGCGAACATCTTTACTGTCAGCAGCCAAATTCAAAAAGGCCGTGGCAAGTAAAGTTACTGTTTCGGAGACTGTCTCTATCCTGCGCGTGCCGCAGTCATGTGGCAGTCGGCCGGCCGGCAGATCCTCTGTGTAAGATTTCTCACGTAAACTTCCCTGTGGAATCGCAAGGCCAAGCTGGCCGGCTCTGTCGATCATTTGCTTTCCCGCCCGCAAAAGTACGTCGCCGGTAAACTCAAGTGCCTCTTCCGTTGCCTTGACGAAATTTCTTTCGATCGGCAAAAGCCGATAAGCAGGCAATGAGTGTTGAATGTGGAGCAGCTCATAACTTACGTCAGAAAAAAGCTTCATCGCCGCCGTCAGTGACCTGAATGAACACCAGCGGCAACTGTTGCCTGCATCGTAGGCGTCGAGAAGCTCTTCAATCTGCATAGATTGTGAAAGCAATTGGCCCAGAAACGGACGTATCATAACTTTGTCGTTCGTATTACACTCTGACAGGTGGCGCGCAAGGCCAAGCAATATCCGGGCACGTTTTGCTATCAACTTTTGAAAAGCTTTATCAGTAACGGTTACTAAAACCATATTATTTTCGTTCGCTCTTTTTCGGTAACGGCATTATGTCCGGCTCATCGAAACCTGCGGGTATCTTAAAGTCGAAAACCTTCTTGTCTATTTTATTATTGAATTTCGGCTTGAGAAATTTTATCTCGAAAACATCCTTCAGCTCTACCGGCTCAGTAGCCGGCTCGGTCGAAACCGTCACTATTTTAGTTGGCAGACCCAATTTCTTATCAATCCAGAAATCGATAGATACGTAGTCATCTTTATAAATCGAATTCGGCTTAACTTTCAAATGTACTTGAATAAAATCTTCGGGTCCGGACTTTTTTTGCTCAACTAACGTTATCTCAAACTCCTTTTTTATATCTTCAATCCTGGAAAAACCAACCATTGGAAAATTCTTGTTAATCAAATCAAAAACATCTATCGGCTTATTCGGGTCTTGGGCATCGGCTAATTGAATATACTTGATTCCCTCCATTTCGTAGTCGATCTGAACAGCCCACATCCCTTCGAACCGGTGCCCGGGATGAGAAAGATAGGCGCCGTCGAGCACGATATATTCCTCGACGTATTTTTCTTCTTCCTCATCATCTATTGTCCTCGTTTGAAAATTTAGTCTCAGCTTTGAACTGCTGCCTATCTTGTCATAATAAAAAACACCTTTCTGCAGCTTTTCCGATTCGAGCAACGGCTGAATGAATTTATACTCAATCTGTGCCTGAATGGACATAAGCTCCGATGTTTTCTGATTCAACTGTTTTAAGACCTTATCGGCTTCATTAGTCTTTTGCTCTGTCGGCCGTTTTGTATTAGAACAATTCGGGCACTTACAAGCTACCTTGCCCTCAGAAGCCAAACAAGCGCTCACCGCTGATAACAAAATAATGGCTGATTTGATAATTATCTTTTTATTCATTATTCCGAGTTCCTTTTTCTCTAATCACTATTTTTTACCATCGATTATTTCAAGTATCCGGCTGATATCTTCAACACAAAAATCCGCATGCTCGACAAATTCGTCGGCTTGACTGTGATTAGCCAGAAGCACTGCGACAGCACCTGCCGCCTTTGCACTGAGTAAATCAAAGAGGTAATCGCCTACCAGCATAGTTTCCTCAGGTTCCACGCCGAATTGCTCACATATACGCAACACCCCGAAAGCATCGGGCTTGACCGGCCCGTCTTCTCGACCGATAACAGTATCGAATTCCAGCTCGTGCTTTTTGGCGATAGCAAGGGCATTTTCACGCTTATTACGCGTCAAGACCCCGATATGAATACCTGCTGCACGAAGCGCCGAAAGCGTCTGTTTCGCATTGGCGTTAAGTCTGGATTCTGTTACCGCTTTTTGCTCATGATAATGAAGTATTTTCTCGGCATCCTGCCGCTGCCGAACGGTCATCTTTTCCATCGACTCCAGAAGAGGCCCGGAATCTCTGGCCAGGCCTATTTCTTCCCGAATGGCATCAAAATCAAAGAAAGGCTGGGTTATAGTGCCGTCCAAATCAAATATCACAGCTTTAATCTGCATCTATAATACTTTGTGGCTGCGTCTATGCACCCACTCGTCCATATATTTATGCTTCACGTTTTTTGCGCAGCAACTCAATAAAGTATCGGCCAGCCTGGCCTATAATTTTACCTTTACGAAGAATTATTCCGGTAGTTCTAACAAATTTTTCATTAGAAAAGGTAATTGCCTTTATTGTTCCACTGCTTAGCTCTGGAAGGATGGCCGTTTGAGGCAATATACTGATTCCCGAATTTATTTCCACCGCCCGTTTGACCGTTTCGATGTTATCGAACTCCATCACCGGCCGGACAGCAACATTATAACGCTCCAGAATACTATCTATCCACGCCCGCGTGGGAACATTTTTCTCAAAAGCGATGAATTTTTCAAACTGTAGCCTGTGAATATCGATCTGCTGTTCATGCGAAAACGGATGTTTCGGACTGCAGACCATAACCAGCGGCTCATCCTCAAAGTCATACACTTCGAGTCTTTTGTCTCTTTTAGGGACAGCTACAAGGCCGATATCGACATTACCGGATAAAACCAGCTCATAAATCCTGCTGGCACTAAAATATTCAATATGGACATTAACATTCGGATAGCTGACCATAAATTTCTTAACGTAGTCAGGCAGTGTATGCATCCCGATACTGAAAATCGCAGCTACGTTTACCCTGCTCACAGAAGACTTCTGCAAGGCATTCAGCTCGTTCTTGAGCTGTTCATATCTGTCAAGCATATCTTTAGAGGCCTGGTAAAGCAACTGCCCTGCCTTAGTTAGTTCAATAGGTCTTTTTTTGCGGTTTATCAACTGACACTTATGAGCAAGCTCAAGTTGTGCAAGCTGCTGTGAGACCGCAGATTGACTTAAAAGGTGTTTTTCAGCAGTTCTTGAGAAACTTCGCAAATCCGCTAAATCACAGAATACCTTTAATGTATCTATGTGCATTATAAGCTACCCTAATAGATTGTATTAACATTAATTTCTTGTACTATACTCCTTAAGTGTGCTATTTTAACGGTTTACTTTTGATGTTAGCAACACAATTATGGGGTTTTCCTATTAGTTTAACTTATTTTAATAGTTGCAAAAAAACGAAAAAAACAAATTATGATTGTTAATGGAGATTACTTAAATGACTTCAAACACTGTTATTAACGCCGTTTACGAGCAGGTCCAAAAACGTAATTCGGGCGAATTAGAATTCCTCCAGGCGGTTAAAGAGGTTCTTGACTCTTTGGGACCGGTACTGGAAAAACATCCAGAATATGTCGATGCCAAAATCGTTGAGAGGATTGTTGAGCCTGAGAGACAGATAATATTCCGAGTGCCCTGGCAGGATGACAAGGGAAACGTCCAGGTAAACCGTGGATTTCGGTTCGAATTCAACAGTGCCCTTGGCCCATACAAGGGCGGACTCAGATTCCATCCTACCGTTACTGCAAGCATCCTGAAATTCCTCGGATTTGAGCAGATATTCAAGAACGCTCTTACCACCCTGCCAATGGGTGGAGGTAAAGGCGGGTCAGACTTTGACCCCAAAGGCAAGAGTGACAACGAAGTCATGCGTTTTTGCCAGAGCTTTATGACAGAGCTTTGCCGCCATATTGGTCCCGACACCGACGTGCCCGCAGGTGACATAGGCGTAGGCGGACGTGAAATAGGCTTTATGTTCGGCCAATACAAACGTCTCCGCAATGAGTTTACCGGCGTTCTGACCGGTAAAGCACTGAACTGGGGCGGCTCACTCATTCGTACCGAAGCCACCGGATATGGCTGTGTTCACTTTGCCGAGGAAATGCTGAAGACCCGCAATGAGAGCTTCGAGGGCAAAATCTGTACGGTCTCCGGCTCCGGAAACGTAGCCCAGTACACCATTGAAAAACTTAACCAGCTCGGTGCAAAGGCCGTCAGTCTTTCCGACTCCAACGGTACAATCCATGACCCTGACGGGATTGATGCTGAGAAACTGGCTTTTATCCTGGAACTGAAGAACATAAGACGCGGACGTATTAAGGAATACGCCGACAAATTCGGCGTCGAGTATCATGAGGGCAAACGACCCTGGGGCATTAAATGTGACTGTGCATTCCCAAGTGCAACTCAGAACGAGATTGACGGCGAGGATGCAAAAACACTGCTTAAGAACGGCTGCATTCTTGTCGCAGAAGGAGCCAACATGCCAAGTACACCCGAGGCTGTTGAACAGTTCCTCTCCAAAAATATACTTTACGGTCCCGGCAAGGCAGCAAACGCTGGTGGTGTTGCCACCTCCGGCCTGGAGATGTCGCAAAATTCGCTGCGTCTTTCCTGGACCCGTGAAGAGGTTGACGAGCGCCTCCACAACATCATGATTGCTATACACAAACAATCCTACGAAGCTGCTGAAGAATATGGTCAGCCAGGAAACCTGGTAATGGGAGCAAACATCGCGGGCTTTACCAAGGTCGCCGACGCAATGCTCGACCAGGGACTCGTATAACTAAAACAGCTTACAGATAATGCAAGGGCGTTTGCTGATGTGAACGCCCTTTTTTATTGCGTAATTCTCAAGACGCCGTTACAATTCACTGCGATGGGAAAAGACGTAAACATTGAAAAAGTTGTTCGTCAGCACCTTGAGATGGAGCAGTTTTTTTCCGGCTTTACTCTCAAGTGTACAGCCGGAACACCCGAGCCACAACAACAGAAAGAAGATGGGATGACCGCAGCCCAAAAAGCCGCCGAGCTTGAAAAAATAGACACCGAAGTTAACAAATGCCGCAAATGCGACCTGGGCTCGATACGAACAAACTCAGTCCCCGGCGAGGGCAATCCGAACGCCCGAATTATGTTTGTCGGAGAAGGTCCCGGAGCCGACGAAGATGCACAAGGCCGGCCATTCGTTGGAAGAGCGGGACAGCTGCTGGATAAAATAATCGCTGCCTGCGGCCTTAAACGAAACGATGTTTATATAGGCAACATCCTGAAGTGTCGTCCGCCGGACAACCGCGATCCTCGCGCCGATGAGATCATAAACTGCCTGCCCTATCTTCAAAGACAGATTGAGATAATTAGTCCTGAAATCATCGTAGCTCTGGGCGCCCACGCAGCCAAAACACTTTTGAACACCACCAAATCGATAGGCCGGTTGCGAGGCCAATTCCTCGAGTACTACACCGGCATCGACAGACCACCTATTAAGCTTATGGCGACATATCATCCCGCCTATCTGCTGCGAAATTATTCGCCGGATAACCGCAGAAAGGTCTGGGAAGATATGCAAAAGGTCCTCACCGAACTTGGCCTGCCAATCCCTTAATTTTCGTTATGACGGAAATCAGGCCTTGATTTTTTGGACCGCCACCGGTCATTTCTTGTCCAGGTATCCTTCTGGAACAACGAAGAACTTGTAGCCACCAACATCGCTGAAAAAGATTCTATCCCTGTTTTCCCCGAACCACTGTTTCCAGCCCTCTGCATTCCGGAAGGACTGGTTTGTTCGGAAAATGTCTCAAGGTTACTGCTGCATTCTTTTATCGTCGATAGGTATGCTGTTTTTAACAGAGCGGATATGAATATCACGCTGCGGAAATGCAATCTCGATTCCGGCCTTTCGGAACTCCTGATCGATCGCGAAGTTGATATTGTGCCAGACGGGGACGTAGTTATCTATACCTGAAATGTAAACCCGCAGCTCGAACTCCAGGCTGTTGTCCCCAAAGGCCTTGAAAATAACCATCGGTTCCGGGTCTTTCAATACCAGGGGATTCGCTCTTGCAACCTCATAGAGAATTCGCTCAGCTTTGGCCGTGTCCGAACCATAAGCGATACCCACGAGGAACTCCCGGCGCAGAATGTTGTCGGACAATGTCCAGTTTATCAGATGACCTGTAATAAACTCCTTATTCGGCACAACAAGCTCACGCTGGTCCCATCTGCGAATGGTGGTTGCCCGGATTCTTATCTTGGTTACTTTCCCTGTAACCTCGCTGATTGTAACTACGTCATCGACACGGATGGGCTGCTCGAATAGTATAATAAGACCGCTAACGAAATTGGCGAATATCTCCTGCAGCCCGAAACCCAGCCCGACAGTCATCGCGGCTATAAGCCATTGAACCTTCGACCAGCCTATCCCAATTTTACCGAAGGCCAGCACCGTTCCTATGACTGCAAGCGTATAGCGGAAAAGCGTCGTTATCGCAAAGCGCACGCCGCGGTCGAGAGGCAATCGTCTCAACACGATAATCTCGAGCAGACCCGGAACATTCCGTGTAACAATCACGGTCAACACGGCCAGAAACAATGCCATCGCCAGTGAACCGAGAGTTACATCACTCATTTCCCAAATCTCGATTTTCGCCAGTTCGCCGAGAGCCGGTAAGACATCGTTCCAGACATACCAGATCCCCCCGACAGGCAGAAATACCGTAATCGCATTGATCAGTCGGCGGGTTTGCTGGGATATCTGAAAAATTGAAGTATCTTCTTTTACCTTGCTTTGCTGAGATTCTTTTGTCGAAGCAGATTCCTCCTGGGTCTGCTTTTCTTGTTCGGCGGCCTCGCGTTTTTGGCGCTCCAGCAGAGCAAGCTTTCGTTGCGCTACCATCAACCAACGGACGAATAAGGCCCTTACCATGATCGCCAGCAATATCAGGATGATTGTTATAACAAGCTTCTCGGAGAGCTGCCGTGCAGCGTAAAAATATCCCATGCCCGCCAGGACGGCAAAAACCACCGGAAGGCAGAAGCACAGCGGATACCAGACGTAGCGCAGACGTTCCATCCAGCCGCCGTGTCTCTGCTTAAGATAGGGTTTCATCAGCGTGCCCGTTGGGCTCAACAGGATGAGCAGAAATAATGCAAGTGCCAAAAGACCGAACATAAAGAACAAACGACCCGCGGAGTTATACCATTGTTCGTTGGTCTGCTGTGTCTGCATGACTTCGACTACAAATACCACAGGAATCGCCAGAACAAAGTACCAGCCGAGCAGACGGTGAAAGAAAGACAGCGGCTCATGGCGCATGCGCAGGTGCTCCTGAGCCAGACCGTGAGGCATTGAGAAATGGCGAAGAAAGCCCAACATGAAAACAACCGGCACGAGTGCCCGGAAACCTGAAGAGATCGCTTGAGAGAAGTCATTATCGATAGCACTCGAAGACAAACGCCATCTAAACAAAATGAGAATTATGGGCCAAGTAGAAGCCAGGAACAACGTAAGCATGAGTGTCTTTAGCGTATGCAGGAAGCTGTCAGTCTGAACCTGACGGACCCGCCCGGAGATAATTTCAACGGCCTTGTGCGCCTTTGGATGAAGCACGACCAGTGAAACGATAATCAGCAAGATTACCAGATAAGTTAAGACGCCTGTCTTGAAATCTGTCCAAAGGCTGTTGATAACCTTGTGCCAGTTAGTTGGAGAAAGCAGCCACCCCAAAGCAGAAAAACCTGAACGAAGGTCGGACAAACGTAAGACCATACTGCTCTTGACCCATAGAATGTTCGCATCGATGAAATCTTCATACGCCTGCACTGTATCAACGTACTGCCGCTCTACAGTGTCAAGATTTGCCATCTTTGTCGAGTAATCCCAGTGGAGGGATGCGATTGCACTTAGCATATTACGCTGGCTTTCGTAGTAGCTTGTTGCCTCCTTTGTAATGGCCTGGCGTTTTGTTTCCCCGACGGAAGGATCGAGCTGGGCAAGGACTGTTTCCAACTCGTCAGAAAGATCGCTCAAGTTGGACCTTTCCTTATCACACTCCATCCCATGCAATTGTGCCAAAGAGATTTCCGAGGGCCGGCTTCGCATACGTCTTTGGTTTTCTCTGACATCAGGCAGCTTCTCGCGCTGGCCCAGCAGAGCCATCCCCATCGCATCCGTTACTTTCCCTGCAGTATTAACTTTGGCTCTTACTTCCTCAAAGCTCTTTTTCACTGCCGCAAGCTTGGAGTTGATTAACTCATAATATTTCGTAACAGCTTCCATCTTGGCAACGAGCTCGGTCTGCGTTTGTGCAAACTCGACGTTCTTTTGTGCGATTGCCTTAATGGCGGGATCAGCGTATCTCGTTTCTTCTCTGGCGCGGATGGCCTCCTCTTGGGCGGCCTCAGCCTCCCTCAGCCGCAAGTCGTTCACCTTTTGCTGCCAAAATTCCGCTGTCTTATCTGCAATAGCCAACTGTCGAGCCGCCACGTCCCTGCGAACAGTTAAAAGATCTCCGGCGGCCTCATAGAAAAGCAGCTCTTCGGTATTGGCAGCAATCTGGCTTTCAACAGCACGCTGTTGCGCAAGCAGCAATGCCCGGTTAGCCTGAGTCATTTCGGCCTTCTGCCCTTCAGTTGCTCCGGCCGCAAGTTTGCTCTTAATATCTTCGAGCATCTTCTTAAAAGCGCTCGTCTCTTCGGGAATTTTGGTCTTTCGTTCAGCCCTTAGTTTCGGCTCGTTTTCCAAATTGGTTACATTTTTCCTGGCTTCCTCAAGGTTTAATCTTGCCGTTACGAGGCTTTGCTCGGCTTGTGTCAGTGTGGTCTCAGGCCCGGCTTGAGGCGCGGCAGCACCAGCCAGCCCGGCCAGAAGTTCCTTAAACTTGACCAGATTACCTGGAATATCTTTCCGGGCCTGACTGTATTGTTGTCCTTTTAATTCGAATTCGGCGACAGATTTTAATTGAGCGACTGCTTTGTCGTAAATCTCTGCAATTTTCGCTTTGACCTCGTCAGTCAAGTCCTGCGATTCGGTTATTTGCTTCTTCCTCGTCTGGAGTTTCTCCGTAGTGATCTGTTCGGCAGCATCTGTTGTCGCTGCTTCCTGAACAACCGTAGATTTTAGGCTGGGCGAGTTGGCATCCTGCGCTCCACCGGCGGTCATCGAAGGATTTTGCTGGGATTGACCTTGCAGAGGAACAAAGATAGCCAGAGTAAAAATAACAGCGAAGGTTACCATCAAGACTCTGGTTGTGGTTCGGACATACATAAATCTGCCTGATAACTTATCGAGCATAAACGGTCTCTTAAGCCTGCGAATAATGTTTCGTTAAATACGTTGTCCTCGGTGTATTTAATCATTGCAACAATCTTTTAATAAATTTGACGAATTGCAAGCATAATTATAGTAGGCACTTTCCGCTAAATCAAGCGGGATTTCAAAAAACCACTTAGAGTGATATTCATTCTGAGAATGTTTTGCCGGCAATACAACTACAGCTAATCTTGCGAAATTGGAGCCTAAAAGTTACATAGGCCGCAATTCCAAAAAAAAATATAAATCTTGTGTAACATTTGACTTTTCGGGCAGTCTTATATAATAATGGATATTTATAGCATCTCAACGCAGTTGAATTAACCTGATTAGGGCTTTTTTAGCGGAAGGAGCTTGATATGAGAGAAAAAACGCTTTTCTTGAGATTCTTAACAACCGGCACTCTTGTACTGTTTTGCCTTTTGGTAGCAACGGCCTTTGGTGAAAAGGAAAAAACAGAGCAGCTTGTATTCGATCTGGACGAGGTTTCCGTCTTCGACCTGGGCGAAAGATTAGCGCGGGATTTTCTTAGGGGTCAGAGTTCTTTCTGCGATAATCAACCTCGTCGGTCACCGGATAAATATCCTTCATTTAAATCGCAAAAGCCCCTCTATGGCTCGGTCCATTTTGATGGAGCCTCCACCAAGCCAAAAACACCAGGTTTGCACCATTTCGTACTCGACGAATCTTCAGGCACAGGTAATGGATATGACCTGCTTTATCTTGACTTAAATTGTGACCAGGACCTCACAAATGACACACCACTGGCATCTCTGCAAAATCCGCCCAAAGGGGCATTACTTGGGTATTCATCCACCGAACAAGAAGTCTGTTTTAAGAGTTTTGAAGTAACTTTTAACTTTGGTAATACCGATAAGCGTCTCATAGAAATTATGCCGCGATTGATGATTC
>Ga0307379_10010053_pt1 | contig 12580 bp, 13 predicted proteins | sample UN2MG_FD_202237 | JGI IMG/M metagenome (GOLD analysis project Ga0307379, IMG submission 202237) | Soil microbial communities from Risofladan, Vaasa, Finland - UN-2 | ecosystem: Environmental > Terrestrial > Soil > Coastal area > Acid sulfate soil | place: Finland: Risofladan, Vaasa | collected... | reverse complement strand
CATGAACAGTTGAGGATAAACAATATCATCCACCACATCAGGCCTGTCAAACACCAGAGCCACGATTGAGGTCCCGCGTGCGGCCAGGATACCTTCAAATTCCTCATTGCTAATAGGTGCAATAGGCTGGGGGAAGAAATGTGCCAGACCAGGACGTATCAGATATTCTCGTGATGCATCGACGAATTCTGCCATTCTGTCCAGGGTGAGTGCTGCGGCCACATTCCTGGCAGGGTCTGTCGGATCGACCACGACCAGGGCATCATCATGTAATTTTGTACCGTGTCCCATTATGTCTATTATGGTGCCAAATTTCCAGTTGTCTGCGGCACCCAGCACCTCCAGGAACGAGCCGTACTGGATGACCAGCAGCTCAGCCAGGTACCCTGAAAAACCACCGGTCTTGAGGTCAGACCCATAAACTCCGGCACCTTTCATGAACTGTTTCAATAACAGCACTTCATTTTCCAGCCCTTTTATCCTGGATAATATGAACAGGTTGTGAAATGGCGTGCGGTCCACAGCAGATTTTATTTTGGCAGCGCTTGAGACCCTGAAACAGGGCACCAGGTCAACCTCGAAATCATTGAAATTTGCATGGATATAAGGGTGCTCTGCGTATCGTTCCTCGAAACCATCTGCATCCTTTGCCACTTTCCTGGCAATTTCCAGCCCAACAGTCTTTAGGTCGGCTTCAGTTGTCTCTTCTGGAAATGATATGAAAATATCCAGGTCGTGTTCTCCGGTTATCCAGGTATTCCTGGCTGCTGAACCCACAAGAAGGCTGTTCACTTCAGATAATCCAAGGTCCAAAGCTACCTGATCCACAAGAGATATGATATTATCAGCTACTTCTTGCATTTTCTGCTGCTCATTAGAGGTAGGCTTAATCCTTGCCAGGACCTCATGTAATATTTTTTTTTGATCAAACATGCAGTGGTATTTCCTTTAGTGTCTCGTATATGGGTCCTTTAGGGGTAAGTGTACTCTTTTTTAAAGTGATATTTTTAACAGGGAAATCACCCAGGTCCACATCCTGCAGTTCTGCCAGTACACGGGCCATGTGTGATTTGGATGATTCGTCCAGGAATTTGACCCTGGCCAGCGTGGCATGGGCAGTAAATTTTCCCGTGTCTTTTTTGAACCTGAATTCTTTCAGTACCCGCTCCACTTCACTGTGCAGCAGGTCAAACTCACCCTGAGCGCCCAGCCATACTACTTTGATGTAACTGGGATTAGGGAACACTCCCACACCCGCAACCCTGGCATTGAAAGGTGTGCAGTGAATTTCGGAGAGGGCAGTTGAGATGGGTTCTACCTGGGATTCAGGGATGTCTCCCAGGAATTTCAGGGTCAGATGCACAAGTTCCGGTTTAACTAGTTTCAGGCCTTTACAATCCATTTCCTGCTGGATGGATATGACAGACTTCTTTATGGAGTCGGGCAGTTCCACGGCTATGAATGTGCGTATCATGTTCAATCATTATTACTAGTGGTGTGATTCATTTAAATATACTGATTTTCACACATCCTACTTTATCTATGTAGATGATTGATCTCTTGATACCCACTCAATGTTGTAGAGAAAAAACGAAATCACATACCTCACAATCAAAACGTTCATGTATTAAGAAACAGTCTGATAAATATCAACTAATGGAGACTGACAATGGAAAAAGACCTGAGCAGGATCGGTGTATCCCTGCCCGAAAATCTGCTTAAAAAATTCGATATAATCATAAACAACAGAGGCTACTCTTCCCGCTCAGAAGGCATCAGGGATGCCATCAGGGGTTATATCAGGTACTATGACTGGATGAGCGGTATTGAAGGTGAGCGGGTAGGTACCATAACCCTGGCATACAATCACCATCAGAGGGGCATTGAGGATGTCCTGGGCGAGATCCAGCATAAATATATTGATATCATCAAATCCTCTGTACATATCCATATGGATCATGACAATTGCATGGAGGTCATAATCCTACAGGGAGAAGGCAAGCGGATAAGAGAGATTTTTGAAAATCTTGTCAAACATAAAGGTCTTCAGCACGTCAAGCTCAACACCATCGTACCTAATGAGATCTAGGACTTCCCGATCAGGTCTTTTAACTCTGATATTCTAAGAATTACAGGCACATTTTCACTGCCTCTGCGTAGACGGTGGCTGAATTTTGTCACCATTGGCAGTTCTATGGACGCCTGTTCCAACACATCTGATCGTGAGAACACCTGGCGTGTAGTGTCGTCGATCAGGATGGCACCCTATTTCATGATTATGGTCCTGTCTGCATAGGCTGCAGCAATCCTGTCCGTTAATTCGGATTTGTCCACTATCTGGTTTGATAAGCCCTATCAAACAGCTCAAAAGAGTGGTCCTTCCAGAACCATTCGGTCCAATAATTGCTATAAATTCTCCGCGCCCCAGGGTCAGGTCAATAGCTGAGAACTTACTTCAGGGGCCAATTACAATTTTACATTTGATACTGCATTGCCTGAAGAAATTAACATCTCAGTTGCCAGACTGTATTTGTACTATACCTGGAGCCACAACGGCAGTGAAGGTGCTTATCCTGAAATGGAAGTACTGCTTGATGGTAATCCCATAGTCCCAGAAAAAGAATATTCAGATAGAAAAGGAGAAGGGTCTTATGATTACCCCAGTGGCACCCATGCCTTTAATGTAGCATCATATGTCATGGATGATGAAAGTGTGATTAACATTACAAATTCAGGAGACGGCGTATTTTCCATTAACGGAGCTGTATTACTGCTGATCTACGAGAAAGCCGGCAGCCCGAAAATGGAATACTGGATCAATGAAGGGGCTGATATGATCAAATTCCAGGAAGGAGATACAGCTGAGCGAACTGCCTGCCGAGATCACGCAGCTTTCGAACCTCACCTGAGCGAGAATCCCCTTAAATCACCGCCTCCAGAAATTGCTGGAAAGGGAGTTGAAGCAATTTTTGAGTTTTTTAAATCATTAGAAGCCGAAAAACAACAACTAAACGAAGTAAAAGTATTACTTGTAGGGGATGGTGGTGCAGGAAAGAAGTCTTTGGTAAAAAGACTTCTTGGGGAAAAATATGATAATAATGAACCACAAACCCACGGCATTAATATCAAAAAATGGGAAATAATCGATGGAGACGATAAGATAAAGGTGCATTCCTGGGATTTTGGTGGCCAGGAAATAATGCACGCCACACATCAGAAATCCGGGGTCCTTGACAGCAACGTTGGACGTTATATGCATCCTTTGAATAGCTTGAATCAGAATAACAATCTTGGCGCTAAAGTCGGGGCACGGATAAAGCTACAAAAAAGGACATGTGGAGAAACAGAGTTTCTTTATACTATATTTTTAAGATGGTATATATGAACATAATTCGGATATCAACGAGTTATATAAAATATGGTTCACTATTTTACAAAGATAACTATGGCAAGTTGGATCGAAATGAAAGGTAAACTGAATAAATCAATTTTAGATGAATTAGTAACAAACGTCATTACAAAAAAATATATTTACGGAGCTGTTTTTTATGTATCATCTGATGACAACAGCATTGATTTAATAAGTGCATCCGGAAATATAAAAGAAGATAGTCAATACTATATCGCCAGCATAAACAAGTTGTGTATTTCTGCAATCATTCTGCAATTATACACAAAAAACAAATTAGAACTGAAGGACAAAATTTCAAAATACCTTCCTGAAGAAGTAGTTCGGGGATTACATATACATAAAGGTAAAGATTATTCTAATGACCTTTCCATTGCCCATCTGATGTCTCATACCTCGGGACTTCCCTGTTATCTGGCAGATAAACAAGCCAACGGAAAAACAGCGATGAAAGAGCTTGAAGCAGGTATTGATCAAGCCTGGCCAATTGACAAAGTAATTCAAGAAGTAAAACTGATGAAAACACACTTTCCTCCAGGGAAAGAAGGCAGGGCTAAATATGGTGATACAAACTATCAAATTTTGAGCTTAATGATAGAAAACATTACAGGAGTGCCTGTAAATATTGCCCTGAAAAATTTGTTTCAAGAACTTAACCTGACTAAAACTTATGTGTGTGAAGATGTAAATGACAAAAATTTCGTTCCCATCAATTATAAATCGGAGACAATACATCTCCCGCTTTTTCTCACCTCTACACAAAATGATATAATTTCCACTGCCAAGGACCAAATGACATTGTTAAAAGCATTCTTTAGCGGTTATTTTTTCCCAAAGGAAAGACTGAACGAATTGGAGAAGTGGAATAACATTTTCTTTCCTTTAAAATATGGTATCGGTATAGAAAAATTCCATATGCCCCGTATTTTTTCCCTGTTTAATCCCGTGCCCGATATGGTTGGTAAAAGTGGTTCTACCGGTGCAGTGGCTTTTTATGTGCCTGATATGGATATCTACATAACGGGATCTGTAAACCAGCAAGCAAGGCCTAATATCGCGTTTCAGACCATGATAAAAATTATTAATAAATTGAGATAATCAAATGACTGTTAAGGAAGAAATAAGAAAGCAGCAACAATATTAAAACAATATTTAATATTCTTATTAGCTTTAATTTGAATTATTTAATGCATTTAGCTGTAAATTGAAATCATAAGGTATAAATATGCTTGATTATAAGATTAACCATCTAATTATACGTTAATTGGAATTTCATCCATAGAGGTATTGTATTATGAAAGAAAGAATCATACCAACTGCGCCAATTGAAAGAGTGATAAGGGCAGCAGGAGCCCACAGAGTAAGTGCAACAGCCAGTGCAGCCCTGGCAGACCATCTTGAAGAGTATGGTATTGAATTAGCAAGAAGGGCTAATAGTCTCGCCATTCATGCCAAGCGGACCACTGTAAAAGGTGAAGACATAGAAGAAGCATTAAAACAGTTGAAAAGATGAAAATGGAATTTTTCCATTTTCTACTTTAAATCAGTCTTTTAATATCTCTTACAAAATCTTCCATTTTGACCATAGCCAGATCTACATTTGCATCCGGTTTTAACATAACCAACACTACTGAACTATTATTGACCTTTTGCAGGGCAATAATGCCTTTATCTGTATAGGTCAGATTTCGGTTAAAACCATAAAGACCAAGCTTATTGGCAGAATGTTGGGATTGGACATATAAAGATGAAGATACGGCATGGGCCATCTGAGGATCAATAACCCCATTAAAATGACTTGATATCTCCAGACCGTTGGCTGTAGAGATCCCTACACCCATTACTCCGCCTACATTGTTACAATATTTATCTAGCAAGCTATGAAGCTGATCAGATTTCGATATTTTTACTTCTCCCATGTTTCCCCAAATGATAATATAACTACCAACTAATAAATATTTCGAAACATAAGCAGATAAAAATCCTATGACAAAAATAAGAGAAATTAAGGAAAGAGAACTTGTTTCCATCATAACTGAAATTATGGAATTATGTCTAATTTCAAATAGACCTTCACCCCTGGTTGGTGCAGGCAAGGATGATTGTGCAGTTATAGAACTAAATGGGCATGAACTTCTGGTCGCATCCACAGATATGCTACACAGCAGTACTGATTTTCCTGCAGGCATGACCCCATGGCAGATGGGCTGGATGAGCGTGGCAGTGAATTTGAGCGATATTGCAGCTATGGGTGCCAGACCCATAGGAGTAATGGCAGCCCTGGGACTGCCCCCTGACCTTGAGCTGGATAATGTAAAAGAACTGGTTAAAGGCATGAAAGCCTGTGCCGAGACGTACGGGACTCATATTATTGGTGGCGATATTGACAGACATGATGAACTGACTGTGGTGGGTTCTGTGCTGGGATCGACAGACAAAGCACATCTCATATTGCGAAAAGGTGCCAATATCGGCGATCTTGTAGGCGTTACTGGTGAACTGGGCACAGCAGGAGCCGCACTGGATGCCTTAGAAAATGATACAAATGTGGACCCTGGTTTGGTTGAAAAATTCTATCAGCCCATCCCCAGGATTTTTGAGGGCATGGCCTTAGCCCGGAAAGGGTGTGTGACCTCAATGATGGATATCAGTGACGGACTGGCACTGTCCCTGCATGACCTGGCCGCTGCCAGCGGAGTTGGATTTGGTATTAAGTTTGAAGACATCCCGATCCATGAAAATGTAAGGGATATGGCAAGGGATGATGACCAGCTGGTCGAATGGAGTGTTTATAATGGTGGTGATTTTGAACTGCTGTTCACATTGAGACCCGAATGTGTTGAAAAAGCAGGTGAAGTTGCCGAATTCACAATAATCGGAAAGGTCACATCTGATAGTATCACCCTGCAGCGAAACGGACGTATTGAAGTTATTGGGGCAAGGGGATTCCAGCAGTTCGGGGATAATATATAACTATTCTAGTACCTAAAGTTGATACCATGATCACATGTCCCACCTGCGGAAAACCAGACTGCATCCAGACAGCTGAGGAGGTGCTGGATTCCATATTTCAATTATACCTGGCATGTCCGGAATGCCTGCCAGAACCCGGCTGGGATAAGAAGGCTCCACTACCAGCTCTTCCAGGTGATCAAAAAATAAACAGCAATACCCTGTTATGCCTTTCATGCGGCCGAAGACCCCTGGATGCCATAATGGGTCAGGTATTATCTATTATGCAGGAACATGGGGACAGGGATGATTCTACAGGACTGGCCCAGGTGGGTACACCACTTATCACTCCAGGTTTTCCAATAATGTACCCACCCAGGCTGGGACCTGATAATCTTGTCATCATAGCTGATAATGTCCAGCAGGTTAGTGCTGAAGATATTGTGAAAAAGGTGCCTGAGGTCAGGGGAGTTATTTTGCGAACCGGTGACCAGGCACAGAGTGTGGGCATTCTTGACCTGGATTCAGAGCCTCATGAATATATTCTCCTGGCAGGGTGTGATATGAGAAGCGATCTTGCTCAGACCGTTTTCGGTGAGCTGGTTATCTATAAGAATCAAAGCAAATTGCATATTGAGTTCAATAACCAGGACAAGATGGGGATCATTGAGCAACTGGACATGAAGGGATTATTGGCAGGTAAAGTGATGGTGGACGGCATGTGTGGTTCTGGCATGCTTGGGATGATGGCCATGCTCTCAGGAGCCAAAAATGTTATTTTGAATGATGCATGGCGCCCCGCTATTGAAAACCTGCTAATTAATTTTAAGGTTAATGCGGAAATACTTGATGTCGATCTGGAGACTATTGTTACCCTCAATGATCTGCCCATTATTGGAAATAAACCGGTTCAGGTAGCAAGGGCTACACGGAATGGTAAAACTGTGGCAGAGGTCTATTTTGGTGATCTACGGCTCCTGGGTGATCTAATTGATATGTGTGATGTATGCCTGGTCGATACCTACCCTTCGGCAGACCCATCTGATTTTGTTACTATATGGTCTAAAAAAACCCCTAATGTGATAGTGGTCTGATTTCTGATATTAAAATGATGGGATAGATCATTTACGGGATGGGATAAATCGCGCGGCGACCAGTCCGGCCAGCAAACTTAATATCAGTCCTTCAAATGCCCATTCCAATAATAACATACCAGGCAGATTTATCAGATAAGACATGGTCACATAAGATTGAGCAGTGAGAAGGAAGACTAAGGATCCGTAATATAATCCTTTCTTTTTCCAGGTTTTTCCAGGTACTGATGCTTCAAAGATGTCATAGACAGAAACGAATATCAGAGCGAATACAAAGGCCGATAACATAGATATGATATAGAAGGACACTGGTGGTGGACCCATAGCAGGCATCATGATCTTGCTCCACACCTGGGCATACGCTTCATCCGTATAATAATTCATGGTCAAAACAGCGCCTATCGTGTGTATGACCTGGCTTATTATTAGAATAAGAATACTGGCAATGACGATATTTCTGAGATTTTCTTTCCTGATACACATGGAAAATCAACTATAATTATTAAAAGATGTCTCAAGGTAAAAATATTTTGCATAGAAATAAAGGGTAATGAGTGAGGATAGTAAGCCCCCTTCTGTTTGCACGGCACTTCCCCTTAGGGATGTGATCCGCGTCTAAACGGCATTCGGCTAAGCACCAACTCCGAACCGGCTCCAGAAAGGCCTAACGGTCCACTATTTGGCTTGCACCCACGAGGATTCACGCGTTCCATCCGCAATTCGCGCGACCTCAACCTTTTGGGTATCATAGCATTAACGCGGTACGGTATCGTTTCTGTGCCATCATATAGCTGTGCCATATGAGCTGCTGGTTTTAATCAGCAACTGCCAGGACTCTCGTCCTACGCCCACTACAGGCGTTCGTGTATCTGGAAGGTGGGGGGACTTTCCTCAGATCCAATGACCCGGCGGCCGTCCTTCCTCTCTCAAGCACTAATAGGAGGTTAAGCTTAATATAAATTCGGGTGGCAGGAATTATTTCTTTAAAAAAAACTCTCTGACAATATATAATACTGCAATGATTACTGCCAGATCAAAGATGGATCCGATCAGATCACTATATTGGAGATTGAATAAATTACCTATAGCAGAGTGCATACCGTAATAAAAACTGAACGAAGCAAGCAATAACAACAGTAGCAAAATCAGGATCGTCCCAGTCTTAAATAATTTGATATTGTCTATCTTGTCTTTTTCCTGAACCGTATCTTCGTCCATTGCCTTCACCTGTCGTTAAGTTTGAATTTCCTGAAAAATATTATCACTGATAGCAGACTTATTATTGCGGTTAAAAACCCGAATCCCGGTTCTTTGAAAACTGGTGCACCTTCAGTCCTGAACACATCCTCTGATGGACGGTATGGCGTAGGTTCCACCTCAAATTCAGTGGTAAATGTTTCAGTTGTGCTTATTGTCCGGGTCTGTCTAGTTACATCCTCGACACCTGTACTTTGAGGAGCCATAAAGAAGGATACTCCGTATTCGGTTATAATGCGCTCGTTTTCAAATATCATCACTTCTACCCTGTAATCCCTATCTTTTGGGACTTCGAGCTCAATATCTTTGACCACTGTGGTATCGGACTTGACCACGCCCACATTAATATTGCCACTGTTACCTATGAGATTTGTATCTGCATCTCTGAGCTTGACCAGCGCTGTAAGTGGTGTTGAATCTGACCTGCCGTAATTATCTAAAAATGTAGTTACTTTCATGGTTGTGGTAGATTCACTTCTGCTCAACAAAGTAACGTCCACGTCGCGGATGTTGATGTATGAATGTGTTGGACTTGTGAGCAGGGATTCAAGTCCTGATATACTACCCTGGCCAGAAGTTATCAGACCGTCATCCTCATACAGGGTCACCTCGATCCGATAGTTGCCTGTTATGGGGACTTCAAGGTCCACTGTACCGTTCTGAGTCCTGTCCTTGCCAATTTTTCCCATGGATATCTTCTCATCAGCCATGAGCAGATTGGTTTTCAGGTTGTAAGCTTTTGTCTGGATATCCACATTACCCGAGGTCTGGCCGCTGTTGCTCACATAGCTTATGATGCTTAGTTGTACTGTATCGTCGTCCACTACGTCGGCTTTTATGTCCACCTTGTTAATGGTCAAGCTGGTAGTATCGTATTCCTGCAGGCACCCACCTGCCAGAATGGATATGAGAATTAAAGCTGTGATTAGAAACTTTCTATTGAACGTTACAGTCATCTAAATAATTTGCAGGGATTATTGGTTAAAATAGTTTTCCATGCTTAAAAATATATATTATAATATAATATTTGAATATGAATATTATCGCGATTTCACCCCTGTCCAGAAGCATTATTGATCCAATAACCGGAAGAAATACAGCCAGATCTCTTTTTCAATTGAGATCCGCATTTTGGACAATCGTTTTTTTTCTTGTGATCAAGAAAAATATTTGGAGAATTTATTTAGGGTTTTTTACTTGATGTTCTGACCTTCGGTCTTTGTAATATATTGTCCATTATGTCTGCAGCACTTTCAAAATATCATAATTGTGTGCCACAATTTATGCAAAATTTTGCTTCTTCGCTTGTTAATTTCCTACAATTAGAACAGAACCCCATTTACATTACCTCGTTTTGTAAGGAATATTTGATTGTAAATTTTTTTAGTTTTACTCACATTATATGGATATACATACTTATTATTTTTGGTCATTTTTGTATACTATTGAAATTGTTATCGCTTTATCCATACCTTTTCTTCTTACCATATTCACACCATATCTGAACAATTACACAAATAATCCACACATTCAGATTGAACAGACACCAACCTGAACACGCAGATTTCCAGCTTGTCTTGTGACGGCACACCCAACCGCAGCAGAGCTACTGGATATAATTATTAGGAAAATATACTATAAGGATCAAGGCACCCAAACTTATTTTAAATACGGTCTCTCATAGATTTCCTAAGTCTTCTCTTCCCTGATGCAGGTGCACTTACCATCTTCAGGTACTTCAGATATCAGTCAGGTCGAATACAATAAATTCTTTATAACGCTGGTGTTTTTTTTCCCCTTTATTTTCTTTGCCGCCACTCCGAAATGTTCCTTGTGAGATTCATTATTCCAGACCAATATTAATTGGGGTCCATTTTGAAAAAAATACTATCTTTTTATTACCACCATTATGACAGTGGTATAGCGAAATATCAACCTGTCATCATCCCACCTCACATTTAACCCTGATAAATCCCCGTCCATCGAATCCATCATCATATCCCAGATCCTTCTGACATTCTTGGCCGGGGGGTCGGCAATCCCGATCCAGTGGTTAAAATCAAAATCAGTTCCACCGTTAACAATGTCAAGTACATCAAGCCCTTCATCTCTCAGCATCTGTTTCAGCTCAGAGATCTGATAGTGCCTGATGTGTGAAGGATCTCTCAGATACTCCATTGTGTTCTGATATTCGCTCTTGGCTTGGTCTTGTGATGATACGATATCTTCGATCACAAGCTTACCTCCGGTTTTCAGTATCCTGGCCATCTCTGATATGGATTTCAGGGGCTCTGGGAAATGGTGGAAAGAGAACCTGCATGTGACCACATTGAATGGCGAGTACCTAAAGGGTAGATGTTCAACGTCCCCCCCATGGTTGGAAATGTTGTCAATTCCTCTCTCATGTGCAGCTTGTACAGCCATCTCCAGCATCCCGGGGGTGATATCAAGCCCCACCACCCGCTTAACATGGGGCGACAAGGTCATGGCAAGATTGCCAGTACCTGTAGCCACATCCAGTACAATCTCATTTCCTGAGAGATTGAGTAATCTCACCACAGTATCCAGGTCGGTCTGATCTATCAGGGTACTTGAAGTAGCATAGGCTTTTGAGCGCCTGCCAAACTCATGTACTGCTACTTTCTTTGAATTTCTCATTATTCTGATCCTTCCTGGCTCATATCTGGTTTTTATCCTGATTCTTATTAATGTAACCGAATTAATTATATCTTCCATATTCCATGAATAATAGTATGGCTCGAAAGCTTACATTCCGGGATATGGAATTATTAAGAAAAATTGTCCCTGAACTGGATATTGATCATTTTCCTCCCGCTTTTCGTTCCATATTGCCACCTCTAAGCAAACGATTCAGCAGTTCGAAACAGGAATTCAAATCAAGGCTTGATATATTGTCCACTGCAGATCTGGAATATCTGGTAGACCTTATTTTCCAGGGTGATGAGTGCCTGAGTTGTTTAACAGATGAATATTTGGATGTCCTGCTGGACAAGATCAGGGATAATATTTCTCACAAAAAAGCTGAGGACCTGAGGGAACTGCTTGGATATATTAAGGAGGGATAGGTATGCCCCATATCATGGAGATCCTGGGAAAGACCAGGGTAATGGTAAAGGATGGCAAGGTAATTGAGGCTGGTAAGCCCCAGATAACCTGGTGTCCTCTCTGGAACAAAGCCAGCGGGATTGAGGAAATTACAAAAGAGTCGGCTATCCGGAACATGGAGCAGCGGATAAAGGATTTCGGTATGTTCACGCCGGGCAGGCGTCTGGATCTGGGTGTATTCGCAAGTTTTGGGATATCTGAGATCATGATGACCGCACTGAGTAGAGGTCTCATAGATTCCACTGTCACAGTATGCGACGGGGCCGGAACAGTTGTTACTTCAAATCCCGAACTTGTCCAGGGTATGAGCGCCCAGATCTCAGGACTGATAGAAACAGAACCCATTTCTGAAGTGATTGAGGCCATTCATGAGAGGGGAGGTTATGTATTGGACCCGGAATCAGCCAGAATTGATCAGGCAGCAGGGTTAGAACTGGCAGTATCTAAAGGTTATTCCAGAATTGCTGTATCGGTAGTGGACGTGAATTCTGCTGCCCGAGTATTGGAAATGAAACCGAAACTGGGTATTGATGTAATAATAATGGCGGCTCATCTTACCGGAATATGCAGCGACGATGCAGCAGAATTGTTAAAACAGGTAGATGTGATAACTGGTTGTGCTTCAAAAAAAATACGAGAACTGGTACAACCCCTCATTCAGGTAGGGACAGCTATTCCACTGTTCGGGCTTACCCAAAAGGGAAAAGAGCTGCTTATTGAAAGAGCAAAAGATATAGAATCC
>Ga0307379_10010052_pt1 | contig 12580 bp, 5 predicted proteins | sample UN2MG_FD_202237 | JGI IMG/M metagenome (GOLD analysis project Ga0307379, IMG submission 202237) | Soil microbial communities from Risofladan, Vaasa, Finland - UN-2 | ecosystem: Environmental > Terrestrial > Soil > Coastal area > Acid sulfate soil | place: Finland: Risofladan, Vaasa | collected... | reverse complement strand
GATGACACCCGCGATAGTGGCCGACCGGATATGCAAGCGCTACAGGATAAACCATCTGCAGCGCGCCACCACGTTGCGTGAGGCGCTCGCGGGGCTGATGAAGCGGCCTTTCCGGCGTGGGAGGAAGTCGGCGGAGATTTTCTGGGCGTTGCGCGATGTGAGCCTGAACGTGGAGAAAGGCGAGGTGGTGGGCCTGATCGGGCGCAACGGCGCCGGCAAGAGCACGCTGCTGAAGATACTCTCGAAGATCACCTATCCCACCTCGGGCAGCGCCCGCGTGAACGGGCGGGTGGCGTCGCTGCTGGAGGTGGGCACGGGGTTTCACTCGGAACTGACCGGCCGCGAGAACATCTATTTGAACGGCTCGATCCTGGGGATGCGCAAGAAGGAGATCGACGCGAAGCTGGACGAGATCATCGAGTTTGGCGGGATCGAGCAGTTTCTCGACACGCCGATCAAGCGATACTCGTCGGGTATGCGGCTGCGGTTGGGTTTCGCGGTGGCGGCGCATCTCGACCCCGACGTGCTGCTGGTGGACGAGGTGCTGGCGGTTGGCGACGTGGAATTCCAGAAGAAATGCCTGGACGCGATGGACTCGCTGCACAGCGGGGGCCGGTCGGTGCTTTTCGTTTCGCACAACATGGCGGCAATCGAGAACCTTTGCCCAAGAACGATCTGGGTGGACGAGGGCCGCGTGCGCCAGGACGGGCCGTCGAAGGAGGTGATCAGCGCGTATCTGGCGACGTTTGCGGGCGCGACGACGAACGGCGTAGACTTGCGGGACGTCAAGGCTCGCGGCGGCTCCGGCGAGGTGCGGTTTACCGGCATCGATTTTCTAACGCCCGACGGCGCCCGTCTGAAGGTGATCCGCAGCGGAGACAACCTGCTGGTGCGGCTGCACTATCAGGCCGACGCGCGCGTGCACGGCCCGCATTTCGGCCTGCAAATCTTCACGGACCTCGGAACCAAGATCACCTCGATGAGCACGTGGGCGGCGGGCTTGGAGATTCCATCGCTGCAGGCTGAAGGGCATATCGACCTGCACATCGATTTTTTGAACCTGATGCCCGGCCGCTATTATGTGTCGCTGTGGGCGAAGAGCGTGGGGCTTGTGTCGTATGACGTGCTGGATCATTGCGCGGCGTTTGACGTTGAAACGACCGATTTCTACGATTCCGGCAAGGGAATCGACAGCCGATTCGGAATTATCTTCCTCCCGTGCAGGTGGAAACTCGAAGGTCTAGGCAACGACGACCCAGACGGCCACCCGCAGGAGAAGCAGAAATGAAGATAGCTTTTATCAGCCAGCCATGGAATAAGATGATTCCCCCGGTGGAGGCGGGTTCCGTTGCGATCTGGACATATGAGGTGGCACGCCGCCTGGCCGCCTCGCACGACGTGGTGGTATACGGCAAGGCAAGCTGGCGCCAGCAGCGGGTTCGGCACCACGAGGGCATAGAGTACCGCTATGTATGGACAGGGGCAGATGCGCGGCTGCTGAGGATGATCGGGCGGGTGCCGTGGGCGAGAGGCTCGCGCCGGCCGCTGTTCTCGTGGTGGCTTTACTACCTGGGCTATATCCTCCAGGTGGCCATGGACCTGCAGAAGCGGTGTTGCGACGTGGTGCACATCCACAATTTCGCGCAGTTTGCCCCGGTAGTGAGGGCATTGAACCCGCACCTGCCGATCGTGCTGCACAGTCATTGCGAATGGCTGAACCAGCTCGGACGCCGGCCTACGGCGAGGCGGCTGGGAAAGACGAATCTGATCGTGGGATGCAGCAAGTACATAGTGAACAAGATCAAGCTGCGGTTTCCCAAGCTGGCCAATCGCTGCCGCGTGGTTCCCAACGGCGTGGACGTGGACAGCTTTGCCAACGACATCAGCCGGCGGCCAGGAAAGCGGCTGGTGTTTGTGGGCCGGCTATCGCCCGAGAAGGGCCTGCACGTGTTGCTCGAGGCTTTCGAGAGCGTAGCCAGGCAGCACGCGGATGCGCATCTCGATTTGATAGGGCCATCGACACCGGCGAGCGAGAATATGGAATTCACGGTGAAAGCAGCCAAAGACGATTCCTGCACGGAGCTGGAGGTGTTCCGCGATGTCGACTACTTGCAGCATCTGCAAGGCATGGTGAAGCCTGGCTTGGCCGGCCGCGTGCATTTCATCGGGCCGGTGTCGCATTCGGAACTCGTGGACCATCTGAAGGATGCAGATGTTTTCATCAATCCGTCCTACACGGATGCGTTTCCTCTCACGGTGCTGGAGGCGATGTGCTGCAGCCTGCCGGTGGTGGCAACGAGCGTGGGGGGCACACCTGAGGCGGTGGTCGACAACGAGACGGGCATCCTGGTGAGGTCGGGCGACGCCCTTGCCCTGGCCGAAGGGGTGAACCGCCTGCTGGACAGTGCAGGCATGATTCAGGCGATGGGCAAGGCGGCGCGCGAGAGGATTGTCAGATGCTTTTCATGGGAGCGGGTGGCTGAGTTACTGCTGGAAAGATACAGGGAGGTCGTGGAAGAATTATGCGCTCAGGAGGCTGGCTGAGATCGCCGCTCAGGACGCACGCGCGCCGGCTGAGGCGGCCGCCCCGCCGGCCTTGTAAGGTGAAACGCAGAAGCTATGACGAAAGGACCTAGTATTCGATTCCCGCCCGCGCGGGTATGCCCTGCTCGTACGGATGCTTCACGGCCCTCATCTCTGTCACCAGGTCGGCCTCTTCGACTAGGCGTGGCGTGGCGCCGCGGCCGGTGAGGATCAGTTCTACGTTCTCGTCCTTCGCCTCCAGTATTTCCATCATCTCGCTTTCGCTCAACATTCCCTTGCTCAGGCAGAAAACGATCTCGTCGAGGATCACCAGATCCCATTCGCCCGAGCTTACTGCGTCTACGATACCCGGCAGCGCCGCCTTGATCGCGTCGGACATCGTTTCGACGTCTTCGGCGTTCTCGATTGACGTCATCGACCAGGGATGTTCGAGGCGCACGAGTTTGAAATCGGGAGCCAGCTTTCTAGCCATGAGCGACTCGCCCGTCTCGAGCGACGGTGGTTTCAGGAATTGGTACATGCACACCTTGGCGCCCCGGCCGAGCGCCCTCAGGGCCTGGCCCAGCGCCGCGGTTGTCTTGCCCTTGCCGTTGCCGGTGTAAACCTGTATGAGTCCTTGGTCGAATATTGCCATCGCACGTTCTCCTTTGTCCGTTCAGGATAGGGCTTCAGGCTATGGGCCAAATATAATCCGGCTTCCAGGCCGAAGGCTTCCCTCCATCCATTCTCGACTCGTGCGCCGGCCGTTGCAGTCATCCGTTGGCGCCGGTTTTGTCCTCAGCACAGCCCTGCTTCGCGCAAGAGCTTCTCGATGGCCTCGATCAGCCGCTCGTTTTCGTGGCGCCGCCGCACGGCCACGCGCACAAAGTTCTCGCCCAGCCCCGGCACGTCCGAACAATCCCGAACAAACACGCCGTTTCGCAGCGCGAGCGTCTTCAGCAGACTTGCTGTCAGCTTCTTGTATTCGATCCGCAGCAGCAGGAAGCTCGCGGGCGAGTCGAACACCCGGAATCCCAGCTCGGTGAGGCCGCGCGTGAGAAATGATCGCTCTTGGCTGAGCAGCCGATGCGTGGCAGAGACATAGCCCTGCTCGCCGTAAAGCATGGTGGCCGCCTTCTGCGCCAGGCGATTCACCGTGCATGGCTCGCGCCGGGCGCGGAGCACGTTCACCACCTCGCTGCTCGCCCACAGCATCCCCAGCCGCAGCCCCGGGATGCCGAAAAAAGCGCCGAACGATTTCATAACCACGATGTTCGGACAGTTGATTCCAATCATCGACACGTGCGCCCGGTCGACGAAGTCCATGTATGCCTCGTCGACCAGGAAAAACACCTCCGGATTCTCAGCCGCCCATTCAACGATCTCGTCGAGCCGCCACAACATGCCCGTGAAGCTGCCCGGATTGCCGAGGATCACGAGGTGGTAATCGGCAAGGTGCCGCATCGCCGCCACGTCATGGCGGAAAAGCCTCGCGGGCGTCGCGAGCTTCAGGTCCACTCGCGAGCCTGCAAGCTCGGCCGCGCGCACGTAGTCGGCTCTCGACGGCCCGAGCACCAGCGTGCGGTCCGCGTGGAAATGCCGCGTGATGAGGTGGAGCAGCTCGGTGGAACCGTTGCCGATGAGAATGGTTTGGGGATCGACGTTATGCGCGCGGGCCAGCGCCGTGCGCGCGTCGTCATGGTGCAGGTCGGGGTAGGTGGAGGCCAGCTTCACGCCCTGCTGAAGGACGGTATCGATGCATTGCGGCGGCCCGAGCGGATTGAGGCTGCCGCTGAAGTCGAGCACGCCCGACGGATCGATGCCGAGCGCCCTGCATTCGGCCTCCAGGCTGCCGGGCACCGGCGTGTTGTTTGGGAAGCCTGTGCCTTGCGTAACGTCGGATCTGGTCATTGTCGCGCCTCGTCAAAGGAATCGAGCTCGGCCGCATAGCGCTGCTTGCCGGTTTCATCCACGGTGCGCCAGCGCAGGAACTGCTTTCGGAGCGCGTCGAGGAAGATGAAGCTCGTTTTGCGCCAGGATCGCGGCTCGCCCGTCACACGCGTCAGCTCCAGCTTCAGGGGGCACACGTCGGCGGCGTCGGGCGTGCCGGTCTCCAGCGTCACCGTCTGGCTCACGCCGAGGTCGTAAGGCGACATCCACACGTGCGCCTTGAGGCGGCGCGCATCGGGCAGCCGCGCCACGCCCACCTTTTCGGTCATAAACCGCCCCACGCCCGCCTCGCGATGCGCCCGCAGATACTGCCCGATGAAGGCCATCAGCCCATCCACGTTGCGTGTTTCCACCAGAAACGGCAGCTCGAACTGCATCACGTCGTCTGTTGCCGATGGCAGCCGCCATTTGCGGTCCACCGACGGCGACGCCAGCCGCGAAGCCTTGTGCGCCGGGTAAAGCGACGATGCGATCACCACGCCCATCACCACGAGCATCGCGGTGACAACCGAGCTCGACGAGTAATTCAGCGTCAGGCCCCCCAGCCATCCGGTCTGCGCGCACAACACCGAGAAAACCTGGCCGATCAGGTAACCGATTACACCTCCTATTGTAGCAAAAACGCACGATTCGGCAAGAAATAATGTGCCGATGTGCGACGGTGCCAGGCCGATCGAGCTGAAAATGTAGATGTCCTTGAACCGCTCGTAAACCGCCCCGAGCATCGTGTTCAGCACGATCAGGAATGCAATTGCCAGCGGCATAGCTACATTCTTCAGGCCCGTGAACGACAGCATTCCGGGCACGTTGTAGAAATAGCTGCGGCCCTCGATGCCCACGAAAAGATTCACGGCCTTCGACGCCATGAACCGCCGGATCGTCTCCTCCTGGGCCTCGGCGCCCTTCGCGTCCATCGCCACGGCCACCGACGCCAGCGAAAAGCTGCCCGCCACGCTGCGGCCGAAAGATTTCGCCACGCCGTACGGCACAAGCAGCGTGTCTTCGGGCAGGAAATGCCTGTAGCGGTCGCTGGCCGTCTCCTGCTTGTCTTTCGCTGTCGTCTGCACGATCGTGTAATCGATCGGCGTGATCGGCTCGCCGTTCAGGTCGATCAGCTCCAGCAGACGCTTGCTGTCGATGATGCCCACCACGCGCAGCAGCCGATCGCGCACCAGCAGCGAGGCCTTCCCCACGTCGTCCGAATCCATCTCGAGCTTCTCGGCGACGTCCGACGGCACGATGCATTCGTCTGCGTCCGATTTGCTGAACCATCGCCCGGCCGTAATCAGCTCGTGCACGCGAGTCACGTCCTTCTCGCGCACGTGCAGGCCCGTGAGGGATTTCACCACCGGCCATTCGCGCTCGGGCTCCGCGGGCTTGCCGGCATCGGCCGCCTTCGGCGTCTCGGTGCCGGTACTGATTTCCGGCGGCCGCCGCCCGGGGATCGACAGCCGCAGCGTGCCGGCGTACCAGCCGCGCGGCACCACGGCAAATCGCTCGCCGTACAGAGCATCGAGCGCCGCGTATGCGTCGGGATCCAGCGGCGCCCATTGCGGCCGCTTCGCCAGAATCCCGTTGTAAAGCGCCGGCTGGTTCGCGTCGATCTTGTTGTATCGCGGCACAAACTTCACCGACGTGAACGACACGACCGTGAACGACATCAGCACGAGCGTGGCGGCGGTGAGACCGCTGCGGATCGGCCGCTTGCGCAGGTTGCTCAGCCCCAGCATGAACGCCGCTCGCAGCGTGCTGAGCCTGTTGATGTCGATCGTTCGCGCCTCTTCGTGCTGCCGCATCCTGCGCAACTGCTCGGCCACCTTGCCGCCCAGCAGGCAGATCACCAGCAGCGAGAGCGCCAGCGTGACGAATGCCAGCAGAACCATCACCGGCGATGCGGCGAGTTTGAACGCGGGATGCGTATACCGCAGCACGATGAAAACGGCAACGAACACGCCCGATGTGCCGAAGATGCGGTGCACGATTTTCGGAAATCCAAACAGCAGCCGCTCCGCAAAAAACGAAAACGGCAGCAGGAGGAACAGGTAGAATATCACGCCCTTGATTGCGTCGTCGGCGGCCGAGCGCACCAGCGGATAGGCTCGCGATTCGTACGCCCAAGCCTCCATCGCGGCTGCAATGGCGGTGGAATAGTCGCGGCGATCAAGCGCCTCTTCGGCCGCTTTCTTCCACGTCGCAGCCTCATCGTGCAGTTGCTCCAGAAGCTCGTTGCGGATGCCGCGCGAGCTGAGGCTGCGGATGCGTATCTCGTCAAGCCGCCACATGTCGCGTGCCACCAGCCAGGGCGTCAGCGGCAGGCGCGCATCGGCGGCCGGCGCGAAGCCGTCGCCGCTCGCCGATTCCATTAGCCTCAGCGCTTCGGCGTCCAGCCCCTCCACCGCCGGCATGTTCAGCAGCGCGAGCCGCAGGCCCATCATTCCCGCCGACATCGTCACCTTGAATCTCTTTCCCGGCTCCACGTAAACCACCGCGCACGACTCGCCGAACGTCTCGGTCTCGTGCCCGCCGGCCGGCTGTGTCGGCAGGTTGTAACCAAACTGCAGCGGCGGGCTGTCTTCGTCCGCGCCCAAGACGTCCAGCCGCCTCAGCAGCGACATGTAGCGATGGTCCAGCAGCCCGAAGAGCGCCATCGGCTGGCATCGGAACATGACCAGCGTGCCCTCCTTGTGCCGGCGGTCGAGGATGATCGCGTTCGGAAAACGCTCCACACCCGACACGCCGCGGTCGAGCGCGTGCGTGATCTCGCCGGTCTGCGAATCGAGCCTGTACGCCTCAAACGGCCTGGGCGGCTGGGTAAAGACCGCATGCCACACGGTGGGGAAAACGGCTGAACCGTGCTCGCCGGCTATGGCGATGTTGTCTTCGCGCACGCCGCACGCGTATGGTTTGATGTTGATGTACCACGCGCCGCGCACCTGGTCGGTCGCGCGTTCGACGATGATTGCGTGCTCGACGGGATGATCGGGCACGATGGCCCCGCCGCGTGGCACGGTCATCGCGCGCAACGTGGCGGTGCCGCTGTGGTCGTGCAAATCCGACTCGCCCGCAAGCGGCGCCGGGTCGTCCAGCAGTATCTTGAGCATCGGCGCCATCAGCTTCATCTGTGAGGCGAGGTTGGCGCTGTTCACTGCCGAGCGAACGTCGCCGGGCGTGCCTACGTATCGCCGCGAATCCATCAGCGTGCAAAACGTGGCGCCCGTCCAGTTGCTTCCGTAGCACGCTTCGGCGTCGAATTTCATCATCGCGATCAAGGCGGACCGCGCCGAGATGTAGCCGATGCTCTTGAAGCCGCTGACAAAAGGCGGCAGCGCGGATTCCTGCCGGCCCTGCACAATGCCGCGCAAGCCCTCTGCGAAAACTGCCAGCCGCTCGGCCAGCGGTTGCACCGGCCCACGGCCCTCGTACGGCGGCGCCGCGGGATTGCCCCGCTCGAATATGCCAAACGAGCACGTGCCGCTGGAGAGGTCCAGCCCCAAAAACAGCTTCGCGTTCAGCTTGCTGATCGACGCCAGGAAATCTCGCTCGCCCTGCAGACGCTCGACCTCAGCCGATGTATCTGCCAGCCGCCGTTCCACGCGCTTCCGAAGGCGATCCATCACCAGCGATGTCTCGTGCCGGAATTTCGTAACGAACGATTCGAGGTTCGATTCCCAGCACATCCGCTGCAGCAGCAGCCGCCTCGCGCGCGGCATTCCGGCGGCGTCCGATTCGCGAGCCCCCTCGTATGACTCGTCGAGCACCGCCTTCACCGACATCTGGATATCGCGCACAAGCTGCTTGCGAAGTTCGCCGGCTATTCCCTTCCACGCGGCCGATGGAGCGTCGTCCGCTTCGATCATTTCGCGTTCCAGCCGGCACAGCGGCAGCTTCGCCCGCATCGCTGCGAGCCGCTCGTCGTAGTCTTCCAGCCGATTGGCAAAGCCGATGGCGTTATCCTGGAAGCTCGTGCGCGGGCCGAGTATCTCGAGGAAGCGGGCAAATCCCTGCCCTTGGAAATGTGCGCCGTTGGCCACGAAAATCACCGTGCGGCGCGGCCGCGCCGCCGCCAGCGTATCGGCCGCCTGCAGCAGGCCCGCGATGCCGCATGCGGCCTCGCCGCCCTCGGCGAGATCGGGCACCTCGGAGATTGAATCGAAATACGATGAAAGCACCAGAGCCTCGCGGCTCACGGCAGGATCGCTGCCCGGCAGCACGCCGCAGATCGTTGCCGCCTGGGCGTTTTCGAAATCGACCCTCGAAAGAATCCGCACGCGCGCCGAGCCGCCGGCCGCAAGCGACCTCAGCCGCCGCGCGGCGGCGTCGTGCACGAAAAACCGGGGCACGTTCACGGGGGTCGTCAGCGATTTCTGCTCGGCCTGCTCGCGCGTCAGCTTTTCGGAGCCGCAGAAGATGACCGCGGCCCCGCCAAGAAGCGGCACGTTCAGCCAACGCCGGTCGCAATCGGCATCCAGCAGCACGATCGCCGATTCGACTGGCTGCCCGTTGAAGCTCCGCAGGTCTCCGCTGCCTGCGTCGATCAGCGGGCCGCTCAGGCCCTCCGGCGGCACCGTGCACGTTCGCACGAGGTTCGGCCAGAACGGATATATCTCCAATTCTTCCGCTGCCGCTCCGCCGTTGAGCACCTCGAGCCGCGCGTGCCGCGTGGCCGGCGCGGCCACCGGAAACCGCAGCACGGTCACGTCTTGCAGGCCCGCATTCTCAAACCGTTTTCGGATGTATTCGGCGGCACGCTCGTAGCCGGGCGAGCCGATCACGCGCGAGCTGGTGCTGCACAGCGCCGCGAGGTCGGCGTCGATGCCCGCCTCGGTTATGCTCTCGGCGATCTGCCGGCAGGCGGCCTCGCTATCGCCGCTCAGCTCGAGCTGCGGGCGGAACGGCGGCACGTATTGCCTGCCCACGAGCGCAAGAAACGCCGCGAGCAGCGCGGCCGCTGCAATCCCCGCGAGCGCATTCCGGGCCAGCCGGAGGCGTGGCTGGCGGGCAGTATTCGTGATGCCGTCAAACTCGCCTTTCATCATCACCCTCCGTATCCGGCCTGGCCCTGCGTGAGCAGGCCCAGCGTGGCCACGATAGCCCAGAAGGCCCGCATCGCGAGGTCGCCGAAGATCAGCGCGATGAACGCGGGATAGACTTTTTCATACACGCGCAGGCCGCCCCACTTCAGCACCAGCCACTTGATCGCCAGGGCTATCAGCACCGCCGACCAGTAGTCGGACGCGCGGCTCACCGACAGGAAAAACCCGGCGGGATGCAGCGGCCAGCTCATGAACGTATACCGCAAGAACGTCAGGAGCGCGCTCACCGCCGCGCCGAAGCCGATGGCGCCCAGCTTCAAGTAATCTGTCTTCACCGGCGTCTGCATATCGTACACGAGCTGCGAATGCGCGAACCCGCCCGCAAACGCCGGATAGCTGGTCATGTTGACCATACCATGGCGGTAGGTGATCGTGAGCATCGTGTAGGCGCCGATCACAAACGCCGCCGCGAATGCGATCAGCAGAGCCTTAGTCATCGCCTTGCGGCTCAGCCCCACGCTGTCGCACATCCTGAAACTCTCCATCTGCACGCCCATCAGCACCATCATCACGCCAGGGCACATCAGGTAGAAATGGTTGAACACCCCCAGCGACGACGCCGCAAAGACCGTGGTGCCGCCGAGCAGGAAGAAGATGCTGTCGGTGAACGGCTGCTTGCCGAGGCCGCCCTCCGCCCGCACCTTCGCAATGCAGATGCCCAGGCACACATACATGCCAAATACGCCCGCCGCCATCAGCGGATGCATGCCGGCCAGCCAAAGGATGATCGTGAAAGCCAGGGACGATACCACCAGCCCTGCGAGAGCGCCGCGGGCGGACATCGCCTCGCCGGCGTCGGATGGCCGGCCCGGCCGCAGCACGCCCGCGATCCTGCCGGCCAGGTGCCGACGCGCCATCCACAGCGCGATGAACGCAAACGCGATCGCCGCGCCGATGCCCTGCTCCTCGAAGAACGGAAACGTGCCCGTGCTCCACCACTGCGAGTTTCCCTTGAAGCCCGACAGCCCCAGCAGCTCGGCCCAGAGCAGTTGCAGCCGCGTGAGCCCGTAGAAAAACAGAAAGCTGAAACCGACCTCGAACGTGATGAGGCACGCCAAGCCGATCTCCAGCGGGCTGAACGAGAAGGTGCAATCGGCGGTTATCGCCGACCACGGTTTCTCGGTGATCACCTCGCTCAGCCGCAGGGCGGTGCGGATTTCGGGCACCGCCTGGTAGTAGTGGTGCAGGCCGTTTACGCCGTGGATCAGCACCGGCACGGCGAGGCCGATCCAGAAGGCCCGGCCCGCGAAGTATTTCCTCCACCATGGCACGCCCGCGTCGCTGTCGCTGTTCAGCATCGCCAGCGGCATCACCGTCTGCGGAAACGGCAGCCGCTCGGCCTCCACCCACTGCTTGCGCAGAAGCGCCGAAATGCAGAGCATCGCCGCAAACAGCGAGCCAAGCAGCGGCAGCCACGCCAGCAGCATAGGCCGCCACCAATGCTCCCACGGCACTCCGCCCTTCAGCCAATAGCCGATGTTTGCCAGGCCGCCCGGCGCGGCCACGCCCTCGGCCCCGCGCCAATAGCCCACCGCCGCGTCCTTGTCCGTGATCGCAAACCACGACGGCACACCCTCCAGCAGCTTGAGCTGCGCCGAGCTGTCGTTCACGTGGGCCGAGTATGACTGCCCGGTGAGCACCGGCAGCAGGAAATGCATCACGCCCGATGCCATCACCGGCACTGCCACCAGCAGCATCGTGTAAACAACGAGCACCTCGCTGCGGTCCAGCACCGCCCATCGCCATTTGCTCACAAACCACCGCCCGAGCATCAGCGTGGCCATAAACGCCATGAACGCGCCCAGCGGAGGCGACCCGCCCGACACGCCCACGACCTTCGTGTAAAACTCGCCGTACTGCGTCCACACTGCGATCACCACCATCATCGCAATGGCCAGCAGCACCGATCTGAATGTCAGGCCCTTTTCAGGCTGCATGTGATCCACCATTTCAAAATGGAAGAGCTCTCACCGATTTCCCGATCAGCGTGATAGCGATACCCACCGTGCCCACAAGCCCCACGCCGCACAAGTATCCGGCAAACAGCACGGGGCTATACTGCTCCCATTTCTTGCGGCCGAACCGCCTCGAAAGCCAATACCGCCCCAGCATCGCGCCCACGATCTCGGGGAAGATGAAATGCGGAAGCTGGCCCATGCCGCGTATGAAGCCGTATACGAGCAGCACGGGCATGTTCAGCACGCTCAGCACCCCGTAAAACGCCAGCCCGAAGCCCAGCCCGCCTGCTATCACCGGCGGGTTGATCGCCTGCGCGAACAACGGAGAGCCGCCGCTGGTCGACGTGATCCACATCAACTGGTTGAGCGCCGCCAGCCGCCAGAACTGCATTGCGAACGGATACGATTGCGACGGAATCGGCGCCATCCGCCATACGTACTGCCAAAAGATGAAGCTGCACACGATGCCGATCGGCAGCATCACCAGCTCGGCCTTGATGACCCCGCGGAAGCGCGTGCCGGTCAGCTCTATTTCGCGGAAGCTCTGCGCGTAGCCGCCGAAGTTGTCGGCCGGAATCGGCGCAAACCAGATGGCCGCGCCCTGCGCGCCGCTCAGGATGAATGCACCCTCGCGTGCGAACGGAATGCCGAAGAACTGACCCGTCATTCCGATCATCCGCGCGTTCACGTACGACACCATCGGCGCGTAAAGGAAGCCGTAGACCGCGAAGAAAGCCAGGCTGAAGCCGCTCACGAGATGCGAGCAGATCGCGAGGTAGGCGGTGGTGGAAACGAGATACAGAGCCACGGCCAGCCAGACGGGGATGTCGCCGCGCCTCCGCCTGAGCTCGGCCATGTCCCTCGAGCGGGAAAGCGACTGCAGGCGCGCTTCGCCGCGGTTCTTCAGCATCGCGCGAAACACCCCCACCAGCCCGATCACGGCCACGGCAAACGCCACGCCGATGCCCACGCTCAGCCAGAAATCGAGGCCGTTCTGGAATTGCGTGGTGATTGTGTCCATCCCCGGCCGCCACGAATGCAGCACGCCGGCGCGAT
>Ga0307379_10010051_pt1 | contig 12582 bp, 13 predicted proteins | sample UN2MG_FD_202237 | JGI IMG/M metagenome (GOLD analysis project Ga0307379, IMG submission 202237) | Soil microbial communities from Risofladan, Vaasa, Finland - UN-2 | ecosystem: Environmental > Terrestrial > Soil > Coastal area > Acid sulfate soil | place: Finland: Risofladan, Vaasa | collected... | reverse complement strand
TGCTGAAAAATTATATTTAATTAACTGTCTTATTTGCTCAACACTTAATCCATTGTTACCGCCAAGTGCTGGAATGGTGTTGGTTACACTTAAACTTCTTCGAACATTCTGGTTATAATCTTGACGAGAACCACTAACAGTTAAAGTATAATTACCAAAACCATTAAGAACGTCAGTACCAATATTTGAATTACTACCACCCCCTGTTCTATATCTCACAAACAAAGTGTAATTGGCTTTTAATTTTTCACCTAACGCTGTGTTATTTAAGAAATTTTCTAAGAAATAGCGGTTACTAACACCTTCTTTTAATAAACCATCTCTAAATGCATCTACGTTGGCATCACCTGCCCCGAAAGTTAATTTACAAAAACCATTCGGTGTAAATTCTTTAATAAATTTTTTGGTTACATCGGTCCATAACGCTGGTTTTATACCGCTAGTATTACTTGTGTCAGTACCTGCATTTGTATTTTCAAGAAATACCTTTTGTTGTGCTAAATAATCTACTTCATAATATCGATATTCATCATTAAAGAAGTCACTAATTGTTGGATTAGACGAATAATTTGTACCTTCTAACAATATTATGTTTTCAATATCAATAACATCTGGATCAGGTAATGTTATTGAAAAAAACGGAATAATATCATTACTTGTTATTATTCTTTTATATATTGAAGTACTTCCATTTGTGACAACTTCTCTTTTTGTAACATTATAGCTTACAATAACACCATTTGAATCTAAATTGGGTATGATTGATCTATTCGTATCACCTAAGTTACTAACAGGCGAATTCCAATCAATATTATCTTTTGTTTCAAAAATTTTACCGCCTCCAACAACTTGCGCACCAGTTTCTAAAACAGGATAATAAGACGCATCAGGAGCATTTCCTTTAACAGGGATTGTAACTGAAAAATCAATTACTGTCACAGCAGGTCGTTTTGCTGGAATATTAAATCCGTTAGTTTTTGCAATATTTAAAAGATTACTTCTTTGTTGAACATATTCCAATTGCGTTTCTTGAAATATTCTATCTGTATTAATCGATAAATTGTTAGTTACACCAGCATTAATATCAATTAACATAGCCCCCACACTAGAATCAGTAAAATCCGAAATAACTTCGGGGTATGTTTGTCTAATATATGATACTAAATCACTTCTTATTTCACCAAAAGTTCTACTTCCGAATCTAATAATATTTGTTGTATTTTCTGCCATTTTTTGTTTGTTTTAAAATAATATGTCAATTGAGCCTTCTTCATTAAATGCATCTTCACTATATAAAAATTTAACATTCACCAATATTTGTGTTTCTGGAATTGGAAATCCTTGTTCATCATAATCACGAATAAAATTAATTGAAGAAATTTTTAATTGTGGAATATATAGTGAAATTGTTTTTTTTATTTCTTGTTCAACATCAGATTCTGTTAGTCCATCATTTGGTTCAAAAAGATATTTAATTAAATCAGTACCATAATCTGGTTCATAATATCTTTCACCCTTTTGTGTTAATAGCAACAACAATAAATTTGAACTAAAAGCATCTTTAGTTATTCTGCTCATTGAAAATAAACCATTGTTTGTTGGATCATCGTTTAAAGGAAACTTAATATTATATGAAATCATTGTAAAATATTTTTTTATAAATACTTATTAAAAAAAAATCCCAACATATTGTGTTGGGATTTCATTAAAATTTCAAATATTACTAAGTTTTATTTCGACCACTCTTCTTATTCGCTTTTTCCTCGTCTTCCTTTTGTTTTTTTTGATCTAATAAACTTTTTATTGATTCATGTAAAATAATAATTGGTTCATGACCATATTTTTCTAACATTCCAGTATAAGTATTGAAGTTTGGTTTTTCAAGTGTAATTTTTTCTGATTCTGAAACTAGTATCCCAGCAAGACATTCTTGAATGGCCATTTCTTTTTGTTCATCAGATAAACCATCAAAAATTTCCTCGTTAAGAATAATTGCAAAATTTAAACCATTTGTCAATATTTCAACAAGATCATTCATTTTAACGATTTTATACAATCCCTTTAAATCGTTATTACACAATACTTCAAACCGTATCCACTTTGGAATATTAGTTCCGTTACTTACCTTTTCAAAAAGTTCCATAACATCATCAGATGCTTTTTCAAATTTTACCATAAAAATAATAATTAATGATTAATAATAACAATACTATATTTAGATCTTAAATAATTTATTTTATTAAATAGATTAACATGTTGGTCTTCTTTACCATCATATGTTGTCTCTAACAACTTTAAATGTGAAAACATATCATCAATAGATAATCTAATTAAATCTTCCATTTCAATCAAATCTTTAATATGTAAATTTTCAGTATCAATTGTTTTCAACTTCAACATTTTTTCTTCATATTCAGAATTTGTTATTTTCACATCTTTTTCTTCAATTTTTTTTATTCCAGAATCTTCAATACGCTTACTTATTGAGGATTCCAAATCTTGAATTGATGAACCGCTTATCATTTTTTCTGCTAATTCATTTATTTCAGTTATTTTTTTTGCTGCTTCAGAATTAAATTCTCCAGATTCAACAGCGTTTTTTAATTTTTTTAAAAATTCCGACATTTGCTATTTTTTTATTTTAAATTATCCATTTCAATACCCTCAAATTTCCAAACCTCATGGGTATCATTATATAAAATTTTTTTAATAAATTTTAATATGTTAAAACCAATTATTGTACCATAGTCCCCTTTAACAAAAACATTGTTAATATTACTAAGTTCCTTAAAAATATCATCTTCTTCATTAATTTTTATTGTATCAAACTTCAAAGGTATAAAAAATTCTAATTGTCTATACTCAAAACCAATTTTTTTTATGTGTAATGTTTCGGTTAATTGTTCAATTTTATTCGTAATATTCTCATTTTCACGATTTACCGTAATGGGAAAAATAAAAGATTTTGACTTTTGAAATATATCATGAACTTCATATTCAAAATCAACATCTTTTTTTTCTGTTTCTTTAACAACATCAAATATTTTTGCTAAACCAACTTCAATTGGGGTATTGTTAAATATATATAACAACTCATAATCATCATCTTTAGTCCTTCTTTCTTCAAAATCTAATTCTAATACTTCCCCAATTGTTTTCCCCGAATGTTTATGTTTTGAATCGAAAAATCCGAAATGATCATATCTTCTACCATATTTATCTTTTTCTCCGTAAATCATACCATGTCTATCAGCAGCAACCGCCATTTTATGGGGGGTTGATTTTTTTAGAAAATTGTCTGCTTTTTTTAATAGTTCATAATAATCTTGAACATAAACTTCATCTGTTTGTCCAGAATAAAATTTTTCAAGTAATCTATTTCTATGTAAATTCCTTGTTGTTTTTTTATCTTTTTCACTAAGATTATCTGGATTTGCTTTTAATATTTCAATTTCAGTACTATACAAAGCAATACTTATTCTAATAAGTATTGAATGTATTTTAATATATGTCCAAACAAAAATTTTCTTAAATAGTTTTTTCATTAATAAATATTTTCTAGTTTTTTTCAACAATTGAAATATAAAAATCTGCTCTTTTTTTAGTAACTGAAGTTAAATCATATTCAGATTTAAAATCCTCATATAATTGTTCACCCAATTTTTTTCGTAAATCAGCATCTAAAATTAGTTTTTTTAGATATTTTTGCCAATATTTTCTAGCATTTTTCTTTGTCGGTATTAAAATACAATTTTCCATATGTCTACCATGAACATTATATGGTGGCATATCAGAACATACTATAGGAAGTTTTCTTGTCCAACATTCAACCTGTTTTAAATTACTTTTCATATTGTTGAATTTATTATCGTCCAATGGTGCAATAACAATATCAGTTTCATTTAAAACATCAGCATATATATTTGCTTTTTGTGTCCATCTTCTTGCATAATTATCCTCAACAGAATATTGTTTATTTCTCTCAAAGTTTAATAACCATTGTAAATAATCTTTATTTTCAATTAAATTATGATTATCAGTTAATATTTTTTCATATTCAAAATAAACACTTTCTTCAGATTCAATCTTTCTTTCATTAACATCAAAAATATTATTTCGATATTTTTCTTTAAGGTCATCAGGTAAATTTGGTAACATATCAACATTTCCACGAGTTTTATTAATCATTTTTACCATTTCTGATGTCCATAAATTTCTTTTCTTTAGTTCAACACTAAATTCTTGATTAAATTTAATTTCTGTTGTATTACCATCAGTATCCCAACCAGCAAGAATAACTTTAAACCTTCCTTTTAATTCTGGATCATTCATTAATACATTAAAAACACCTTTAAGTTGTTCAACATCACCAATATGACTTGATCCCGCAGCATATGTTATTCTAACTAAACCATCTGGATCTGGTTTCCAATCGTTTTGAAATTGTTTCATCCAATCAGGATTAATTGAATTATAAAGAACAACAACATTATCTTTTTTTGTGATTTTTTTTATTTCATCAGCAAATAAATCTGTTGTTGTTGTAACATAATCCGCAATCTTTAAATTTTCAATTATTGAAATATGTAATTTTTTTTCAACACTCATACCATAATATGGGTGATTTTTATCTAAAAACCAATAATCATCAACATCAACAATTAATTTAATACCATTCCTTTTTAATTCTTCGGCCAATACAATCATCTGTCTAATATCACCAGCTAATTGTCTATGATAATGAATTATATTAAATGATTTTAAATAATCAATTGTTTTGGGGTCATTAAAATCTATTTGATTATTTATTTCAACAAAAATATCTTCGGAATGATTTCTATCAAGTTCCATTGCAGGTGTCAGTGTACGAAAATAATTAACACCAGCCCCATCTAAGTTATAAAATAATATTCTAATTTTTTCTTTCATTTTTTTTTATAAAAAATTGTAAAATAATATAATTTACTATAAATACATATTTTTCATGAAAAAGTCAAAAAAAACCAAAAAAAAATGCTAAAATTTACTTTTAGCATTTTCAAACATTAAAAATATTATTATTTTGGAACAACTAAATATGAATCATCACGATCCTTATTTGTTTTTTTTGTTGGGGTATTAGTAATTTTTGTTGATGTGTTTGTTTTTTTTGTTGAAATATTTTTCTTTGTATTCTCAATTGGTTTTGGTATTGGTTTTTGATTCTTAGCAATTAATTCCTTTTTTTCTGCTTCACCAATTTCCATAACGGTAACTAAATTTTTAACTCTTAATCTATGTACCGATAATGGTAATGAGTCAATACTTAATACAACATTATCACCCGGTTTAACAACCATTGTTTTTTTTAATAAACCATCAACATAATCAATATTTATATTTGAATTAAACTTAAAATCTCTTTTACCCAACAAATTAGTAATATTTGTTATTTTATACATTATCATATTCTTCTATTTTAAACCCTGTAATAATTTTTTTCCATATTTAATTCCATCATATCCAAATTTCTTTGCTTTTTCAGTAATTGCTTTATTTTTTAAATTCATCGAGTCAATATTATTCTCACTACTAATTTTTTCAAAATCAATATGTGGAAACCAAATTAACACCAACGCATCAATCGGTGATATTTTTTTATTTGATTTAAGTCCCAAATCATCAACATCTAATAAATTATCAAACTCAATTTCATATTTATCAAAACCTTCAATGGGTTCTAATGTAAAAAAATTACCAACAACAGAATTTTCTTTTATTGGATCTTTACGATATCCAATTATTTTTTTTTGATTTTTCACACCATTATCATTTTGAAATGATTCGTTGTGTTTTTCCAATGATTCTAAAAATTCTGAATATGAAACATTGGGATCTTCATCATTATTTGCATTTATAATATCTTGTCCAACAACTTCTTCAACTTTATGTTGTTCTTCATATTCATAAATATCTTGTACCTTATTTAAAATTCTAGCAGCATCTTTACCAATCAAATTTATTTTAACTGTTTTTATTGGTGTTTTATCAATTAATGCTTTTACAAATCGATGATGACCGTCTAATACATTATTGTCTTTATCGACCCAAATTGGATTTTTATTACCTCCTTTAACATTACTTATAATATCTGAAAAAACAATACCTTGTGAGGCAGATAACTCATCTGGGTTTGCATCATAAATATCATAATCAACCTTTTCATCATCTAATCTTTGTAATGCTATTGTATATGGCATTGACATTTGAGGAAGGTGAGCAGGTCTAAAACGCATATCAATCATTATTCATTAATTTATTATAAATACATGTTATTTTAAAATTTATTATTTATCATTATTTTCTTCAATCACAATTTCATCATATTTATTAAAATCAACATTTTTAGCTTCTTGAGAACTATATACATCTAATTCATTAACATATCTAAAAACAAATTTAACTGTTGGATTTTTTCTTTTCGCTTTTGTAAGCATTTCAATTATTTCATCTTTATGTTTTAACATATCGTCTTTATTAACATTTGAACTAAAATAAAATCTATCTGAATCATAAAATCTTTGAACTGGAACTCCTTTATGGACATTTGTTAATATATCTGACGATATTTCATTTGAATACCCATTATTTCTCAACCAATCTCTAAAATCAGAATGCATTGTAAAAAATCCGTCATTTACAACAAAAAAATCTCCATTTGATATAACAAAACCTCTTATATTTGATGACATTCTTTTTATTGATTTAGGATTCTTAAATACTTCAACACTTTTAGTATCTTTTAATGGATAATTACCAAGATATTCTTCATCTAACGATTCGTTTTTTGTTGTTAGACGATCACCATTATACATGCTTTCACCATTTTTTAGTAAATAATGAAAATGTTCCCATTCTTTTTTTGTTATTCTATTATTTTTGGCTTTGTTAAACCAATTAATATATACCTTATTATTTCTAATTCTTTCAGGTAACATATTCCAAAGCTGAGTTATATATATAATAGAAGGATTTGGTTTATCTTCATCTTGTTCTTTTATTATACCAACTATTTGTAATTTTTCAGTTAAAAAACTTATAAAATCATTTATCTTTTCATAACCAAATATATTAATATATCTTGGTCTATTGTTTTCTATTGATAAATAAAAATGTAAAATGTTATCATGATCTTCACTACTTAAATATTTTTTATTATTATCTTTAGTTATTAAATTTGAAATATCATTACCATATCCAACGATTTGATTATCAGTAATTTTTTTATAATCATCAGGGCTTAATACTCTTCTTGATTCATCAAGAGGTTTAATTATTAAATTATTAATATCTCCCTGATTACAAGCTTTTGAAGTATTTCCCTGACCACCTAATTTACATTTTGTTTTAACATTAACAGTACTACTACCCTCCATCGAAGATAATTTACGTTCATCTATTTGAATATCAATTGGTTTATTGTTTGAACTTGAATGATAATTACCAAAACCAAGATCGAAAAAACCAAGACTACCATCTTCTTTATATCCCAAATTATATGGATTAAGATAATCCATACTTTCAACATTATATTGTTTTGCTTCTTCTGCAATTTTTAATATCCCATAAAAAAAACTAGCATCTTCAGGATTTTTTGAAAAATATTTTTTTATATTATTTTCATCTACATTATTAATTTCATTATAACCATATACATAATAGTCAATAAGATCGGGATAATCAATTCCAATTATCTGATCAAAAACAAAATTTAACCTATCTCTTATTCTAATAAAATTTTGAGCATCTGTTTTTAATTTTTCTAAAATAATTGCAAATAATTCCTGTTTATTTGTTTTTGATTTAATTGAAAAAATATAATATGGTTTAGCAATATATTTTAAAGGTTTACCTATTAAATCTAAATTTTCAACAGCTTCACTTTTATCACTAGTTACTTTTAAAATTGTATTATCTCCAATATCATATGCTGAACCAAAAGATCCAGACGCAATATATTGTGGTTGTTCATAGTTATATTTATCTGCGATAATCTCAGCAATTTTATCTGAATCATCTCTAGCAATATTCATTTCATTTAATGGTTCTCTATTATATAAACCATTCGAAATTAAATATTCTTGTAGTTTTAAAAGATTTTCATAAAACATTTTTTTATTTTCAACACCATCCAACGTTTCTTTCAAATTATTAACACACTCATGAAAACCATCCAAAATATGTGGAATTCCATCAATCATTTTTTTTGGATATTTATTTCTTTTTTCAATAAAAGAAATTAATTTTTCATCAATTTTTCTACCATCAATATTTAATGGTATTGTTATTGAATTATCCTCATCTAATTGATATTGTTCATAAACGTTATGTTTTTTCTTGTCTCCTGAATAATGTGTATTATAAATTTCGTCATTCAATCCATAATCAACTAAAATTATTGAAGGTTGACCATCTTTCAATACTTCACCATATGTGCTTGGTCTTCCCATATCACCAACAGATTGATCATAATTTATAACAAAATCAACCAAATTCATAACAAATTCATTATTGATTAATTCATCAACAATTACAGAATCTTGAGCAAATATTTTTCCTCTTCCAGAATTTTCAGAAAGAAAATTCCTAAGATAATAAAATAACTGATTTAAACTTGGTATTTCGGTGAGTTCTTTAATTCTTTTTTCTGAAACTTTTTTTGCTTTTTGGGCTATTAACCAACTATCATTATCGGCATGTTCATAAACTTCAGCAACAGTATGAATTGCATAATAGTCAGTTCCAAGATTAATTTCTTCGGCATTTTGAGCAATACCCTTTGAATTTTTGGCAAGTTTTAAAACCTTATCATTGTCAATATCATAAACGATTCTTCCACTACCGCTACCAAGTCTATTTAAGTTTTCATTAGCAAAATTAATTTTACCATTAAAAGATCTGATACCATCAATAGTATTTAGAATAGTTTTATAGTCAATATTTGTCATATTAAAAAGTATTTAATGATAAATACTTTCCTATTATCAAATAATTCTATGTTTTCTTTTTTGCTTGAATTCCTTTAATTGTCTCAATAACAATTTTTTGAATCATTTCTTTATTTTCATAAAGAACTTCTTTTATTTTTTCAGCAGCGAATAATTCAATTATTGTGCTTTTTATTGTTTCTTCAACTATTACACCAAAACCCTCTGTAATATAATTATTAACAATTTTATGAACATTATTAATTAATGTTTCATTTAGTGGTTGTTGAAACTGTTGTTGTGATTGTTGTTGGGTATTATTTTGATTATTGTAATTGAGCAATGATTCAGACAGGGTATTTTTTTTATTTTTTTCAAAATTACGAAATAATAATTCTTCCCTCTCATTATTATCAAAATTCTCATCATTCATTGTTTTCGCTGGTTTCGATGGAGAATTTTGTGTTACTGTAAATTTTTCTTCTTCTTTTAACATTTTTGCTGCTCTGTTTTCAACATTTTTTATTATGTTAGTTGATACAGAACTTTGTCCTGTTTTTAGTGATATTAAAAGATCGTTTAAAAATGTATCTTTGGGTATTATTGTTGAACTATTAACATTTTCACCCAATTTCATTGAAACATTATTTTTCTCTTGTTGTCTTCTATTTATTTCTTCTTTAATCTTACTTAATTCCATTTTATAAAATTTTATTGTTTTTTATAAATACTTAAAATTAATAAAAAAACTAATTATTTTTTATTTTCTTTATTTAGTTTATCTAAACTACTCTTAAAGAATGTATTATCTTTTTGTGATACGGGTTTTTTAGAAAGTATAAATTTACTATATAAATTACTTAAATCACCAACAATTGATTCTGGGGGTAATAATTGTTTATTTTTTATATCAACTAATTTAAAATTACCAAGATTATTAATAGCAACAACATATCTATTTGGAGATTTTTTCATTACCTTCTTTGCAATATTATATAAATTTTCTATGTCGTTTGCTGTTGCTTCTTTTTTATTTTTATTAACATTATAAAATTGTTTAAACCTTTTTGATTGTGTATTAAAATGAGATTTATCAACTTTATCACCAACAACATCTGGTTTTTCAATACTATCAATACCACTAATATATTTAGATGGTGTTTCTGGTGAGATAGAAGCAATAATAGTTGACATATCAGCATCATCCTGCTTATATTTGGCTGTTCCAGATGGTATTAAAACTTTACCTTCTTTATCAACAAATCTACTTCCTGTTGGATATATGCTTGTTATTTTATCTAATCTAAATAGTCTCCACCCAGCTTTTGTTTTACCATCAGTATCTGTGTGATATTCATGACCATGACGTTTTCTTGGACTATCTGCTCTAAGACTATCACTTTTTCCTTTGTCTTGCCATGCTCTAACTACCTTATTACCACTTTTTTTATGAACCCCCAATACATAAGGTCTTATTGTTCTATATCCCTTTTCAACAGTTGTATCACCCTCATAGTAAATATAAACATATTCATAATTTTGAATTGCTTTAATAATTGGTTCATCACTAACTGCTTCGGTTAATAATTGACGAAACGTTTTTATTTTGTTAAATAATATTTTTGTTTCTTTTAACATACACCAGCACAATATGGTTTATTGCTATTATAAGGATTTTTTATCAGTGAACATGACCTTTGTTTTATATCAGTTAAACTACCAACTTGTCCATTATTTTCATCTTTTCCTAATTCATCACCATCGGAAATTGCATTTTTATGTCCTGATACATATTCCTCACCACATTTATAACTATTTTTTACTATAGTACAGTCTCTAAATGGTTTACTATAATCTTCTAATTTACTCATTTTTTTATGTTTTTAAATTAAATTATTTTTATATAAATACAAATTAAATCAAAACAGTGGCAATTTGTATATATCCTTTTAAATTAGGAACGGTATTTAAATGTTCAATTTCATTTAAATCATACCAACCATATGCAGTATGTTCTTCATTTAGTTCAACACTAAATGGATTTCCATAATATTGACATAAAAAGATATTATCAATACTATTTGAATTATTAATGGTTGTGATGTATTGTGCATTTTTAAGGTGTAAATTAGTTTCTTCCCTTATTTCTCTCAAACAAGCATCTTTTGGTTTTTCATTATTTTCGACACCACCACCAATCAAAGCATATTTACCATTACCCCAACCACCCTCAATAACTCTTCTTTTGGCCAATAAAATTTTATTGTTTTTATTTATGATAACAGCAATTGCATTTTCATTTTTTTTTACTTCTTCTTCATTTAAATTAGGTGAACTTTTAAATGCTTTTGTTCCTAAATTAACATCAACAGTCATTTCTCTTTTAATTTTTTTCGATTGTTCAATTGCCGATCTATCCGAATTTAATGTTCTATCAACAAAATTTCTCATTAAATTACCACCAGCTAAAACATATTGATTTTGACTATCTTTAGACGGATTAAAATTATCAAAAAAATTTTTCAATCTTTTAATTGCCTGATATGTTAAACTACCATTCTTTAAGATAAATTTTGCTCGTTTTACACCATCTCCAGTTGGATTTGATATTAGAACACTCCTAATGTAATTTAATATATCAGGAGGAATATTATATGACTTATTTATTAATTCTGAATTTGCCATTATTTAACTTCTAATAATTTTAATAATTTATTAACATCTTTTTGATTTAATTTATTTATTAACCCAGCAATTTTTTTTATCTTATTATCAACAATATCATTATCTTTTGTTTTAGTTATAAACTCATCAGTTTTTTTCTCATCAATCATCTTATCTTCGAAAACTTTAACTTCATCAATAGTTTTTATTTGTTTTGATATTTTTTCGAAAAAAACATTTATTGTTTTAATAATATCATTAACCATTTCAAAATCATCATCTTTTTGAGAATCAAATTTATTTTCAACTGCTTTTCGATAATCACTTTTTAATTTATTTGGATTTTTATAATAGAATTTTAAAAACTTTAAATTTCTATCAGAAATAATATTATATAAATCATTAATTATATTCATCTGATCTTCATCTTTATTCCCCTCAAAAAAAGGTAATAATGTAAAACCAAATCTTGATAACATATCATATTTATATGGTTGAGTTACCATTCCAATAGATTGATCTGTTGTTTTCTTAGATGCACTCTCAAAATCACTACCATTAGTAGGAACATCATTTTTGCCAATAAGACCTCCATTAGAATCGATAATTTCAGTAATTTCTCTCTTAGTTATTTTCATTTTTTCATATTTTAATATAAATACTTAATAAATATGATTATTATTAACTAAATCGACATTGTTTGATCTAGTGATGTTATTTCTAAATTTTTAATCTTTTCTTCTTCCTCTAATTTCTTTTTTTCTATTTCAAGTTCAATTTTTGTTTTTGGTACTTTAATGTTTTTTCTTATGATTTGAACATATGTTCCATTATTAAATCCAATATCATAAATATTGTTTGTTTTTAATAAAATAAAATCACCCTTTCCATGATTATCATTTATAGATTTTATTTTTTCCCTACCATCTTTAATCATTACAGTATTTAAATA
>Ga0307379_10010049_pt1 | contig 12582 bp, 10 predicted proteins | sample UN2MG_FD_202237 | JGI IMG/M metagenome (GOLD analysis project Ga0307379, IMG submission 202237) | Soil microbial communities from Risofladan, Vaasa, Finland - UN-2 | ecosystem: Environmental > Terrestrial > Soil > Coastal area > Acid sulfate soil | place: Finland: Risofladan, Vaasa | collected... | reverse complement strand
GAAGAGGAGGAGCTGGCCGGGGATCGGGTGCGTCAGCTTCTGCAGCGTTATGGAATCCTGTTCAGAGAAATACTGGCCCGGGAGCTGCCGTCTCTCCAATGGTCACGGCTGTTTCGAACGTTGAGGATCATGGAACTGTCCGGGGAGATACTGAGCGGGTACTTCTTCGAAGGCGTTCCGGGTCTGCAGTTCATCAGCCACAGCGCTTTCCACTCTCTGAAAACAACGCTCCCCCGGGAAGAGGTCTTCTGGTTTTGTGCCCTCGATCCCGTGTCTCCCTGCGGGCTGGGACTGGAGATGGCCGGACTGCCGGCGCGACTGGCTTCCAATCACCTCGTATATCACGGCAGCAGACTGGTTGTGGTGTCCAAGGGGCGGGGAAAGGAAATAGATATCCGCGTACCCCCTCAAGATCCGGCCATTCCCCGCTATCTCCGAGTGTTCGGGGTTCTTCTCAGCAGGGATGTTGCGCCCAGGAAGAGTATCCGGGTCGAAAGAATCAACGGGTCGGCGGGCCTGGAAAGTCCCTACAAGAAGTCCTTCTTATCGTACGGGTTTGTCGAGGAGTACAAGGGGCTGGTACTACGGGCCGGGTATTGATAATCCCGAAGGGGTTGAAATTCTTGGAAGGAACGGAGATAGTAGATCCACTATGAAAAAGGCAGAGTGCAAGGGTGATCATCAGGGGCATCTGTGTGTACTGGCCAGCAATGACCAGTTTGACAAAATTAAAAAGCTTACACAAAACCCGCAGTACATCTGCTTCAACTGCGGCCGGGTTGCCAACTACGAAGACAACCTCTGCAACCCCATGTCCCTCAAGGATTAACCGGCCGGCGTGAAGCTTCGATCCTTCAAACGTTTCGATAATAACGCCAGCCATCGACTTCAAGACCTTCCTCTGGCCTCCATCAGCCGGACCATCCTGTCCGTGATCGCCCATTCAGCCGATTCCGCTGTGGTCGCTCCCTGTCTGTTTGCCCTTTGGTGGTGGCACGGTTTTTCGCGGCAGAGTATCGCCATCCCTATAGCCGTCGGATATGTAGTTTCTGTGTTGGTCACCTCGGTTCTCAAGTACGCCTTTCGCAGGCGCAGGCCGGCCGGGGAGTGGGGTGCGTTCTATAGAAAAACGGATCCCCACTCCTTTCCGTCGGGCCACGCTTCCCGAACCATAACCATGACGATGATCGTCATGGCGGGGGGATGGATGCTGATCGGTGTCGCCTTGCTTCTCTGGACCCTCTTGGTCGGACTATCCCGCATTATTCTCGGTGTGCACTATCTCTACGATGTGCTTGCCGGTTATCTGCTCGGTCTGGGTATCGGCGTGGGAATGTGGCTGCTCATGGCATTCGATATCATTTTCTAACGGAACTGCATCGTGAAAGATCCTCTTCGCCTGCCGGTTTCCTGCAACAAAGACTGCGGTGCCGGCTGCCCCCTGCTCGCCGAAGTCGAAGACGGGCGGCTGCTTCGAATCCGCGACAACCCCATGCGGCCGCCCCACATGACTGGCTGTGTCCGGGGCTACCAGATGACCCGGACGGTGTATCATTCGCAGCGTTTGAGCCCCCCCCTGCTTCGAAGCGGTCCCCGAGGTTCGGGGCAGTTTCGTGAAGTCAGCTGGGATGAAGCATTGCAGTACGTATGCGAACGTCTTGACGGGATCCGGTCAACATGGGGGCCTGAAGCGGTCTTGCGTCTGGGAGGGTCCGGCTCTTGCCGGGGTGCTCTGCACAACACGGCTCTCCTGACGCGGCGATTCCTCTCCCAGTTCGGCGGCTATACAGATATCACGGGAAGCTACAGCTCCGGCGCCGAGAGTTTTGTGACTCCCTATCTGTTTGGTCCGGGGTACGCCCGCCGCACCGGGATTGATGCAGCCACACTGCGACACTCCCGATTGATTCTGCTCTGGGGTGCCAACATCCTGGACACCCGTTTTGGCTGCGAGCTGGGCAGCCGTATACGTGAGCAGCGACGCAGAGGCGTCCCGGTGATCGTCATCGATCCCCGGCGTTCCCGTACCGTTGAACGTCTCTCCGACCAGTGGATCCCCGTGCGTCCAGGGACTGACACCGCGCTCATGGCGGCGGTTCTGCATGTGCTGCTCTCCGACGCCCTGGTGGATCGGGATTTTATTCGGCGCACCAGCGTGGGCTTCGATTTCCTGGAACGGTACATACGCAGTGAGACGGACGGACAACCCAAAACACCTTCCTGGGCAGAGAAGATTTGCGGTGTTCCTCAGAAGACTATTGTGCAGCTGGCACGTCAGTATGGCAGGAGCAAACCCGCCGCCCTGATCCCGGGACTTTCGATTCAGAGAACGATCGGTGGGGAGGAAGCGATTCGGATGTCTGTGGCGCTGCAGACGGTAACAGGCAATGTCGGCGCTCCCGGCGGATCTTCGGGGTCAAACATCTGGAATCGTCTTCCCGGACCCCGGTGCGGGCGCCTTCCCGTACCTTCGCATGCGACTCCACCGGGGATTCCCGAGTACCTCTGGCCCGACGCGATCCTTGAGGGTAGAGCCGGGGGCTACCCGACGGATATCAAAGCCATCTACAACGTGGGAGGGAACTATCTCAGTACGGGAAGCGATGTACACAAAAACATACGGGCCTTCGAAAGCGTGGAGCTGTCGGTTTGCCATGAGTACTTTTTGACCCCGACGGCTCGCTACTGCGATGTGGTATTGCCGGTGACCACCTTCCTGGAACGGGAGGATATTATTTTTCCGGAGACCAATCATCTTCTCTATTCCCACGAGGCGATCGAGCCGGTGGGGCAAGCAAGAAACGACTACGACATCTTCTGTGATCTCGCCGACCGGCTGGGCTTTGGAGAGGAATACTCGGAAGGTAGGAGCGCTGTCGGGTGGATCGATCACTTACTTGCCCAGTCTGAGGTTCCGGATGCGGAAGAGTTCCGCCGTACCGGAATCTATATCGGTAGCGAGCAGGAGCGTTGCGGTTTATCCGAATTTGTGTCCGATCCGGAGGCTCATCCCCTGGACACACCATCGGGAAAAATCGAGATCGCCTCGGAAATCTACGCCCATCTCGGTTTTTCAGCCTTTCCCGCCTGGCGGGGCTTCCACTCTACCTCCGAGTATCCTCTGTATCTGATTACCCCCCATGCCCGCTACCGGATCAACTCCCAGTACGCCAACGACCCATGGTTTGTGCAGAGGGAGCAACAGCAGCTGTGGATGAACCCGAAAGATGCCGCGGAGCGGGGAATCGATGACAGCGGGGAGGTAGTGGTGGCCAGTCCTCAGGGAAGGGTGCGGGTTTCCGTCCGTATCACCGAGGACATCATGCCGGGGGTGGTGTGCCTGCTGGCTGGAATGTGGCCCCGGATCGGAGAGGACGGCGTCGACACCGCCGGTGCGGCCAATGTCTTGACCTCCACGGTTCCGACGGAGCCCAGCCGGAGCTCACGGACACACTCGGTGGCCGTTCAGGTGCGCAGCCAACGGGGAATGCGGAGGATCAGACCAAAGCCGACCACAGCCATTGCGATCCACAGGGTAACCAGGATCGCCCGGCTGGGCGGAGAATCGACGGCAAGCCGCTTGAGTAGGATTCCGAGAAAAGCCCACAGTAGTACCAGAGCGTAGAACAGGTCGTTGCGGGTGAAGAGCACTGCCAGGGTGATCAGTGCAGCGACGACCAGAACAACAACGGTCCAGAGCTCCTCCGAGGCGCCGAAGCGATTCCAGCCGATGTGAACGAGCACAGCAGTGAGATTGGCGATCGTAGCCACGGTGATCCAGCCGAGGTATATGCTGAAGGGAAGCTGGACGAGGAGCTTCTCCCTCCAGGAGTCTGCTTGCAATCCTATGCCGAGGCGAAGGTATATGGCCAGGAGACTTCCTAAGAGGACCAGCATCACAACAAAGGAGGCCGAGACCCGCTGGTAGTGCCATAGAAAGATCCAGCCGATATTTGCCGCGGAAGCCAGGATGAACAGAGGACCGATTCTTTCCAGAAATCCGGCGGCGTTTCGGTTCGGCGTCGCGATCTGGTATACCGTGAAGATTGCCAGGAGAAGGTAGATCACCCCCCAGATCGAGAAGGTCACTCCGGCAGGGACGAACAGGTTTGGATAGAGATCGGAGAGCTCCCCAGTTGTCTTGCCGTTGATCGGAAGTGCGTTGGCCAGAACGTTTACCCCGATCGTGGCCAGGAAAGCGATTAGATTGAGAGTTTTCAGCACCCAGAGAACGCTTGTTTTTGCCATACGATATTCCTCCTTGTGCGGGCGATGGGACTCCATCAGTATAGTTCTCCTGCATCGAACCTGACAATGCCGTACCTTGACAGGCACGAAGGTCCTCTGATAGGGTGGCCCTTGACCTTTCAGCGGAAGGCGGTGAGAATCCGCCGCGGACGCGCCACTGTTACCGGGGACGAACGTTCTGTCGACAGCCACTGGGGGACCGGGAAGGCTTGAGCGCAGAGGAAGATCCGGAAGCCAGGAAACGTTGGGGGCTCGCTTCAAAGATAGCAGGGCTATGCCTGTACGCGAGAATCTTGCAGGAGGTGTTCCACGAGCTTCCCTAGAAAACGAATATTGGCGATCCTGGTCGTCGCGTCGGTACTCTGTTTCCAAGGATTCACCGCCGGTGAGCGGGAGGCGGGGGAGGATTCTATGCAGACCGGGGTTACCGTAGATGCAACTGTCCCCGGCCAGTACCCACTGGAAATGGAGGATGACACGGGGCATACGGTTCGATTGGACCGCAAGCCCCAACGGATTATCTCCCTCACCGTCTTTACCGACGATATCCTCCTTGATCTGGTGGATCACTCGCGGTTGATCGGTGTGACCCACTTCAGTGAGGATCCCGCCATCTCCAACGTGGTGAACAAAATTGCCGACATACCTCACAAGCTGACCATGAGCGTAGAAGTGATTCTTTCTCTTCAGCCGGATCTGGTCTTTGTAGCCAACTGGAGCGAGGCCGACATAGTAGCTCAGCTCCGGGATGCGGGCATTCCTGTTTTCCTGATCGCCACGGGTTTAAACATCCCAGCAATCCAGCAAAAAATCAAGATTGTGGCACAGCTGGTCGACGCGACAGACGAGGCGGAAGCTATGATCGGACAGATGGATGAACGTCTCTCTGCAGTCCGAAGCAAGGTCTCCGTTTTGCCCGAGGTACAAAGACGAACCGTTTTGGATTATGCTTCCTGGGGTTCCGCCCAAGGTACAGGCAGTTCCTGGGACGAAATCATCCGTAATGCAGGTCTGATCAATGCCGCCGGTGAGTTTCCCGCCGATGAGTGGGGACAGGTCCCTCTATCCAAAGAGAAGATCCTCGAGCTCGATCCGGACCTGCTTATTCTTCCCGGTTGGGTGTATGGTGATCTCGCCGGCGCAGACGCTTTTTACGAGCAAACCGTAGGGGATCCCGCCCTGAAGGGCATGACCGCCATTCGGGAGGGTAGGGTGTATCGGATGCCCGAAGGCTTGAAAGCCGCCACCTCCCAGTACATCGTGGATGCGGTAGAGTACCTGGCTCGACTTGCCTATCCGAAGCTCTTTTCTAAATAGATATCCATCCCCGGCGAGGAGTTTCGAGTACATACCGTGAGAAGACGAAAAATTGCTGTTCTTCTGCTCCTCTTCGTTTTGCTGTTCATCGTAATAGTTCTGTCCGTAGGCAGTGGAGCCGTTCGGGTGCCTCCGCTGTCCATCCTTCGGCTCCTGCTCCACGGTATTGGTATCCGATCCATTGAGCTACCCCCGGAGATGCAGCTCAACATCATCCTTCACATCCGGCTGCCCCGGATCCTCGCCGCTTTACTGGTCGGTTCGGCCCTGGCCATGGGAGGTGTGGCCATGCAGGGGCTGTTTCGCAATCCCATGGCCAGTCCGGACATCCTGGGGGTATCCACCGGAGGCAGCCTTGGAGCTGTGATCGCCATCAACACGGGACTGTTTGCGCTGAACATGTTTTTTCTCCCCCTCCTGGCTATGGTAGGGGCACTGCTGGCCTCCGGATTGATCTACCTGATTTCCAACTACAAGGGAAGAACTTCCCTGCTGTTCGTCGTGCTGGCCGGATTGGCTATTTCCTCTCTGTTCAACGGGTTGGTCTCGGCGATCCTACTCTTCTCCCAGCAGTACGAGGTCAGCCAGTTTATCTTCTGGACCATGGGAGGTCTGGAGGGTCGGATGTGGAAGCACGTGCTTCTGCCGCTGCCCGTGCTGCTGCCCGGAATGGCGGTTCTTTTTCTGTTTACCCGGGAGCTGAACATATTTGCGCTGGGAGAGGAGAGCGCCCATTCTCTGGGTATGCACGTGGAGCGCACAAAGAAAATAATTCTGGCCATCACTGCGGTGATTACCGGCATGGCCATCTCCATCAGCGGTCCGGTGGGCTTTGTGGGTCTACTGATTCCCCATCTGTTTCGCATGTTGATCGGTCCGGATCATCGTCTGCTGCTTCCCGTCTCCGCGATCGGAGGAGCTCTGTTCCTTCTCACCTCCGATCTAATCGGCCGGGTGCTGATCCCGCCCTTCGAGATCCGGGTGGGGATCATTACAGCCGTATTGGGCAGCCCCTACTTCCTGTACCTGATCATCCGCTACCAGCGCAAAGGATTGCGGGGTTTCGGCTATGACTAAGGATCTCATCGCGACTCGCTCGGTGTCTTTTTCCGTCGCCGAAAGGCGGATCATCGACGCTGTCAGCATTTCTGTAAAACGGAGCGAGTTCGTCGGTTTGATAGGCCCAAACGGGGCCGGAAAAACCACGTTGCTGCGGTTGTTGATCGGCGTCCTCGCTGCCACGGAGGGAGAGATTTTTCTAGAGGGACGACCGCTCAAGGACATTCGGCTGCGGGAGCGGGCCCGCAAGGTTTCCTACCTCAGTCAGGAAGCCTCGACTGTGTTCCCCTATCCGGTGCTCGACATTCTTCTGATGGGCCGGTATCCGTTTCTAGGCAGGTTCAGGCGGGAGAGTGAGTCGGACCTGGAGAAAGCCCGCCGTTCTCTCAGCTACGTGGGCCTATCCGGTTTCGAGGACCGCTATTTCAATGAGCTTTCCGGCGGCGAACGGCAGCTGGTGCTTTTCGCCAAGGTCCTGGTACAGGAGACCGATCTTCTTCTTTTGGACGAACCGACCTCCAACCTGGATATCAAGCATCAGAATCAGTTCTTCTCCATGGCTTGCGAGCTGACCCGCGAGAAAAAAGCCGTGGTAGCGGCGGTGCATAACTTGAACATCGCCTCTCAATACTGCACCCGGTTGATTCTTCTCCATCAGGGAAGAGTGGCGGCGGATGGAAAACCCCAAGATGTTCTCCGCTGCGATCTGCTCGATCCGGTGTACGAGACGAAAACCGTGGTGACCAGAAATGCCTCCACCGGAGCTCTTGTGGTCAACGTAGCGCCTCGCAAACCGGCGGGAAGCTATCCGATGCCGCGGGTTCACGTGATCGGGGGGGCGGGAAGTGGGATAAATTTGACCCGGGAACTTGCCCGTCTTGGCTACCCTATGTCCGGGGGCATCGCCCATGAGTACGACGCGGATCAGAAACTCTGGCAGAGTTTGGAGGTACCGTCCCAGGTCATCGGCGCCTTTTCCCACATCACCCCGGCGGATCTCGAAAAAGCCTACCGGATGGTCGAGGAGACGGAATTGACGATCCTGTGCAGCTTTCCCTTCGGACCGGGAAACGAAGGAAATCTCGAGTTAGCTAGACGGGCCGGACGCCTCGTGATTCTCGAGGCCGGTCCCCAGGAGGAACCAAGGACCTTCTTCTCCGAAAAAGCCCGACAGGCCTTTGCCTCTCTGGATGAAAACGCTGAGCACATGGACTACGGTCAGCTGTGTGAAGGTTTGGAATCCGGGAAAATCTTTGAAAAAGGTGCGAAGAAAATGCAGAGGGAGTCTCAGCTGTAGCGCTTTCGGATCGCACGGATCGTATCGTAGATGCGCCGAAAAAGTGCTACCAGCTCGGGATCGAACTGACGGCCGGACTGAACACGGATGTAGCGGACCGCCTGCTCTTCCTTCCAGCTGTCCTTGTACGAGCGTTTCGACATCAGGGCATCGTATACATCCGCCAGGGCAACGATCCGGGCCGCCAGAGGGATCTCCTTTCCCCGCTTTCCGGGGCCGAAGCGGATCCCCCTGGCAAAGATGTTGTCGATCTTGCCCGGATAGCCACGTCCATCCCACCGTTCGTGGTGGTTGAGGGCGACCTCGGAGGCCATACGATCCCACGGGGAGTGGACGTACTTGAACAGGCGGGCGCCGTGAATGGTGTGGGACTTCATCTGGGTGATCTCATCCTTTTCAAGCCCCCCGGGCTTCTTGAGAAGGACGTCACTCAAGGCCACCTTGCCCACATCGTGGAGAATCGCCGCATTCCGCAGGACTTCTTTCGTGTGTTTGATCTTGCGATCCTCAACGCCGTGTCGCAGTGCCCAGGCCTCGTACAGCTCTACGGAGTAGGCCCCGACCCGCTTGGCGTGATTGCTGGTTTCGTACGGATCGCGCAGCGCCGCCAGTTCCACCATGCGCAGAACCATCTCGCGGGACAGCTTGGCTCTTTCTATGGCATTGGCGGCGTTGCGGGCGAACTCGGTGATGTACAGCCTATCCTGCATGGAAAAGGGAATCACCTGGTTTTCCTCGTTCTTGGCATTGATGAGCTGCAGCACGCCTAAAATCAAGTGGTCGGTTGTTTCCAGTGGAACGATGAGAATAGACTGCGTCTTGTAGGATGTCTTCTTGTCGAAATCCGGATTGAACTGGTAGGAAACATTGCTGGAGATGTCGTACACATCGTCGATCAGCAGGGAGTCCCCCGTGCCGGCAACATAGCCCGAGAGTGAGTTCTTGTCTATCAGAAGTCGTTTGTTTGAGTAGATGTACTTGTCCTTTGGTTGATCCTCTCGAAACAGAGCTTCATTCTGAACGTAGCTGAAGTACAGGTAACGACCTGCGGCTAGATAGAGGGTGCCGGCTTCGGCGTTTATGAACTTTCTTGCCTCGAAGAGCACTTTTTCCAGCAGGGTATCCAGGTCTTTGATATGATAAATTTCTTCTACAATTTGCAGAAGCCTGGTGGGATCGCGTCTGAATATACTCCGCGTACCTGGAGCGCTGTCGAATGCCGCCATTGTTTCTGGGTCCAGAATGTATCTTTGCCTCTCTATATATTATTGGTAGCCCGTTTTTATAAAATGACCAAATTTTAAACGGAAAGGGACTCTCAAGTATGAATTTAGTGATTTATAATCTTTCCGGGTACTTCCTTTTGTGAGTTAAGCATCCACCATGGGCAGTCGCACCTCAAATCGGGCGCCCCTGAGCCCGACGCCGCTGACGGCCCGATTTACCGCCTTCACACCGCCGCCGTATCCCTCTACGATGGCCTTGACGATAGCCAGGCCGAGTCCGAGATGTCTTGGCGTGGATGCAGCGGATCCTGAGGATTCTTCTTCCGGGCGAAAACTGAAAAACCTGTCGAAGATCTTCTCCAGGTGCTGTTCCGGGATTCCCGGCCCGTCATCCTCAAAGCCGATCGCCCCCTGCCCGCGATCCCGGCAGAGATCTATCCGTACTTCTCCGTCAGGAGGAGAGAAGCTCAGCGCGTTTTCAAGCAGGTTTTCGAGAACCTGCGCTAACCGTTCAGGGGCCATGGAGACAGTAATCGGACCGGTATTCTGAGAGATTGTTACGCGCACCGTGGACCCTCCCCGGAGCCCGTGTGCTTCCACTACCCGTTTAAGGATCTGCCCGATCTCTACCGAGGCACGCTCTTCCTCCTCCAGCTGGGCATCTAGCAGGGAGATCTCTCGAACAGCACCGAGCAGATGCTGCATGCGGGCGACTTCCTTCTGGATCAGGGCGAGAAAGCGGTCCCGGTCTTGGCCGGATTTCGTCCGAGCAATCATCTCTCCCGCCGAACGGATCGATGCCAGGGGGTTCCTGAGCTCGTGGGAGATGTCCGAGGAAAAGGACTCCACGAACTCGATGTGTCCCTGGAGTTTCCGGGTCATCTCCTCCAGGGAGCGGGACAGATCGCCGATCTCGTCCCGTCGGCGGTTGAAGCGGATATGTCCGCGCAGCCGGCCCCTGTGATCGAGGATTTCCCGGGCTTGTCTGCACAGTTTCCGCACCGGAGCGGCGATGGTAGTGGAGGCGAGAAGGCTTAAAGCAATCGCAACCGCCAGGGAGACGAGAAATATGGTGAAGATCTCCAGCCGCAGCTCGTACAGGTCCCGCAGGATACGATAGGTGGACTGGGACACCAGCACCGCCCCCACCACAGATCTTTCGCTGCGAATGGGTATGGCGCTGTAGAGGGTGACCGATCGTTGTCCACCCGTGGAGATTCGGGTCAAGGCGCCGTACCGTCCCTCCAGGGCCTCTTGAATTTCGGGACCTATTAGAATGCTTGTATTGATGTAAAACTCCGCCGACTCGAAGGGCGGCTCGGGCGGTCGGAACAGCCGCCGGTACAACTGTACCGGGTAAGTGGCTATCAGGTACAACAGGCGCTGCTCCGCTGGAACGACGTCTTCGGCGTTCGCTTCAGCCGCCGTGACCTCGTCCCTGCGGGGTCCAAGGCGGCTGGAATCGGCAAGCAGCCGGCCTTTCGGATCGACGATGCGCAGCCGGGCCTCGTGGCGCTGTTCCAGCTGCTGCAGGATTCTCCGGGCACTGTCCGGCTGCAGCGGGTTCTGCCCGGCAAGAGCCGAGGCCAGAATACGGCCCTGTTGAACCAGTGCGTGTTCGAGGGCGCGCAGCAGCTGTTGTTCGTATGTATCGAGGTATAACAGAGCTGCCACTGGAAGGAATACGATGAGTATGTTGAAGATGAGCAGGCGGACCGTTATACGGGAAAGGAAGGTCAAGATTTTGTTGATCATGAATCTACATCCGCTCGATAGCGGTAGCCGAGACCGTAGATCGTCTCGATCCCGTCGAAGTCGGGATCAAGGCTGGAGATTTTCTTGCGGATCCGTTTGATATGTCCGTCGATGTTGCGGTCGCTCATATACTCGTCGAAGGGATAGCCCGCCTGGAGCAGCTGTTCGCGGGTTCTGGCGTAGCCGGGCTGTCGGACCAAGGCTTCGAGGATGCGAAACTCCGTGACGGTCAGAGGAACGTTCTGCCCCTTCCAGAGTACACCGTGACGCATCCGATCCATCTCTAGGGACCCGCAACGAAGGATACTATCCTCCCCGTCCGAGTCACCACCCAGCGCCAAGGTACGTCTGCGGAACAATACCTTCACTCGGGCCAGCAGCTCCCTGGTGGAGAAGGGCTTGCAGAGATAGTCGTCGGCTCCCAGTTCCAGGCCCAGAACCTTGTCAAACTCCTCGTCTTTTGAGGTGAGAAAGATCAGGGGGAGAGTTTCGGAGAGACTCCGGATCTTTCGACACAGCTCGAGTCCGTCCATTCGGGGCATGATGATGTCCAGAATCACCAGGTCGGGCAGGGATTGGCGAAAGTCGGTCCAGGCTTCTTCCCCGTCCCGGTAGGCCACTACCCTATAGCCCTCCTGCTGCAAGGCATAGCTTACCAGTTCGCGGATGTTCTGTTCATCGTCGACCAGAGCCACAAGGGGTCCGTTCACAGGCTGCATTTTTCAATTTTATCACAGCAATGAACGGCCTTCCAGGCCGGCTGCTGCCACAATTCCGCCATAATTGTTCATGAAATTTCCCAACTTTCGACGGGAAGGAGCCTCTGCGCCGGGATAGTCTTGTGAGTGAATACAAACACCGAGGAGGATCAAATGAAGAAACTCAAGGGTTCGATTCAGGAGAATAGAAACTGGAGTACCGTGGTGAAGATGGTTCTGATCGGCATACTCCTGCTTATCTTCCTGATTCCTCTCCAGATGATTCGAGCCCTGATCGAGGAACGAAACATGACCCGATTGGAGGCGGAGGGAGAAATCGTCCAGATGTGGGGAGGAGAGCAGATCATCGCCGGTCCTATCGTAGTTGTGCCCTATCTCAAACGGGTCAAGGACGATGAGGGCAAGATCGAGGAGTTCACCGAACGGGCCTACTTTCTTCCCAGCACTTTGGAGATTGCCGGTTCGGTGGATACGGAGAAGCGCAACCGAGGGATCTACGAAGTCACCGTGTACACGGCGGATCTGCAGGTCACGGGGACCTTTGCCGATCCTGATTTCAGCGACTGGAGGGTTGCCGAGGAGGATGTCTTCTGGCAGGACGCCGCACTGGTTGTGGAGCTTCCGGACATGCGGGGACTTCAGGAGCGAGTGACTCTTCAGTGGGATTCCCGCCAGATCCCTTTCACTGCCAGCCAGGGGGAGATCGGGCTGTTCGATGGAGAGATTAGAGCGCCTCTTAGCGGGGTTGCCGGAAGTGCGGATCCGGGTACTTCAGATACCCATGGTTTTTCCTTCGATCTCCACCTCCAGGGCGGACGTTCACTGAGCTTTGTACCTCTGGGGGAGGAAAGCCGGTTACAGCTTGTCTCCTCCTGGACAGGACCCAGTTTCAACGGTGCCTTTCTGCCAACCGAACGAACTCTGAATGAAGAGGGGTTCGACGCCGATTGGTACGTCTTGT
>Ga0307379_10010046_pt1 | contig 12585 bp, 2 predicted proteins | sample UN2MG_FD_202237 | JGI IMG/M metagenome (GOLD analysis project Ga0307379, IMG submission 202237) | Soil microbial communities from Risofladan, Vaasa, Finland - UN-2 | ecosystem: Environmental > Terrestrial > Soil > Coastal area > Acid sulfate soil | place: Finland: Risofladan, Vaasa | collected... | reverse complement strand
GTTGTCGTAGCCCTTCCGCCGCAGGTAGCAGTAGACGGGCTTCCAGTACTGGCCCAGGATCCGCGCGACGGCCTTCTTCCGCGGGCCTTCCTCCCCGCCCCCCGCCAGGAAGATCTGCGTCCACTGCGTGGACTCGAAGCTCCCGTGCTCCCCGCCGATGAAGGTGTGGTCTTTGCGGGCCATAGGACGTGTCCCTTCGGGCCGCTTCCGGCCGGCCCGCCCACCACGGCCCATTTTGACCGTCGTCGGGGTCGCCCGTCAAGGCCGCGGGGGGCAGACGAGGGCGAGAACGAGTACGGGAACGATTCCGGAGACAGACGAGGGTCGCGCGCGGGCAGCGGTTACTGGTTGGGGTCCGCCGCCCGGCTGGGGCGGTGGCGGTGGGCCTCGTCGAACCAGAGCAGCTCCTCGAACGCCCCGCCGGGGAAGCGCAGGATCAGCTCGCCGGCGGGCAGGGCCAGCACGGTCCCGTCGATGTACGAGGCGTTGACCTTGCCCATCAGCGGGTGGCTCTCCCAGTCCAGGCCGTCGTACTCGCCCTGGTAGCGATGGCCGGCCTGGGCGTTGATGTCCATGGCCAGGGCGGTCCGGCCCTCGGCGCCGGCGCAGTCGTACGTCGCGCCGGACAGCACGAGCTTCTTGTCGGCGATGCCCTCGGGATGCCGCCAGAAGTACGCGTAGGACGAGCCGGCGCTCGTCATCGACTCCCAGGCGATGCGGTCCAGCTCGGTGTCGCGCTTCATGGCCATCGACGGGCACAGGAGCATGTCGAACGGGAGGAGGCGTTCCTTGACCAGCAGCCCCTGGCCGACCTCCTGACCCAGCCACTTCGTGTTCGGCGAGACCCAGTCGGTCCGGGTCTGCGTGCGCGACGCCGAGGCGATCGGCGGCTTGTTGTCCTTGTGGAGGAAGCCGTACTGCGTGTGGGCCCGCGCCTGCTCCTTGAGCTGCTGGATGCACTTCATCTGCCGCGCGATCGCCAGGGCCTTCCGCAGCGTCGGCACCGTCAGCCCCAGCAGCACGCCGAGGATCGCCACCACCACCAGCAGCTCGATCAGCGTGAAGGCACTTCCGGATGTCCGCGTCCTATTCATCGTTCCCCGTCCTCCCCTCCCGGGCCGGCACCGAAGTCGGCTGGGTGCCCAGCGCTCGCCGGACGTGCTCCAGCAGCCTGGCGTACCTGGGCACGCCCGCCAGCCTGCCTTGCTCCTCCAGGCGGCCGAGCGTCTCCAGCGCAAGCCGGTAGCTCGCGGTGGCCTCGTCGGAGCGCCCTTCGGCCTGATGGGCCCGGCCCAGCATGAACCGGCACGCCGCCAGGTCGACGGCGGTCCCGACCCGGTCGGGATCGGCCTGGACGAGGGCCTCGAATAAGGGCAGGGCCTGCGAATAGCTCTCCCGCGCCTCGGCCGGGCGCCCGGCGCGGAGTGCCGCCTCGCCCACCTTCGCCAGGCTGTCGGCCAGGTCGCATCGGGCGCCAAGGTCCTGCCCGTCCGCCTCGACGCGCCGCCGGGCGATGTCCAGGGCCGTTCGGTAGCTCTTCTCCGCCTCGCTCACGGCGCCGAGGGCAAGCTGCGCGTCGCCGAGCCGGCGATGCGACAGCGCGGCGTTGTGGGGGGCATCCGCGGGGGCCTCCGCCGCCTCGTTCCCGGCGTCGGCCAACGCCACGGCCTGGGCGAAGTGGTCCCGGGCGACGCCCGCCTCGCCCGACGCCAGGGCAAGGTCCCCCAGCCCCACGTGCATGGCCCAAAGGTCTTCCGTCAGGCCGCTGTCGCCGGGGTAGTCCGCCAGCAGACCCCGCACCATCTCGGCCGCGGCTTCCAGGTGGATGCGGGCGGCCGGGCGGTCGTCCATCCGCAGACACGCCTGCCCCAGGGCGATCCGGGCGACGCACAGGTCCCGCCGGGCCTCCAGGCCGTATCCGTTCCGCTCCGCCACACGCTGGAACCCCTCCAGCGCGCGCGTGAAGGCCCGGCGGGCGTCGGCCGGCCGGCCGGCCAGCTCGCAGGTCCGGGCGATCTGGAGCAGCGCCGCGGCCGTGGTGCGGTCGATCCGCAGGAACGAGTCCTCGGTGGTCTCGGCGATCTGGCCTAGGCCTTCGACGGCCAGGTCGATCAGCTCCTTGCGGAGCGCGGTCTGCCCGAAGCCGCCGGCGAGCTTCCGCTGGACCTCGAAGACGAGGCGGTTGAGCGTCTGGAGGGCGAGGGTGCGCTGCTCGCGGGCCTGGTCGGCGGCGTACTCGGCGGCGTCCCGCTGGTGCAGGGCCTGGATGCGGGCGGCCGCCACCTCCGCCTCCTTCGTGCGGATGCGGTGAATGTAGAACGCCACGCCCGCGACAAGGGCCAGCAGCACCAGCACGCCCGCGGCCACCGGCCCGCGGTACTTCCAGACCCATCGCCGCAGGATGTAGACGGGCGTCGGCAGGCGGGCCGACAGCGGCTCGCCGCGGAGGTAGTGGTCGAGGTCCGCCGCCAGCTCGCCGGCCGAGGCGTAGCGGCCGTCCCGCTCGCGGGTGAGGGCCTTGAGCAGCAGGGCCTCCAGCTCGCGGTCGATGTCCTTCCGCGCCTGGCGGGGCGGGATGATGTCCTCCTCGGCGATCCGCCGCAGCACGTCCAGCGCCGTGCCGGTCATCTCCCGCGGCAGGCGCCCGGTCAGCAGCTCGTAGAGCACCACGCCCAGGCTGTAGACGTCGGTGCGGGTGTCGAGCGGGTCCCCCTCGCCCCGCGCCTGCTCCGGCGACATGTACGGGTAGGAGCCGGCGATGCTGCCTTCCCGCGAAATCGCCAGGTCGCCCGGCGGGGCCTGGACGGCCTTGGCCAGGCCGAAGTCCATCACGTGCGGGCGGCCCGCCTCTCCGTCCTGCCCCCCGCTGACCAGGATGTTCGCGGGCTTCAGGTCGCGGTGAATGATCCCGCGCTGGTGGGCGTACTGCACGGCCCGGCAGACGGTGCCCATCAGCTCGAGGACCTCTCGGCGCGTCAGGTTGCGCTCGCGGACGAAGCGGCGCAGGTCCTCGCCTTCGACCAGCTCCATCGCGTAGTAGTGCGCGCCCTGGTGGACGCCGGTCTCGTAGACCCGGGCGATGTTGGGGTGCTCCAGGCTCGCCGTCAGCTCCACCTCCCGCTCGAAGCGGAGGCGCGCCCCTCGCGACGAGAAGAACCCGGATCGGAGGAGCTTCAGGGCCACCGGCCGGTTCGTCCCGGCCTGCACCGCGCGCCAGACGATCCCCTGCCCGCCGCGGTCGCTGAGCAGGCCCTCGATGCGGAAGCCGTCGATCTGCGGGGGCGAGGCGTCGGCATCGTCGGGCCAGTCTTGCCCGCCCGAAGCGCCGCTGAGCGTCGGCATGGTCTCCGCCGCGGAGGCCTCGCCGCCCGCCCCGTCGGGCTGGACGGCATCGCCTTGCGGGCGGTCAGGCATCGCGCCTCGCCTCCGTTGCGGTCGCGACCCAGCCGCCCAATGCGCCGCCGTGGTGCATGTAGCCCTCTTTCCCCCTGTGTCGCTCACCGTGCACGAGCGGGACACGGCTCTTGCCACGCCGGGGCAAATCCTGTATGATTATACGCAATTCGCTCTGCGTGTCTGCATCTCTCTCGAGTTGCGGCCTCACGCAAACGGGAGGCAGGAGCGGCGCTCGAAAGTAAAGGAAGCGGGACGGTATGGGGATCGGCGCCCTGGGCATTCTCGGGCGGCATCTGTGCACCATGGCGTGCGCCGAGGGGACCGGCCCCCTCTTCGAGGCCCTCGAGCCCCGGCTGCTGCTGACGGCGTTCACCGTGGACAGCCTGTCCGACGACGTAGCCGCCGACGGGCACGTCACGCTTCGCGAGGCCCTTCAGGCGGCCAACACCGACGCCGCCGTCTTCGACGCCCCCGCCGGCAGCGGGGCCGACACGATCGAGTTCGACCCCGCGCTGCTGGCCGGCGGGCCGGGGCGGATCACGCTGAGCGCCGGCCCGTTGACGATCTCCGACGCCCTGAGCCTGCTCGGCCCCGGCGCGCACCTGCTGACCCTCGACGGCAACGGCGGCGGGTGCGTGCTGGACATCGCGGCCGGGGGTTCGGCGGCCGTCTTCGGCCTGACCGTCTCGGGCGGTGCGAACGGGGGCATCCGCAACGCGGGCGTGCTGGAGCTGACGGCGGTGGCCGTCACGGGTAACGCGGCGCAGTTCGATGGCGGGGGCATCTACAACGCCGCCGGGGCGCAGCTCACCCTCGCCGACAGCGCCGTGTGGGGCAACTCGGCGGGCTTCTTCGGCGGGGGCCTGGTCAACTGGGGCTCGGCGACACTGGCAAACTCCACGATCTCGGGCAATCAGTCCGACGCCCATGGCGGGGGCGTGGTGAACTGGGGGCAGCTCTCCGCCGTCAACTTGACCGTCTACGGCAACACCGCCGACGCCGACGGGGTCGCGCCCGGCCTGGGCGGGGGCATCTTCTGCGGCGCGGGCGCGGTGACGACGCTGCACAACACCCTCGTGGCAGGAAACGTTGTCCCGACGGGACCCGACGATGTCTCCGGTGCCTTCGACGCGGCCGGCCACCACAACCTCATCGGGGCCCTCGACGGCTCCTCCGGCCTGGGCGCCGCCACGAGCCACTGGGGCTCGGCCGCGGCACCGCTGGACCCGGAGCTGGGGCCCCTGTCCGACAACGGCGGACCGACCCCGACCCACAGACTGCTGCCGGGCAGTCCCGCGTTCGACGCCGGCGACAACGCCGCCGCCACGGCCGCCGGTCTGACCACGGACCAGCGAGGCCCCGGCCACGACCGCGTCCTCTACGGCACGGTGGACATCGGCGCCGTGGAGACCACCCGCGGCGCGACGCTCGGCGGCACGGTCTGGCGCGACGCCAACGCCGACGGCGTTCGCGATCCCGGCGAGTCGGGGCTGGACGAGGTGGCCGTGCGCCTCTATCTCGACGACGGCGACGGGGCGTTCGAGCCGGGCACCGACGACGCGCTGGTCGCCAGCCAATCCACCGCCTCCGGCGGGCGGCACGAGTTCCTGGAGCTCGACCCCGGCGACTATTGGGTCGAGTTGGACGAGGCCTGCCCCGCCCTGGGCGGCATGGCCCGCACGGGCGCCGCAAGCCCCCTGGCCGTCACGCTCGCCCTCGGCGACGCCTACAGCGCCGCCGACTTCGGCTATACCGACACGCTGCTGACGGTCACCACGCTGGCCGACGAGCTGGACGCCGTCCTGGACGAGGGCACCGGCCTGAGCCTTCGCGAGGCCCTGGTCCGAGCCGACATCCTCGGCGGGGGCGACGCCTACGTCATCACCTTCGACCCGGCCCTGTTCGCCGGCGGGCCGGCGACGATCGCGCTGGACGCCGGCCTGGGTCCCGTGGACATCACCAGCGACGTGGACGTCCGCGGGCCCGGCGCGGACGTGCTGGCTGTCCGCAGCGAAGACGGCGTTCGCGCGTTCCTCGTCACCGGAAATGCGGCGGCTTCGGTTTCTGGCCTGACGATCACCGGCGGCGATTCCCCCCCCGATTCCGGCACCCGCGGCAGAGGCGTCCAGGTCATCGCGGGCTGCGCGGCCTCCTTCACGGAGGTGACCTTCGCCAACTGCATCGGCAACGGCAGTGCGATCTACGGGGACAGAGGAGACAGCAGTAGCTGCGTTATCACGATCATCAACTGCCTGTTCGAGGGGAACACGGCCTCCGGCAGCGGATATGTGATCAACACGGGGCACTTCAGTGAGACCGTCATCCGCGGCAGCACATTCGTGGGCAACGGGAACTCTGAATCCGCCGCACCCATCCTCTACGTCGGGGCGTTCGCCCACGTCACGATCGCCGACTGCACGTTCGCGAACAACAAGGCCCGCCTCTCCTACCTGTATCCCGCCGCAATCCAGACGAGCACCGGCGCGGTTGTGGACGTCGTGAACACCACAATCAGCGGCAACAGCGGCGGAGCGGGGGCCGTGTACGGGTACGTGACGCACGGCACAACAGACGACAGCGCCGTGACGTTCCGCAACTGCACGATCGTGGACAATGAGACGACCGGGATCCTCATCGATACGAACTACAGGTGGATCACGCTGTACAACTGCATCGTCACCGGGAACACGACCGCGGGGGGCAGCCCGTCGGACGTGTCCGGCACGCTGAATCCCGACAGCTCCTACAACATCATCGGCGCCGGCGGGAACCTGGTGGACGGCGTCAACGGCAACCGGCGGAACGTGGACCCGCTGCTCGGCCCCCTGGCCGACAACGGCGGGCTGGTGCAGACCCACGCCCTCCTGCCGGCCAGTCCGGCCATCAACAGCGCAAGCCAGGTCCAGGCGATAGACCCCGAGGGCGACCCGCTTGTGACAGACGGCCGGGGCCCTGGGTTCTCCCGCGTCGTGGACGGCTTGGTGGACACCGGCGCGTTCGAGGTACAGGACCTCACGGGCACCATCTCAGGCTTCGTATGGGATGACCTCGACGGGGATGGGCAGCAAGACGCGGGGGAGGCGCCCCTGGTCGGCGCGATCCTCGCGATCTATGCCGACGATGGCGACGGAGTGTTCGACCGCGGCGTTGCCGACGAGCGTCTGGTGGCGGCCAAGACCGATGCCGACGGGCGCTACTTCTTCGCGGGTCTCCCGGCCGGCGACTACTGGATATGTCTGGACGTTACGTCCGGGCAGCAGGGCTACCGCAGCGTCACGAATGGGGCCCAGGCCGTTCTCGTCGGCGTAGGCCACGACGAGGATCGGGAGGGCATCTCGTTCGGCACGATCCACGCGCCCGTGGTGGTCACGGCGCTGAATGACGAGGCGGTGGACACCGACGGGGAGACGAGCCTACGCGAAGCGGTCCTGGCGGCCGCGAGGGCAACCGGCAGAGCGAACACGATCGAGTTCGACCCGGGGTTGTTCTCCGGCGGCCCGGGCACGATCACTGTGGACCCGGGGCTGGGTCACATCCAGATCGCCAGCGACGTGGCGATCCTCGGGCCCGGCGCGGACGTGCTGACGATCGACGGCCGGAGCGACGTCCGCACGTTCCGGATAGCGAGCGGCGCGACCGTCGCGATCTCGGGGTTGACCGTCTACCGCGGCCGCAACACACTCGCCGGGCAAGGTGGCGGCGGTGTGGAGGTCACCAGTGGCTGTACGGCTACGATAACCGACACCGTATTCACCAACTGCTACTCCCTCGCCGGGGGCACGATCATCACGCGGGACGGTGCCCACGCTACCGTGGAGCGCTGCCGGTTCGAGGGGAGCAAGAGCATTCGATGCGGAGATGCCATCTACGTCGATTCCCGCAGCGAAATGGTCATCCGGGACAGCACCTTCGTGGGCAACGGGAACACGATCAACGGCGGCGCGGCGATTCGCGTGGGGGCCTTCTCCGAAGCCACCATCATCAACTGCACGATCGTGGACAACCAGGCATGGGTCTCCGGCCCAATTCCCGCTGGGATCGAGGTAGACACCGGCGCGATCGTGGACGTGATCAACACGACCCTCAGCGGCAACCGCGGCGGAGGAGGGGCCGTCGGCGCGAAGGACACCCACGGGACCAGCTACGAAGGCGCCGTGACCCTCCGCAACTGCACCATCGTGGACAACCAGACGACCGGGATCTACCTCGACCCGGGCTACAAGTGGATCACGCTGCACAACTGCATTGTCACCGGGAACAAGTGGCCCGATGGCACCCGCCTCGACATCGATGGGTCAGTACACACCAGCAGTTCCTTCAATATCATCGGGGTCGGCGGGAACCTGGTGGACGGGGTCAACGGCAACAGGAGAAACGTGGATCCGCTGCTTGGGCCACTGGCCGACAACGGGGGGCTGGTGCAGACATACGAGTTGCTGCCGGTCAGCCCGGCCATCAACGGCGGCAGCAACGCCGAGGCGGTGGACGCTTCGGGAGACCCGCTCCTGTGGGACGCCCGCGGGGAGAGTTTCGGCCGGCGCGTGGACGGGACCGTCGACATCGGGGCGTTCGAGGTCCAGTGGCTGCCGGGGACGGTCTCAGGCGAGATCTGGGACGATGAGGATGGCGACGGGAGCCGAGATCCTTCCGAGGCCCCGTTCGTCGGGATCACGCTCGGGCTGTACCTCGATGACGGGGACGGAATCTTCGATGGCGGCGCCGCCGACCTGCACCTGATCGACGCCGTGACGGACGACCAGGGCGCCTACGTGTTCACCGGCCTCGGGCCGGAGGCGTTCTGGGTCGATGTCGAGGACGCCGCGGGCCCGCTGGCGGGGTACATCCTCAACTGCCACTGCTTCGCCGACCCGCTGCTGGTGACGCTCGGGGAAGACGAGGACCGCACCGACGCCGACTTCGGCTTCACGCTGCCGTCCGCCATCGCCGGGACGGTGTGGAACGACGCCAATGAGGACGTCGCATTCGACGCCGACGAGGGCGGGATCGACGGCGTGACGGTAAGGCTCTACCGCGACGACGGCGACGGGGCGTTCGAGCCGGGCGCCGACGACGCGCTGGAGCGCACGCAACTCACGGCCGCCGGGGCGTACGACTTCACCGACCTCGTCACGGGCCCGTTCTGGGTGGAAGTGGACGGGGCCTCGCCCATCCTGGCCGACGCGACGCGGATGAGCGCGTCGAACGTGATCCAGGTCGATCTCCCCGCCGGCACGGACCACGACGCCGTCGATTTCGGCTACTTCAACCCGATCATCGTCACGGCGCTGAACGACGAGGCACTCTCGGGAGACACCGACGGCCTCCTGAGCCTGCGGGAGGCACTTGAGACCGCCGGCTCGCGACCCGGCTTCGACGTGATCGAGTTCCTTCCCTCCCTGTTCGGCCCAGGACAGGACACGATCAACATGGCCCTCGGCACCTTCGGCATCGGCCACGCTGTGGATATCCGGGGGCCGGGATCGGGCGAGCTGGCGCTCGATGCCCGCGGGACGGCCCGGGTCCTCGCAATCAGCGCCCCTTCCGGGGCGCCCGTGTCGATCAGCGGGCTGACCGTAAGGGGGGGCGAGTGTCCCGAGTGGCAGGGGGGCGGGGGGGCAAAGATCTGGGCGGGCAGCGTCGTCGCTATGGAAGACGTGACGTTCAAGAACAACGGGAGCGGTTGGCCCTGGCATGGCGGCGCGATCCTGAACGACGGCGACCTGACCGTGACCCACTGCATGTTCTCGAACAACACGGCCTGGCGCAAGGGCGGCGGGATCGCCAGCAACGGAACGCTGACCGTCGATGGGTGTGAGTTCAACAGCAACCGTGCCTATTCGGGCGGCGGCATAGCGCTGATGAGCTTCGCCGCCACAGCCGTCATCACGAATTCCCGATTCGTCCTGAACTCGGTGAGTTGGACCGAGACGGGCTATCCTGCCTATGGCGGGGGCATCTTCAACAGCGGGTATCTGACAGTCACGGATACGACGATGGTGGCCAACGGCGGGCAATACGGGGGCGCGCTGTACTCCGACGGCGACGGGATCGTCGTGCTTGACTCGTGCACGATCTTCTCCAACATGGCCGCCCTCGACGGAAGCATGGGAGGGCGGGGGGGCGGCGTCTACGTGAAGAGGCTGGGGTGGGTGACGAACAGCACGATCAGCGGCAACACGGCCCACGTCGGCAGTGGAGGCGTTCACGTCGACGCTGCCGGCACGCTGACCATCGTCAACTCTACCATTGCGGACAATGCGATAAGCCCCGCCGATTCGACGGCTGGCGGCATCGGCAACGCCGGCGGGGTGGTCACGCTGCATAACACGATCGTCGCCGGCAACCGCGCCGGCGGCGTGTCGGGCAGGGACGTCTCCGGAAGCTTCGAGGAGGCCAGCTCGCACAACCTGATCGGCGCGATCGACGGTTCGACGGGGCTGGACGGCAACGGGACGATCTATGGCACGGCGGCCGAGCCCTTGGACGCAGTGCTTGGTCCGTTGACCGAGAACGGCGGACCGACGCGGACCCATGCACTCCTGCCCACGAGCCCGGCGATCAATGCCGCGAGCAACGACGAGGCAGTGGACCCGCTGGGAGACCTGCTCGTGTACGACCAGCGGGGGGAGGGCTCCGGCCGGATCGTCGACGGGTTCGTGGACATCGGGTCCGTTGAGGCGCAGTGGATCAGCGGGTCCGTCGCCGGTGTTGTCTGGAACGACGAGGACGCCAGCGGGTCGCTGGACGGGCATGAAGTAGGCGTCGACGACGTGACGGTGACGCTGTATGCCGACGGTGGAGATGGAGCGTTCGGCGGGGACGACACCCTCGTGACGACGCGCATCACGGCCGGCGGCGGGGCGTACGAGATCCTCCGCCTGCCGGGCGGGACGTACTGGGTGGACCCCGACGAGACCACCGGCGGGCTGGCCGGGGGGATCCCCACGACGCCGGGCGACCCGCGCCGGATCGACCTGGCCGAGGATGAGGACCGCACGGGCGTGTCGTTCGGCTTCATCATGCCCTCGTCGATCGGCGGGTTCGTCTGGAACGATGTGGACGAGGACGGCGCGTTCGACGCCAACGAGGGCGGGATCGACGGCGTGACGGTGAACCTGTACCGCGACGACGGCGATGGCGTCTTCGAGCCGGGCGCCGACGACGCGCTGGAGCGTTCCGAAGTCACCGTCGCCGGGGCATACGACTTCACGGACCTCGTCACGGGAGCCTTCTGGGTCGAAGTGGACGAGTCCGGCACCGCCCTGGCCGACGCGACGCGGACGACGGCGGGAAATCCTGTGTTCATCGACCTCCCCGCCGACACGGACCACGACGGCGCCGATTTCGGCTACTTCAACCCGATCGTCGTCACGGCCCTGAACGACGAGACGCTTGCCACCGATACGGACGGGCTGCTCAGTCTTCGCGAGGCGCTGGAGGTTGCGAACCAGCGTCCCGGCATCGACAGGATCGAGTTCTACCCCGGTCTGCCCTACAATCCGTCGCTAGCCAGCGGGCGGATCAGCGTGGCATCCCTGAACCAGCTTCACGTTACCAGCGACGTCGATATCCGCGGGCCGGGTTCCGATCTCCTGACCATTGACGGGGACAGGAGTTCCCGCCTGTTCTACATCATCGACGGCGTGAACGTGTCGATCGGCGGGATGACGCTCCAGCGGGGTAAGGTGCTCACGGGCGACCAGAAGGGCGGCGCGCTCCATACCGCGGCAACCGTCACCGCCTTGAGCGACATCGTGTTCGCCGATAGCGTTTCCGCGAACTGCGGGGGGGCGATCGACGCCGAAGGCGCGAGCGGGGCCGTACTCATCCTGACCGGGTGTTCCTTCGAGGGCAACACCGCGGGCTACATGGGGGGAGCCGTGTACGTCACGAGCGACGTCTACCTCAGCGATTGCGTCTTCACGGGCAACCTGGGGACCGGCGGCGGGGGACTCTACGCGAAGAACCAGCAGAAGGTCGTCATCGCCAACTCGACCTTTACGGGCAACCGGGCCGAGGGCGATGTCGGGAGCACGAGCGTCTGGGGCGGCGCGATTCACGTGACCCCTCGGGATGTCACAATCACAGGCTGCACCATCACCGGGAACTCGGCCTACTGGGGCGGGGGCATCTCCGGCGGCGCCGCTGTGGGTCTGGTCATAACGGACACGCTGATCGCCGGCAACACGGCTGTTGACCATGGAGGGGGCGTCCGGCTCCTGGGCGGTGACGTGACGATCTTCAACAGCACCATCTCCGGGAATTCCACCACAGGACATTCTCCGAGCATCTGGAACCGGGCTTCCCTCATGGTCGTCAACTCCACCCTCGTGAACAACCTGGGGGCGCGTTCAGGGGGGGTCTCGAACAATGGAGGAACCTGTATACTTCACAACTGCATCCTCGCGGGCAACAACGACGCGGGGGTGCAGCAGGACCTCTGGGGAGCGTTCGATCCGTCAAGCTCCTACAACCTCGTTGGGGTGGGCGGCAGCACGGGGATCGTGGACGGCGTCAACGGGAACCAGGTGGGCACGGCGGCGGAGCCGATTGATCCGCGGCTGGGGCCGCTGGCGGACAACTACGGGCCGACGCAGACGCACGAGTTGCTGCCGTTCAGCCCGGCGATCGATCGGGGCGACAAGGCGATCGCCGACTTCTACGGGCTGGTGTACGACCAGCGCGGGCCGGGGTTCCCGCGGACGATGGGCGCCCAGACGGACATCGGGGCCTTCGAGCGCGGCGGGGCGGGGACGATCGGCGATACGGTCTGGAACGACCGCGACACCGACGGCGTGCGCGACGCGGGCGAGCCGGGCCTCGGCGGCGTGACGGTGCGGCTGTACGCCGACGACGGCGACGGGGCCTTCGAGCCCGGAGCGGGCGACGACCTGCTCGACGAGCGCGTCACGCTGGGCGACGGCTCCTACGCCTTCAGCGGCCTGGGCCCGGCGGAGTATTGGGTGGCGGTCGAGGAGGCGGCCGGCCCGCTGGCCGACGGGTATCTCCTGACGACGGCGGCCAATCCGCTGCTCGTGGCGCTCGGCACGGACCAGGAGGCCCTGGGCGCGGACTTCGGCTACTTCCGGCCGATCGTCGTATCCACGGCCGTGGACGAGCAGGACGCGGACCACGGCCCCGGCGACCTGAGCCTCCGCGAGGCCCTGGCCCTGGCGGCGGGGGCGAGCG
>Ga0307379_10010045_pt1 | contig 12585 bp, 16 predicted proteins | sample UN2MG_FD_202237 | JGI IMG/M metagenome (GOLD analysis project Ga0307379, IMG submission 202237) | Soil microbial communities from Risofladan, Vaasa, Finland - UN-2 | ecosystem: Environmental > Terrestrial > Soil > Coastal area > Acid sulfate soil | place: Finland: Risofladan, Vaasa | collected... | reverse complement strand
TTGGTAGAGCAGCCGACTCTTAATCGGCGGGTCGTGGGTTCGAGCCCCACCCATTCCACCAAAATAAGCGACTTCGGTCGTGCAAATTAACAAGGCCTTCTAATTTCTAGAACGGATCTATGTTAGATAAACAAGGAGAACAGAAATGTCAACACAGGTAAATGGTAAAGTTAAGTGGTTCAACGAAAAAAAGGGCTTTGGTTTTATTTCGCATGATGGTGGAGCGGATGTATTCGTACACTTCTCAGCAATTAAGTCAGACGGGTTTAAGACCTTAAATGAAGGTCAGGACGTAGTATTTGAAATAGAAGAGGGCAACAAGGGGCCTCAGGCAGCAAACGTAACAGCAGCGGCCTGAAACTAGGGTAGGTAATTCGAACCAAGCCAGCCCTCCGACCGTGAGGGCTGGTTCTATTTAATGGAGAATAAAATGGCGCTTCAGGCAATTGGAAATAAGATTATAATTCTAAAAGAAGATGAAGGCGACGTCGTTAAGGAAAGTGGAATAATCGTCCCAGATGTAGTAAAGCAAGTGGATGCAGAAAAAGCGAAAGTAATTTCTGTGGGAACTGGATCTCCAACAGAATCGGCGAACAGGCAAGAGCCGGTCGTTAAAGAGGGTCAGACAGTTTACGTTAATCGCTTTGCTGGTCAGAAGATAAAGTTTGACGGCGTTGAGTATGTGGCATTGACAGAAGAAGACATATTGGCAATAGAGGTCTAAGTGAAAAAGCTATGTGTTACTTTGGTCGGCTTAATTATGCTGATGTTTGGGTGTAGCCATTTAGACAAATGCAACGTTAGGTTTACCACAAGTGAATACAACTACTTAGAGGGCGAAGAGATTTGCATCTGTATTCTTCCAGAAGTAAGTGACAACGTGGAGGAGTTTACAGTAACGGTGGCCAGTGTTAGCGACGACAGGAAGTGGCTCAGGTTTACCCTCGATAGCGAAGGAATAGATTCTGTGTTTGGATTTATGAGGGCTAAAGGTGGCATATGGGTTCTTGTGGATTACGGAAGCGCAATTGAAGATGAGGATATGGATAGATATTTTATACCACCGGAGGTAAGGCCTGGATTCATAAGGTCTTTTTAAAAATATGAATATATTTGTAGGAATATTACTTGGAGTTGTCACTCTCGCAGGGATTGGAATATTGGTTCTTCTTTTTAAGTATCCACCAAGTGATCACGACGGGTATCATCAGTAAAGCGGAGAGGTGCGTGAGTTGGTTGAAACGAGCTGTCTTGAAAACAGCCGAACCAGAGATGGTTCCCTGGGTTCGAATCCCAGTCTCTCCTCCATTTTATAAAACAGCGAAAGGAGATAGTCATGGCAAGAAATTATGAAAGCCCGTTTGATCTAAAAACGGAAATGAAAAAAATCAAAGCTGAAGCCAAGGACATTTCCGACGCAAAAGCTCAGAGAGAATTCCTTGCACGTGAGCAGGATGCTTGTAAAAAGCATTCGGATATGCTTAGAAAGATGTCCAGCTTTGTAAATCAAAAGAATAAAAACGGAGACTATAAGAAATGACGAAAGCTCATGAAAATCGAATACCCACCCTACATCCTAAGCCAGCGTTTGGCAGTGTGATGTATGGTGCATGGGCGGTCTTATAAACCGTATAATCTGTAGATGACAGAGCTGACTGGGTTCAATTCCCAGCACTGCCACCATTTTAAAAGCAAAGGATGTAGACATGAATAAGAATATTATAAACCTAAAAGAAAGAGTTGGCGCCTATCGGAGGTATATTTAGGGCTGATTCTAAAAGCGCTACCATACAAATGATAGAGCATGACATGCAGCGTCCTGGGTTCTGGACAAATAATAAACGAGCCAAGGAGTTGCAGAAAGAATTAAACGAGGCAAGGAAAGAGTTAGAGATGCTCTCGGGGTTGGAAAGCCTCGTTTCCGATATATGACTTACTACAGAAATTCTGGAAACAGAACATGATGAGTCGCTAGAATCAAGTCTTCAATCTAGCATCAAAAAGCTTGAGAGCTGTCTTGACGACCTAGATGTACGAGAGAGATTTTCAGGGCCATATGATTCCAATGGGGCAATTGTAACCATTAAATCTGGGGCTGGCGGAACTGAAAGCCAGGACTGGGCAGATATTCTTCTTAGAATGTACTCTAGATGGTGTGAGAAGAAAGGGTTCAAGTTTAATATAGTCGATATCCAGCACGGGGAAGTCGCTGGAATAAAAACTGCAACTGCTAGGATTGAGGGAGAATTTATTTACGGCCTATTGAAGTCAGAAAAAGGCGTTCATAGATTCATGAGAGTCTCTCCGTTTGATTCGAACAAAAGAAGACAGACATCATTTGCTAGAGTTGATTTAATACCAATCCTAGAAGATGATCCAGAGGTAAAGATCGACAAGTCAGATCTAGATACTAGCTTCTTTAGATCAAGCGGCCCAGGTGGTCAGAATGTGAATAAAGTGTCAACGGCGGTGCGAATAAAGCACATACCCAGCGGGATCGTAGTTAAATGTCAAGAAACAAGATCTCAGCTCGAAAATAGAGAAATTGCCATGGCTGAGCTGAAAAACAGATTGATCTTCAGGGCCGAGCAAGAAAGCAGGGAGAGAATCAATGATATTTCCGGAGAGAAAAGCGATATAAGCTTTGGGCACCAGATAAGAACTTATATTGCTCATTCCAGAAATGTTGTGATAGATGAACGAAGTGGCAGGGAGTATCGACCGGTAGAGAGTATTCTAGATGGTAATATAGATGATTTACTGATGGATTACTTAAAGCCAAAACAAAAGAGAGAGCATGAATAAGAAGAAGCAATTAAATCAAGCCGTAATGAAGATGATAAACATAGGCGCTACTGTCCAGAGCGACGCCGAGATGCATAAGGCGATTCAAAGTCTCTCTAGAAAAGACCGAAGAATTCTGATGCGGGAAGGTGAAAAGAGGCGGGCAAAAGAGGCCAAACAAAAAGAGGTTGATCATGGGACTGAAGGCAGGAATATATAAGTCTAGCAAGGGAAACACTGTAGTAATAGCTGAAGACGGAAGAAATCTTTATGCACTCTACAATGACGATAAGTTTGGGAATCGAGAGAAGTGGCCTTCTAAGTACGAAGATTTCAAAGCGTTTGCCGATGGTCAGAAAATGGTACGAACTGGCGATTGGAATGGAATTTTTTTCTAAAGTAAGAATTTTTTTCATAAGACAAGGGCGTTGGGGCTCTGAGTAACGACAGAGCTGATCGGAAGATAGTCCGGGCTTGAACCAGCAGGCCGAAGGCGGGAACCCTTCATCAACCAAGTAGTGGCTACACAAAAATCAAAGTTCATGTACGGCATTGACGCAACTGCGGGAATGTAAGTAGAGCGGAAGAGAATCCGGTCAAGGGTCAAAACCCCTTATCTACTCAATGAAAATAATGAATAAGATAGGCGAGTGGGCTACGGGAAGCGAGAAATGTCAATTTAATTGACTATTGTTTTATCGAAGAACCGATAGGTCGTGGGGTAAGGCTCACTGGAGACTCTATCGGAGGATATCGAATCCTGAATCAGCAGGGAAGGGCATGAAGCAAAGTTACTGGAAAAGGCGATAAACTCAACTGATGAGAGGATCGGTGTTCTGGTTCCCTAGTTCGATATCCCCCAATAGGGTTTTCATATTTAAGGAGAGATGGCTGAGCGGCTTAAAGCACCAATTTCGAAAATTGGCGTGGGCGAAAGTCTACCGTGGGTTCAAATCCTACTCTCTCCGCCACCTAGGAATACATGAGAAATATATACCTCACAGGAATGATGGGTTCTGGAAAAAGCTCTGTTGGCAGACGGCTAGCCGAAAGAGTGGGCTATCAATTCGTTGACACCGACCAATTGATCGAAGAGTCTACCGGTAGGACGATTAGCTCTATCCTGGCCGAGGATGGCGATGAAGCCTTTTCGGAATTTGAGTTTGCGGCAGTCACGAGTGTTCCGCTGCAGGAATGTGTTATAGCAACTGGTGGAAGAACCTATCTGGACAAGAAATGCAGAGAGTTCATGGATGAAACAGGGAAAGTGATTTTTATTGATACCAGCATTGGCGAGATAGGTAAGCGTCTTAATCCCGAGCAAATGAAAAAAAGAGGATTCAATGTGGAAAATAAGGAAGAATTATCTAGCGTCCTAGAGAAGATTAGAAGGGAAAGGGTCAGCATCTATAAGATCGGTACGATGGCCGTAAATGGAAACGGAGCTATTGACGAAGTGTGTGACCTAATTATTAGGGGGTTTAAAAATGAAAAAATCAGGTCAGCCCTACGAGAGGGAATCCAGCTCACCAGCCTTCAAGAAGATCCACCGGAAGAAGATGTCGAAGAAAGAGGGAAAGTGTAGCTTCTGTCCCCCTCACGGCGGCCAAGATAATCCGACTCGTAAAGAGAAACCCAATAAGCATAAGAATATAAAAAGAGATACAATACGAAAAGGTGCCATAGAAAAGGTAAGAGAAGAGACAAGCCCCGAGCAAGATTAAATTTGGAGAGGTGACCGAGTGGCTTATGGTACAGTCCTGGAAAGACTGCGTAGGGGAAACTCTACCGAGAGTTCGAATCTCTCCTTCTCCGCCATATTTATAAAATACTTTAATTAACTATCAAAAATAACTTGATATATTTTATAAAGATTTAATATAATACAGATAACGTAAATGTAACTTGTCTCTTGTTCAATGTTTAAGGTTAAAATGTTCAATGTTTATAAACCAAAACACTCAAACAATGGCTTGCTGCATTTAAATGCGGCAGGTCTTTTTTTATGCCAATATTACTTGAAAAAAACGTAATTATTAATACAATGATTACACACCTAAAAAAGGAGAAAAACAATGGATAACGAAGTAGGGGTTAAATTAAACTATATGAAAAGGATCAATCTGGGAAACTACCAGCATAAAGAATATGCTATCGAGTTGAACGGAACAGAGTCTCAGCTAGACGAGCAGTTTGCCAACAAGAGAGAAAAACTTCAGGGGTTTATCGAGGGTATGGAAAACCTTGTTGACCTTGCTCACGCAGCAAACCAGCTTAAGGCTCGACTTCCTGAAGATCCGGGCAGCACCGGCGGTAACGGAAGTAACTAATGGAGCGTTTGCCCGACTGGGACGAGTATTTCTTGAACCAGCTTCCAAACATAGCCTCGAAATCAAAAGACCCATCCACAAAAGTGGGGGCAATAATTGCTGGGCCAGACCATGGAACAAAGGCAACAGGCTTTAATGGGTTTGCAAGAGGCATTGAGGAAGGGTATGAAATTGTTCCAGAGAGGTGGGAGCGACCTGAAAAATATGAGTGGGTTGTTCATGCCGAGAGAAATGCCATTTACTATGCGGCCAAGCATGGTATTTCCCTGAAAGATTGCACGATCTATGTAGACTGGGCTCCATGTGGGGAGTGCTCTAGGGCAATTATCCAAGTTGGCATTAAGAGAATTGTTATCGATGCAGACTCTCCGTCTTCTAACAATGTCGGCAATAAAGAAAGATGGGGAGTGGGCCAGGAAAGGGCTGCTAAGATGCTTAAGGAAGCAGGCGTCGAAGTTATACATTACAAGAGGTCTAAATGAATCCCTACTACATAATGGTCGTAGATATTTTGCCAAATTCAAAACTGGATATAGTAAAATATTTAGATCGACACGACATAGACGTAAATCCAGATTTTCACAAAGAAAATCGTTTTAAATCGAAATGTTCTCATAACGAGTTTTGCGGAGTGCTAAACGAGCTAGTTATGATTAAGGACTTCCGCAGAGACGACGAGCTAAGCATAGCGCACAAGATGGACTATAGGCCAGAAAAGGTTTTCGTATTCGAGAATAGCCATATATCTAATTTAGTATATTGCAGAATAAGTAACAAAAAGTTATTTAAGCATTATATGAAAGAGCTAAAGAGTCGTCGCCGGCATTGGAATTATCATGCTATAATCATAAAAAAACCGACAATGGCAAAAACAAAAAAAGAACAGAAGCTATATAACGAAATAGATCCAATACTTAAGCAGGCCCAAATCAGCTGCAAGATATTAGATAAATGGCAAAACATGACACAGCTTAGAAAAGATATACTTAAAGAAGTCCAGGGAATCCAGACAAGAGCTTATAGGGAAGATGATGGAGAGTAGGGATCCAGAAAACTATGTTTCGCTGCACGTCCATAGCGATTATTCTAAGCTAGATTCTATAGCTAAGGTTGAAGGGCTTGTGAGTAAGGCTAAGAGGCTTGGAATGCAGTCTCTGGCCCTTACTGATCACGGGACTATATCTGGTTGGATTAAATTCTATGAAGAATGTAAGAAGCAAGACATGAAGCCAATCTTTGGAATAGAAGCATATATAGTAGAAGATGCTACAAGAATCAAGACTTTAGACACGGAAATAGAAGAGCTTGAAATCAAGCAGGCCAACTGGATGCCTCTATTCGATGGAATTATGGAAGACGAAAACGGGGTCGATAGGTTGAAGGCGGAGAAGACCAAGGAGCGTAAGTCTAACCATGTTATCTTATTGGCTAAAAATGAAATAGGATATAGAAACATCATGAAACTTAGTTCCTGGGCATATTTAAATGGCTATTATTATAAGCCAAGAATAGATCTTAATATTTTAGAAAAACATAAAGAGGGAATAATCGCAACCTCTGCCTGTCTTGGCGGTCAAATTTCTTTCAATATCATGAAGGGTGATTTGGCAAAGGCCGAAGAGTACGTTCAGCGATACCTTAAAATATTCGGAGAAGATTTTTACATAGAGCTACAGCTTCATCCGGTCGAAGAGCAGGTAACAGTCAACAAGCAAATGCTGATCTTTGCCAAAAAATATAATATCAAAACCGTTATTTCTCAGGATGTTCACTACTTAGATGCCGAAGATGTGGAGCTTCATGAAATTGTTATCAGGCTTAAAAACAAAGAAAAGACAAAGACTCTGGTAAAAGAAGAAGGGCAGACTATTAGAGGAATAGATATAGCCAGAGAAGTCAAGAGCATAGGCAATAAACGTCAGGCTTTCATTAAAGAGCACATGCTTATGGCTCAGGCTGCTGAGGAAAAGAATGTCGGGGATAGCGATGGATATTTCTACAACGCCAGAGAGTATTATTTCAAGACTTACGATGAGATGAAGTTGGCCTGGAAGACCAGCCATGACTATATTACGGACGAAGAATTCTATAACTCCATGCAGAACACTATAAACATTGCCGACATGGTTGAAAAGATTAGCGCCTATAGCACTGTGGCATATCTACCTAAAATAAACAACGACACAAACATTTTGCCCAAAGATCTCTTGAGGGAAATCGTTAAATCTGGAGCTAAGGCTAAATTGGGTCCCAAGGTAAAGGTCGATCCAAGCCTAAAGGCCATCTACGAAAAAAGGCTCAAAGAAGAGCTTGATGTAATTAACGATCTTGGATTTGAAGAATATTTTTTAATTGTTTGGGATTTTATCAAATGGTGCAGAGATAATGATATCTCGGTTGGTCCTGGCCGTGGATCGGTCGGGGGATCGCTCGTCGCCTACGTTGCTGATTTAACTAAGATAGATCCGATTCAGCACGGACTTCTCTTTTCTCGATTTATTAATAGAACCAGAAGTAGCGCAAAATACAAGTTGGACTTTAGCGATTTCCCCTTGGAGAAGAAATGAAAAGGTATGCACTATTCGCAGGATCATACTATTACCCTAGCGGTGGGAGCAAAGACTTAGTGGGGCTCTTTGACTCAATAGAGGAATGTCGTGCTGAAGATAATGTCACGGAGCATCACGGCGACGGGAGTAATAGCCTGTGGGACTGGGCGCATATTTGCGATACCGAGAATGATTTAAAACAAATTATGTGGATGGAAAAGGTTGACTACAGAGATCTTGTGATGTGGACAGATATAGAAAATACAAACGAAAGACGCTTATATTTCGCAGAAAAAGAGCGTGAGCTTCAGGGGTTGCCTAGACTATGATACACGCCGACTTTAAAGACCTTTGCATAAAGCAGTTAAACGGAAAAGGTCTGACTTCTAAGAAGTATAAAAATCGACTTCACTTTGAATTAAGCGTTCTCGAGAATCAAGCACATGACTATAAAACTAATCTGTATTCGTATTTTACCGATTTAAGCGACCATCTCCGAAGTACAGGGAAAAGGCTTAAGAATACAAATAATCTCTTGGTCTCGTATCTGCTCGATATATCAGACGAAGACCCTGTTAAATTAGAAATTGAAATGATAAAGACTAAGTCTGCTGAATATCCCGACATTGATACGGACTTCGAGGACGCTCAACGTGATCAGGTCAAGGAGTATCTAATCAGTAAATATGGCCAGGCCAACGTGGCGTCCATCTGTACTCTGCATGTAATGCACCCAAGGACTGTAATCAAAGACATATCGAGAATCAAAGGTATCCCATATGAAGAAGTGAACGAAATAACTAAACTAATTCCTGATACTTATTCTGTTGGTGACAAAGACGTAACTGCCACCATTGAGATGATCTGCGAAAGAAACAAGCAGATCGCCGAGTTCTTCCAAAAATATTCATATATGAATTTATATTCCTTATGCACGAAGCTTGAGGGAAACATTCGCCACCTAGGAATGCACGCAGCTGGAGTTGTTGTGTCGCCTCAGGACAAGCCCCTCGATACCATTTGTGGCCTCGAAAAGACCAAGGACGTAGTCGTAACATGTTGGCAAGAAGGAAGCGGAAGCGATGGGCACGAACTTTCAAAGGTTGGGCTTATTAAGTTTGATATCCTTGGATTGAACACGCTTACTGTAATTAAAAATGCCCTTCAGATGATTAAAGCAAATCACGATGTCGTGATAGACATGGACAATCTGGATCTCACGGACAAATTAGTTCTAGATGAATTTTATAAATCAAATACCATTGGCGTATTTCAGTTTGAGCGTGGGTGGATTAGAAGCCTGTTGCGCAAGATTAAAATAACAAGCTTTGAAGACATTGCGGCCGTGAATGCCCTAAACCGCCCTGGACCACTCGACGCAGGCATGGACGAGAAGTTTTGGAAGATCAAGAATGGTCTTGAGAAGCAGTCATATCTGCACCCGCTGCTTGAGCCAATCCTAAAGAATACGTATTGTATTATTCTATACCAAGAACAAATTATGGAGATTGCCCAAAAGCTAGCAGGCTTCTCGATGGATGAGGCTGACAACTTTCGCAGTGCTCTTTCTAAAGGCAAGGCAAACTTGGCAAAGGGTATCAACGATTTCGAGAAACATGAAAAGCTATTCATAAATGGGTGCCTGAGGAATGGAGTTAAGGGCAGGGTAAGAACTAGAAAGACCATCCATGACGATTTGGAAATACCAACAACTGCTGAAAATGTTAAGGTGGAAAACGAAAGCGTAGATAAGGACGGAAATTACTTTAAGGTTATCTCTTGCGACGTTGAAATCTCAGATGAGATATTTTCCCAAATCAAGACATTCGCCAGATACGGATTCAATAAATCTCACTCTGTCGAGTATAGCTTCTTGGCCTATCAGTGTATGTATCTAAAGGTTTACTATCCCAAAGAGTACATGGCCGCCCTGCTGACAAACACTCCCAATAAAACAGATGTCAAAACTAATGAAAACAAATTCATTGACTATTACTACGAAGCAAGGAGGATGGATATAGAAGTCCTTCCTCCGGATATAAACGAGAGCGAGTTTGCATTCAAGGTTAAGGACGGGAAGATCCGCTCAGGGTTTGGATTCATTAAGGGCCTTGGAGATAGGGCTGTTTCTGAAATTATGGAGAAGCGTCCATTTTCAAGTTTCCAGGATTTTATTAGAAAGATCAACGGGAGAAGTGTAAATAAGTCAGCCGTGATGGCTTTAATACATTCTGGAAGCTTTGATCAAATCATTGGAATTAAAGATCGCAGCGAGCTTCCTTTTAGATATGATTTACTGAGAGAGTATCTATCATTCAGGAAAGACAAAAAGACTGAGATTCCATATAGCCCAACAATAATGAATGCCATTCAAGATGAGTCTGATGTTATTGGCGGCGAGATATTCAATAACGTTCTTCATCTTGTGGATAAAAAGATAAACGAACAATTTGATGCGGACGACAGAATAATGAAGTTTAGCGCTATTGATATGATTAATACTGGGACGACGATAAGGATATGTGGTATCATAAATTCATTTTATATCTCCGATAAGGGCGGTAGGACATTTGGCTTTTTGGAGCTTAGAAGCTCAAATAAAAAAGTAAAGCTTATGATATGGCAGGCAGAGGTGAATAAAATAAGAGCCAGCGAAGAGCTTCGTACTATGTTCCAGAAGGGTAATATCGTGGCAGTTAGGGCGCAGAGAACTAAGGATTATAAAAACGGCAAAACTTTCGTTTTAGAAACGGCCGGAGCAAAAAAAGTACTATAGATTAATTGAAACTATAGTAAATTTTAATATAATAGGTGCATCATGCAAAACGAAGAAATCACATTAGCTACGTACTTAAAAATAAACGACTACAACATTGTAACGGATGAAAAAGATCCTGGCAAGGAAAACATATTCTTCCTGCTCAAAGTTGCAAAGCTTATTCCTCGAACACCAGAGAGGCTTCTAGATGTTGATCCAGGGCTTATCGCTACATATTGTTTGGCTGCAATTCAGACCGCCAACGTAAAATATGCCAAGGCTTTAATGTGGCAAAGACTAAAAAAAATTGAAATGGATAAAGTTTTAGGCGGGTTTATAAGAACCGCCGACAGAGCAACGACTGCTGAAAAGATAGCAAAGTCAGAGCCTGAATATGAAGCAGCTGCTATGCTCCACGGTCTTGCAGATTCTTACGTTGAATTCTACAAGAATATGTTGGACAATTTCAAAGCGACCCATTATTGGGCGAGAGAGCAGGAGTCTCAGGCCAGAGAGGAAATGAAAGTTTCTGGCTATGAGCCTGATTTTAAAGAAGGAGGGATGAGCGTAAGTAAGAACGCAGGTAAGAAAGTAAGTAAAAATACTGTAAATAACAGTACCGGTCAACCTAATGAAGATGTTGACTTTAACCAGTAAACGTAAAAAACCGTAGGAGGTTTGTATAATGTCTAGTGATTTTGATTTCGAAAATGTAAGACCACAGGGAAAGAGGATTGATTTTAAGGAACTCTTTTTCAATCCAGAACAGGGGCTAAATACTATTCGCCTGGTAGATCTTAAAGGAAAATCATTTAAGGTTCACTATGTAAAAGATATTAACGGCAAATATGTATTTGTTAAGTCTCCGGGGGCTGGAGATCCGCTTATTATTGCTGGCAATCAGCCGAAGACAAGATATTATCTTAAAGTGATTGACAGGAAGACGAACAAGCTGAAGATCTGGGAGTTTGGATCTCAGATTAAAACCTCAATCGAGGAGTACGTTGGCGAATTAAGAGAGAAGCGTGCGAAGGGTATTAGTGACGAGAATGATGTTGTCCCTAATTACAATCTCGAGCTTCGTAAGCGCCAGCCTGGAGCTAATCCGCTCTACACTCTTGGGTTGGGTCAAAGGTTAGAAGATCCACGTGATGCTCAAACCATTGCGAATGACAAAAATATCATCGATGCAGATGACATTGATTTTGAACCATTGCTAAAGCCGTGGACAGTTGAGCGCATCAAGGAACAGATTCTTGGGATCGCAGCCGGAGATGATATTGAATCAGCGCCTCAGGCTAACTACCAAGTGCCATCTGACTCCGTATCAGTGCCAGCTAGAGCCTCTGTTCCTGCTCCTGTGGCAACGCTGCAGGCTCAGGCCCCTCCGTCAGCACAGCCAGCATCAAGTTTGATGGCAAAAGCTCAGCAGTCAGACAATAGTTGGCTTGACGAGGACTAAAGCAACGGTGATTGGAGTTGAATTAGTTGACAACGCAATCTCACGTCATTGGTAGAGGTTACGAGTATCGTGTTCGTGATTTCTTCAGGAAGGCCGGATGGAAGAGTGAAAGAAATCCTCTGTCCGGTGCTTCCGACCAAATAGAGGAAGAGTTAGGCAAGCATGATGTTCGTAGCTGGAGAGAGGATTTTAATATATTTCTCCAGATCGAATGCAAAAAAACTAATGACGAAAATGGAATCCTTGGTATAAAGAAAGAATGGATTGACAAGATAGACTTCAATAACGATGAGATTCTCGTCTTTTCGTATTTGAGGTGTGGTCAGGACTTCATATTTATACCTAAGGAATTCGCTCTTGATATTATTAAAAGCATGAAGCTGAAGTTACTTCAGACTCATACTGCCAAGGGCGGAACCATTTTCGGATTTAAAAAAGAATGGATAGAAAATAAAGACAAAGGATACCTGATCGTTGAGTTTATGGAAAGAGAGTGGGTTTCTTTCGACCTTACTGAGTACGTAAAGTATAGAGAGAAATTTAAGATAGAGACCAAAGCCACTACTTTCGCAGATAAGATGAAGTCAATAAGTAATATAGACGATCTTAAAAAACTTAGAGCCGAAGAAGAGGCTAGCTGGAAAACTAAGGACTGGAAGACGTACTACTCCAAACTTGATCGATTAGAAAGTGGAGACGTTT
>Ga0307379_10010044_pt1 | contig 12585 bp, 12 predicted proteins | sample UN2MG_FD_202237 | JGI IMG/M metagenome (GOLD analysis project Ga0307379, IMG submission 202237) | Soil microbial communities from Risofladan, Vaasa, Finland - UN-2 | ecosystem: Environmental > Terrestrial > Soil > Coastal area > Acid sulfate soil | place: Finland: Risofladan, Vaasa | collected... | reverse complement strand
TTGCGCGGTCGAGCGCCGGATACCACTGCGCCCACTTGCTCTCGATCCAGGCCACTGGGTCGCCCTCGGCCGTCGCCCGCCGGTACTGCGCCTTCTGTCCGTTGAGGTGCAGCGTGGCCTTCGCGTCGGGCGCCCAGAGGCCGTCCCCGGCGAAGGACACCCCGAGGCCGTCCCACCAGGACGGGTCGAACGGGACGGCCGGGGCGGGGGCCGGGGCGGGGGCGGGGGTGTCTGGAACTTCCTGGACGGCGAGTTCGGGGTCCGGCGGGGCCGGGGCGGCGTATAGGGCCGACAGTCGGTCAGCGAGTCCCATTTTCGTGTTCCTTTCGGTTTTTGGACTCAATTCGCTTCCTTTTAGGGTGCCTGTGACACTTCAAGGTGTCCCGGGACACCCCGAACTTTTCACGAATTGTCCCGTATATTCCATTGCGCCACAACGAGTTGCGGCTTTTGGGACAGTGGGACAGCCCGAAACGCATGCCTGTATATGTGGCACGCGGGCGCGCGCGCGCGTCCATACGGATGTATGCAAATAACGCTCTGCGCTGTCCCATGTGTACCATCACTTTGTCACCTATAGTAGTAAGTAGTAGTAGTAGTATATATTTACTACTACTACTACTACTACTACTATAGGGGTTTAGGTGGGACAGTTGTGGGACACTTCGAAGGATGGTGTCCCAAAAACGTCGTAACCCGTTGGTATCACTGCGGGACACTTCAAGCACGGTGCAACGACTCCAGTGCAGCGTCCAGTGACTCTGGGCATTCCTTCAGGCGAAGCACGGCGACGCGCCGCTGTGTCCCCTTCAGCCGCCGCTTGTCCATTCGGACAAAGTACGGTTGCTCCTGGAGCATGGAGCGCAGCGTGGCCTCGCGCAGTGGCGGCTGGTCGCCCGTGCGGATGCGGTAGTCGGTGGCGTACAGGGCGTAGGCCCCAGAGAGCCACACCAGGACTTCGTCGCCGGGCGCCGACGCGATGTGTTCCTTGGTGATGCGGTGGCCCGCCAGCCGCTCCACCCCGTCCCAGAACTCGTTGAGCGGATGCTCCTCGGCCAGCCGCGCCTCGGCGGTGCCGACCACCTGCTCGACGTACCGGAACAGCGTGTCGCAATCGACCAAGTCGCCCATCACCACCTTGAAGGACGCGATGACCATCCCGTAGTTCTCGGCCATCCGGGCGTCCCCCGTGTCTTCGAACATCACCTGCGTGATTTTCCGCGCCTCGGCCAGCACCAGGGGCATCAGGCGGTCGAAGTGCAGCATGGCATAGACCGCGAAGTCATTGAGCCGCTGCGCCTGCTTCGTAAAGGCTTGGTACGCCTCGCGGTTACGCCCCTTGGTGGAGAACGGCAGGAAGATGCACCGCGACATGAGCGACTCATCCTTGGGCGGATTGATGCCCGCCAGGAGGATGGTGCCGTTCACCGGGACGGTGTCCGTCTTGAAATCGCCCGTGCGCTTGGCGCGGCCGTAGCCCTGGCGGTTGTAGGCGCTCGTGAAAGCGCTCACATGCCTCATGAAGCCCTTGTCGTCTCGAAACTCGTCAAACCACCCACCGAGTGAGCAGCGCTTCGCCAGGAGGCGCATACCGCCCTTCTCGGTCGATCCTAGCGTGTGTCCATGAGTATCAATCCCGAAGAAGCCGTGCATGAGCCACCGGCAGAAGGTCGTCTTGCCGCTGCCCTTCTCGCCCCAGCAGAACAACAGGGGGAAGCAGTTGTGCTGCCCGAAGAGCCCACGGGAGAACAGCGACGCCAAACCCCAAGCGATACCTAACCACGGCAGCGCGCGACCGTCGAAGGCGTCCAGCGCAAGCTGGAGCAGCGCCGCGTGTTTTTCCCCGAGTTCGGGCACCGCCTTGCTCCCGAGGATGCGGGGCTGGGCGGCGTCGTCGGGCTCCAGTTGGTAGCCGAACCGGCCGTTCCAACAGATGCCGTCGGCATCGGGGGGCACCAGCGCCCCGCCCGTGATCAGCCCGTTCTGCATGAGCCACACGCCCGGCTCGATCTCGCCGCCCATGACGGTGCGGCGGATGAACGCGCCGTTATCTTGCGCGTCCAGCCACTCGGTCAGCGCGTGGCGGTGCGCGTCCTTACCCTTCCAGGTGTAGGGCCCGTGCGTGAAGCACCACCGCTGGAAGGCACTGTTGGGCGTGAGGTCGCCGGGCGTCAGCACGACCGGCTTGCCCAACGCGCCCAGCTTCTTGAACCGCACGATGCGTTCGGCTTGCTCATCGGTGTAGACCGTGAGGTCGTGCTGCAACGTGAAGTTGGACACCTTGGCGATCTTGGGCGGCGCGCCATCGGTGCCGCTGGGCTCCGTCCACAGGTAGTAATCGCCCTGCGTGACCGACGAGTGCGCGGTGAGGCGCTGATCCACGCTCGTCTTGAGGTGCTTGACGACGGCGAGACGCACGATCACGCCCGCGTCGCCGGTCAGGCTCTCCACGTATCGGTCGGGCGACAGCGCCGCGCGAAACACCGGCTCAAAGTCGGCGCGCGTCTTGCCCGCCGCCAACGCGCCGTCGCAATCGATCTTGCCGTTCTCCATCCACTCGGCCGGAAGCGGCGCGACCTTCGCGCCGAAGTCGCGCAGCAACCACGCCATGCGCCAGGAGTACTCCTCGGTCGCGTAGCGCTTCGTGCGATCCTCGATGTACTTGCCCACGCCGGGGGAATCCTTCACTTCGCGGTCAAAGCAGATCAGGACGCTCTTGGGCTGGATGGCGCTGATCGCCTCCTTCAGCGCGGCGAAGTGCTTGCCGACGAACGACGAGATCCCCGGCACGGCCAGCGTGGCGTAGCCGAGTTGATGCAGCGCCGCCGACTTGAACTCGCCCTCGGTGATGATCAAGTACGGATCGGCCGGGTGGGCGCGCGCCAAGAACGGCGCGTACCACTCGATCGTCTTCACCTCTTTGGGGAAGCCGAACTTGTGGGGCCGCAGGTGATAGACGTCCCCGTTGGCGTTGAGGTACGGGATGATGACTTCGTTGTTCATCAACTGGAACCACGGCTCGATCTTCCCAAAGCGATCGTTGTGGACCAGTAAGCCTGCCAGGAGCAGTTCTTCTTCCGACGCGCCCGTGGCGTCGATCGCGTTTTCGATGATCCGGCGGTTCCCGCCTGATCGAAATTTCAGCGCAGCGATGGTGTCGGGGCTGAGTCCACGCGCCGAGGCCAGAGCCTGGGCATGCGCGGAAGACAACGTGGACGCATCGATAAACGACGAATAGATTTCGATCAGCCGGGCCGGATCGAGTGAAGTGGCACTCGTCTCGGCCATGATGAGTCTGACTACTCCGGCTTTACGGCCACGATATACCGCGTGTCGATCCGGGCAAGTTTCTTCTCACGCCATTTTGGTTGGGTCGCAGCAGGCATCAGCCGTTCTCCTTGCGAATCGTTTCGGTCAATTGGGTGAAGCGGCGGGTGACGTCGGTGTTGCGCACAGCGCGCTTGAGTCCGGCTTCGTCGCCCACCAAATAAACAGCGTGCTTCGCGCGGGTCATGGCCGTGTAGACCAAGTTGCGCGAGAGCATGAAGTGGTTGGTGCTGTGGCACGCGATCACGACGATGGGGTACTCGGACCCCTGCGACGCGTGGATCGTGCCCGCAAAGTTGAGAACCAGATCGGCCAAGTCTTCGACGGACTGGTAGGTGACCATGCGGTCGCCAAAGTCCACGCCAACAATGGGGCGCTTGGCCTTGCCCCCGGCGACGTGCGCGATCGAGCAGATCACGCCGACCTCGCCATTCATCACGCCGAGGTCGTAGTTGTTGCGCGTGTGCCGCACCTTGTCGCCCTCGTGGACGCCGAGGCCGCGCAGCTTCACTTCCTCGACCGCCGACAGCACCGGGTTGAGCAGCGGCTGAAGCTGGCTGTTGAGCGGCTCGATGCCCAGCGGGCCCTTGCGCTGGGGCGCGAGGACGTGGACGTCCCGAATCGGATCGATGTCCTGATGCCGCGCCGGGATCACTTCCGAACACAGCCGCAGGATCTGTGAGAACGCGGCCCCAGAGTCTTCGCAGGGGTGCCAGAAGAAGTCCGTGGCGTTGGGGTCGAGGAAGAGATCCTTCCCCTCGCGCATGCGCTTGGCGTTCTCGTGGATGTAGCTGCTCTCGCTCTGGCGGTACACCTTCTCCAAGCGCACGACCGGCACGCGGCCCGACAGGATCAGATCCTTCAGGACGTTGCCGGGCCCGATCGAGGGCAACTGATCCACGTCCCCGATGAAGCCGACCCGCGTGGTGGACGTGATGGCGGTCATGAGGTCCGCGCACAGCCGCACGTCCAACATGGAGGCTTCATCCACCAGGATGAGGTCGGCCGTCAGCGGGTGCGTGTGATCGTGCATCCACCCGCCCGTCTCCGGGTTGAAGCCCAGCGTCCGGTGAATCGTCTTGGCTTCGTGCCCCGACGCTTCCTCCAGGCGCTTGGCGGCTTTGCCGGTGGGCGAGCAGAGCAACACGGTGTCCCCCCGCTTCGTCGCGCTCTCCACGATCATGCGCACCGTCGTGGTCTTGCCCGTTCCAGGACCGCCTGTGCCGACGAAGAGCGGCACCTCGGCATCGCCCGCCAAGTTGACCAACAGCGCTTGCTCGACGTTGAGTGTCTTGCCTTCACTGTCGGTCAACTCGATGGGCACCTCGTAGTGATCCATGAACGCGACCGGCTTGCGTCGCGCGCGGACCCAGTCGGCCACCGCGTCTTCGTACTCCACCAACGCGGTGAGATACACCGCGCGATCCTTGTCGGCCGGGATGTCGCGCACGACGATCTTTTCTTCTTCGCGCAGTTCGGCCCCAGCCTGCTTGATGCGGTCCCCGTTGGTGATGCCCGCGAGCTTTTGCAGGCGCCGGGAGACTTCGTTCCCCGGCAGGTAGCAGTGCCCCTGATGCGTCGCATCCTCCAACGCGAATTGGATCGCCGCCTTCGTGCGCGGCAGTCCCTGGCGATCAACGCCCGTCGCCAACGCGATGGCGTCCACCTGCTTGAAGCCGAAGCCCTTCACGGTGGTCAACGCGTAGGGCGAGTGGGTGACGACATCCACGGCCCGCTTGCCGAACTTCTCCACGACCTTGCCGATCTGCCAATCCGTCATGCCGACGCCCTTGAGCGCCACGATGGTTTCGCGGCGATCCTTGTACTCCGCGTAGCTGGCGCGCAGCGCCTTCACGCGGTCGGGCGTCAGCCCCGACACATCCAGCAAGCGCTCCGGGTGGTGTTCGATGACGTCGAAGAGATCGTCGCCAAAGGTGTCCACCAGTTGTTGCGCCCGCTGCGGGCCCAGGTTGGCGAGGCGGGTGAGGAAACCGATTTTGCCCTTGGCGTCACTGGGGACGCGGGACGTGGCTTCCGTCACTTTGAACTGTTCCCCAAACTTGGGGTGGTTGGTCCAATCACCCTTGAGGGTGACCTCCTCGCCTTCCTGGACATGCGGAAAGGGGCCGACCGCCACGACCTCTTGGTCGCGCGTAGACACCACGGCGATCATCCATGAGGCGGATGCCCACCGCACGTTCTTGATTCGGCCCACGAGTTCGATCATTCGTTCTCTCCGAACGGGAACGCTCCATCGACCCCGTCCACCTTCACGTTGTCGCGCTGGGTGAACGTGGCGTGCATCTCGCCGTAGCCCGCCACGTCGTCCACCGGCTTCACGTTGCTGAACGTGGGCATGTAGGCGACGCCGCGTGCGAACTCAACCTTCTTCAGCCCGATGTCGAACTGGAAGCCCCAGAGCGGCTTCTTGAGTTGCTTCGCGCGCAGGAACAGCGCGGTCACGAGCTTGCGCGTGTTGGCCAACGCAGAGCTACTGAACGCGATGTGGTAGGGCATCCCGCCGTGGACGAGGAGGAAGTTCCACGTCTCGTTGCAGATCGGCGGCGTGCGGTCCACGCCCCATTGACTGTTGGGGCAGTCCCCACAGAACGGGGCCACGGGGTTCTCGATGCGCGGGGACGGCTTGATGAAGTCGTCGCTCGCGCACGTCGGCTGATCGCCCGACTCTTCGAACCACACCCGGCTCTTGTTCAAGCGGAGCGCGACGACGCCCTCCAGCTTCTCAAAGGACTCGTCGGACAGGGACTCGTAGAACTTGCCGGGCGTCCAGTCCTGTCGGTTGGTCGGCTGCGCGATGCGCAACCGAGGGATGACGAGATCCTCTTGCTCAAACCCGACGAACCCGTCGTCACCGGCCACAGTGGCGGGCGGCATCGGCTCGGGCACGGCGACGACCTCGGTCGCCTCTTCCTCTTTTTTCTTGGCCTTAGCCACGGAAACCTCCTACAGCGGGTCCGACCGCTCCGTGGAACACTCGCCCACGAATCGGCAGAACCCTACGCATGCGCCCTGGGCTACAGGGCGACGGAAAAACATTTTGAACTTGATGGCGGCGCACACGCGCGCCAAGTCTTTGTCGGCCTGGATCAACTCGTAGGCCGACCGTTGGGTGCGGTAGAACACCGGCCCGATGTCGCCCTTCTTGTAGCCCTCGGCAAATTTCGGATTGGGGATGCGCTTCTGGCGCTCACGCCCCGTCGCGGGATTGATCTCCTTCTCGCCCTTGATGACGATCTCTTCGCTGAACTCATTCTTCTGCTTGGGCAAGTAGTCGCGCAGATGACAGATGGCGATCGTGTCGGCGCGCTGGCCGATCACCTCCCACGTCGTTTCGGTGTCGCTGTGCGCCTCCCACTCGCCCTTGGCCATGGCGAGCGCGTAGACCGACAACTGGTAGTCCAGCGCGAGCAGGATGTCGTTGGGCTTCATCTTGCCCGACTTGAGATCGACCAAGTCGTAGGTGCCGTCGTGGCGCATGCGCACCTGATCGACCGTGCCCGCGAAGGGGTAGGGCCGCTTCTTGGAGCCGACGTTCACGCGAAAGCGCCGCTCGTTGCACAGCAGCGTCAGGTCGTTGCGCGGGTCGGTGACGTAGCCGCCGAGAATGAGGCGGGCTTCGACCAACACCTTGGCCAGTGCCTCGGGGCTATAGCCGTTGACCTCCTTGCCCGACTCCATGCACACGCGCACGCGACGCATGCACTCGCCGGAGAACTCCTCCACGAGCGCGTCGGTGTCGGGCACGTCCAAGCCGTCGGTGTCACGGGCGCGATGCCACCACGAGATGCAGTGGTGGTAGGCGCTGCCGGTGATGGAGGCCAGCGCGACGTCTTCCGTCTTCATCCCGAGGACGTGACGGAAGTAGTACTGGCGCGGACAGGTGAGGTATTGGCGGATCGAAGAGGCGTGGAAACACCCCTCATCCCAAGCGACTGAGTGGTTCATTGGCGCGTTAGTGGCTGCGCGCTCGGAGGATTCGCACGACGCAGGCGCGTACAAAACCCGCCTTCGTCATGCCTTCGGAGGCGGCCTCGCGCACGATAGCGTCGTGCAGCGGGCCCTTCACCCTGATGCGCAAGTCGTACTGCCCCTGCGGGGTCTTGCTCCGCATCAGGGCCTTGCGTTTCGCCTCTTTTTGGTCCTCTCGCGTGGCCATGTATCCCTTTCGTGTGGACAAACTATCCACAGAACATCCGCGTTTCAACGATTTTCCAAATTTTGATCTTTAGATCATGCGGTCACCCGAGTAGGTTCGCGCGCATGGCTACAAAGAAACGTGCGAAGAAGCCCGCTCCCGTCGAAGACGAGGACGGCATCAGCGAGGAAGAGGCCGAGGCGATGGCGGGTGCGCCCGCCGACGGCGAGGACGAGATGCCCCCGATGGACATCGAGAACCTCACGCCGTTCCCGGACAGCGACGACCTCCCGGAAGGCGACCTGGAGTTCCAGGGCCAAGGATTCCTGGGCGGCTTCGACTACCCCGAGGAACTCAACCCCCTCGGCGTGCGCGACGACTCCGTAGCGAAGGCGCGCGACTCGGCGTCGATCATGCGCGAGGCCAACGCGTCGCTGCTGCTGCATCGCGTCGAGCCCGGCGAGTATCGCGGGCATCGCACGCGCGGCTACATCAAGCGCTTCCATGCGCCCTTCAGTGTTGAAGAGGCGCAGGTGTGGGCCGCCGAGAATCGCGGCGGCGGCAAGTACCGCTACTGGATCTACGACGGCGGCGGCACCATCCGTGGCGGCTCGACGTTTGAGATCGCGGGCACGCCGCTGACGCCGCAGGAAATCGCGGATGCCGAAAACACGGCCTCCAAGCCGAACGAAGACAAGCACGACCGCGACCGCGACCGCGAGCGCGAGTTGGAGGCGCAGCTTTCCAACGAACGCATGGACCGCTTCATGCAGATGATGGCGCAACAGCGCCGCGAAGATCAGGCCGAGAGCCGCCGGATGATGGAAAAGATCATCGAATCCAACAACCGGCCGCAGCCCAGCGCCGCGAAGGAGTGGGCGCCGATGCTCGCGGCGCTCTCGCCCATCCTGGCCGAAGTGCTGAAGCGCCCGGAGCCCCCGCCCCCGCCGCCGGATCACTTCAAAGAGATCGCGGTGCTGCAAGAGCGCTTCCAGACCGAGATGATTCGGATGTCGCGCGACCAGATGGATCAGCGCAACAAGCCCGATCGCCACGAGATGATGATGACGAAGATGATGGAAGCGATGATGCAGAAGTCGCTTGGCATCGGGCAGCACGACCCGATGGCCGGAATCAACGTCGCGCTCGACACGGTGCTGCCGGGCCTCGTGAAGAAGCTCACGAACATCGCCGTGGACAAGGCGATCGGCGGCGACAAGGAAGAAGAGAAGGATCTGTCGCCGCGCTTCATCGCGGAGAAGGTGGCCGATCTCGTCAAGGACACGACCGAGAAGTTCGCCAACCGTGGTGGACGACCCCAGCCCCCGCAGGGGCCGCCGCCGGGCTACGGCTATCCGCCGCCGGGCGTGCCGATGATCCCGGCCGGGGCCGCCGCCGGGCAGCCCTCGTCGCCGCTCAACGGGTGGCCGTTTGAGCAGCAGCCGCCCGCCCCGCCACAGGGGGCGCCGCCGAATGTGATCGAGATCGGGCCGGGGCAGACCTTCAGCGGCATCACCAACAACGGCACCAATTCCATCTTCATCGAGGCGCCGACACAGGAGGCTGCGGCCCAGGCGCCTGTGCCGCAGCCGACACGGGCTCCGGCACCCGCCGCCGGGCCCGACCCGCTGGCACAGGGGCCGTCGCCGTCGCACGTCGCGCCGGAGGTCTTCGCCAAGGCCCTGGAGTGCTTGCAGAACGGCCAGAGCGGCGACGACCTCGCCGCGTGGGCCGACGAGAACAACGACGGCCACCGCCTGCTCTCCAAGATGGCGATCGAGTACCTGGAGAACACGCAGCCGTTCTACCTCGTGCCGTTCATCCTGGAGGCCGCGCCGCCCGAGTTGGCGCCGCACCTGAACACCCCCCAGGCCAAGCAGGTGATCAGCGACTTCTGCGATTTCTTCTACAGTTCCGAGGACGGCCCGGAGGATGGGTCCGACGACACCGACACACCCGACACGGCGGCCCCGCCCGCCACGCCCACCACGGAGGCGCCCGATGCCTGATGACGACCAGACCATCATCGACCTGAGCGCGGCGGCCAAGCCCGCCGAGAACAGCACCCAGAAAGCCGACGAGGGCCCCTTCTGTCCGTTCTCGTGGATGCTGGGCCACGGGCAGAACCCCATCACCAAGCAGGTGGTGCCGATGCCCTTCGCCAACGCGTGCCTCAAAGAGCGCTGCGCGGTGTACGACAAGGACAACGAGCGGTGCGGCGTCCTGTCGATCGCGGTCGGGCTTCCGGTGCCGGTGACGGCGACGGGGCCGAACGCATGAGCCTCACCAGCGACGCTCACACCAAGGCCGTGAAGGAAAACACGGCCGAAATGGTCAAGCTCAACGAGGCGCTCGCCCAGTTCCGCGAGGACGCCCAGGTGATCATGGCCTCGGTCCAGGGCATGGGCGGGGCCGGGGCGCTCATGCAGGCCATGGCCCCCTTGAAGGGGCTGCTCGGAAACATCTTGCAGCAGCGGGGCAAGCAGAGGTAGAACTCTCTTGACGGAACCGGCGCGCGCGCCTAGGTTCTGAGCAGACAAATCGGTCGGACGGCCCAGCCAGGGGCCACGCTTCTCATGACAGAGGCGTGGCCCTTTTTCTTTTGAACTCCACCTGCACCACAACCGAAGTCGCAGTCCACTGCGAAGGATGCCGCCGCTGGCTGACCGGCGTGGTGAGTCAATTCGCGGAGTTGCGGCTGAAGTGCCCCAAATGCCGCGCACACCACGTCTACGTGGTATCCGATGGCGCGGTGCAATCCACACGCAAGGTCACGGCCTGATGCCCTGGATCAACAACACCGGCATCGGGGCGGCCCCCGTCGGCGTCAACCGGGTCCACAAGACCACGCTGCCGCGCAACGCGGAAGCCGCCAGCATGCAGACGCTGGAGGTGATCCACCAGTTGGCGCGCGAGGGCCGCGAGGATCCATTCGTGCGCGACGCGACGATTCGCATTCTGCGCGAGGCCGGTGTCCCAGAGAAAAACAAAGCGGTCATGATCCGCACGATCCACCACTGGATCCAAAAGCATCTCTACTACATCAACGACCCGGTGGACGTGGAGACGGTCGCCACGGCGCGGGTGATCTTGCAGCAGGCGCTGGCGGGCAACTCCAACTGGGACTGCGACGACTTCGTCGTCCTGGGCCACGCCATGCTCAACAGCATCGGCATCCCGACCCGCAGCGTCATCATCAAGGGCGAGTCGATCGCCCCGACGCAGTGGTCGCACATCTACCTGGAAGCCCACGACGGCCAGCGGTGGGTGCCGATGGACCTGATCATGAAGAACAAGCCGCTGGGCTGGGAGCCGCCGTTGCACTACGGCAAGAAGGTCATCCCGTTGCGCCCCGGCAAGGTATTCCCCACGGAGCGGCTCGGCCGCGTGCCCACCAACATGACGACGGAGTACCTGTAATGGCCCAGACCATGATGGCGAGTACGGGCGCGAAGACGTGGGCCGCGATCAAGCCGACTCACGACAGCGGGGCGTGGTATCGCTCGGTCAACGTCACGAAGGATTTGCCCATGGCTTCACGCATCCCGACCGGCGGCTTCTACAACGGCTACGGCGCCGTTCTCAGCCACTCCTACGCCCAGCAGTTCGTGACCCGGCCCACCGAGTCCTCCATCCCCGGCTACTGGCAGGGCGGCGGATCGGCGGGCGGCACGCAGATGGGCCAGATGACCCGTAGCCACGGGTATCGCGGCTTTGGGGACATTGGCGACGACGTCATCAAGTTGCAGAACCAGTACATCACGCAGATCGAGGCGGGCAACAGCAGCGGCGCGGCGACGACCAAGGTCGCGCTCGACGCGCTCAAGGCGAAGGCCGAGGCCGACAAGGGCACCGACTGGATGGACGTGCTGACCACGGCGCTGGAGGCGGGTTCGAAAATCTACGCCGCCGAAGCGGAGCGCGCTGCCGAGACGCGGGCGCGGCGTCGTGCGCGGGCGCGCGGCGAAGACTACGTCACCACGCTGGTGCCGCGCACCGGCACGACGGGTGGCGGCGGGTACGCGCCCTCGGGCGGCAACACGATGCTCTATGTGGGGCTCGCGGCGGCAGCGGCGGCCGTCGTCGGCTACATGGCACTGCGCTAATGTTCGCCTACTACCCCATTCGCGGCGTGTACCACGGCAACGGCCTCGGCGGCTACGGCACCGTGGCGTCCATCCTCGATGTGGCCATGAAGGCCGCGATGCTGGCGCACCAGGAGCGCATGGCCGCCATCGCCCGCAAGCAGGCGGAACACGACGAAGAGCGCGCCTACGCGCGTGAGTTGGAGTTGGAGAAGATGCGCGCCCAACGCGACGCTGAGAACCGGGCGTACAACGCCACGGCGACCGGCGGCGGCGCGGCGTCGGGCGGCGTGCCCGGCGCGGGCGGCGTGCCCGGGGCCGGAATGACCACGGGCACCAAGGTCGGGCTCGGAGTTGGCGCGGTCGCGCTGTTGGGAGCGGGAGCCATGCTCCTGCGCCGCTAATGCCCGTCGTCAACCAGCAGCCGATCCTCTACGACGCCCGGCGCGTCTACGACACGTTCATGACCGCGCCGATGCCGCACCACGCGCCGACGCCCTCGTCGGTCGGCCCGCAGTGGTGCCGCCCCGGCACGATCCACGCCTACCCCAACGGGGACGGCCGCAACCGGGGCACCTACTACGAGAAGCCCGTGGGCGGCCCCGTCGTGACGACGCCACAGGGCCGTCCGGTCGCGCCGAGGCACACGCTCCCCGCGACGCCCCGTGGCCTGCCCACGCCGGGCGGCACGATCGTCGGCCCGCCGGGATCCATCGGCCCCGGCACCACGGTTGAGTCGAACGGTGTCCCCAAGCGCAACTGGTGGCCGTGGCTCGTGGCCGCAGGTGGCGCGGCCATGGCCGTCGCAGGAGGCCGCTAGATGTACCCCAACATCCTTCGCGTGGTGCCGCGTCCGCGTGGCCTCGGTGGTGTCGCTCGGGTCGCGGCCGGACTCGGCGCGTGGGTCGTGGACAAGCCGTGGGGCCTCTCGCCCTCGATCATTCCCGGCCAGCCGCGTCCCTACCAGAACATGGTGCGGACGATGCTGCCGCGCTCGCAGCACCCGCGCCTCCTCAA
>Ga0307379_10010042_pt1 | contig 12588 bp, 8 predicted proteins | sample UN2MG_FD_202237 | JGI IMG/M metagenome (GOLD analysis project Ga0307379, IMG submission 202237) | Soil microbial communities from Risofladan, Vaasa, Finland - UN-2 | ecosystem: Environmental > Terrestrial > Soil > Coastal area > Acid sulfate soil | place: Finland: Risofladan, Vaasa | collected... | reverse complement strand
AAGGGAAGTTGTATTGCATATCCTTGGCCCGGATCTTCATCTCCTCGAACGAATCGCTCATATCCGAGTAGCCTAATTCGTCGAGGCGTACCGCTTGGGGGTCGTTGGGCGAGATCGCGACCAGCGCGACGCCCTTGCCCTGATAATCGGCGGCTAACTCCTTAATCCGCTCTTCATACGCCTGGGCGGTCGGGCAGTGGTTACAGGTGAAAACAACCACGAGGATGTTCGCCTTCTCGAAATCCGCGAGCCTGTGTTGCCGCCCATCCACTCCAGGCAGATTGAAATCGGGTGCTTTGGCTCCAATTTCAAGCGTCTTAGCCTCTTGCGGGGCCGACCAGCCTAAGCCCGCCAGGAAAAGTGCGACCGCAGCGGCTGTCACGATTCGCTTCTCGTACTTGCTCATTCTCGATCTCCTTCACGATGGTTCCTTCCCTATCGCAGGATTTTTCGCAAAACACTGATTAGCGTTCCAGGCTCGAAATAGTTCTGAGCGAGACGCACATACGCCGTCCTGGAATCCGAGATTCTAACCTTTCCGCTGACCGCTGCAAACAGAGATTCGGCTTTGCCGGCGTGGTCGTCCGAAAATGAGAATATCAAGTCGAGGCCCGACACCACAAGGCTTTTGATACCCAGCCTGCTTGCCTTGATGCGAAGCTCCGCCAAATCCAGCAGCAGTTTGACCTCGGTCGGCGCCGGGCCATAGACGTCCGCTACTTCGCTCTCGATCTGTTCGAGGTCCTCGTTGACCCTGGCCACGGCGATCTTTCGATAGACTTCCATTCGGTGCCTGTCGATCGGAATGTAATTCTTCGGTATGTACGTGCCAAAACCCAGATCGACAACGGCCGTGGGTATCGGCTCAACCGGCTCTTTTTTCAGCTTCCTGACCGCGTCGGCCAAGAGCTCACAGTACATCTGGTAGCCGACCGTCTGGATGTGGCCCGACTGTTCCGAGCCCAAGATGTTGCCGGCGCCGCGAATCTCCAGGTCCCGCAGAGCGATCCGAAAACCGGCCCCCAAATGGGAATATTCCTCAATCGCTTTCAGCCGCTTGGCCGCCAAGGGCGTGATCGGCCGGGACGTGGGTAGAAGCATATACGCATACGCCCGATGTTTATACCGGCCCACCCTGCCGCGAAGCTGGTGCAGCTCCGCCAGGCCGAACCGGTCCGCATCATGGATAAGAATCGTGTTCGCGTTTGGAATGTCCAGCCCGGATTCGATAATCGTCGTGCAAACCAGCACATCGGTCCGGCCCGTCACAAACTCGATCATGGCCGTCTCAAGCTCACTCTTGGCCATCTGGCCGTGCGCGATACCGATCTTGGCATCCCTGATAAGTTCTTGAATCTCCCACGCCTTCTTCTCGATCGTCTTGACCCGATTGTGCAGAAAAAATACCTGCCCCTGGCGGTTCAGCTCGCGATAAATGGCTTTCCTGATCAGGTCTTTGTTGTAGGTGGTTGCTGTTGTTACGATGCTTCGCCGATCCAGAGGCGGAGTCGCCAGCGAGCTTATATCGCGCAGCCCCAGCAGCGACATATGCAGCGTCCGGGGAATCGGCGTGGCCGTCATGGTCAGAATGTCCACGTTCACGCGCAATCGCTTGAGCTTCTCTTTATGCTCGACCCCGAATCGCTGCTCCTCATCGATGATCAAGAGCCCCAGGTCCTTGAACCCGACGTCGCCGCTCAAGAGCCGATGCGTCCCGATCAAAATATCGACTCTGCCCGCTCGTGTGCGCGCGATGATATCTTTTGCCTCCTTCGAGGTCTTGAAGCGATTCAGGACTTCGATACAGACCGGAAAATCCGCGAACCGCTCGGTAAACGTCCGGCCGTGCTGCACGCACAATACCGTCGTCGGCGTCAGGACGGCAACCTGCTTTCCGTTCTCGACGGCCTTGAACGCCGCTCTCATCGCAAGCTCGGTCTTGCCGTAGCCCACGTCGCCGCACAGCAGCCTGTCCATCACAATAGGCTGCTGCATATCGGTTTTGATTTGCTCGGCTGCGGCGGTCTGGTCCGGCGTCTCCTGATACGCAAACGATTCCTCGAATTCTCTCTGCCACCCCGAATCCTGCCCCAATGCAATCCCTCCCGCCGCCTGGCGTCCGGCCTGAACTTCAAGCAGCTCGACGGCAAGGTCTCGAATGGAAGTCGCGACTTTCTCTTTTTGCTTCTGCCATCGCTTCGAGCCGACCTTGCTGAGCTTCGGTCGTTTCGGGCTGGTCCCGATATACTTTTGCACCAGGGCGATATTGCGGGCCGAGACCTGGATTTTCACGCCGTCGGCGTATTCAATCGTCAGATACTCGTTCGCGCCGCCTTTCTCTTGTATCGTCTGGACGCCGCAGAACTTGCCGATGCCGTAAGAAGCATGAACAACATAGTCGCCTTCCTGCAAATCGCTGAGCGTGTCCACGGGCGAGCTGACCCGCGCCGGCCTGCGCCTCCTTCGCAGCGCATATTGCCCGAACAGCTCGTGATGGCTGATGATAATGGTATCGAGCGAGTTGACGGCGAAGCCCTGGTGGATAAAACCTAATAGCAGCTTGAACCCCGCTGGAATTCCCTTGTCTATGTCCCGGACAATCTCCCCTACACGTTTGACTTCAGCGGCACTCTCACAGTAAAGCTGCACCCGCTTGCCCCGCCAGGCCTCGGCCGCGAGCTCCTCGAGCGCCGCTTTGTGCCCGGCCCAGACGGATGTCGCTTTGTGCTGGAACTGCTGCACGCTTCTGACGTCCACCTTGAGAAAATCGCCAGCTCCCGTTGTGGCAAACCTGCAGATGTGAAGCTGCGCGAAACGGCGCGCCGCATCATGGATCTCCGGCCAGCCGTAAAGCCGGCTCGCCTCATCGACCCGTTCCAGGAAAACCTTCGCGACCTCCTCAATCTCGCCCGGCTCCTCAAAAACAATGATAGTATCTCTTGGCAGGATGTTGACGAAAAGCTCCCTTTGCCGCGGCGCCGTCCCGCACACCGCAGAGATAATCTTGATGCTTTTTATCTGTTGGCTCGAACGCTGCGTATCCAGATCGATCCGGCGAATACTCTCGACAGTGTCGCCGAAGAACTCCACTCGAATCGCTTCGGCGTCCTGCGAAAACGAGTCCGGCTCATCGTCCGGCAGTACTTTGTCCTTGACCAGGGGAACATAAATATCAACGATCCCGCCGCGACGCGCAAACTGACCCGGCAGATCGACCCTTTCGGTGCGCTCAAACCCGTTTTCAACCAGCCATTCCACCACCCGCTCTGGCGAGGCCTCGCTTTCAACCTCCAGGCGCAGACTGCCCTTCTCTATCGCTTCGGGCTTGGGTATCGGCTGACAGAGAGCCTGTATCGAGGCCGGGATGATAGATTTGTCCGCGTCAAGGCGCCAGATGAGCATCAGTCTCTGGGCGCGGATCTCGTCGGTCGCATCAGCCAGGTCTTCCTCGCCCTCCCAGGCGCCAAAAACGTCGATCGCTCGTCCCGTGAAGGTATGAAGATCGTCGGCCGCCTTGTCGGCGTCGTCGATATGGGGACGGATGTACAGGATTGGCCGGGCGAGCTTCTGCGATATGCAGGCCACCAGCATCGGCCCAAAGGAGCCCCATGTCCCTTCGACTCGAACCACCTGCCCGGCAGCGGCGCTCCGGAGCCGAGAGATTATCTCTTGAACAGTCTTGTCCCGCCCAAGGTCCATGCAGGAATTGTACGCCAAACCACATTCGGAAACAATCCCGCGCTGGACGCTTTAGTCTTGCGTGTCTGAGCCTACGCTTTTCGCCTGCTTATCGCTTCGAGAATCTTCTTTTTGCTGCTCTCAAAGGCCAGCCTGTTCAGGTCCTCCAGAATGGCTTGTTCCGCTGCGTGGCAAAAACCTGGATTCTCGATAAGTGTCAAAAGCACCTCTTCCTTGCCGCTGTCGAAAGCAAGCTTACCGAGCGCCGTCTCGACCAGATGGACCTGGGCCTTGGCACTCAGACCTTGGCGCTGCGCGATTCTCTTGTAGCCCTGCTTCCTGTCGGACTCGAAGGCCAACTTGCTTACGGCGTCGATTTCCGCAATGCTCTGGTCCGCCGGCAAACGTGTACGCTCCCTCGGCTCTCTGGTTTCTTCGTTGACGACTACAACACAACCAGCCGCACAGACCGCCGAAACAAACAACCCGATTGCCAGTAAGCTCTTTTTCATGCCTTTTTGCTCCCCACTAAAATCTCTTGACATATTCCACAAACTTCTTTGCCGTCTTGTCCAGGTTTTCGATATCTCCGCCGCCGGCCAGGACTGCGCACATCTCGTACCCGATATAGCCTTGGTAGCCAGTCTCTTTCAAGGCGTTGAAAAAGGTCTCATAGTCGATGATACCCTTTCCCATCGGCACAGCTCGAATCAGGCTTTCCTGCTCTACAAAGTTCGTCAGGTTGTCTTGGTAATGGTACCTCGGCAAGCGCACATATTGGGCTGCGGTAGTGTGAACAATAAAGGGCCTCATCTTCAAGACGGCGGCTCTGATTTCTTGCGAGCTCAGGCCCTGCAGGGCGGGACTCCACGCATCAAAAGCCGCCTTGACGTTCGGCAAATTAACTTCCGTGAGGAGCCAGTACATCATATCGTGGCCCGACGCAATGTCGTGATGATTCTGCACGGCGAGGGTCACGCCGTACTCCGCCGCCTTTTGGCCATCAGCATCACGCCGTCAAATCCGAACTGCTTTGCTTTGTCCAGGAATTCATCGACGCTCAGCCGCGCCTGCCCTCGCCATACGCCGGCGTAACTGACAGAATGCAAACATGTCTTCATCTGGTACTCCTGTTTGCCGCAACCCGCCTTGGGCAACCACATGGGGTTGCCCCTACGGCGCGCTGGGCGGTCACTGCTTCTTTGTGCCCTGCTCGGCAGGCAGCTTGGCGCGCCACTGCTTCGCCGGTTCGGACTTGCCCCAAGTTTCGTAAAGCGCTATCAGCTTGTTCGTCGAATCCAACGTATCGGGATGCGTTTCGCCGAGCATAGCGCGTCGTCCCTCCACAGCCTTGGTCAAGAGCGGCTCGGCCTCGGCATACCGCCCCATCGCCGCGTACAAAAGGGCCAAGCCGTGCATCGAGGTCAGCGTCGAGGGGTGCTCGTCGCCTAACGTGAGCCGTCCGATCTCCAGCGCATCGGTCAGGAGTTGCTCGGCCTGCTCGTAGCGGCCCTGGATCGTGTACAACGCCGCCAGGCCGTTCATGGTATCGAGCGTGTCCGGGTGTTCCTGGCCCAGCACAAGAGACTCGATATCGAGCACTTTGAGCAGAAGCGGCTCCGCTTCATCGAAGCGGTCCTGGGCCACGTACAACATAGCCAGGCCATTCATGGAGTACAGGGTGTCCGGATGTTCTTCACCCAGCAGGCGGCGCGATTGCTCCGTTGCTTTAAGGTACAGCGGCTCGGCGTCGCTGTAGCGACCCTGCGACCTGTAAACCGTCGCAAGGTTGCCCATGAACAGTACCGTGGAGATATCCTCCTCACCCAGCACGGCGTGACTGACCTCCAGCATCTTTGCGTACAAGGATTCGGCCTCTTTGTAGCGGCCCTGGGAGAAGTACAGCACGGCCAGGCCATTCATCGAATACAGCGTGTCGGGATGTTCTTCGCCGAGCACCTCCCGCCTGCCCTCCACGGTTTCGGTGAAAAGCGACTGCGCCAGGTCATATCGCCCCTGCCGCCAATAGACTCTGGCAAGGCCTTCCATCGTGCTGAGCGTATCCGGGTGCCTGGCGCCGAGCTGCTCGCGCCGAATGTGGTAGGCACGCTCAAGGTGCTGTTGCGCCTGGCCGAACTCGCCGATGTTCCGGTATGTGATTCCCAGGGTATGACGAATCGAAGCCTCTACGAGCGGTTCCTTCTCGAACTTATATTCCAGTTTCTGCGACGCGGCGTCCAGAAACGAACGCACGGTGACTTCCCGCCCCTGGGCAACGTAGGGGTCCGCCCAGGCCAGCAGGTCGTTGCGCAGAAAGTCACTGACCGCCTCCGAGGTCTTTGCCTGCCGCTCGGCTTCATCGCGGGCCGCCAGCGCATCGGAGCGGGCCCGAGCCGCCTTGGCGGCAAACACCGTCGAGACAATGATCCCCGCGACCAGGACAGTCGCCACCGCCGCGACACCGGCTACCAGCACCCGATTTCGATAGACAAACTTTCTGAGATGATACGCCGCCGATTCAGGACCGGCAATCAGTGGAACGCCGTTCAAGTAGTTTTCGACGTCGTCGGAAAGCTCGGAGACAGATCGATAACGACGCGTGCGGTCTTTCCGCATCGCCTTGAGAGGAATCCATTCGAGCTCCCGGCGCAGCCGTCTGGCGAGGTTGGCGACGTCGGTGCCACGACTTTCGGCAACCCTCGCAGCCTCCTGCCCGAGGTTTGTCAGTCGCGTGCTCGGCTTCTTTGGGTCCTGCTCGCGAATGACCTTTCGGATGTGATCCACGCCGCCTTCCCGAAGCGCCTGCGCATCGAATGGCAGCGCGCCGCTGAGAAGCTCGTAAAGCAGTACGCCCAGCGAATAGACGTCCGAACGGGTGTCAATGTCCTGCGCGCCCATCTCGGCCTGCTCCGGACTCATGTACTCGGGCGTCCCGACAAACTGGCCCAGCTCGGTATAGAGCGTCCGTTCCGTCAAGGGCTGCGTGACGGCCTTGGCAACACCAAAATCAATAATCTTGACGGTCGCTTTCCGGCCCTGGACGGACACGAGAATGTTCGACGGCTTAATATCCCGGTGAATAATGCCCTTCTGGTGGGCGTGCTGGACGCCTTCGCACGCCTGCCGGAACAGGTGCAGCCGTTCTTCGACCCTCGACTTCTGCCGGTCGCAATGCTCGATGATGGGGACGCCCTTGACGTTCTCCATCACAAAATAGGGCAGACCCGCTTCCGTTGCTCCGGCGTCGAACACGGGGGCGATATTCGGGTGGTCCAGCATGGCTAGCGCCTGGCGCTCGGCCTCAAAGCGGGCAATCACCTGCCTGGTATCCATCCCGGGTTTGATGACCTTCAGTGCGACGCGGCGCTTTACGGGCTTGTCCTGCTCTGCCAGATAGACAATGGAAAAACCGCCCTCACCAAGAACACTGAGCAGCCTGTAAGGACCGATCTGGCCGATAGGCTCTTTCCCTGAGCTTGCGAAAGAACTAGTCGCGCCGGCCTCTATGCCGGTCGGCTTATCATCATTTCCTGAGTTAGCGTCGATCATTCGCAGCCCTTATCAACCACGGTGGATGCTCTGGCAGCTTTACCCGGTAAGACGTTCATAAAATGGCAAAAATTCTAAAATCCCAAAAAGAATTTGACTGCGCCGCGGGCGGCCCATACTATAGGGGACTATCATGATGGCGTCAAGGTGGGCGCAGATTCTTGCCGGTGCGTGTGCATCTGAAAGTGTTTGTCAGAAGGAGTTGCGATGGCCTCAATTATCATCACATCCGGGGAGCAGAAAGGCGAGTATCTGCCGCTCGGCAGGCGGACCAATGTGATTGGAAGAGCCGAGGCCCTTCCGATACAGATCCTGGACGACCTGGTCTCTCGCAAGCATCTGCGAATACGTTATGATGAGAAGACAAAGGAACATGCCGCCGAAGATATGGACAGCAAGCACGGCGTGTTCATCAACAACCGAAAAATCACCGGGCTGACACCCTTGAAAGAAGGGGACCTGATCCGTATCGGCCAGACCGTCTTGATGTTCACCGAGAAGGACTTCGACGACAGTGAAAGTGCCCTGGCCCACTACAAGAAAGCCGGCGAGCGCCAGCGCCCCACGATGATCGAGTGAATTGAGAACGTAGAGTGTCCATTCTACATTCTAAACATTCTCCCGGGTGATTCTGGCCCCGAGGGGATTCAGCCTTTCCTCAATTCTTTCATAGCCCCGATCGATGTGATAGACCCTGTCGATTGTTGTCGTTCCCTCGGCAGCCAATCCAGCCAGAACCAGCGCCGCCGATGCCCGCAGGTCCGACGCCATGACCGGAGCGGCGATGAGTTTCCGGACTCCGGCGATAATCACAACCGGCCCTTCCTTGCGCAGGTTGGCCGCCATGCGATTGAGTTCCGCAACGTGCATGAACCGGTCGGGAAAGACCTTTTCAATGACGACACTGTTGCCTTCGCCCAGCGACAGCAAAGCCATGAATTGAGCCTGCAAATCGGTGGGGAAACCCGGATAGGGCTGGGTGGTCACGTCCGCCGTCCCGATTGGGCCCCGGCGGCTGATGACACATCCCTGCCCCTCAGCGTCAATCGTCACGCCCATGTTCCGCAATCGGTCAACGACCGCCATCATATCATCCAGACGGCAGTTTTCGATTCGCAGCTCGCCCGCCGTGATGGCGGCAGCCACCATAAAAGTCCCGGCCTCGATCCGGTCCGGGACGACTTCATACTCTACAGGATGTAACTGTTCGACGCCGTCGATCATCAGCCGCGGCGAGCCGATGCCCGCTATCCGCGCACCCATTTCGTTCAGACAGTTTGCCAGGTCCGCTATCTCCGGCTCGCAGGCCGCCGATTCGATGATCGTCCGCCCCCTTGCCAAAGTGGCCGCCATCAGCACATTGGCTGTGCCGAGCACGGTCGAGCCGAACGGACCGCCCATGAAAATGTCCTTGCCTGTCAGACCGTCCGGGGCCTCGGCGATGATATAGCCGTTCTTGAGATGGACTTGCGCGCCGAGCTCCTGCAGGCCCTTGATGTGAAGGTTGACGGGCCTGTCCCCGATCGCGCAGCCGCCCGGCATCGAGACCTCCGCCCTGCCGCAGCGGGCAAGCAGCGGACCCAGGATACAGATACTGGCCCGCATCCTGCGGACAATCTCGTACTCGCCGACCGGATTGTCGATGACCGTCGAATCGATGCTCAGCCTGCCGTCGTCTTCTCGGACGATCTTACATCCGAGGCGCTCAAGCAGCTCACCACAAACGGAGATATCTGAAAGACGCGGCACGGCCCTGAGAGTCGATTTGCCTGCGCCCAGAATAGTGGCGGCCATGATCGGCAGAGAGGCATTCTTCGAGCCATTGACACGAACACTGCCGGAAAGCCGAACCGGTCCTTCGACGCGAAATACATCCATGGTCTGTCTTCCTTCGGCCCGCCGCGCGGCGCGCCGGACTTTGCAATTGACAATTAACAACGGACAATCGAGAATTCATAGTATATGTTCAGCAATGATCGGTCAATGGAATATGTCAGGACTCTGACGGCGGAGCACTGGATTTGTCTGGCGGGGCTGATATTGCTGGCTTATTGGCTGCTGAGAACGTCCCTCGGCGTCAAGGCCCTGGCCGGCTCGATGCCCCGTCGCAATAGCATGCCTGTTTATCTGCCCCTGATTCCGCTGTTCATCTGGTTCGGACCGGTTCCGATGGCCATCCTGGTCGCCCAGGAACTGACGGGAGATTCCTCCCGGAAAGGATACCTTACCATGCCGGCGGATTGGCAAAGCGCCTTTCTGAATAATTGCATTTTCATCGTCGGCGGGATAGTGACAACGGCGGTGATTCTTCTTCTGGCCAGGGCGCATTTCGCCCGGCGACTAAGGGGCTTCGGCCTGGATATCAAAACTGTTCCGGCCGATTTTCTCGGTGCCCTCGTGAATCTGCTGGCCGTCTGGCCGCTCATCATGGCGGCCATCGTCATCACACTGTTCTTTGCACAGCATATTTGGGGACAGGACTACCAAATGCAGCGGCATCAGGAGCTGAAGCTCATAACCGAATATCCCCAGTTGCTGCTGCGAATTACAATTGTTGTGGTTGCTGCGGTCATAGCCCCCTTGCTCGAAGAGCTGCTGTTTCGGGGACTCGTGCAGACTATGATACGCTCCTTGCTGCAAAATTCGGTCCGGGGTCATGTCACGGGCCCGGCCTGGTTGGCAATCGCCGCCAGCTCCGGACTGTTTACCCTCATGCACGCCAACGCGGGACATTGGCCGGCATTGTTCGTTTTGGGCGCGTGCATGGGTTATGCTTATGAGAAGAGCGGCTCTTTATTTCGACCTATCTTTATCCATGCACTCTTCAACACGGCAAGCATTGCAGCCGCCTTGAGTCAGTCATGAGGGCGGGCCTGTCCCTATCAATTGGAAAATCGCCGATTCCAACTTCGATTTTGCAAAAGTTCAGCTTTACATGTGGAGGTTCCCATGCACCGCCAAACATCTTGTGACTTGTTCAGGAGCACAAAATCGTCTTTTCATATCCGGCTCTTTTCTTCGGCATTCGTGTTGTTGGGCCTCATCGCCAGCCAGACCGCCGCGGCGGGGCACGTCGTTACGTCGCCGGATGGAAATGTCGTTGTCACATTCGAGGTAAAAGACGTGGAGGGGCAGCGAGATTGTTTGACCTACGCGGTAACGTATGAGAATCAGCTTATCGTTATGGACTCACGTCTGGGATTTGCGATCAAGGGAAGCTCGCCGCTGGAGGCCGGCTTTGATGTCCTTAACACCTTCGAGAGCAGCAACGACAATACATATTCGCTCGTCTATGGAGAGCGCAAGAGCGCCCGGGACCACTACAACCAGCTCGTCGTCGAGCTCAAAGAGAGCCGTCCGCCCCATCGGCGGCTTGGCCTGACGTTTCGCGCCTACAACGAAGGGGCGGCCTTCTGCTGCACCGTACCCGAGCAAGGCGCTCTGAGAGATTTTGTCATCGCGGCCGAGAGAACACAGTTTCGTTTTGCCGCAGACCATACAGCCTGGGCCGTGTATTCGGCCCAGGGCCGGTACGCCGAGGTACCGCTCAGCAAGATCAAGAAGGATTGCGAGAGGCCGCTTACAATTCAGCTCAACGATGGGCTTTTCGCGGCGGTGGCGGAAGCTCGGCTGGTGGACTATGCGCGAATGCGCCTCTCACCCGACGGCGCCCGGCCGCACACGCTGGTCAGCTCGTTGGCCGGCGAAGTTCATGCAACGGCCCCATTGACGACGCCGTGGCGAATTATCCTGCTCGGCCGAACGCCTGGGGAGCTGCTCGAACGCAACGATCTGTTCCTGAACCTGAACGCCCCTTGTGCAATCGGCGAGACATCCTGGATAAAACCGGGCAAGGTCATCCGCGAAGTGACCCTGACCACCGATGGTGGCAAGGCGTGTGTCGATTTTGCCGTCGAGCACAATTTGCAGTACGTCGAATTCGACGCGGGCTGGTACGGCTACGAGTACAGCGACGAATCCGACGCTACGACCATTTCCGTCGATCCCAAACGCTCGAAAGGCCCGCTTGATTTGCACGAAGTGATCGACTACGCAAATCAGCACGGCATTGGAATTCTGCTGTACGTGAATCGCCGGGCGCTCGAGCGCCAGATCGACGAAATCCTGCCCCTTTACGAAAAATGGGGCGTCAAGGGTGTCAAGTACGGCTTCGTGCAGGTCGGCTCGCAGCAGTGGACGGCGTGGCTTCACGAGGCCGTCCGCAAGGCCGCCGAGCACCATCTCATGGTCGATATTCACGATGAGTACCGCCCGACCGGATACAGCCGGACTTATCCCAATCTGATGACGCAGGAGGGCATCGCTGGCGATGAAACCATGCCTTCGAACAGCCTGACTCTGACCATTCTATTCACCCGCATGTTGGCCGGTGCGGCGGACAATACGATTTGCTATTACGATCAGCGGGTCGATGAAAACGCAAGCCATGCGTATCAATTGGCCAAAAGCGTGTGTTTCTACAGTCCGTGGCAGTTTCTCTACTGGTACGACCGGCCGAGCGGCTCTCCGCGGAGGGCCGGCGGCGCCGGAGGCAGCCATAATATCATCGGCGACGAACCCGAGCTGGAGTTTTTCGATCATGTCCCTACGGTCTGGGACGATACGAAAGTCCTCGAGGGCAAAATCGGAGAATATGCCGTTTTCGCTCGCCGCTCGGGCGAGAGTTGGTTTATCGGCTGCATGAACGCAGATGACCCGCACACGTTCGAGATTCCGCTGGACTTTCTGAAGAAGGACTACCCATACGTTGCTTACATCTACAGCGATGATCCCGGCGTACCGACACGGACCCACGTGAAGATCAGCCGCTGCACAGTGGACTCTTCATCGATTCTGAACGCCGAATTACCGCCACGCAGCGGTCAGGCCATCAGAATCCACCCCGCTGACCGATAGAGAATTCGTTACATCCTCGGCCCGCCGGCACGGGGCTCAACCCAGATAGGGCTGGACCAGGCATACTGGTTATTGGCCTGGACGACGCGCAGGTAATACCAGTTGAGGTCTTTGCCATTGTCAGTGTCGGAGATTCTGTAGGACGTCTGGTAGTGGTCGTGGAACACCAGCCGATGAAGCATCGCGGATTCTTTCGGAAAGTCACCGGTAAATAACATCTCATTGCTCTGTGCCAACTGCTCGAACGTCTGAGATAGAGACACATTCGAAGGTTGGTTCAGCGTCACTGTCACGCGCGTCTCCGGGCCGCCGCGGATTTTCAGAACGACTGCCTTGGTGGAAATATCCTCGAACTGCTCGCGCAGGGCCGTGAAGGACTGGACGCGAAGATGGTTGCCCGAGCGTTCGAGTATTTTGTCTCTGCGCGTCTCGTCGAGAGGCCCC
>Ga0307379_10010039_pt1 | contig 12590 bp, 13 predicted proteins | sample UN2MG_FD_202237 | JGI IMG/M metagenome (GOLD analysis project Ga0307379, IMG submission 202237) | Soil microbial communities from Risofladan, Vaasa, Finland - UN-2 | ecosystem: Environmental > Terrestrial > Soil > Coastal area > Acid sulfate soil | place: Finland: Risofladan, Vaasa | collected... | reverse complement strand
CGGGTCTGCAGCGGCAGGTTCGACCGGGGCATGGTCGTCACCCACGGACGGACCGGAAAGCCCTTCGCCACCAAATACGCCCACTCGGTGTTCGGACAGGAACGCGACACGCTCGAAGAGGCCTACCCCGGTGATGTCATCGGTCTGGTCAATGCGACCGACGTGACGGTGGGCGACGCGCTCTACGACGAGGTGCCGGTCGAGTTCCCCGGCATTCCTGCGTTCGCGCCCGAGCACTTCGCCATCGCTCGCGTCCGTGACACCGGCAAGTTCAAGCAGTTCCGCTCGGGCATCGCCCAGCTCGACGAAGAGGGCGTCGTGCAGATCCTGCGCGATCGCGACCTTGGCGATCAGGCCCCGCTCCTCGCGGCGGTCGGTCGCCTGCAGTTCGAGGTGGCACAACACCGCCTCGAAGAAGAGTTCGGCGCACCGGTCGAGCTGAGTCCGACCGGCCACACGATCGCCCGTGTCACCGACGCCGACAGTGCCGAGATCCTCCGGCCGATGCAGGGCGTCGACATCTACGAGCGCAGCGACGGAGCGATCCTGGCCCTGTTCGAGTCGATCTACTGGCTCCAACGACTCGAACAGGATCAACCCGACCTGGTGCTCGAACCTCTGCTCGCCGAAGGCATGGCAGGCTGATCCTGATCGGGTTGGCGGGGTTCCGCGACGGCGGTCCTACAGTGCGGCGCAGATGGCTTGGCTGCTGGTCGTGCTCGCACTGGTGTCCAGCGCGTCGTTCCTGTTCTATGGGTACCAGACCCTGGTGAAGGAAGCGCCCCGCGTCGAGTTCGATCGCTACGAGATGCCGGGGGCACGCCGGGTCGTCGGGACGATGCAGCTGTTCGGTGGTGCGGGCGTCCTGGTCGGCCTCGCGTTCGCGCCCCTCGGCGTCGCTGCGGCGACCGGGCTCACCCTGATGATGTTCCTCGGGCTCATCGTTCGGTTCAGGATCCACGACGCGCCACGGCTCATGGTGCCAGCCGCCTCGCTCGGTTTGGTGAACGCGGTGCTGACGGGGCTCTTCCTGGCGCGGTGAGCCAACCTCAGTCGGCGGGGTTCAGCACGGCCGAGGTGGCGGAGAGCGAGAACACGGTGATCGCCGGCAGGGCCCGTTTGACCGGATCCTTGACCTTCACGTGCATCGCGATCGCGCCGAGCATGAACAGCGCCAGTCCGGCCGAGGCGGGCCGCACCAGCTTCGGGACGCGGTGGCCGATGAGCATTGCGCTCGCCAGGCCCACCTTCGCCGCACCGACTGCGTACATGGTTGTCTCGGACATCCCGTACTCGGCGAACTCCTCTTTCATGTTGGTGGCATCGCCACCCCGGTAGCCGGTGTCCTTGTTGAACCGGTTGAACCAGACATTGAGGATCCACAGGGCGGCAACGGTCTGGGCCACCTTTCCGACGATCTTCACGATGTGACGTCCTCTCGATGTTCTCGCTGACGTCCGGCAGTCTCCCCCCGTTCCGCGCCGAATCAAACGTTCGGGGGTTGATTCGTGACGAGAACCGCTGGGCTAGCTTCACGGCCCATGACGAACGACGAGAAGCGCGACCTGGTCGAACGGTTCTGGGCGACCCTGGCGGCTCGCGACTGGGACATCCTGGCCGGGTTCTTCGACGCTTCGAGCGAGTACTGGGACGTCCCGATCGGGCGCGAGACCGGCGCCATCGGTCCGGCCAACATCGTGACCCGGTTGAAGCTCGGCCTCGAACCGCTGGCCGACTACACCAACCAGCCCGAGTTCACGATCGTCGAGGACGACCACGTCGTCACGGTTCACTCCGAGAGCTGGACCTGGGACGACGAGCATCGGTACACGCTCCAGTTCTCGACCTACCAGCGGGTGGTCGACGGCGTGATCGTCGAGTGGCGCGACTACAGCGACATGAGCGGCCTGATGGCGGCAGCACCCCAGTGGTGGCTCGACCGCCTCGCGAACGACGACCTCGCCTGGATGTCCACAACCCCGTCCTGACCTCCCGGGGGCAGCCCAGGGCATCCGTGGGTCGAAGCGGACGCGATCTGGTTCGAAACGCCCGGCGAATGCGGGTCAGTCGGGGAGCTTGGCCTCGATGCGCTCGATCGCGTCGACCAGGTCGCCGACGATGTCGCGGATGTCTTCGTGGGTCACGACGTCGCTGAGGGCGAGCCGGACTCCTGCCAACTCGCGCGACAGGAACTCGGTGTCGGCCGAGGTGCGTGCCTGCATCTCACGGTCCGATTCGGTCTGGGCCCGGTCGCGGTCGTCCTGTCGGTTCTGGGCCAGCAGGATGAGCGGGGCCGCGTAGGCAGCCTGGGTCGAGAACGCCAGGTTCAAGAGGATGAAGGGGTACGGATCCCAGCGCTCGCCGAACGCCACCGCGTTGAGGGTGATCCACGCAACCACGAACACCGTCTGGGCGACGAGGAATCGGCCGGTGCCGAGGGTGCGCGCGATGCCCTCGCTGAAGCGGCCGAACGCATCGGAGTCGTAATGGATGCCGAGGTTCGACCCGCCGCGGGGTTGGCTGAGGTCGGTCTCGCGTCGGAACAGGCTCATCCCGGGCTCCGCTTCAACATTCGCCGCCAGCCCTTGGGCAGCATGTGGTCGACGACGTCGTCGATGGTGACCGCCCCGATGAGCCGAAATGCCTCGTCGCAGACCGCGAGCGCGACGAGATCGTAGGCCGCCAACCGTCGGGCCACCTCGACCTGGTCGGTCTCGGGGGTGAGCCACTCGGGATCGTGGTGCAGGCAGTCGCCCAGCATCGTCGACGGCGGTTCACGCAGGAGACGCTGGAACCCGATGACCCCGAGAAACCGGCCGGTCGGCGAGGAGGTCGGCGGACGGACGACGAAGACCTGCGCCGCCAGCGTCGTGGCGATGTTGGGATCGCGGAGGCGGGCCAGGGCCTCGGCCACGGTCGTCTCGGGGGTGAGGGCCACCGGCTGTGGTGTCATCAAACCGCCTGCCGTGGCGTCGTCGTAGGCCAGCAGCATGCGCAGCGAGGCTTCGTCGTCGTCGTCCATGGCCTCGAGGAGCGCTGCACGCGAGTCCTCGTCCATCTCGTGCAGCAGGTCGGCTGCGTCGTCGGGGTCCATCTCCTCGAGGATGTCGGCGGCGCGCTCGATGTCGAGGCCCTCGATGATCCGGATCTGCTCGTCCTCGGGCAGCTCTTCGAGAAGATCGGCCAACCGGTTGTCGTCGAGCTGCTCGGCGAGCTGGCGCCGCTTCTCGAGCGGCAGGGCGCGGATGCGGGTTGCGATGTCGGCCGGCCTGAGCTGACGCAGCTCGACCACCTCGGCGTGCTCGGGGGCCGGAGCGAACAGCTCGGCGACCTCGGACCAGTCGACGATGTGGGGGGTCCGTCGTCGCCGCAGTGGGCCCTTCCCACCGATCGCCACGGTCGCGATCTCCCACTCGGTCGGTCGGTCGGCTGCGTTGCGGAGCGAGAGGTCGGTGATGAACCCGTCCTGGGCGCGGGTGTTGAGGAGGTCGGCGACGGCCAGCAATTCGCCGGAGCGTCGTTCGAAGGGTCGGACGTCGATGGTGCCGGTGCGCAGACGCACCCCCGTGGGGGAGACCTCGGTGATCCGGTTGGCGTTCACGAAGATGTGCCGCCGCTGCACCGACGTGACGAAGCCCAGCACCTTGGGCGCGAGCTTGGTGGCGGGTGCGATGACCACGTCGGTCACCTGCCCGATGGCCGAGCCGGTGTCGTCCACCAGTGGGAGGCGCACGATGCGCGAGACGTAGCGGAGGACGTTCGACACGCACGAACGGTACCGCTCCGAGGAATCTCGGAGAACCTGGCCGTGCTTGTCGTCGAGCCCGCGCGAGGACCCACCGATCCCGCTTCTTCGTTCAGCGTCGACTGCCCGATGATCGGAATGGAACGAAGAAGCGGAGTGTCAGTCCTCGCGCGGGGGCTTGACGGCGTACACGAGGGTGCCGTGGGCGGCCTCGCGACCGTCCGCCCCGCGGACCTCGGCTCGGCAGAAGACGAGCGAGGATCCGCGCTTCACGATCCAGCCCTCGGCGATGGCGTCCTGGTCGACGATGGCCGACAGGTACTGGATGTCCATCGACACGGTCGCGAACGACCAGCCGCGATCGTAGGCCTGGCCGACCGCGGGCACGACGACGGTGTCGATCAGCGTGGCGAGCGCGCCACCGTGGACGGTCCCGGCGGGCTGTTCGAGTTCGTTGCGGAACGGAAGGCGCATCCGGCAGTAGTCGGTGCGGACCTCTTCGACCACGAGCCCGACGACGTTCGCGAACAGCGTGCGGTCCCAATGTCCGAACTTCGCCCATCGGGCGGCCTTGTCGTCGGGAAGCGGAGAAAACCTGGCAGCACGCTCGGTCATCGTCGGTGGACGGTAGTGGTGGGCCTGCCACCCGCCCGCACCGACGCGGCCCTACCCTTCGCCTGAGTGGTCACCAAGGCTCAGGCTCGTCGCAACGGCATGGTCGCGCTCGTCGTGGGCATGACGCTGGTCGTCACTGCGCTGTCCTGGGGATTCGATCAGGTCGTCGGCGGCAGCGACTCCGCCGACGACTCGTCGCAGCCCACCTCGGCGCCGGGTTCGTCGGAAGATGCCGAGGCCGGTCAGGCGCCGTTCGCCGACCCTGCGTTGGTCGGTCAGCCCTGGACCACCGCGTCGGTCGAGGGCATCCTCACCTTTCGCGGCAACCCGACCCGCACCTACTTCGGCCAGGGACCCGTTCCGCGCGATCCCGAGATCGGGTTCAAGTTCCCCACGAATCCCATGTGTTCCGAATCGACCGATCTGGGCGAGACCAAGACGTGGTGCGGCATGGGATGGACCGGCCAACCGGCGGTGTTCGAACGCGACGACCGCACCTGGGCGGTGTTCGGGGCGTATGACCGCAACGTGCACTTCATCGACGCCGACACCGGCGAGCGGATCCTGCCCGACTTCCCGACCGGCGACTTGATCAAGGGGTCGGTCACGATCGATCCCGACGGGTACCCGCTCGTCTACACCGGCGGCCGCGACAACTTCCTCCGTGTCCTGTCGATCGATGGCGACACGGCAACCGAGCTGTGGAAGGTGTCGTCCGAGGCCGTCTCGCCGGTCCGCTGGAACGACGATTGGGACGCGTCGCCGCTGGTCATCAACGACTATCTGATCGAGGGCGGCGAGAACGGGCAGTTCCACATCTTCCGACTCCATCGCGGCTACGACGATGCCGGAGAGGTGACCGTCGACCCCGAGCTGATCTTCAACACACCGGGCTGGGATGACACGCTGCTCGCCGAGCTCCCCGACGACACGGTGTCGATCGAGACCTCGCCGGTCATGGTGGGCGACACCGTCTACTTCGCGAACTCGGGCGGGCTCGTCCAAGGGTGGGATCTCAGCGGCCTCGGCACCGGCGAGGCGCCTCGGCGCACGTTTCGATACTGGGTCGGTGACGACACCGACGCCACGATGAGCACCGACGCCGACGGCATGCTCTACGTGGCGGTCGAATGGGAGCGCTCGCTCCAGCGATCCTCCGAGGTCGGACAGCTCCTGAAGCTCGATCCGAACGCCGAGGGTGACCCCCTGGTGTGGAAGGTCGACGATCGAGAGGTGAAGCCAGGCGGGCTCTGGGCCTCGCCGGCGGTCACCGACGACTCGGTCTACGCAGCCACGAACGCCGGCGAGGTGTTCGCGGTCGATCGAGCAAGTGGGGTGAAGCGTTGGTCGATTCGTCTTCCCGGACCGACCTGGGGATCACCCGTCGTGGTCGATGACGTGTTGCTCATCGGTGATTGCGGCGGGACCTTCCACGCCTACGACGTGTCCGATCCCACGGTCGAACCGCCCGAGATCTGGTCGCTCGAGCTCGGTGGCTGCATCGAGTCGACCCCCGCGGTGTGGAACGACCGGATCCTCATCGGGACACGTGGTGGATTCCTCCACATGATCACCAGCGCGGGCGACGGCTGAGCCACTGCATGGCCTCGAGGTCGTGCTGACGTCACGAGGGTGTCGGGATCCGGGCGAGCGGGGCGTGGGGGTAGTCGTCGAGGACGAGGCGGGCGAAGCGCTCGCACTCGGGTTCGTGGGGGTAGCCGCTGAGGATGAACGCATCGATGCCCACGGCCCGGTATGCGTCGAGCTTCGCCCGCACCTGGTCGGGGTCGCCGACGATCGCTGCTCCGGCGCCGCTGCGGGCCCGGCCGATGCCGGTCCACAGGTTCGGTTCGACGAAGCCGTCGTCGGTCGCCGAGTCGCGGAGCTCGGCCTGGCGTTGGACGCCAACCGACGCTGCATCGAGCGAGCGGTTGCGGATGGTCTCGCCGGTCTCGGGGTCGAGCTTCGACACCAGCCTCTCGGCGGCAGTTCGCGCCTCGGTCTCGGTCTCGCGGACGATGACGTGGGTACGGAGCCCGTACCGCAGCGTCCGGCCCAGCGTCGCCGCCCGGCTGCGCATGTTCTCGACGGTCGCCCCCACGGCGGCGACGGTGTCGGGCCAGGTGAGGAAGACGTCGGCCGCCGCTGCCGCGGTCTGCTTCGCTGCCGGCGAGAACCCGCCGAAGTAGAACGGTGGACACGTTCCCGACACGGTGCCGATACGCGGCGGATCGAGGTCGAGCTGATGAAACTCGCCGTCGAGATCGAGGTGCTCGCCGTTCAGCAGGGTGCGGAGTGCCGTCATGACCTCGAGCGTTCGTTGGTAGCGAGGTTCGCTGTCGAGCGCCTCGCCCGGGCGATCGCTCGAGATGATGTTGATGGTCAGCCGACCGCCGAGCATCTGGTCGAGTGTCGCCAGTTGGCGAGCGAGCTGCGGAACCCACAGCTCGCCGCACCGGACCGCGACGAGGAGATGGATCCGCTCGACGAGGCCGGCCATCCCTCCGGCGAAGGCCACCGAATCGATGCCGAGGGCGTAGCCCGACGGCAGCAGGATGTTGTCGTAGCCGTTGTGATCAGCCGCCAGCGTGATGTCGCGGCAGTGAGGCCACGATGACACCAGCGCAGGATCGCTGACGCCGAGGAACTCGTAGTCGTCGTCACAGAGCGCCGCGAACCAGGAGATCTCGGGAGGTGCTTCGTGGTTCACCGGTGCGAAGGTACCGGCATCAGTCGGCGACGAAGAAGACCTCGAAGACCCGCCAGCCGTCGACGGCTCCGAAGTTCATCTTCAGGTGGGTCGTGCCACCCTCGAAGCCGAAGACGCAGTCGATGTGTGGGTCGCCGGCGCCGTCGTCGACCGGCGAGCAGCCGAAGAAGTCCTGAGGTGTCGGACCCGGTTCGACGGCGAACATCGTGTCGACGGCGCTCTGGGTGGCGATCGCCTCGGCGCACGGGCGGTCGTCGAGTTGCCACGAGTCCATGAACGTCTTGGCGATGGGCGACGCATCGTCCGGCGGCGCGTCCTTGCCCGAGCAGGTGCTCAGCGGCGGCGTCGTGTCCTGGGTGGTCGAGGTGGTCGAGCCCGAGGTGGTCGGCGGCTGGGTGGTCGTCGTGGTCGCCTCGGTGGTCGTCGTCGAGGTCGACGTGCTCGACGTGCTCGACGTCGTCGGATCGGCCGAGTCGACCGAAGCGTCGTCGTCGCCGGTGAACAAGAGAATCCCGAGCAGGATCAGGATCAACGCCACCGTCGCCCCGATGGCGATCTTCATGTTGCGGTCGCGGTTGGCGCCCCCATCGTCTCCGTCGTCGCCGGGGGGTGGACCGCCTGGGGGTGGACCGCCTGGTGGGGGATCGGTGGGCGGGGGCGGTTCGCCCGCCGCGGGCTGCATCATCGTCGGCTCGCCGACCGCGTCGGTGTCGACCCGGGTGGGTTCGAGGGGGTCCTGATCACTCATGACGAGAGCTCCGGTGTGCCGTTGCCGAGGTCACGAGCCTGCCAGATCACCCACCATGCAGCGGCGACCCTCGACCCCCGCTTTCTTGCATCCAAACGGCATGGTCGTGCCGCAGAGGCTAAAGAGTCACGCGCTGGGAGGCTGTTGTGCGGATTGCGATCGTTGGTTCTGGCATCTCCGGGCTCGGCTGCGCCCATCTGCTCGGGCCGCACCACGACGTCACGGTGTTCGAGGCCTCGACGCGGCTGGGCGGACACACCAACACCGTCTTGGTCGACGACCCGGTGGCGGGCCGGCTCGGCATCGACACCGGCTTCATCGTCCACAACGACCACAACTATCCGAACCTGGTGCGCCTGTTCGACGAGTTGGGCGTCGAGACGCAACCCTCCGAGATGAGCTTCGGCGTCCACGATCGCAGCACGGGCTTCGCCTATCGGGCGTCGGGGCCGAACACGCTCCTTGCCAGCCGCCGCAACGCCCTGCGAGCCGACTGGTGGAGGATGCTCGTCGACATCCCACGCTTCTGGCGTTCGGCCAAGCAGGTGCTGGCCGTCGGTGACCGCTCGCTGACCCTCGACGAGTTCCTCGCCGAAGGCGGCTACTCGCAGGCGTTCATCGACCTGCACCTGATCCCGATGGGATCGTCGATCTGGTCGGCCGATCCCACCCGATTCGGCGAGTTCCCCGCAGTGAGCCTGTTCGGCTTCCTCGACAACCACGGTCTTCTCGGCCTGCGCAACCGGCCGAAGTGGCGCACCGTCGTCGGTGGGAGTCAGCGCTACATCGACGAGATCGTCGCCCGCTTCTCGGGGACGATTCGCGGCAACGCGCCGGTGACCTCGGTCATCCGCTCCGACGACGGGGTCGAGGTCACGGCCAACGGGGTGACCGAGCGGTTCGACCGCGTGGTCCTCGCATGCCACACCGACCAGGCGCTCGATCTGCTGGCCGACGCTTCCCCGGACGAAAAGGAGATGCTCGGCTCGATCGCCTATCAACCGAACCTGGCCACGCTGCACACCGACGAAACGGTCCTGCCGCCGACGCGGCGGGCATGGTCGGCCTGGAACTTCGAGATCGTCGAGGGCGCCGACGAGGCGACGCTCACCTACGACCTCACGGCGCTTCAGCGCCTGCCGGGCAGCCGCCGCTACCTGGTGAGCCTCAACCTCGACGACCGGATCGATCCCGAGACGGTCATCGCCCGCTTCAACTACGCGCACCCGGTCTTCGACGCGGCCGCGATCGAGGCCCAGCGTCGCCTTCCCGAGATCGACGGCAACGGCGGAGTCCACTTCGCGGGAGCGTGGGCCGGCCACGGCTTCCACGAAGACGGTTTCGTCTCGGCGATCGAGGCCTGCCGTCGGATCGGTGTGTCGTGGTGACCCCTGGCTCTGCTGCGCTGTGCCCCGGGCGGGTGCTGCACCGACGCAACGCACCGGCCGGTCACGCCTTCACCCGACCGGTGTCGATGGTCTGGATCGATCCCGACGACCCGGTTGCGCTGTTCGGTCGGAGTCGGCTGTTCTCCAGTCGACGACCCGCACCGGTCAGGTTCCGGCCCACCGACTACGGAACCGTCGATGCACCGGTCGGCTCGGCCGCAGTGCGCGACGAGCTCGAGCAGGTGCTCGGTCACCGGCCCGACGGGCCGGTGCGCATGCTCACCCAGCCACGCCGTTGGGGGTGGCTCTTCAACCCGTTCACGCTTTACGTCGCCTGGGATGACGCACAAGATGGTCCGGTGGGCGCTGTCGTCGAGGTCACCAACACCCCGTGGAAGGAGCGTCACCGCTATGCGTTGGCGCTGCCTCGACCCGGCACCGAGCTGCGCACCACCTTCGACAAGGAACTGCACGTCTCGCCGTTTCTCGGCGAGGACCACCAGTACGAGCTGTGCCTCGGAGCAGAAGGTGACCAGCTCACCGTCGAGCTCGACGTGATGGGGCCGGCCGGAACGCCGGTGGTCGAGACGCGTCTCGAGGTCGAGCGTCTCGCTCCGACCCCTGCGGCGATGCGCCGCTTCGTGACCCACAACCCGCTCGCGACCCATCGCGTCAGCGCCGGGATCCATCTCGAGGCGGTCAAGCTCTGGGCCAAACGGGTCCCGTTCATCCCCCACCCGAAGCGCAACGATCGACACCTCGCCCCGCCGGTCGACACGATTGGAATGAGCACACGATGACCACGATCACCCGCTCTTCACGCGACGATGCAGCGACCATCGCTGTCGAGGCGCCGGCCGCATCACCACCACTGCTCAGCCTGCCCGAGACCCAGCGCTCGAGGCGCTCACTCGCCACGTCCAACGTGTCGCGACGCATCGTCAACCGGCTGCTCGAGCGTCTGCACGGCGGCCATCTCAGGGTCACCGACGTCGACGGGGGAACGTCGGCCTACGGGCCCGCCGACGCGGCGCTGCGCGCCGACCTCGTCGTTCGCGACTCGCGGGCCTGGCGGGCCATCGTCGCCGAAGGATCCATCGGGTTCGGTCGCGGCTTCATCGAGGGGTGGTGGCACTCAGACGATCCGGTGACGGTTGTGCGCATCCTCATCGCCAACATGCACGCCCTCGACGACATCCAACGGCGAGTCACTCGACTGACCAACCCGGTCCTCGACCCGATCCGCCGCCGGAGGGGTCCACGAGACAGCCATCGCAATCGCGAGGACATCTCGGCTCACTACGACATCGGCAACGAGTTCTTTTCGCTCTTCCTCGACGAGACGCTGTCGTACTCCTCGGCGGTCTTCTCGTCTGCGGACATGTCACTGCGCGACGCGAGCCTCGCCAAGTACGACCGCCTCCTCGACAAGCTCGACGTCGGCAGCACCGACCACGTGCTCGAGATCGGCACCGGCTGGGGCGGGTTCGCCATCCGAGCCGCAGGGACCCGTGCCTGCGAGGTGACCACCACCACCATCTCGGCCGAACAGCGCAGTGAAGCGGTCGATCGGGTCGCCGCCGCCGAGCTCGACCGACAGGTCACTCTGCTCGATTCGGACTGGCGTGACCTCGAGGGCACCTACGACAAGGTCGTCTCGATCGAGATGATCGAGGCGGTCGACTGGCGCGACTACCAGGACTACTTCGCGACGATCGAGCGCTGCTTGAAACCCGACGGCATGGTCGGCATCCAGGCCATCTGCATGCCCGACCGGCGCTTCGAAGCCAAGAAGAACAAGGAAGACTTCATCCGCCGCTTCGTCTTTCCGGGCGGGATGCTCCCCTCGATCGGAGCGATCAGTGATGCGGTCGGCCGGGCGACTCATCTGCAGGTCCTCGATGTCGAAGACCTCTCGATCCACTACGCCGAGACGCTGCGGCGCTGGCGCGTGGAGTTCGACGAGTCGATCGACGACGCCCATCGCTTGGGTCTCGACGATCGGTTCTGTCGGCTGTGGCGCTTCTATCTCGCCTACTGCGAAGCGGCGTTCCTCGAGCGCCACTGCACGGTCAACCAGTTCGTCCTCGTCGGCCCCGACTGGCGGCCCGACGGCATCAGCCCCCGACAGATCTGATCAGGAGATCGCCATGGCCAAGTACACCACCACGGTTTCGTCGCCGAAGCCGGCCGACGAGGTCTTCGACTACCTGTCCGACCTCCGCAACTTCGCCGAATGGGATCCCGGCGTCGTCGCCTCCGAGCAGGTGACCGGCGACGGCGGGGGCAGCGATGCGTCCTTCGATGTCACGGTCAAGAGCTTCCCGAGTCCGATGACCCTCCGGTACGAAACCGTCGAGTACGAACGACCCAACACGGTGCGCGCCGTCGCCGAGTCGGATCGCCTGGTCTCCGACGACCGCATCACCGTCGCCGCCCATGGAGACTCGTGCACGGTGACCTACGACGCCGAGCTCCGCCTGAAGGGAGCGCTGCGGTTCGCCGACCCGTTCTTGAAGCTGGCGTTCAACCGCATCGGCGACCGGGCCGCCGCGGGCCTGCGGACCGCTGTCGACGGACGCCCGGCCCGAACATGACGTTGCGCGACGCCGCCGATCGCGCGCTCGAGTTCGTCGTCGTTCCGAGCTTCACCCGCATCGGACCGGCGGCCCGGTCGCGAATGTTCGACTGGAAGCCGCTCGACTCGTACGACCTCACCGGTCGGGTGGTCGTCCTCACCGGTGCCACGTCGGGCATCGGCCGCAACGCCGCCGACCACCTTGCTCGGGCCGGTGCCGACCTCACGATCGTCGGACGCGACCCCGACCGGACCGAACAAGCCCGAGCCGAGATCGCCGCCGGGTCGGGAAACGACTCGGTGCACGCCGTCGTCGCCGACATGGGCGAACTCGACCAGGTCGACGCGGCGGCCGATCAGCTGCTCGCCCGCCACGACCGGATCGACGCCTTGCTCCACAACGCCGGCGCACTGACCGCAGATCGCCGCACCAACTCGGCCGGTGTCGAACTCACCGTCGCCAGCCAGGTGCTCGGCCCGTTTCTCCTCACCTGCCGGCTTCTCGAGCCGCTGGGCCAGGCTGCTCCGGGTCGCGTGATCACCATGTCGTCGGGTGGGATGTACACCGCCGGTCTCACCGTCGCCGACCTCCAGATGACCGAGGCGAGCTACCGCGGGAGCGAGCAGTACGCCCGGGCCAAGCGGGCCCAGGTCGTGCTCAACGAGATGTGGGCCGCCCGGATCGACCCGTCCGAGGTGGTGTTCCACGCCCTGCATCCCGGTTGGGTCGACACCCCGGGCGTCGACGACTCGTTGCCGACGTTCTCGAAGGTCATGGGCCCACTGCTGCGCACGCCCGATCAGGG
>Ga0307379_10010038_pt1 | contig 12591 bp, 16 predicted proteins | sample UN2MG_FD_202237 | JGI IMG/M metagenome (GOLD analysis project Ga0307379, IMG submission 202237) | Soil microbial communities from Risofladan, Vaasa, Finland - UN-2 | ecosystem: Environmental > Terrestrial > Soil > Coastal area > Acid sulfate soil | place: Finland: Risofladan, Vaasa | collected... | reverse complement strand
TCCCGACTGGAATGATGAAAAAGCGATAGAGGAATTAATCAATTATTACTGGTATTCAATCTCCGTTGGTTCCTATGATTTTGCTAAAACTCGTTGTATTCCGGATGGGGATGCTTACAATGTAGTCAAGGAATATGAGGATTTGAATTATTCAAATCTAGAGTTCATTGTTAACTATAATTGGATTAAAATAATAGAAGATGAAGCTATTGTCAGCATTGATCTTATTATAATTAAATCTAATGAAATTGAAGTAGCCTGTGATTATATTATGTATCTAACCAAAAGTTCTTCAATATCTGTAAATTGGATACTTAAATAATATGAAATAAAGTCTAAAAATTAAATAAAGTTAGAGCGACTAGATCGCCAGATTTTAAAAAGGTTTTTGACCTTTTGGATCTGGCTTTTTTTATTAAATAAACGAAAGGAGATATTAAGATGTTTAAAAAAAGAATATGGTTTGGGATTGTTTTGTCAATTATCTTACTGGTATCTAGCATAAATGGCTTTGCTGCATATTACAAATATACCCAGGAGTCCGGAACTAATTTTTATGTAGGGACTGATGACAAATCTGATGCCCTGGAAGATACCAATGAAGTTAGGCAAATACTCGATGATCTGGGCAATTTATTAGGTCACTCTAAAAGAGATGATCTCTACCCTAAAAATGGTACTACCGGGGGGTATTTGGGTCGGTTAAATTATGGGGTAGATGCCTCTAAACCTGCTGTCCCGGTGGTAAATGATATGTATTTAGCCACTGATACGGTTAAAGTTTACCGGTGTTTTGTGGTCGGGAACTGGATTGAGGTTTATCCTTTAGCAATAGAGAATAATGTTATTAAAACAGGCGATTTTACTGCTGGTAGACTTCCAGAAATAGATAATGCTACCGGAATAATTAAACAATCGGATATAGAGCATAAGGCTAATGGCGGTTATGATTTTAATATTAATAGCGCGGGTTTTACCACCCAGACCGCTACCGGGGATGGAACGACTACTTGCGATTGGAGAATAGGGCTTAAATTCAGGTTTGTATTTGGGGCACAAGGTGAAACTTTTACCTTTACTAAGCCCGAATTTAGCTGTCACCTGCAGATCATTATGATTCAAGATGCGACAGGAAGTAGGATTGCCACCTGGCCCGCCGGTATTTTGTGGGCCAATGGGACTTTACCTGTTTTATCAACCGCTGCCAATGCCAGGGATATTGTTAATTTCTTTTTCGATGATTTTGACGATGTCTATTATGGAATGGTAGGCACCGGCTTTGCAGCACCATAAAAAGGAGAGATAAATGAAAAAAATATTATTAACAATTTTAATTATAATTACAGTTCTTTCAATAAATGTTCTGGCGATTGATATTGATATTGGAGAATCTGCAATTAATAGAGGATCTACTGCTTCAGCATATACTTGGGTAAATATAGGTAATCCTGCAAATGTTTCTGGGACTATTACGAGTATAGAAATTTGGGCACAATCTGATATATCTAACTGCAAGGTGGCTACTTTTTATGTAGTTAGTGGAAATAATTTATCTACTCGTGATAGTGAAGTTATTGGAAGCGTAACTGGTGGTTTAAAACAAACCTTTGCCGTTAACTTGGATGTTCAGGCAGAAGATTGTATTGGAGCTTGTTATACTGCCGGAGCATTAGAGAGAGATAGTGAAGGCTTTGCTGGATGCTGGATGAATACTGTAGACCGTATTCCTTGCACAAATATAACCTTTACACTTAGAGCTGGAGAGGCTATAAGTCTTTATGGAACAGGAACCACAGGAGAAGAAGAAGAGGCAATCAATTCTCTATTTTTTGGGACTAACTTTTAAGGCGGTGATGTAATGATTAAAGCACTTATAGAAAATTATAAAGAATTAACTATTGTAGGGGTATTTGCTATCCTAATGTCTTGGTATTTATGGCACCAGACAAAGCAGCAGGCGAAACGTGAAGATAAACGGGATGAACAGCAGGCAAAACGTGAAGCCAAAATCAATGAACAGCAAGACGAGGATAGGCTATTTCACCGAAATTTAATAACAAATGATTTAAAGAGTCTGCATGAGGATGGTATAAAAAATACAGAATTAAATGCACAGAGCATTGTCTTACAGAAGGATATGATACAGGAATTTAAAGAGCATAATGGTCATAACAAAGTTTTCCAGGAAAAGGCTATCGAATCACTCGGGCTTATATGCAATAGATTAAATGGCGAGAATTCCAAGATGAAAACTGCAAAGAAAAATCTTAAAACAGTGAAGGAGAAGAACTGAGATGCCAGGTGATCTTTCGACTAATTTTTGGTCTAAAGAGTTTCGCTGTCCCTGCCCTAAATGCAGAAGAAAAAAGGTCCGGGTAAGCAGTCTCTTATTATTCAAATTAGAAATGATGATAACGATTATAGATAGTGGGCTTGATTTTCATAAACCAGTCATTGTTTTGAGCGGTAATCGATGTGAAGAAGAGAATAAAAGAATAGGTGGTTTTCCCGGTTCTGAACACATACCGGATCCCGATGGAGAGGCAGCCGATATAAAAGTTAAAGGAATGAAGCCTATAGAATTAGGTCTGATAGCCGAAGAGGTAGGCGGACTCAGGATAGGCATAGCCAAGTGGGGTATTCATGTAGATGTTAAACCGCCTTCTCCGAGTAAATTCTGGGTATATATGGGGAAGAAGCCTATTTACTCCGGTTCTATAGAAAATAATGATCTGTTAAAATTCTATCAAATAATAACAGGAAAGTGAGGTGAAAAAAATGGCCTTAGATTTAACTAAAGTATTTGATTTTCTTGCTCAAATATTAGATACGGCTGATGAATTCGTCGAGGATAAAGTGGAGCTTGTTTATGGTGCTATCAGTTCATATTTTGACGGATTGATCGCTGACAAGAATAGTAAATTTGGTAAGAAGGGCAAGGAAATAATCGAATTAGGGTTAAGAGATAAACTGATCAAGAAGTATCCGTTAGATACTTACCCTTTAGACTAACAAAGAGAATTGATAAAAAAAGGCTGAGAAAAATTCTCTTTGACCTAACAAAAAAAGCTATTCTTTTCTGTATTAAATATAAACTAATGGAAGAATTTAAAAAGCAGGGCTTACATATTAAATATAAAAAGGAAATAGAAGAATGGTTTGTTTATCTAGATCAAAAGGAATTCGGGCTAAAGTTAAGTAAGAGGATATTAGAGGAAATTAATAATTATATGGCTACTAAAAAATCTATAGATGAAATAGTTTCAGAAATGTTTGAGGAGCCTAAATGGATCATTGAAATAGAAGAAGGTTTGATAGAAAAATATCCTGAGTTTAGGTACGTGACAAATTTAATATTGGGTTATGCATAATATTAATATTTGTATGCCCGGATCTCCCAAAATAAATAAATGCTCGCCACCAACCTGCATGTGCTTTTTCATTAAATTACCTCCTGACCCCTGCGAAGCGAGAACGCAGGGGTTCATTTTTTTATAAATAAGTTTTTTAAAAAAGAGGGTTTTTGAAAAATTTGTCGTATAATAATATAGAAATCTATATTATTATAAAAATTACCTCTCAAACATGCCAATTTAGGAGCATAATTAAGAGTAGCTCGGTTATTTTAAGTTAGGTGCAATTCGATTTTGGAGAAGATTATGGATTTAAATATGTTTCTTGTATTGTTAGGAATTATAATAACAGTTATTGTTGGAGTAATAGGAATAAGAATTCGTAAAATTCCAAAAATAACATTTTTAGAACAAGATTTCTTTTCATTATTTGAATCAATTATTAAAAATATAGATGGTATAAATATTACATTTGAAAATATTCAAGTCAGTCCATCATTATTAATGTTAAAAGCATCATTTATAAATAATGGAACTATTGATATTGACTCATCAATGGTTCATGAGCCATTAAAAATAAAATTACCAGAAAATTGTAAATGGAAAAGAATAAAGATCACTAAGACATCTCCAAAGGTTAATATCAATTTTAAAATGAGTGATGTTGTAACTGAGTTTAATTGGGATTTGTTAAAAAGAAATGAATATTTTTCTTTTGATGCGTTAATAGAAATAATTGATAACCTAAAAGAATCAATAGATATTGATAATGAATATATCAAAAAATTATCTAAAAAAATAAGTATCTCACATAGAATTACCAATCTTGAAAAAATAAATAAAGGAAATTTGTATAGTATTACGAAATATAAAACTTTTAAGAAGATACCGGTCCCATTTATTTTACTTATAGTTATGGAATTTTTATTAATAATATCAATGTCAACTTTTGATATTCCGGATCAATTTTTAAAGAATACTCATTATATAATTAAGGATTTAAAGAATAATAATATGGAGATTAAATTGATATATTTAGGGAATGATAATATACAAATAAAATCAATAGATAATGAATATAAAGAAATATTAACAGTTGATGAATTTGTTAAAAAGTATAATATACCACTAAAGGTTGTATATAATACAATGTTTAAATATGTTTATACATTTTTTTTATTAATAATTATTTTAATGAACCTATTAGTTCTTATTTTTTGTTTAAATATGATAAGAAGAGAATATTATATAAAAATATTACAAGATATAAAATAAAATCGAACAGCGCTTAACAACCGATATACGCCCCGCTCCCTTCGATTGCTCCGGGCTTTGCCACATGCCTCGCTACGCTCGGCATGTTATATGTTGGTCCCAAAAGAAAAAAGAAATGTTTTAGAGGGAATAATGAGGTCAGATAAAAGGATAAAACTCATACAAACAATATCCCCAATCAACCAAAAGGGCAGGGGAAGGAAAACTGCTAAAAAACGATTAACAAATACTAAAAATTAAAATATATTTTTAAAAAAGAAGGATTTTTAAAAAACTTGGAGTATAATGATATAAAAAGATAATTATACCATCAGGGTAGGTAAATGACCGTTGTATTATTGACAATTATCTGTTATTATGATACTGTAAAATCCTCTTAATGGTAGGAGGGATATATGTCACTAGGTATAGTCGTTAAATGTCCCGAAGGATTAGTCTTAGCGGCTGAAAGTCGAATAACATTGTTGGCAAAGTTAAATACTCCGCAGGGTACTCAGCAGATACCTGTATATTTTGATAACGCTACGAAGCTTTTAAGTTTTTCTAATCCAAATACCTCTGTAGGGGTAGTAACCTACGGACAAGCAGTGATAGGCCAGCAACTTCAACGAACAGCTGCTAGTTTTTTACCTGAATTTGAATCTGGTTTACCCAAAGAACGTCTAACTATATTAGATTTTGCTAAGAAAATTAGCGAATTTTATTTAAAGCAATGGCAAGAGACTATGCCACCTGATGACCAAATTGCCAACATTCCAAATATGACATTTGTAGTTGCGGGGTTTGATATTAATAATATATATGGTCAAGTATATTTAATTGAAATACCTCGCGCTCCAGAACCAGTAGAAAAGAATAAGGGTAACCAATTTGGCATCACTTTCGGTGGACAAAATGAAATAGTTTCCAGGATAATGATGGGCTACGATATTAGATTGCCTAATACCTTAAAAAAGGGCCTTAATCTGTCGCCTGAACAAGCAATTAAATTTAGTGAACTTATTAATCAATTTAAACTTGCAGTTCCATTACAAGCATTAGCATTACAGGATGGGATTGATTTAGCCTGTTTCTTTATTCGAACAACAATTGATGCCCAAAAACTTTCTATTGGTGTAAGAGGAGTTGGGGGCGATATAGATATTGCAGTTATTAAGCGTAATCAGAATCTTGATTTTATTCAACAGAAGAAAGAACATGGAGAATTAGTATAGCTAGCTAAATAATGCTAAAGGAGGTAAAAGATGTCACCAGAATTAACTACCGAATATAATATAGAGAGCTGGTTGGAAGCGACAAAGAACTTGAATTTCACAATATATTCTATCGAAGGATATAACGAAGTATCAAACACTTTATATTTTGGCGATATTACATCTCAAAAAGAATCATATAGTCAATCTGATCTTGAACGTGACTTAAAAAAAGTTAATCGAAAAAGAGAAACGTTCTTTGGCGATAATATACGAGATGCTATTAAAACTATAAAGAGCTAATAAATGGCAGCCACCTCAAATTCAAATCAAGAAGATTTTACAGGGTTAAATAGTACTAACCGCATCAATCTATGTGTCAAAATAGTTGTATCTGTCATCGTGCTAGCAGCTTCGTTGTATGTTATATTGTCTCAAAAATTCCCTGATGACTATAACAAATGGGCATTCGGAATGACTGGTCTTATAATTGGATATTGGCTCCGTTAGCTTTACCCCGAATAAATTACCTTTTTTTCTTGCATACTATGATTACATTATGGCATAAGTTAGACCTAAATTAATTAAATAAAATAAAAAAAATTTTCTAAACTCCTTATCTTAAAAAAAGAGGTGGTTTTATTTTTAGATCACCCAAAAATTAAACCTTCATATTTTGCATATAAGGCATGTCTTTTAACCCCATACATATAATCATAAGCGACCCCTCAAAATTTCTTCATATACGCAGTTCTGGTAAACCTTCAAAAATCTCGCAAACCCTTTATTTATAATGGTTACAGCGATTTCAAGCAAAAAATAATAACAGAAAAAAATATTTAAAAATTAAAATAATTAAAAAATATTTGACAAGTAATGACACACTTGTTATAATATTTTTAGAGATAACGTGATCTCTAAAAAATCTTTTAAAATATGGAGGATAGACAATTTTAAAGGTCAATTTCCCACCTTAAATAATTGTCCACGTAAGATGAATGAAAATCGATCTAAGCAAGTTAAGAGAACTAAGAGAAAAAGCTGAATTAACTAGAAGAGATCTTGCAGATAAAATCGGGTGCCGGGAATTTACCATAGTTAGATGGGAAAAAGGGGAAACCAAAAGGCCACTACCGATATATCAAAAAGCATTATTTGATTTTTATAAAGAAAACGGAAACTGAATAAAAAATTCTTAAAATGTGTCAGGGTTAATTTTGAGATCCTGTTTTTTTAACTATTACTTTACATAAGATACATTATAGGACGTTGCAAAATTGAAAAAAAATATAAAATCCTCCGAACCCCCTCTTTTATTATTCCTTTCTGTCATTGCGAGGAGCGTAGCGACGCGGCAATCCCATCATACCACTTCTGTCATTCCCGTGAAAACGGGAATCTATCTTTCATCTTTATTTATCTTTTATTTTTAACTCGCATCTTACAACTAGTATTTTGTGTCCCCTTTTACTTTTTTATTATTTCTTCCCATACCTATAACCCAAATCCTTTATTTCTTTATTAATTAACTAAATACTAAATACCAACGACTAATTTTAATAACTACGCGCTATTATTATGCAATATTTTACGTTTTTACGACATAAAATCTATAAAAATACTATATTTTTTATAAATATTTACTATATTTACTCTATAAATAATAATTCACCTAAAATGTTGTAACCGTTATAAATAAAGGGTTGTAAAGATCTTGTAAAACGCTCTAGAACTGCGTATATGAAGAGTTTTTGAGGGATCGCGCGATTTATACGTATTGGGTTAAAAGACCCCCCTTATATGCAAAATAACGAAGGTGTATTTTTTAAGAACAAATAAAAAACCACTCTACTCTTTTAAAGCAAGAGTTTTGGTAATTGTTTTTCTATTCTATTTTTAAATTTTATCTCTTTACCTAAAGAATTAAATATTTGCAATCTGAACTCTTTTTTTAATTTATTATCGTTAGGTGAAGATAAAATCTTTTTTACTGCATTAAATAGTTCAACTGTAGAAATTAATCCGATATTTTTTCTCTTTGCGGAAATTATTACTTTTTCATGAAAAGTCTTTTTTCTTTCTTTAGTTAATTTCATCCTGTAAGCATTCCCAATTAAAATCCCTTCAGAATAAAGTTCTTTATTTTTAAAATCTTCATCAATTACCCTGCTTAATTGATCAAGTTTATTAATATGGATAGCATCATTATCCTTTCCTTCAATTTCGCCGATTATTCTTCCTTCTTCTGATTCCATAATAATATCGTGTTCCATGTCCTCTTTTTCAAATCTACTCACATTAAATCCTATGACCTCAAAAGCCTTTCTGACTACTCTTTCTAGTTGTGGCCCCTTTTCGTATAATAACTTCTTAAAATCAGTTAAATTAGTTTTTTGTAAAATCAATTCATCAACTTTTTTATTCAATACATTTATTCTATTATTTTGTTTTTTAATTTTATTTTCAAGATTTTTTTCCCCAAATATAACAAATTTCCTATCCTTACACCATTCAGGTTCAGGGGTTTTAAGATCTTTTTCTAAAAAAGGCCTGCACAATTTAATTACAACATCTACTATTCTTTCAGGATTATCATTATTGGATATGTAGGGAATAAAAAAAATATCTCCCTTGTCAATGTTTATTGCAAAACCAACTAGGTTGTCGGTTTTATTTCGTAATATAAAATCTTTAAATAAATATTTTTTAATATCATTATTTTCTTTTTCCATTCTCTCACTTATATATGCGCAATATTTAAAATTATCTTTATAGGTTTTATAAATATCTGAAAGATACTCCTGAGAATAATTTTTAATTATTGAACCCATGCCTTCATTAATGTAATAATGCAAAGATATTAACGGTCTTGGCAAAAAATCATAATTACTAATAGTTATATATTCATTGAAATCTTTCTTAGATTTAAACTTATAAACAGGGCTCAAAAATACTATAATTATTTTTCCATATTTTAAAAGGGTAGATAATTCCCTCGCTTTATTATTATTTATATTTATTAAATTATTTCCACCATATTTATATTTATTTTCTTCATTAATCCATTCTATATTACCTGGATTTATAATTATTATATCTCCATCCAAAAGAGAATCATTACTATTCATAGATATATTCAATATATTATCCAGTTTAATATAAAATCCAACTGTTATAATCTTGTACTTATTCATTTATTTAATATTAATTCCTTATTGCTAGATTACTAGATAATTATGATAGATATTTAATTGTATGGCATAATAGTTTTCCCTACTCTACCCTTTTAGTTGATTAGGGTTATTGCTTGTATTAAATTTTTATTATTTTATAATATTAAATTTTTTTAATCCATTCTGGTGGAATAATATCCTTAGGTAAAATATACTTTTCTAATTTATATGCAAGAATACTTCCTTCGTGTTTTATATCTATTTCCGATTCACTATATTGACAACATTTCTTATATTTAACCATTGAAGCTTCATATGCTGTTTGGTTTAAAAGAATTTCATTAGCTTTTGCATTTGATAATCGGCATGCATATACTACAGGTATTCTAACAACAGTCACAACATTATTTATATCAACTATATGTGTTTCACCATAATCAACTCCTATTCCTAAACCAACTTCAGTTAAAATAGTTGAAAATAAAGTCCTGTTATTATAATAATGTTTCTTAAAGTAATTATTGCATTCATTTGCCGAATTTAATGCAAAATATATTGCATCAGGACCACTATAAAAATCTGGGAAAAAAGACAATATACCATCCCCGGTAAATTTATCGACTACACCATAATTTGTTTTAATAATATCCATCATTTTTATACACAGAGAAGAGATAAATTTAGCAAAATCTGTAGGACTTTTTGCTTTTAACATTAATTCTGTAGACCTTCTAATATCAATAGCCAAAATTGCAGCAGAACATTTTTCTTTTTTAAATAAATTTCTAAATTCCGTTGATGATAATAATTTATTCTTTCCTTCTTCACATATTTTATTAGAAAGATCTAAAAATTTCTTGTTATTAAGTAAAATATCATATTTTTCCGTTAATTCATCAATTTTGTCTTCTTGTGCTTTCCCTTTTACCTTTTTTTCAAAAAGTTGTTTTGCCAAATCATTAACTTGATTTTCTAATTTTGTAATCTTCTCTCTGTATTTAATTTGAGAATCATCTACTGGTTTTATTAATGGCTCAATCGATATTGATGCTTTACCTAATTCAGGTTCTAAAGAAGTTAGACCAGTTGATGAAAAAACTGTGTTTGGTTGTGCTAAATTTGTTAACCAATCTTTAAAAAAAATAAAAGAATCCAATGATTTTTCTGTTTCTGGAATTAAATCTTTTTCTTTCTCTTCTTCATTCTCTTTTTTCTTTTTCATAATTTTATTTTATACTCTAAATGATTTTATTATAATTTATAGTAATATATTACCTTTCTATGCTTTTGCCTTTTTTATTCAATAATATTTTTTAAATAAAATCGATTTTTTGAGTATATATTTTACCTTCTCTCTTGAAATGAAATACAACCTTATTTTTCCTTAGTTCAACCTTACAATTATTTATTCCCTTGCCGCTTGGCACTAATTCATATTTTAACCAAGCAATAATTTGACCAGCAGTCAAATCATCACCAGAATCTGGGACTATTATGATTCCTTTTATTTGTTCAAATGGAAAAATATTATGATTTAAAAAGTCTCTATCTGATGTTAATAGCCATCTATTTGTCTTTTTGGCATATTGAAAGTGGTCTTGATCGTTTTTATTTAAAAGATTTACTTCACTTGCGTGATTTACATTTATTCCCTGTGATCTAAGTGCTAACACAATTACATATCTAATATTTTCGTCAGCATATAATTTTATTTTTCCCGCGTGTTCGTTTTTCTTTTTTTTCATATTTATGAAATTAATAATTAACTTTATATAATTTAAAATAACTAAATTTTTTCTTTTAAATTCCCAAATCACCTTGTTTTGTAAAGTACATCATTACAGTAATAAAATTATAATATATTCTATATTTGACAAATCTTTCAAAAACCCTCTTTTTTAAAAAACTTATTTAAAACTCCCCTACTCTTCTAATGCAAGGATTCCGGAAAGTTTTATTGTATTTTATTTAATTTATATAGGGATGTTTATTCAGAAAATTATATTCTACATCCCTCTCTGCTCTAGTAGTAGCAAATCCACTTTTAGTCTTAAAAGTAAAGTAAGTTTGAAATGGTAAACTAAAATACACCTTTCCTCCTGCAGATATTTGGGGCCAGATCTCGACATTTTAGGTGTCTGTCCCTGTTGTCCCTTGCTATTGTCTCTTTCATACTAGTTCAGTTACCCAGTTAGGATTTAGCGAGTAAAAAACATAAATTGCAAAAAATATAAATATGATATATACCGCAATTATAAATTTCGTATTTTTACCCTCTTTACCTTTTTTTTCATCTCCTATTATTGCTACTATAAATATTACCGTTACGATTAATGTTACAATTCCCATTATTAACATCTTATTAATCCCCTGTTTTTGTTTCGCAGTGAAACAATTCACTAATCTTCTTTGAAGATTATGGGGTCAGATCTTGCAATATCACTTTTCATCTTTCCCCTCAATATTTTTAATTAGAATGGGATAACATATCCTTTTTTCCTATGGTTTAACTTTCCCTTTTACGAGTTCTTCCTTTAGGTCGTCTATCTATAATAATACCTAAAGCCTCATCCATCTGGTTAAGAAACTCCTCAGATTCTATAGGTTTTTCGCTAAAAATTACCAAATTATTGACTTTGTACACCTTCCCTATTTATCTAATTTATTTAAAAACCCAGTAAAACAAAGATAGGTGTAAATAGTAAAAAACATATTATATCTTTTTAGTAAATAATTGTGATGTATTTATTTTAAATTTTCAATTGCCACTATCTTTCTTTTTACAAAGATGCGAGTAAATAATGTAATTACAATATGAACAATTAAATCAATAATAAGTGCCATAATAAAATTAACCTTTATAAGATATAACCCCGCAAGAGAAGAGCCAAGGCTTAATCCTAAAAATAATGCAATTATTAATTTCTCTGGATATTGTATGGATTTCTTTCTCTTAAAAGTTTCCCAATTCAGGATTTCTTCCCCAAATTCCTTATTTATCTTTTCCTCGAGTTCTTTACAGTATTCGCCCATTCTCATCATTCTTTGCTCTTCTCCAAGCCACACATACAATATAGTTATACAAAAAAGAGGTACAAAAGCAACCCACAGTATTGATACTATCTTTACTACAAGGTCAAGGTCAGATAATTTTCCATTACCTACAGCGATCATTGTTCCTGAAATTACTATACCAATCGTTGCAAGCGCAATGGAGATTAGATTATAGCGAATACCCGGGGAAGTGCTTGTAGAATAAGTTTTAAGTATTTCGTAGTCCTTCATCATAATTTCAATTTTTTGACTTTCCTTCTTCTCCATGACCCCCTCCTTACCACAAAATATTATTAAAATATGTACATCTTATTTTTTCTATGGTTTAGCTCTCCCTTTTACGAAGTCTTCCTTTAAGACGTCTATCTTATAGTAATACCTAAAGTTCCAATCATCCGGTTAAGAAACTCCTCAGATTCTATAGGTTGTCACGGTAGGACAGCCAGTTACCTGACTGCCCCCGCACAGATCCCAGCGTGCGGAACTACCGCACTGGGCTCTTCAGAAATACTCGCTTCCGTAAAAGACAAATTAGTATTGCCT
>Ga0307379_10010037_pt1 | contig 12592 bp, 8 predicted proteins | sample UN2MG_FD_202237 | JGI IMG/M metagenome (GOLD analysis project Ga0307379, IMG submission 202237) | Soil microbial communities from Risofladan, Vaasa, Finland - UN-2 | ecosystem: Environmental > Terrestrial > Soil > Coastal area > Acid sulfate soil | place: Finland: Risofladan, Vaasa | collected... | reverse complement strand
CGCCCTTCTCCAGCGGCGAGAAGGCCAGCACCTCTTCGACGTCGCGGAAGAACGCCTCGCCGTGCCGCCACGTGCCGCTCTCGCCGTCGCCCCAGCGGACGGTGTGGCGCTCGCGGTTGGAGCTGTTGGCCCCCAGGTCGAGCCTCGGGCGCGGGCGGGGCGCGTCGTCGGCGGGGATGCCGATCGAGTCGGCCAGGGCCGGGTACAGCTCGACCAGCCGCTGCCGGCACTGCCGCGGGTGCTCGTAGTAGTCGATGCCCGTCAGGTACGTCTCGGCGTCGGGGCAGGACCAGTGCTCCCAGTGGGGAACACGTTTCGGCCGCCGGCCCATCAGGGCCAGATACCGGTCGCTGGGCACACTCATGGGGCGGACTCCGCTAGCTGGGCGAAGAGCCTACCTGATGCCTGCGGCCCTCGCAACCGCTCGCCGGGGCGGGTAAGCTGTCGCGACACCGAGCCACGCCCGCGAGGGACGGAGGCGCTTGAATGATCTCGTACGAAGGCCGCAGCCGACACGCCGTCAACCTGCTGAGGACGATCGCTTTCGACCGCCCCGAGTGGACGATCTGCCACGTCAGCCTCATGCCGGCGACGTGGATGAAGTATCGCGAGGCCCTCGAGGAGCTGGTGCTGGCCCACCCGCGGATCTTCCCCGGCACTCGGCGCGGCTCGCGGGACTTCGACGCCGTCGGCGGCGACGTGCTCTACGAGCCCGGCCGGCACACCGACTGCTGGGGGGCGGTCTGGGACAACGTCGAGCGCGGCCTCAGCAGCCTGCCGGTCCGCCACCCGCTGGAGGACTGGTCGGCGTGGGAGAGCTACCGCCGGCCGGACCCGATGACGGACGATACGTTCGGCCCGCGCGGCGACTGGGAAGAGGTGCGGCGCGGCTTCGAGGCGGCCCGCGCCCGCGGCGACCTGGCCGCCGGGGGCGGGCTCCAGCACGGGTTCATGTACATGCGGCTGTACTACCTGCGCGGTTTCGAGGGGCTGATGATGGACTTCGCCACGGACGAGCCGCGGGTGTGGGAGCTGATCGCGATGGTGGAGGGCTACAACTCGGCGGTGATCCGCAAGCAGGTCGAGCTGGGGGCGGAGTACATGAGCTTCGGCGACGACCTGGGGCTCCAGCGGTCGCTGCCGATCAGCCCGGCGATGTGGCGGCGGTTCATCAAGCCGTCGTACGTTCGCATGTTCGAGCCCTGCCGGGCGCGGGACCTCCCCGTCTACCTGCACTCCGACGGGCACATCCTGGAGATCATCGGCGACCTGATCGAGGCCGGGGTCCGCGTGATCAACCCGCAGGTCCGCGCCAACGGCCTGGCCGGCCTGGCCGAGGCGGCCCGGGGCAAGGTGGCGATCAACCTGGACCTGGACCGCCAGCTCTTCCCGTTCGCCACGCCGGGCGAGATCGAGGAGCACGTCGGGGAGGCGTTCGAGGCCCTGCACTCACCCGCCGGCGGCCTGATGCTCTCCGCCGAGGCCGAGCCCGACGTGCCGCTGGCCAACATCGACGCCCTCTGCACCGCCCTGGAACGCGTCTGCAACCCTCCCGAGCCGGAAGCGACGTAGCGCCCGGCCGCCGAGGCGCGAAGGGGGGAGGTCTTCGGGCGGCCGGACGCTATAATCAAGCTTCGCGCTTCGGCGCGGGCAGTGGACGGCAGGATGGCATCGGAAGACGGGACAGGGCAGCCCGCCGGGCGGGCGGCGGAGTTCGACGACGTGCCGGCGGCGGGGCGCGCGCGGGGGCGCCTGCGCACGTGGGCGTTTCGCCTGATCGCGATGACCGTGGTTCCGGCGGCGTTTTTCGTGCTGCTGGAGGTGTCGCTGCGGCTGTTCGGCTACGGCTACTCGACGGACTACTTCATCCCCGTGCCCAAGACCGCCGAGCGGATGACCAACCAGAAGTTCGCCTGGCGGTTCTTCCCGCCTACGGGGGCCAGGGCGCCGGTGCCGGCGCGATTCGCGGCCAGGAAGCCCGCCGGCCTGACGCGGGTGTTCGTATTCGGCGGCTCGGCGGCGATGGGCTCGCCGGAGGCGGCGTTCAGCTTCGCCCGGGTCCTGGAGGTCATGCTCGAGGAGCTCTGGCCGGACCGGCGGTTCGAGGTGATCAACACCGCCATGGAGGGGATGGACTCGCACGTGGCCCGGGTGATCGCCTCGCAGGCCGCCGGCCTGGAGGGCGACCTGTTCCTCGTGTACATGGGCAACAACGAGGTCGTCGGGCCGTACGGGGTCTCCGACGCCTTCACGAGCTTCACCCCCAGCCTGCCGGTGATCCGGGCGAGCATCTGGGTGAAGTCCACGCGGATCGGCCAGCTCCTGCGCGACACGCTCCGCGGCTTCGGCGGGCGCGAGGAGATCTGGAAGGGCATGGAGACGTTCGAGGGCGGGCACGTCACCGCCGACGACCTCCGCCTGCCGCGGACCTACGACCACTTCCGCCGCAACCTCCGGGCGATCCTGGCCGCCGGGCGCAGCGGCGGGGCCGCGACGCTGCTGTGCACCGTGGCGACGAACCTGCGGGAGAACGCCCCGTTCCTCTCGGTCCACCGGGCGGACCTCAGCCCGGCGGACAAGGCCCGCTGGGAGGCCCACTACGCCGCGGCGAAGGAGCTGGCGGGCAAGGGCCAGCACAAGGCGGCCGTGGAACGATATCTCCAGGCCGCGGCCATCGACGACCGCTTCGCCGAGCTGCACTACCTGCTGGCCGGCAGCAGCCTGGAGGACGGGCAGGTGGAGCGGGCCCGCACGCACTTTCGTCTGGCGCGGGACCTGGACGCCCTGCGCGTCCGGGCGGACTCGAACATCAACGAGGTCCTCCGCGACCTGGCCGGCGAGGCGGACGCGTTCGTCGACGCCGAAAAGGCCATCGCCGCCAGCGACCGCAGCCGGGAGGGACTGCCCGGCCACGAGCTGTTCCTCGACCACGTGCACTGCAATTTCGAGGGCAACTACACGTTGGCGGCGGCGGTGTTCCCGCGGGCGGCGAGGCTGCTGGCGCCTCGGCTGGGCAGGAAGCTCGGCGCCGACCCGCCGATCGCCGACCGGCGGACCTGCCGCGAGCGGATCGCCCTGACCGGCTGGGACCGCTACCGCATCGCGCGGGCGATGCTGCGGGTCACCTCGCTGCCGCCCTTCACCAACCAGTGCGACCACGCCCGGCGGATCGCCGAGCAGCGGGAGCGGATCGAGCGGCTCCGGCCGTTCTCGCGGCACGGCGCGCGCGAGGCGACGCTGGCGATGTACCAGGCCGCCCTGAAACGCCGCCCGACGGACCTGCTCCTGCGGATCAGCTACGCGGTGTGCCTGTTCGGCTTCGGCGACAACGCCGGCGCGGCCGAGCAGTGGCGGATCCTGCGGGACGCGCTGCCCGGTCACGCGGAGTTCGAGAAGCAGCTCGGCGTGGCGATGCTGCACCAGGGGGCGTTCGCCGAGGCCGTCGCGCAGTTCCGCAAGGCGCTGGACATCCTCCCGCGGGACCTGAACGCGTGGAACAACCTGGGGGCGGCCCTGCTGTGGATGGACCGCTCGGACGAGGCCGTCGCGTGCTTCCGGCGGGTGCTGCGCGCCAACCGGGACCACGAGGACGCGCGGACGAACCTGGCGATCGCCGAGGCCCGCACCGGGCAGACGGACCAGGCCCGGCAGAACTTCCTGACCGTCCTGAAGCGCGACCCCACGCACGTGGAGGCCCTCCGCAACCTCGCCCGCCTGCTGACGCGGGAGAACAAGGTGGACGAGGCCATCGCCCAGTACCGCAAGGCCCTGGCGGCGAGGGAGGAGCACGCCGTCCACCTGGACCTCGGGCGCCTGCTGGCCGAGCAGGGACGCTCCGACGAGGCCCTGGTCCACTTCCGCCGGGCCGTGGAAATGTCGCCGCACATCCCCGAGACGCACCTGGCCCTGGGCCACGCGCTGCTGGAGAAGAAGGACTACCCCGCCGCGGCGGAGTGCCTCGCGACGGCCCTGCGCCTGGACGACCGGCTGGCCGAGGCCCACGCCGAGATGGGCGTCGTGCTCCAGCGGACCGGGCGGCTGAACGAGGCCACGCAGCACTATGCCCGGGCCGTGTCGCTGAACGCCGGCGACTGGGTCACGCGGGAGCGGCTGGCGTACGCGCTGCTGCTCCAGCGCCAGTGGGGCGAGTGCGTCAAGCAGTACGAGCAGGTGCTCACCGTCCAGCCCAACCGGGCGGAGGCCCACACCAACGTCGGCATCGCGCTGACCAAGCTCGCCCGGACGGGCGAGGCGATCCTCCACTTCGCCGCGGCCGTCAAGCTCGAGCCCAACGCCCTGCGGCATTACAACCTGGCCACGCAGCTCGTCCGCCACGGGCAGGACCGTGAGGCGGTGGTGCACTTCCAGCGGGCCCTGGCGGCCCGCCCGGCCTGGCCGGAGGCGATGGGCGAGCTGGCGTGGGTGCTGGCGACCGCCGACGACCAGCGCATCCGCAACGGCGCCGAGGCCGTGCGCCTCGCCCGGAGGGCCTGCCAGCTCGCCGGCAAGGACCGCGCCGACCTGCTGGACGCCCTGGCGGCCGCCCTGGCCGAGGTGGGGCACTTCGACGAGGCCGCCGCCACGGCCGAGAAGGCCCGTGACCTCGCCCGGGCCACCGGCCAGAGCCAGATGGCCGACCGCATCGCCAAACGGATCGACCTCTACAAGGCCCGCCAGCCCTGCCGCCGCGGGGGCCGGGAGGTCCAGTAGCCCCGCGGGAACCTTCCTGCCGACAGGCTGGGCAGGCCGTGGTACAATGCGGTGGAGGCGAGTCCATGGGCATCAGGATAGACATAGATCAGGAACGGCTGGCTGCCTTTTGCCGCAAGTGGCGGATCACCGAGCTTTCGCTGTTCGGGTCGGTCCTCCGGGAGGACTTCCGCCCCGACAGCGACGTGGACGTGCTCGTGAGCTTCGCGGACGACGCGCGCTGGGGCCTGTTCGACATCTGCCGGATGGAGGACGACCTGCGGGGCTTCCTGGGGCGGGAAGTCGACCTCGTGACTCGCAACAGCGTCGAGCAGAGCCGCAACTACATCCGGCGGAAGCACATCCTGGAGAACCTGGAGACGATCCATGCGGCGGGATGAGGCACGCCTGCTGGACATGACCCTTGCCGCACAAGAGGCGATGGGCTTCGTTGCCGATGTGTCCCAAGAGGGATTCCTCGCCGACAGGAAGCTCCAGAGCGCCGTATGCATGCAGTTGGAGATCGTCGGCGAGGCGGCCCGGGCCCTCTCCGATGAGTTCAAGGCGTCCCATCCCGAAGTCCCCTGGCGCGATGTCGTGGGGCTGCGCCATCGGATCGTCCACGAGTACTTCCGCCTGGACCTGGACGTGATCTGGGAAACCGTGAAGCGAGACCTCCCGGAGCTGCTTGGGCACTTGGGCCGATGGGCCCCTCCCGAGGACCAGGGCTGAGCCCCGATCAGCGCGGGAGCTTCGCATCGCATTTCCGCGGCGAGGGCTGGCCACTTCCGTGGCCGGCTCCGGGAACCGGAGCTCCCCAGCACCTCCTACCCAGGACCGGCCCGCCTGCCGTACAATCCCCGCATGATCATCCGAACGAAGATCGTGGCGACGGTGGGCCCGGCCAGCGGGTCGCGGGAGCGGCTGGAAGACCTCGCGCGGGCGGGGGCGGACGTCTTCCGCATTAATTTCTCCCACGGCAGCGACGAGCAGCACGGAGAGTTCCTCCGCAACATCCGCGCCGCGGAGGCCGCCCTGGGCGAGCCCCTGGCCGTCATGGGCGACCTGTGCGGGCCGAAGATCCGCGTCGGCGGCATTCTCGGCGGGGGCATCCTGCTGGGCGACGGGCAGGAGATCGCCATCCGGCGCGAGCCGGTCGAGGGCAACGCCATGCGGGTCAGCACCACGCTGCCCGAGCTGGTAGACGCCGTGGAGGTCGGCCAGGGCATCCTGCTGGACGACGGCAAGATCCGCCTTCGCGTCGTGGCCGTCGAGCCGCCCGAGCAGATCGTCTGCGAGGTGGTCCGCGGCGGGGTGCTGGCCAGCGGCAAGGGCATCAACCTGCCGAGCACGGCCCTGCCGGTGGCGGCCCTGACGGAGAAGGACCGTCGCGACGCGGCGTGGATCGCCAGGCGGGACTTCGACTACGTTGCGCTGTCGTTCGTCCGAACGGCCGGCGATGTTCGCGAGTTGCGGGCCCTCCTGGACGCCGCCGGCTGCGGCGCGCGGATCGTCGCGAAGATCGAGAAGCCGCAGGCCGTCGAGAACATCGAGGAGATCATCGACGCCGCCGACGCGGTGATGGTCGCCCGGGGCGACCTGGGGGTGGAGATGGACCTTCCGGCCGTGCCGGTCGCCCAGAAGCGCATCGCCCGCCTCTGCCAGGCCGCCGGGACGTGCTGCATCATCGCCACGCAGATGCTCGAGACGATGACGCACTCCCCGACGCCGACGCGGGCGGAGGTCTCCGACGTGGCCAACGCCGTGCTGGACCACGCCGACGCGGTGATGCTCTCGGGCGAGACGGCGGTGGGGGAGTTCCCGGCCGCGGCCGTCCGAATGATGAACGACATCGTCCGGCAGACGCAGGCGTACCACGACGAGACGTCCGCGGCGGTGCGCGTCGTCCACGCCTCGGCCCGGACGGTGGCGGCCCTGGCGGCGGGGGTCAAGGCGATGCTCGCCGCCGAGGACATCGCGGCGGTGGCGGTCTACACGGCCACGGGCACGACCGCCCGCCTTCTCGCCAAGAGCCGCCTGCCGTGCCCGATCCTGGCGATGGCGGCGGACGTGGCGGTGGTGCGGCGGATGTGCCTGTACTACGGCGTGGCTGCGCGTCAGGCGCCCGCCCCCGAGCACACCCGCGAGGTGCTGAAGCTGGCCGAGCGGTTCGCGGCCGATCTCGGCGTGGCGAAGAGGGGCGACCGGATCGTGGTCGTCAGCGGCCGGCCCATCGGGCGGCCCGGTGCGGCGAACACGCTGGTGGTCCACGAGGTGGGGTAAGGCCCAGGAGGCGGCAAGCACAAGCGCCCTTCGTCCCTGCCCGCGGAAGTCGGGCAGGGCGTGGGGGATTCCGGAAGCCTTGGTCAGTGCACCAGGATGTGCTCCAGCATGTCCGTGTCCGTATCGAGCACGGCCACGGTGTGCACCTTGGTATGCTGCATCGCGCCGGGATTGATCACGCGGACGCCGTCGGCGCGATCGTCGCGATGCTTGTGCGTGTGGCCGTGGCAGACGTAGGCGAACTGCTTCTCGGCGATCAGCTCGCCCAGGAGCTGCTCGTCGTCGCCGTGGGTGGCGGCGAGGAAGCGGCCGTCGCCCAGGGGCACGCGGACCACCTCGGTGGCGAACTCGATGTCGCCGGCCTTGCACCGGGTGGCCAGGTCCTCGACGTGCTTGTCCATGTTGCCGGCCACGACGTACACCTTGGCCTTGGCCTTGGCCTCCGCCAGCGCGTCGACGCACTCGCCGGGCCCGACGTCGCCGCAATGCACGATGGCGTCGACGCCATTGAACGCGAAAATCCTCAGCGCCTCGCGGATCAGGTCCAGGCGCCCGTGCGAATCGGAGAGGATGCCGATCTTCATGCGCGCTGCTCCCACGCCGTACCTAGACCAACCCGGCGGAGGTCGGCGGGTTCCGCGGCATTCGGCGCGAAACCCTTCCCTGCGGGGCCCTTGGCGGCGCCCCGTCCGGCGGAGGCGGGCCGGGCGAGGCTAGACCTCGGCCTCCGCCATCACCTCGTCGGGCATGTCGAAATTCGCGTAGACGTGCTGGACGTCGTCGTGATCCTCGAGGGCCTCGATGTGCCGAAGGACCTGCTTGGCCTGATCGCCCTCGACGGGAACGGTGTTCGCGGGGACCATGGCGACCTCGCCGGCGATCGTCTCGATGTTCCGGCCGGCCAGGGCCTGCTTGACGGCGGAGAAGGCGTTCGGCTGGCAGACGATCTCGAAGACCTCGCCGTCGAGCTCGACGTCGTCGGCGCCGGCCTCCAGGGCGATCTCCATCAGCGTGTCCTCGTCGGCGGCCTCCGCGGAGACCACGAACGTGCCCTTCTTCTCGAACATCCAGGCGACGCAGTTGGTCGAGCCGAGCTGCCCGCCGGCCTTCTCGAAGAGCTTCCGCATCTCCGGGGCCGTGCGGTTGCGGTTGTCGGTCAGGCACTCGACCAGAAACGCCACCCCGCCGGCGCCGTAGCCCTCGTAGATGACCTCCTCGTAGCTCTCGCTCTCCAGCTCCCCCGTGCCCTTCATGACCGCCTTCTTGATCGTGTCCTTGGGCATGTTGCCGGCCCGGGCGTCGTCGATGGCGTAGCGAAGGGACAGGTTCTCCTCGGGGTTGCCCCCGCCGACCTTGGCGGCGACGATGATCCGCCGGGCGAGCTTGCTCCAGTTCCGGCCGCGCTTCGCGTCGTTCGCCTCCTTGGAGCGTCGGATCGTGGCCCAATGGGAATGTCCGGACATAGGTGGCTCTCCGTTGCTTCGGCTGCCGGCACCCGGCCGGCTGCGTTCACAGCATACCATATCTTCAGTCTTCCGTGGGCGCGGTGGCGGGGGCTTCCGGCGGGGCGGCAGCCGGGGCGATCTCGGGCTCGGCGCCCTGCTCGACCGCCCGGACCTTGCCCGGCAGCACCGAGAGGACGTTCCTCTCCTCCCGCGTGGGCTGCTTGATCTTCCCGGCCAGCTCCAGCGCCCGCTTCCAGAAGTCCACGGCCCGGTCCTTCCACCCCAGCCGGTAGTACGCGTCGCCGGTGTGGTCGAGGATGACCGCGTGCTCGGCGTCCTCGAAGGCGGCACCGGCCAGCACCTCCTGGAACTTCCGCCCGGCGTCGCGGAAGCGCCCCTGCTTGTAGTAGATCCACGCCAGCGAGTCCTCGAAGGCCACCTCGTCGGGTCGGGCCTTCAGGGCCCGCTCAAGCATCCGCTCGGCGTCGGCGAGCTTGATCCCGCGCTCGGCGTACAGGTAGCCGAGGTTGTTGCACAGGCTGGAGTCGTCCGGCTGGCGGGCGTAGGCCTTCTCCATCGCCGCCATGGCCTCGTCGTCCCGCCCCAGCTCCGTCAGGCACCCGCTCCGAAGCGACAGCAGGTCCGTGTTGTTCGGGTCGATCTTCACGTACCGGTCGGCCAGCTCCAGCGCCTCGGCCGCCTTCCGCCGGCTGAGCTTCAGGCGGACCGCCGTCTCCAGAAGCCACGGGAGCGTCTGGTCCGCTTCCGCCGGCTGCGTTGCGGCCTTCGGCATCCGCTCGGCAAGCCAGCGGGTGACCAGGTCGTCGGCCTGATCGTTCTTCTCTGCCTCGGCCAGCAGGCCGACCAGCGTCCGTCGCGGGCCGAGGTCGGCGGGGGAGTCCTTGATCCACGCCTCGGCCTCGCGGCGGGCCTCGTCGAGCTTCTCGGCCTGGGCCAGGGCGACGATCCGGGCGGCCCGCAGCGTTTCCGCCGACGCGTGGACGGCCTCGATCTGCCGGTCGAGGGCCGCGGTCGCCCGGGGGTAGAGCTTCACGGACACGGCGTTGGCGACGTCGGAGCGGACGGCCTCGGGCACGTCCTGGAGGGCCTTCTCGTACTCCGGGCTGGTCTCGGCCTTCTTCTCCGCCAGCCCGCGGACGGCCTGGTGGAGGGCCTCGAGTTGCTCCAGGAAGCGGCGCGTGCGCCCCAGCCAGTGGCCCGCCAGGTCCGCGGCGCGGTCGTACTGCTTGGCCTCCAGCACCGCGCCGACCACCAGCCTGCCGGGGTCGCTGAACGGATCGGCGGCCAGGAGCTCCTCGGCGGCGCGGTTGGCCTGGTCGTATCGCCCCAGCAGGCCCAGCAGGCGGAGGCGGTTGAACTGGAGCATGCGGAGGCGGTTGTCCGTCGGCTTCTCGGCGATCCACTCCTCGACCCAGGTGAGCGTCTGCTCGTGGTCCTCGCCGAATTGGAGCACGCGGAGCAGCTCCTGCTGGAACAGCGTGCGGAAGTTGTCGTCCCGGGTCTCGCCGATCCACTGGCCGCCGAGCAGCCGGGCGTCGCGGGCGCGGCCCAGCTTGACCAGCAGCTCCAGGTGCAGGACGCGGCCCCAGAGGTCCTCGGACTGCTTCTCGCGGAACCGTTCGAGGGCGCGAAGGGCGGTCTGGTCCTGGCGGGCGCGAAGCAAGGCGCCGACGTACCGCTGCGCGACCGCGCTGCCGCCGCGGTCCTCCTCGAACAGCTCGCCCAGCAGGCCGGCGGCCTCGTCGTACTTGTCGACGGCGGCCAGCAGCTCGGCCAGGGCCGTGCGGACGGGCCGGCTGTCGGGGCTGACGCGAAGCAGCCGGCGGAGGCGCTCGGCGGCGTCGTCGAAGTCTTTCTTGCTGGTCAGGGCCGGCGGGGAGCCCAGCATGGTGCGGATCGACAGGAGCTGCACGTCGGCGTTGTCGGGCGCCTGCCGGGAGAGCTGGCTCAGCAGGATCAGCGCCTCCTTCTGCCGGCCGGTCGCCAGCGCCAGCTCGGTCAACATCAGCCGCCCGGCGATGCTCTCGCGGTCGCCGCGAAGCAGTTCGGTCGCCAACAGCTGCGCCTCGCGGTACCGCCGCCGGGACAGGTGGATCTCGAAGAGCCGCCGGGCCAGCTCCTCGTTGTCGGAATGGGCGGCCAGGGCCTTCTGGAGCGTGTCGGCGGCCTGCTCGACGCGCCCCGCCTGGGCGTAGGCCTCGGCCAGGAGCTTCAGCGTGGGCAGGTCGTCCTTGTTGCGTTCGAGGGCCTGCTCCAGCGCCGTCACGGCCGCGGCGGCGTCGCCGCGCCTCAGCGCGACCTTCCCGCGAAAGTAGGCGGGCAGGTGGGTGTCCTTGGCGTCGCGGTCGACGCGGGCCAGGAGCTGGTCCACGCGGTCGGGGCGCTTTTCGGCGAGGTAGGAGTCCAGCAGGGCCTCGTGGGCGCGGTAGAAGTCCGGCTTCTTCTCGGTGGCTCGGAGGTAGAGGTCCGAGGCCAGCAGGTGCTTGCCCCGCGCGGTGGCCACGCGCCCGGCCAGGTACAGCAGGGCGTACGAGAGCTGGCCGGTCTCCTTGCGGGCCCTCCCGGCGAAGCGGCGCTCGACGCCGTCGCCCTTGGCCAGGGCGGCGGAGGCGTCGATGCCGTCGGCGATGGCGGGCAGGGCGTTGGGGTCCATTTCCAGGCCGCTGCGGGCGGCGTCGTAGAGCTCCTCGAAGGTCCCGCCCTCGGCATAGCTTCGGCACAGCACGCGCCACAGCTCGGCGTTGGCCGGACGCATCACCAGCACCGACTGGAGGATCGCCAGCGCCTCGGCGGCCCAGCCGCGTTCCTGGGCGATCCGCGCCAGCCCCACCGCGATGACGGCGTCGGGGTCGTACTTCGCCCGGAAGTCCTTCCAGAACCGCTCGGGCAGCTTGCGGTCGTCGATCTTCTCGATGAGCTTGGCCAGCAGGCGGGGCAGGTTCGGGCGCTGGCTGGGCTGGCCCCCCATCTCCAGCAGGAGCTTCTCGGTGCGCTGGAAGTCCTTCCGGGCCAGCAGGGCGTCGACGAGCATCGTGGCGGTCCGCCCGTTGGTCCGGTCGCGGCGGTAGGCCCGGTCGAGCAGGTCGGCGGCCTCGTCGGCCTGGCCGAGCAGCAGCAGCAGCCCGCCTCGCCGCCCCAGCAGACGCTCCGGGCGGAGGGCCCACTCCCGCAAGGCCGGTCGCGAGAGGTAGTCCCGGCCGTGGGCGTCGACCCACTTCGACAGCGTCGTATAGGCCTCCAGGGCGCCGGTCCAGTAGCCGCCGCGGTCCAGCAGCAGCGCCAGGGTCAGGAGGGCCTCGGCCGCCAGGGGCTTGTCCGGCGCGACCTGGGAGCACTTCAGGGCCGTGCGGAGGTAGACGATCGCCCGGTCGTCCTGGTTCTGGGCGGCGGCGAGCTGGCCGAGCAGCAGTTGGGTCTCGAGGTCATCGGGCGCGGCCCGGACGGCGTTCTCGAGGTGGGTCTCGGCCTTGCCGCGGTTCCGCAGGCCCAGGTACGCCTGCCCGAGCAGGCGCTGAATGGTGGGGTCCTTGGGCGCGAAGCCCGCCGCCCGCTCCAGCAGCGGGATGGCGGCCACGAACCGCTGACCGGCCAACTGCTGGCGGGCCTCCTCGACGATGCTCGCCGCCCGAGGGGGCATCTCCGGCAGGGGGGGGTTCGTCGGTTTGGCGATCGTCGGCTCGAGCTTCTCCAGCGGCACGAGCGCCTTGGCCGGCGGGGCCGCGGGGGCGGCGTTCGCGTCGGCGGGCGCCGCGGCCAGGGCCATGCCGACCCATCCCCCGTGGGCGTACGGCCCAGGCAGCGGGGCGGCCCCGGCCACCCCCAGCAACCCGATCACCGCCGCCAGCCTTGTCGAAGTGCTCATGGTGGGTGCCTGCTTCTCAGGGGATCACTTTGTTCAGGGGATACGTGATGATGCCGGTGGCGCCGGCCCGCTTGAGGCGGGGCACCAGCTCCCGCTCGATCTTCTCCTCGACGATGACCTCCAGCGCGACCCAGTCGGGGTCGTGGAGGGAGGAGATCGTCGGCGACTTCTCGGCCGGGAGGATCTCGGTGACGGCGTCGAGCTTCTGGCGGGGGACGTTCATCTTCAGCCCGACCTTCTGCCGGGCGTCGATGGCGCCCTGGAGCAGCAGGGCGATGTTCTCGATCAGCCG
>Ga0307379_10010036_pt1 | contig 12594 bp, 9 predicted proteins | sample UN2MG_FD_202237 | JGI IMG/M metagenome (GOLD analysis project Ga0307379, IMG submission 202237) | Soil microbial communities from Risofladan, Vaasa, Finland - UN-2 | ecosystem: Environmental > Terrestrial > Soil > Coastal area > Acid sulfate soil | place: Finland: Risofladan, Vaasa | collected... | reverse complement strand
CATTTTCTAAAACTGCGGGCTTCGGGCCGAATCGACGTCCCAAGGATATCGCTGGGCCGACGGAAGCTGTATTCAGTTATTGCCTTGCGGCGTTGGGTTGCCCAAGGCTGTAAACCATGCCGGAGAGATTAGTATTGATGAAAAAAACACTGAAAAACGCCAAGTAACACGCCAAGTTTTGAATGTGAGCACATAAGCTCTTGAAATACAAGGATTTATTTTGGAGACACTGGTTATGGTAACCAAAGCAGAGAAAAAAACGACAAAAAAGACATTGACAAGAATCGCAGACTGTGCAATAATAAAGGCGCATGAAATCAGAATACAACAAATCGTTCAATACACAAATAGTGATTACGGTCAGGGAATGTCTATCCGTAAGGACGGCAGGGCTTAGTATTCTGAGCCTCATGCACCCCTGGCCACTTTTATTGAACGAGGTGTATCATGAGAGTATTCCAGCCAAAATACAAAAACAAAAAAGGTAAACAGAAAGAAGTGAAGAAATTTTGGATCGAAGTCGTGGACAGACGAGAGCGGCGATTTAGAAAAGTCTTGCGTTTCCCAGCGTCCGAGAGCGAGGGCTTATCAAAGAAGCTCGGCGGGAAGATTCAGAAGCTTATCAACCATGCTGCTTTGAACGAGCCGGATCCTGATTTGATTAGATGGTTTCAGGACTACGCACCGAAAAAGCTGCAAGATAGGCTCTGTAAAGTTAACCTGTTGCCTAAAAGCCAAACTGACGCGGATAAACCTTTGCTTGATTACCTGCCGGAGTTTCAAAAAACAATCTTTGAAGAAAGTAAAGACTCCCGGCTAAAAAAGACCACCACCGGAGACATATCGGCCAAGACCGTGACTGCAAGGGTACGAAAACTTATTGAAGGCTGTGGATTTACCACATGGCGTGACGTCTCTGCCGAAAAGGTGAATGATTACATTGAGAGCCGCCCTGATGGAATGAGCCAGCAAACGGCTCACTTCTACGCGCAGGCTTTCAAGCGGTTCTGTGGTTGGATGTTTGACGCTGGATACATCGAACGTCCACCGAAGATAAGAGCGGTATCGGTTGACCGAAACTTCGGACGCCCTTTTGAGTTGAATGAGTTCAAGGCATTGCTGGAAGCGGCAAGAATGGGGCCGGAACGGTACGGCCTGACAGGGTATCAAAGATACGTCTTGTACTTGCTGGCTTGCGAGACCGGCCTAAGACGCGGAGAGCTGCGTTCTTTGACTGTCGCTTCTGTTGATCTAAAAGGCTTGCGTATCTTTGTCAAGGGTGGGCCTGACGGAGCCACAAAGAACAAGGACGAGGCGGTTCAGTATTTCACTCCGGAGACCGGAGAGCTTCTACGAGAGTACATAAAAGGAAAAATGCCAAACGTGCAGTTGTTCCCGATACATCACAGAAGCGCGAAAATGGTCAAGGCTGATTGTGAGGCAGCAGGTATCGAAGCCGAGAACCACAAGGGAAAGTTGACGCTCCACTCTCTGAGGCATACGTGCGGATCTTATCTTTTAGCTCACGGCGTACATCCGAAAGAAGTTCAAGAGATTATGCGACACAAAGACTACGGGTTGACCATGAACCGTTATGGGCACTCACTGGATGGATACAAACGGGAAGCGGTTAACAAGCTGCCGAGATTCGCAAAACCCGAAGCGAAGGGAAAGTCAGCATGAAGAACGTGCCGCCTGACGAAGCGCATTGGTTGCATTATGGAGAAAGGGCTGAAAGTAACTAGAGAATCCGGACTCAATAAAAGCAAATCCCGAAAAAGACGAACATGGTCTCTTAAGGATTCAATTACTAAACTTCTAACGATCTGCTCAGGATCGCCGAAGTACGAGGCGTATCCTGAAGCAGCAATGTTAGGTAGTTGGTTTCTCTTTGTACGGTAATAAACGCTTAATTTCGATTAGAGTTGTACTAACCATATTGGCTCTAACCTCCCAATTCTCGAATTCACTATCAGTAACAGGTTCACCTTTAGCCCATTGCACAAAGCCAACACCTTCCTCTATAGGCCTCGCCAACGCCTCCACTGATACATCAACCACTGAATGAGCTAGTTTATTACGGAATTCTTGAATGTTTTTTAAATCGTTAAGAAACTGCTTGTGTTCTTCTCAATACCTAGGGTAATCGTTTTTTACTATATCTATTAGAATTTCTTTCTTCTTCTGAAGAGACAACTTCTCAGCAACCTTGCGAAAGAATAACTCTCGTTTACATTCATCCTCTGTGCAAAAATATTCTGTCAGGATTATTGCAATATCTCGCTCAATTACGGCGACAGAATTGAGAAAGCTACCGCGCAGGCTCCTTGCTTTCTCATGGAGTTTTTCACATGCTATAACCTTTCTTCTGTATTCCGCACTCATTTTTATGATGCCTAACGTACGAATTCACAGGCCTGCGCGGCTTTTGCGCAGATCCGGTGGAATGATGGGTTAGCACGGTTTGTCATTTTCTTTGTCTAACGATCTGCGGCTACCCCGCGCGGGGTAGCCGCGTCCGTGTTGAGCCGCTTGTTAGACACGGATTGCAGGGTATGAGCCTCCGACTATGGCTCGCCCTCCTCACCCCGAATCCAGTCATGATCCGGAACGAGTAGTGGCATCTTCAGCGAACCATTGCTTGTTAGCCGTTTCTCACGAAGCTTGATCATCTCAACGAAGTAAAACAGAACCGCACGCGTGAGTTGGAGTGTCTCGATCAACTGGTCCTCAAAGGCTCCGCCGTCATAGTGGTCGACGTAGCGACACTTCCGACTCGGTCTCGTCTCGAAGTCATGCAGCACGGTGAAGCGGTGTGTGGATGTGTTGCGGATTGACCTCTTTTTCTGTAGAAACCCCCCCTTAGGGATATCGTAAGAAACTTCGGCCAAAGCAATCAGAGCCGTGTTCCCTAAGGCAATCTCGTCGCGTACCTCAGATTGCCAGGATAGCGGATCTCCCTTCTTTGGCTTCATGAACCATCTCGTCAGGAAGTCGATTGACTTCGGGTTACCTGGAAGACCGATATATTCGCTTGCCGCAACAGCAGTCTTGTCGAGCACATCCATGCAGGACCGCTGGGACAGGGTAAGAACTGAAGACCGAACGCCGTAGTTCGCGTAGTCTAGCGTGTCGGAGTACTTGCCACTGTCGATAAGTTCACCTTCCAACGCCAAGTGCGCTAGAAACCGGGCCGTTAGGTAGTCCGACTTGAGTACATTGAACATCGCGAAGATTGGCGGAACACCATGCTCGGTGTTGATGAACTCGGTAATGCTCTCGATGCGCAGTGAATCCCAACGCGACATGGACGGGTCGAGGCCCTCAATGGTCGGCGCTAGGGCCAAGCGATGCTTCGCCACGAACCGCTGGTAGTCAGTGGCCGAAGACAAGTCTGGCGGAGCCCCGCCTGCAATCTCGGTCTCCATCAACTCAGACAGTTGTTTGTACGCTCGCTCTCCCGCTAGTTCACGAATCCTGTCAGGATTCTCTCGCGCAGTTCTCAAGTGCCGGGCAGCAATTCCGAGCAGGACATCACGGTCCCCCGTGCCTTCGTTGGCGAACCGCAGAAGAATCTTAGCGGCACCAGTCAGCGCGACCCCATTAGAGGAGTCATTCTCAATCGCACTCAAATAGCAGTCGTACGCCTCGACAAATCGGTATGCTTTTATAAGCGCGTTGCCAAGATTGGTGAGTGACTGGGAGGCGATGAATGAGCCAGCCTCTCCTTCTCCTGCGAATCGGTGTAGGTGTCTGGCCTTACGTCGCAGATCAGCCGTTTCGCAATACCACTCTGGTCCCGAGTAGGAGACAAGGTCAGCCTGGGCTGCAAGTCCGTTGGCCAGATTGTATTTGAGGTCGCCCCGGTCAGAATCGCTATCCGGGAGACACTGGAGTGTAGCAACACCCTCGTCCACTGCGGGAACATCATTCCCCGCGATTCCTGCGTCTATCAGGATTCCCGCTCTCAGCGCATTGATGTTGCGTGCGTTTAGCACGTCATCAGGAGTCAGTGCACGTGCGCCTTCGATTGCTGACTGCGGATCTTGGTCAATGAGCGCGCTCAGTCTAGCGTGGAGTTCGCGGAGGCGGCGCTCGATCTCCTTGGTATCGACGGCCCTATTCATCCGTTACTAATCCATTCCGTGTCTAACAATGTTCATATGGTTTCCGTATAACATCCCAAGCCTCTCGTCGTTCAAAGGGAGTCTATAGAACTTCGAACACCTTGGCCTCCACGGCTCAGAACATAGGTATTTCTTAGACTCCGTCCCCGTCGGCGTCCCGCAAATGGCGGGTGCCAAAGAGTTTTCACCTTTGGTTCGAAAAATCAGAAAATAACCGCCACGGACAATATATACTGTAGAAGTCACATTTCCAAGAGAAAAAATGTGCCAGAAAATGTAAAATGACGACCAGGCTTTCCTGTATTGTGCCAGATGGATACTTGAGCAAGGTTGTGTTAACTGCGTGCCGAAGATCAAGAGGATCTCGATCACCCGAAATTACGGCTGTTACCCATAAATCATCACGAAGAAAAAATCAGCAAAAAACTTGGCGTATAACTTGGCGTATTTTGGCGGATTGTGGTATACTCTAATTGGTGCTCTGTGTATAGACACCCTTGATAACGAAATAAAAACCGCGTTTTTGGTTGCGGAGGTGACTGGTGCCTGGTGGTGCCCCTGGTCTTCAAAACCAGTGTGGGGCTGATAAGGTCCCGGGTGGGTTCGATTCCCATTCGCCTCCGCCATTTTTAGAATCGCCGGCAAAAGTGAACTGTTTGAGTATGCCCGGTCGATATAATAAGTAAAAAGGGATGCTTTTATGGTAAATAAAAATACGAAAATCCTCATTTTCGGCCTGTTGGTCCTGCTCGGGGCGGCAATGCTGGCATACGGCGCGTTCTTCCATTCGACGAATGTCTCGCCGCAGCTTGGAGACGATTCGGCAGCAATTGCCAAGTCCGAACCGGCGCTCATCAAAGAGGCCTCGATAGGCGGCGTAACGCTGGACGAGTCGGGCAAGATCAAGCAGACCTACACCGGCAAAGCCCCCGAAGCATGTGCCACGTGAGGCAGTTAAAAAGGAGACCATGGTGCCCATGGTCACAAAAAATAAAACAGGCGGTTTCGCTTCGAAAATTCTCGGCTGGCGCATATGGGTGCAGGCCTCATTTCTCGTGGTCTGGCTGGACCCTTTGGGCCTGCGTATGCATACGATGTGCTCGCCCGTCTTTCACTGCTACGCGTGTCCCCTAGCGACCTTCGCGTGCCCTATCGGCGTAATAGCACAATTCGGCGCGCTTCATGTTTTTCCTTTTATCGCCGTCGGACTGCTCATTGCGTTCGGCGCTTTGTTCGGCACGCTGATATGCGGCTGGGTCTGCCCGTTCGGCTTCCTGCAGGACCTGGCGGCCAAAGTACCGACGCCGAAATTCGACCTGCCAAAATTCACTGGACACTTTCGCTACGTTGTACTGATTGTAACGGTGCTGGCGGTGCCCTACTTCTTCGGCGAGGAGCATCCGCTTTTTGTCTGCCGGGTATGTCCCGCAGGAGCATTGGAAGCGGCGGTGCCGACTATGGCCGGCCAGGCGATGTCCGGCGAAACAATAATTTGGCCGAGCGTCGTAAAGCTGACGATTCTCGTGTTGTTCCTTATCACCATCTTCTTCATCAGAAGACCCTGGTGCAGGCTGCTTTGTCCGCTCGGCGCGATATTCTCGCTGTTCAATCGCGTCTCGGCGTTCTTCCTGCGATTCGACGGCGACAAATGCACGCACTGCGAACGATGTCATAAGTTGTGCGAGTACGGCATCGAGCCGGAAAAGACACCCAACGACCTGCGCTGCATCCGCTGCCTCGAATGTACCAGGTGCAGCCCCGACGCCCTTAATCTGGGCAACATTTTTGAACGTTCAGAAGCCGAGGACGTATTACAGGAAAACACATTGTAAACCAGCCTGACCTTTACTTATTCGCCTTTAACTTTTCATCCAACTCCGACAGGGCAAAACCTTCGACCCGAACAACGTGGTTCTTATCAGTCAGAATCAACCACGGAAGCGAACGAACACCCCAGCTTAAACGAATTTTCTCGGCGTCAACTTGAACAATTCCTGTTGGAAAAGAAATGCGATTCCTTTTCATCCATGCATCGAGTTTGTTCTTCTCTACTGCCGAGATAAGGATTCCAATAACGGCCATGCCTTTTCTTTTCAACTCGGCTGCTCTTGCTGCCATTTGCAAAACACAATTCCTTGACGGTCTCTGCTCCATGTCCCACAAGCAGACTAAAATCCGCTTGCCTTTCGCCTGCTCGGCTGAGAATTCGATATCGATTTCCTCGAAACCAGGTAAAGGTTGCCTGAGAAGTGAAGTTGCGAGCTTCTCAACCTGAGAATATACCTGGTTGAGTACGGCGGTGTTGTTCTTCTTACCCGACTCGCTGACTTCTGAAATCAGCTCTTGAGTAGAATTTGATTCGTTTGAGATCAATACAAGAGTCCCACGAAACGGCTCTCGTTCGCTTTTAGGCATCATCCGAGTTGGCGTAACCCGGCTTGCGCCCCCCCTGATCTCCTGAAGATAATATTCCAGCCCGTACAAAATGCCGTCGATTTTCAGCAAACCCTGTTCATCGGTACTAACATTTCGATCACAGCGCGGCATTCGCTGTCCCTTCACCATAGGACGAATCTGCAGCCGGGTATTGCATAGAAGAAAGCCGGTCTGATCCTTGACGATAACGGAGGCAACTTGGGTATTTTGCAGCTTTACCCGAATAAGTGGAGTACTACCGGGCTTTGTACTTACATCAAGTTCGGCAGTTCCAGCTAATTTACCGTCATTTGTTGCCGCATAGATATACAATCGCCGCCCTGCTGGTACATCTCTCAGTTCGAAGCGGCCGTTTACGTCAACTCCTACCGGAGGTATATATCCCCGGCGGGCAGCCTGAAACACGCCGGCACCGGCGTGTACGACAGCTTTGTTCTGAGGCTCTCCATCAGGTCCGAGTACAACACCTTTGACGCTGATTAGGCGTCCGGCTATACGAGGTGTCCTCAGGATAACCGCCATTTCATCACCTTCGGCATCGAACTCTAGGTGGGACTCCGGAATATCTTCTCTTTGCAGTCTCATTGGTCCATCAATATAGATCCCTTCTGGTGGTGACTGAAACATTAGTGTGGTCCTTCCGGGCAGGACCCGAATGGCGAACATCCCTTCGGGATCGGAGTACCCATCTATTTGCCCGCATTCGTTCCTGCCGTAGATGCGAATCCCGCCGACCGGGCGATCGGTGCCTACTTCCAGCACGCGACATTTGACGAACGTGCCGGCAAGAGCATCGATAACGAGATTATCAATTGTCTGACCCGCTTCAAGGTCGATCTGAGTCTCCCATGTCGTATAGCTGTCGTGTTCGATTCCGACAGTATAACGGCCTGTGGCACCGCCGGAATTTCCCCATGGACTCATGTCCCACCCCTGCGCCGGCAGGTCATCAAAGCAAAACTTCCCCTGAGAATCGGTTTTGGTCAGGAAGAACTGCCACATCCAACTGGCACGTAGTCTTATGAGTGCTCCTTCCACCGGCTCGCTGTCTTCATTAAGCACGGAGCCTCTGACGGTCCCCGCTTTGCTTAAGCGGATGGGTTTCTTTCCAGTGAAAGACAAGCCTCTTGCATATCCCTTCAGGGTTGCATAAAAACTCCATCTTGTCTGGGGCAGGTTGTTTATCACAGCCCTTCCGTCTTCGCTTGTGATACCGCCAATTATCTCTTCATCGGTCGTCAGGGAAAGATAATCTTGAAATTCTGGAATAGTGTCTGTAGGATTACCTATGCTGTAGGGCCAGACTCTGGCGCCGGATAAAGGATTTCCCTCATGATCGGTTACCGTGATGGCTTGAGAGACCGACTCGGTCAGGATAATCTTGTATATTACCTGTTTTTGGTTCCGGTCGATCTTGTGCCAGCCCAGCGCATAATTGGGATGGGTCGCAAGTATCACAAATGAATCCCGGCAGTAGGGATACCCGGCCGCTAAGCTGTAGCTCAAGCCTTTCTCGAAAACAAACGATCCATCACCTGTTGATTCAGTATCCTCGACAATATGATTGCCAAGCCCCCATTTGCTGTTGTTGTGGTACAGCATTACTCTTGCACCGGCTATCGGTCTGCCCTCGGCATCGACCACCCTGCCGGAGCAGGTTATTTCCTTTGCCTGCTGTGCGATATTGATTCGGCAAATACAAAGAAATACAAAAACAATAATTAGTCTGCCTGTTTTTGTTTCCATCATTTGTCTCCCGACTTTTTCAGCTTATCATTTAGCTCTCCGATGTTCATTCCTTCCCGAACCTCGTCAAGTTTTTCCCTCGAACTTGTCGCCTCGGACAAAACATCATTTGAATCATCGATGACTCTCGGCGTCATGAATACGAACATCTCGCTGTTCGACTGAATGACCTCTGTATGCCGGAAAAGCCCCCCTACCAGCGGCACATCCCCGAGTAGTGGAAGCTTATGCTCGACTGTGCTGTCCTTTTGAAACAGGATACCGCCGAGCAAAAGCGTCTGACCGTCTTGCACGATCATATTCGTCGTAGTCTCCATGACGGCCCTGATGGGCTGATCGTTTACAAGATCTGAGGTCAACTGGGAAATCCCGACATTGACAATCATATCGACTTTGTCTTCAGGAGTGATACTCGGCCGGGCACGCAGTTCCATACCGACCTTGTCGTATGCAAGCTCCTGCTGACTTCCTCCCTGTCCGCCTATCAAGGTTGTGCCTCCCAGGAATCCAACCTGGCTGCCCTTGAAGAAATTCGCCTGCTCGTTGTCCTTGGTCCAGAGTGATTGTTGATTCAAGACCTTGGCATTGGTTGTCTTGATAAGAAAGTCAATCAAGGCGTAAATGTCGGTCCCGACGCCAAGCACGGATCCCGAACCGGTGGCGGCCACGCCTTGACTGGATGATATGGTCCCGGCTGCCGAGCCATGCGTTCCGATATTCGTCAAATTGCTCAGTGCCATGATTGCATTTTGGCCCAACGCCCCAAACGCCTGAGGATTCGTCGACAGCTCGATCCCGAGAGACGTCACTTTGGTATGCTCAACCTCCACAATGATCGCTTCGATCACCACCTGCTTACCCGGTACATCCAGTGCATTGATCAGTTCTCTTATGGCGTCCATGAACTCCGGGGGAGCCAGGACCATGATCGACTTGGTATGCGGTTCGGGCACAAAGCGAACCCGCCCAATGACGTTGCTGATCGGCATTTCTTCGCCGATGCCCATACTGCTGCGCGCCCCGGCACCCGACCAGGGGGGCGTATATTTGTCATCGTCTGCCTGGGCTTCGCCGTTCGAGCCGGCATCGTTGTCGCTGGTGTCACCCGAAATATCCATCGCAGACTCCCCGGACAGTCCCTGGGCAGTACGACGAATCCGCGCCTGCTGCCCCGGTTCGACGAACAACGCATTAAGACGCTCGGTAAGATCCTCGGGATCGGCGTACTTTAGCTCGATAACTTCCGGGACCTCGCCCATTTCCTGGCTGTCAAGCTCTTTTATGAGGTTCTCAATCACATCGTACGCCCCGGCGACGTTGCTTATGACGATGATTTTCTTGGTGCTCGGTACAGCTTCGAATGTCAACTGCCCAAAGAGCGGCCCGACGATTTTCTTCTTTTCGTCTCCATCGTCGCCGAAGAAGTAGCGGTAAAAGTTATCTCTGCCGCCGCTCGATTGTTCGCTGAAGAGCGTTGTGAGCAGGTTCGCCATCTGCATGGGGTCGGAATTGCGCAGCGGGAATATCCTCGGCGTGACCTGGTCCAGATCAAGCGGAATGTCCCATTCCTCTATCTGGACGGCAATCTTGAGCATGTTCTCCGGTGAGGCGATCACCGTTATCTGGTTCATCGTTGAGAATGATATGACTCTAACCGTGTTCTGAGTTTCAACATTACGTGAGCTTCGGCTATAACCGCTGGAACTATAGCCATAGCTATAAGAATAACCGGCTTCCTGCTCGTAAAGACCTTCGAGGTTCTCCTTGATCTTGTCAGGGTCGGCATATTCCAACTTAAAAACCTTTGTTTCAAACATACCCGTGGGGACGTCTATTTCGGCAATCAGTTTCTTCACCATCACGCGCATCTCTTCCCTGCCGAAGATCATGATCTGCCTTGCCTGGGTCAATGGCAGAACAAGAACGCTTGCCTGCAATTCCGTTCCCGGCATCTGCTGTATCGCCTCGTTAAGGCGCTGCGCCACCTCGGAAACATTGGCGTATCCCAGCGTGATTGTTTCGTGTTCTCTGGTGATCGTCTGTTCCTTGTCGAGTTTCTCTATCCACTCGGCAATCTTCTTCATATCTTCAGCCGATGCTCTTGCAATGATCCATCTGCGATTGGGCTCCGGGATCAGTACGATCGGCACCTGACCGGTCCCGGTCACAGGCGATGGGCCTCCTCTGGAACTGCCGTAACTGGAACTGCTGCTTTGGCCGTAGGATCTGCTTCCACCAGACCTGTTTCGATCTCGACCGGAACTGCTTCCTCCCGTGCCGTCGAAGCTCAGAAGCATCCTCAGCACCTGGACGATCTCCGCCGGATCGCCGTAATAAATCTCAAAAGTATCCTGCTGGGTCTGCTCGGCTTCGGGCACGTCGAACTGTTCAATAATCCCTTCGAGACGCATCAGATTCTGGACCGTATCAACCACAAACAGAGTGCGGGTGTTCTGGTCGGCTGTTACAAGGCCGGCATCGGTGAGCAGGGGGGTGACGATCTCAGCCATCTGGGCAGATCCGTAGTTCTTCAATCTAAAGAACCTCTGAACGACCTGATTCTTGTTCTCGATTGTTGAAAGCGGATAATCGACCAGGATTGTAGGAACGGCCTTGTCCAGCTTGTCAATCCACCCGGCGATCTGCTTCATGTCCTCAGCCGTCGCCTTTGCGATAATCCAGTTGTAAGTCGTCTCGGGTATAAGTATGGCCGGCGTCCGGCTGGTCCCAACTGTGACCGTCGTCGCGGCCCCCCCGGTCTTACTCTGGCTCTTGTCCCTGGACTTGCTGTCGGATGAACTGCTGCCTGCGGGAGGACCAGGGCTTGATTTTGGCCCTGAAGGGCTCCGGCCGGGCACGCCTGAACTGCTGCTGGCGCCGGTGCTCAGCAATGTTTTCAGCAAGGGGACTATTTCCGATGGGTCGCCATACTGTATTTCGAATATCCGGGTATTGAGTTCCGCTACTTCGACCGCTTCGTACTGTTCGATAAGCAAGCCGATACGCATCAGATTCTTGACCGTATCGATTACCGCCAGACTGCTGGTGTTCTCGTTGGCGCTTACATAGCCGTACTCGCCAATCAACGGCAGAAGAATTTGGCCCATCTGTGAAGCACTGTAGTTCTTCAGGTCGAAGAACTTCTGGACGATCTGGTCTTTGTTCTCGATCATAGCCAGAGGGTAATCAGAAGCTATCGTGGGGACCTCGCCAAGTTTGGCTTGTGCTATAGGTTTGAGGAAAATCGCGTTGTCGGCAAACTCCGCAACACAGCCCTTCATGCGCAGGGCGGCATAGATCATCGAGAGAGCCTCGTTTCTCGGCAGCTTTTTCGGCGCAAAAATAGTCACCTTTAGTTTCTTCGACTCGTCATCCGGAATAATGGTTTTGCCCGTCCAGTCTGCCAGTTTCTTCAAGATATCCTTCATGGGGACATCGTTAAGGTTCAGCGCTTCCATCGGCTCATTTGAGTCCGCCGGTTTCTCCGACCCATCGCCTGTGGCAATCACGTTCTCGGGCTCGTTAGCATCAGGTGATCTGCCAGGCTCGTTTGCGTCTAAGGTCACCATAGGCTCGTTTGCATCACCAGGCTTTCTTGTCTCGCCGGGCTTGTTAGGCTCGGCTGCGGCGGCTTCACCAGGTTTCTCCGGCTGTCCGGGCGCGGACGAATAGAAACCGACCCTCCAAACGATAAGCACTATTGCAACACCGACCAATATTAATGCTCTTGATTTTGACCGTTTCATTCTATTCACCTCAATATGAATCTAAACGACTCTTATTGTCGGTCCTCCGACCTGCTACGTCGTCTGCCGCATCCACCAGAATCCCGGCCGCCGCGCCCGTCGGGGGAGAGGAAGAAACCATATTTTTCACTGAACTTAGCCTCAGCGTTTTGCTTTTCTTCCTCCCACATCCGGTCCTGTCATACCCGGTATGGGCATTGGTCTCTCAGGTCCGGACTTCGGGCCGCCCGGGGCCGGAGAACCCTCAGCATCAATTGGACTAAAGACTTTTTTCTTCCCTTCCCATTCGGTTGTGACTGAAGTGGCGTCGATGGCTAAAATCTTTGCGTCCCCGATCTTGGCACCGACCTTATGCCATTTGCCATCTATGTATGCCTCGTCACCGAATATGCCCAGCACGGCCTTCACAGGATGCACCTTTTGTAAAGGCCAGAAGAGATTCTTCTTCTTCAAATCCTCCGCGATTGGCTTGGACTTAGCTACATATCTATCCACGACATTGGGATCAGGTATGCTCTGGGCGGTGGCCTGCTTGACGA
>Ga0307379_10010031_pt1 | contig 12597 bp, 10 predicted proteins | sample UN2MG_FD_202237 | JGI IMG/M metagenome (GOLD analysis project Ga0307379, IMG submission 202237) | Soil microbial communities from Risofladan, Vaasa, Finland - UN-2 | ecosystem: Environmental > Terrestrial > Soil > Coastal area > Acid sulfate soil | place: Finland: Risofladan, Vaasa | collected... | reverse complement strand
CCTGTGCGATGAATCTCTCGAAGTCAAGTCTTGGATCGTTATTCCACCAGCTCTACATCACCAACAAAAATGATCTTCTCCTTGTCCCTGATCCGGTAGGTTATCTCGAAGCCCGGATACTTCCAGATGCGGCTCCCGGGAATGGGTTTTCCAACAGGCCGAAGGTCCCTGGAGAACCCACCGAACCACCGCCTCTCCAACACGCACGCGCTCCCCCGTAACAGGATTTCGAGTTCATCGACACCTAAAAACCAGGTGCTGCAAAAACCGCTGCCCGGAGCCGACCTGGCCTTGACCAGCAGTCTCGCCAGCTGATCGGGAGTACCGCCGCGGTGTACCCAGATCAGTGAGGAAACGACCGGGATCGACGATCGGCAGCCTTGATAAAAAAAACGCCTGTGCTAGCATGCCACATTGGTATTCAGAGATCGTGGTCTTGACCGGAGAAAGGCCTTTTGAAATTCCTACAAGTTTCACCAATTTGAGTCTACAGGAAGCCCTGAGAACAAGATTGGTCTACAAGAGTATCTTCGCCGTTTTAACGGCACCCTCGATATCAAGCTTTGCCGCCACGTAGTTGGACCACAGAAGATCTTCTGGGAGAAACGAGTCGTATTTCTCATTCTCCTTGTTAGCCACGATGTTAGCCAGTGACGCGATGTAATCTGTAGGTTCGCTAGCTATTTTGGCGAGGCAGTCTTTTACTTCCCGTGAACTTGTATCGATCACGTTCAGTGCGATTCCGTCATTGGATACTTCATATCCCTCTTTCTTTATCAGCAACATGAGTGTATTCATGATTCTGTCACCCTTCCAGGGGAATACGAGGACGTCACTTCCTTGATCCAAAACGAACCGACCTGTAAGACCTGCTGAAAAGAAATTCTTTCTGCCCTCGTCCAGAAGATCCTGTGCAGTTGAATCTAAAAAGGCTGGAATTTCCTCGGCCTGGTAGATCTTGAACATCTCCTCGCGAACACGATCATGAATCATTAGACCACCGGCGCCGAACATTGGAGGCCTGCCACCAGCTGCGGCGATCACATCGATTTGCTTCCTCCTTACATCGGCACTCACAATCTTCCATCGCTTGCCGCCAAAGATCAGGTACATGCCCTCTGATATCGGATTCGATATCGGAATGGAGCCAAGCGTTTTACCATGGTTTATGATTCGAAACTCATCGGAAGTGACGAATGCAGCAAAGAAATCGTAATGGTCTACGATTCTTTCACCAGACAGGCCTAGAACAATATCTCCATCACCAGTTTGTACAACGAGATCACTACTGCCCATGGACCTCAGCAAAGAAGAGAACATGGACTGGGTCACGCCGGAAAACGGCCCCGATTTGCATAACGCACGCCATATCTCGTCTGCCTTTGCGCCTCCGTGTTGAGCAATGACAGACATGATCTGCTGGATGAGAGTTGAGAGGTGGAGCATTTTCGCAGAAGGCGGTTCGCACCACTTCTCCAGCAACAAAATCACCATCGCAATGGATTGCACCAGTTCCGCCCTCAGTGAATCCTGGATGGAGGTAACGGGTGTGATCTCCTCCTCTGCAACATAGATCCTCATCACGGCGGCCTCGCCTTGGCGACGTCCCGATCGTCCCATTCGCTGGCGCATTGCCGTAACGGAGGGAGGAGATCCGATCTGCGCGATACTTGTGACATTACCAATATCGATACCAAGCTCAAGAGTGTTTGTGCATATGATATTGCCAGGTCTATCATCCTTTTTAACTAGATTCTCTGCATCCTCTCGCAGTTCTTTTGAAAGAGATCCGTGGTGCGGCATGAACTCGTTCGGCACTTTCATTTTCTCCGACTTGCGCCGTAACAAGTCAGCCAGAACCTCGACTCTAGTGCGGCTGTTGGCAAAGATGAGATTGTCTGTTCCCCTAAGTGCCCTAAAGAGGTGCTGAGCAATGTCTCGGACGTCACCGCTTATTACGTCTTCGGGATCAATCTGCTTTCCTTTTGACGCAGCTTTTACTGCATCTTTTATGGACAGACGCGGATTTGCTCTTCGATAACCACGCAACTGGAGCTTGATCTCCTGCCCGTCGTCGGACGATATGATCTGAATGACCTTGTCACCATCCCCTTGCCGCAGAAACTCACAAGCAAGATCCATGTCGCCAAGCGTTGCGGATAATCCTATACGTGGAATCTCTCTACGCGCCGCAAGTTCTACCCTGTGCAACAGAGATTGGAGCTGACGACCTCGCTCGGATCCGATGAATGCATGAAGCTCATCGATCACAATGTAATCAAGCGCTGTAAATATCGACGGTATCCTGGTTCCACGAATTACAAAAAGAGCCTCAAGTGACTCTGGGGTGATGATGAGTACCCCAGATGGCTTTGCCAGGAACTTTTTCTTCCTTCCCTGTGGCACATCGCCATGCCACCTGTGAATCGGGACATCTATGTAGCTTCCGATTTCTTCGAGCCTTTCATACTGGTCATTGATCAACGCCCTGAGCGGACTTACGCAAAGACACCGAGCACCGATGCTCTCCTTCTCCGCAATCCTCGACAGGATGGGAAGAAATGAAGCTTCGGTCTTTCCCCCGGCCGTTGCAGCGGCGATGATTACATCCTTGGTGCCATCAAGGATGGGGTTTGCTGCTTTTTCTTGAATCGCGTGCAGTTCGGTCCATCGTCTTTCCCAGATCCATTTCTGAATACCCTTGTGAAATCTGGAAAATGCAGAGGATGTCTTGCCTTCAGAGTCTGAATGTTGTGAGTTTGTCATCTTCCTCTGATTCTTCGCCTTCTTCTAACGGAGCTAGATCTGGATTGATTTCTTCTTCTAAATTAACCCCACCCACCAGATCGCTCCAAGCAACGCCGGGATTCTGTTCAAGCACAGCAAGAAGATTCACGAATGCTGTGATCGTATTTCGCGGGGTACGGAAATACGCTTCTCCTATAGTCTTTGAACAGTGATTCATGAAGCCGGTAATGCCTGCATCGGGAATGAGGTACTTTTGTCCATCCCCGAATGCATATACATGTCTTATTTTACCCAGCAGAACGAAGAGATCTTCCGGAGTTAAATTCTGAAGGTTCAATACCGGACCCGAGTAGTCCACTAGCTCACCGACAGCAAAGACATTCTCAGCGAGTCTTGTTTGCAGGGCCTGATAACTGTAAAGCCCCTTTCTAGTATCAAGCAGAAACTCAGGCGTACCGCCCATGATGAAACCAAGACCATATGCCGTACCCTGTAGGCTGTCATTCAAGATTCGGAGAATCTGTTCGTAGTTGGAACTCCTGGCACGACCACTTTGGAGCTTGTAGAGGTTAACCATCTCATCCATACAAACCAAAAACCCACCGAAACCGGCCAGACGAACGAACCTGGCGAACAACTTCAAGTGGTCATAAAAGTTGGAGTCATCAATGATCGTCCTGACTCCCAATGCCTTTCTGGCATCTGTCTTTGTTGAGAATTCGGCCCGAAGCCAGCGCAAGGCATTTGTCTTGAGAACTTCATCACCAGTATCATGGCCACGCCAGTATGCATCAATAACCTCCGCGAAATCATAACCGCCAACCAGTTCTGTAAGCTGCTCCAGCCGGCCATGAATCACACTGGAGGGACTGGTACCGCTTGTGCAGGCCTCTTTAATTGCACTCGTCACAAATCTCTCCACTACATTTGGCATTGCTCCACCATTGGGCTTTGATCTTGTCGAGAGGTTTCGCATGAGTTCCTGATAGAGCGAACGAGATTGTCCTCCGGTCGCGTGTATTCGTCGGTCTGCATTGAGATCGGCATGGCCAGTGACAAGCCTTTTTTCCAGGCTGATAGAGCGTATAAGGAAGAGAAAAAATGTTTTTCCCGATCCATACTCTCCGATGACAAATCTGATTGCCGAACCTCCATCTGAGATTCTCTCGATGTCACTCAGCAGTGCCTTTACCTCTTCAGCCCTTCCGACTTGGATGTGTTGTTGTCCGACACGGGGAACAACACCCGCTCTCAGGGATTGTACGATAGCATCTCGAATGCGAGGTCTCATCTTCTTTTCGTCAGTCATATCGCCATTGCCTCTTTCGCGTTTGGGTTTACTTCGATAGGATCCTCGCCTTCAAGAAATGGCTCCTCGCACGCTTCAAACGAAGCGTCATTTATTGCATCGAACGCGCCATCTGGCATGAGTCCTCGATTATTCGCCAGTTCTTCATATTCCGATCTGCTCCATATGTCTTTTTTGACCAGTTCTCGGACAAGGACGGAGTGAGCGTAATCAAGGCCTCCAATATTACCGTCGTTTGTCTTATGCGTATCGTCAGTAGGAGCCTTTGCGTTTCTGCCGTCTATTTTCATAGTGGAATCTTCATCAACAAATATTTCTGCCAACAATGTTGATACTGCAGCTGTTTCTGCGAGCTTTGCACGAATAGCGTCCTTGTCGAGAATGAAACCTTCTTCTGCAGGCGTTTGTATTGCATAGCCTTTCTCTGAAGGCGCAGCCTTCCTGATTGTCACGGGCGCCTTGGCGGGTGAAGGTGTTTTTCCTGCCAGTGCATGTATATCGCTGAACACCTGCTCGGGATCAAGTTTTAGAAGGTTGTAGATCTTCTTCAGTGCTTTTATCTCACCTGGATCGATTCTACCGTCGGCACCAGCAACCCCTACTGAGAACTCCGCAATGGCGTGTCTCTGAACTTCATCGAGAGCCTCGACCCTTTTCTTCAGTCCTTTGAGGCCCTGTTGCTCTTCCAGCAACCAGCGGAAAAATACGGAAAGTCGTGCCCTTTCTCCATCATTCAGCTTGAGCGTGTCCTCTACATGGCTCTTCAGATGCATTTCCTCGCTCTCTGAAACCTCGCCGTCAGCAATAGCAACAGCAGACGATAGGCGCATGAGCAGAGTTGCTGATCTGTATGAGGGTGTAGGTGTGACAGGAGATCCTGGAGGAAGGCGGAACAAGACAACCTTGCCTTTATCTTTCAAGGGCGTCCCGCCAAATCGAACATCGGGCTCCATACCATAACCGCGTTTTTCGATGAACTGTGCAAGTGTGACCGCCTCCTTTTTTGACATACGGTCCTTCTTGACACAGGGCCATCGATGTAAAACATCTGAAGCATCAACAACTGCATGGACGCTTTTTGATAGTTGTCCTTCCAGCCAGCGAAACAACTCCTCCATTTCCTCGCTCTTTTGGTCGACTAGAAGTTCATTTGGCAGCAAAGCAATTGCGGAAATAGAATCTTTCTCATCAGGATTACGACCAAGCCATCGGCTGTACTGATCAAGCTCATCGCAACAAGAATTCGCAAGCTCCTCAAGTCTTCGAAGAGGACGTGTCAAACGAGTAACGTCTGGAAGATCTTCAAGTTTTGCTGAGGCGTCTCGGAGCCCCGAATTTGCACCTCGATACTCTATCTTCAGGCGTGTTTTGTTTGGCTTAATAATCATACCTTCACCAAAACGGTCACTGTACTTCACAAGAAACAACCTGCGAAATTCATTCCGGCACCGCTTGGCTGGTGTGCGGGTATATGTGTCGGGAGAGCCAAGGTACCATGCGAGTGCCCAATTGGCAGGGATCGGTCGCCCGTCAGCAACAAGCTGTGCCAGCGCAACACGAACATCGATGGGAAACTCCCAAGAGTCTGGTGCTTCTGTTGGATCATAGAAAGTCGGCTCTTGCTCATACATTCGTGAATCGACGCGAACTAGATTGACAAACTGGATTAAATTGTGGGCATGACTTCGCAGGAGATAGCTTGAGCTATATGCCTCTCTGAGTCGCTGAACCTCAGAGAGAAGACCAGGGATTTCCGAACGAGCATTTTCAGATTTTGCAGTGTCATGGATTAGCCGGCGTTCCAGGCAACAAAAATACGAAAATACATATGCCATATTGTAATTCGGATCGCTACGATCGCTTGCCAGCCAGTCGAGATAATGTTTATCAGCTGATTTTGGATCAACCAAGGAAGGTTCGATGCCATATCCACTTGCATCGCCAAGACCACTGCCCACATAAATCATGCCCCTTGAGATTTTGACGCCAGCAACTTCCACGGGATTTCCCGCAGCCACCCAAAACTCGTCACCATTTTGCGAAGTGGGTTTCTGATAGTCGTAATCGTAATATTCTTCAAAAGAATCATCTTGAGCATTTCCTCTGAATCCGCTCACGTCTTCGCCTACGTCAGTGTTGAGAAGCCACTGTCGTCCCGAAGTCGATGGTACTATAGACTTGTCATTTTCGACTTCATGAGAACGAGGAGTTCTTGTAAGCCAAATTAGAGTAACAACAATGGCTGTAACAATAATGCCAGACAGGATAAAGGAGTCGATTTTGAATCCAAGGAAGATCCACGCGACTATACCGACTGCAACAGCTACTTCCCAGAATGAACTCTTACGTTTTGATCGCGCCACCTGTTTCCCCTCCCTCGTTGGGATGGTCTGCTATGTCCTTCCCCGCACTCCTTTTCCTTTGCCAATAGTCCCATCATGATACGATGCTGGCCTGACATCCTGATATCTGGGTCCTTGCCAGCACCCACTTCTTTCTTGCCTGACTGGTGGCAACTCTTCCTAATTATTGAAAATACCAAGACCTCTTCCCTTATCCTTTACTGCTTACATGATCTTCCAGTTCGACAATACGGGAATCATTCCCCATCTGTGCGATATGGTCAAGTGTATCCTGGAAGCAGATGTTGCACAGTTCAGGAGGGACCAACAAGAGGAACAGCTTACGATCCGGAAAGAATTCTTACAGTCGTACTACGCAGTCAATGCCTCACTAGCTTCGGAAACGGAAACATCCACAGGTATGCCGACTTGGAAAGCAAGACTATCCGTCTGGCAATGTGGAATGGTTCGCAAAGAGAGAGACATGCGTCGCTAAAACCTGATGCCTACCTTTGCGAAGCAATGAAAACAATAATACCAAACCATTTGAGAAGGAAATCCAAACCCGATGGTCATCAACATAATGCTACGTATTTCTAGGCTAAATTGACTTTCAAGATCGAATTTGTTTTAATGAATTCCAGGAAGTTCAATAAGGAGAGCGATCAATGAGGGGCCGGCTCACGAAACGGAAATAATCGTACGCTAAGCCTCGCAGAGCATTCGTAACGGCCTGAATTTGCCCTGTTTTACCAGCTTGGTTTGCTTCCAGATTTAGTCGCTTGTCAGGTTGATGTGCTCCCAGCCTAGCGGTGAGATGTGAGGAAGTTCTTTTTCATCTTCCCCCTCCCCTCCTTTTTCCCTCAACTTAATAAAATCCCTCTTTTATTAACAAACCCCCCTCCCCCGCTCCCCGCAACGGCTTCCCAGATCACCCTTGACAACCCGGCCCCGGGTATTGAATAATCCATCCCTAATAGCAGCCTTTTATTAATCTTTGGAGGCCTCCAAAATGGCCGGCAGACCCAAGGGCACCGGCGGCCGCGCCGAGGAATTAACGCCGGATCAGATCCACCGAATCGACAAGTGCCTCGCCGGCGCCAGGCACGAGCTGCGCAACAGGGGGTGATTGGACGAAACGGAAAATATTGTACGCTAAGGTGCCGCTGAGCAGAGAAGGCGTTGCATAAACGAACGTTTTCGCAATACCCACCACCTCACAAATAGAATCAGCCGGTTGAGCATTGCAAAAACGTGTTGCATAATCAGCCTGAATGGCAATACCTTTTTGCAAGGGGTGCTGAATGCTGATCGGCTATGCACGAGTCTCCAAGAAAAATGAACAAGACACCCTTGCCCAGCGCAAAGCCTTCGAGGCGGCAGGCGTCGAACGAATCTTCGAGGAGCAAGCTTCTGGAGGCCGCTGGGACAGACCCGAACTGCATCGGATGCTCGAGCAGCTTCGCGAGGGAGATGTTCTGGTTGTCTGGAAGCTTGATAGATTGACGCGTTCGCTGAAGGATTTGCTGCACATCATAGAACGCGTGGATGCTACAGGTGCTGGTTTTCGAAGTCTGACAGAGGCGGTGGATACGACGACTGCAGCCGGCCGCATGATGATGCAAATGGTCGGGGTCTTTGCCGAGTTCGAGCGGGCCATGGTTCGCGAGCGGACCCGGGCTGGTCTCGATGCAGCTAGGGCAGAAGGCCGCGTAGGTGGCCGACCACAGAAGCTCAATACCGACCAGAAGGCTGAGATCATCGAGATGGTGGAATCAGGGAGGAAGACCTCCGCCGAGGTGGCCAGACTGTTTAGGATTCACCCATCAACAGTCAGTCGGATACTGGCGCGCAAGCGGGCCGGGGACGACAGGCGGCCAAGTGCCTAGACGAGGGATTCTGTCGAAGTCGCAGAGAGCGCGATTCGAAGCCCTGCCCACGGACGAGCGCGATCTTATCCGCCTCTACTCCTTGAGCCCGAAAGACCAGGCAGAGATCAGAAAGCAACGTCAGGCCCACAACAAGCTCGGCTTCGCTGTACAACTCTGCTTGCTGCGCTACCCCGGACGATCATTGATCTCAGGTGAGCAGGTGCCAACATCCCTCGTGGCATTCGTGGCACGGCAGTTGGGGCTACGTCCAGAGGCATTCAGCAAGTACGCCCTACGGGACGAAACCCGACGAGAGCACCTTGCGATCCTCCAGAAGAAATACGGTTTCGTCTCGTTTACAGAATCGATCCAACGAGATCTTGCCGGATGGTTGCTTCCGCTCGCGCTGCGCACGGACAAGGGAATGGTTCTCGTTGCCTCCCTGATCCAGGAGATGCGCCGTCGCTGCATCATAGTTCCAGCCTTGTCAGTAATCGAACGCCTTGGCTCCGAGGTTCGACGACGAGCCCAGAGACAGATTTTTAAGACATTGACCAATGGACTCAGCAAAGCGCAGCGAGAAAAGTTGGATCGCCTTCTTGAGCACCATCCGGATAAAAAGCGGTTGAGCTGGCTAGGCTGGCTACGTAAGCCTTCGGGGAGACCTACGCCCGCCAACTTCCTTTCGCTGCTTGAACGGATTGAGTTTGTCCGGTCTTGCGGCATGGAGGCCGACCGCGCCCTGCGGGTCCACCAGAACAGACTGTTGCAGCTCGCGCGTGAGGGTTACAAGGCCAATGTCATCCACCTTCGCGATTTGGAACCGCAACGTCGACGCGCGGTCTTGGTAGCGGTTCTGCTCGAAACAAGTATCAGTCTGGTCGACGAAGCCATGGACATGCACGATCGAATCATCGGCTCCCTGATGCGCCGTAGCCAACGCCGACATGCTGAGGAATTTCAGAAGAACGCTCGGTCCTACAACGACAAAGTGCGCCTTTACGCCCTGGTGGGCAAGGCGCTGATCAATGCCAGATTGGCAAACATCGACCCATACGAGGCCATTCAAGCGGTTGTATCTTGGGAGATGTTGTGCAATTCCATTGAGGAGGCCGAAAAGTTAGCCGATGACGAGCCATTCGACTACTTGGCTCTGCTCGACAATCGATACTCACAGATTCGTCGATATGCCCCTCAACTACTCGCCTCGTTCGAGTTTCGTGCGACTGGTTCGAGCCAAGACCTGCTCGAGGCGATTCAAATTCTCAAAGAACTCAACACCTCGGGTCGACGGGGAGTCCCTGACTCCGCGCCGACCACGTTTGTCAAACCCCGCTGGCGGCCCTTTGTCCTGACGGAAGACGGCGTCGACAGGCACTACTACGAGTTGTGTGTGCTTACTGAGCTACGAAACAGTCTGCGCTCAGGAGACGTCTGGGTGGTAGGCAGCCGCCGGTACCGAGATTTCGAAGAATATCTTCTACCGTCCTCTGTCTTCGAGAGAATGGCCCAAGAGGGCTCGTTGCCGGTGGCAACTGTCACGGACTGCAGAACATACCTGGAGCAACGGCGTGTGGAAATCCACACACGTCTGCGAGATGTCTGCCACCTGGCAGCACGGGATAGGCTCGAGGATGTCCGTTTCGAGAATGGCTTACTACGCATAACTCCACTGAAGCGGGATGTACCCAACGAGGTTGATGAACTGAACCGTCGCATCTACGCACTACTGCCCAGGATCAAAATCACCGAGCTGTTGGCCGAAGTCGACTCCTGGACCGGAATGAACAAGAACTTCACGCACCTGCGATCCAGTAAGACGGTGAAGGACATTAAGTTGCTCCTTACCGCCATTCTGGCCGACGCCATCAATTTGGGAGTCGTCCGTATGGCTGATGCCTGCCCCGAGATTGCCTACCACCGACTGAGCTGGGTTGCCGACTGGCACATCCGGGAGGAAACCTACTCCAAGGCTTTGGCTGACGTCGTCGACTTCCACCATAAAGTACCATTCGCCGCGCATTGGGGGGCCGGGACCACATCATCATCCGACGGTCAGCGCTTTCGCGCAGGCGCGAGAGGCGAGGCTGTTGGCCAGATCAACGCTCGCTACGGTTACGAACCAAGCGTGATGTTCTACACCCACATCTCGGATCAATTCTCGCCGTTCTATGCCACGGTCATCAACGCCACCGCTAGGGATGCAACCCACGTGCTCGACGGGTTGCTCTACCACGAGTCCAGCCTGCGGATCGAAGAGCACTACACAGACACCGCTGGGTTCACAGATCACGTTTTCGCCCTGTGCCACCTGCTTGGATTTCGGTTTGCACCACGAATCCGGGGCCTAGCCGACAACAGGATTGCATCTTTCGATAAGCCCGCGCAGTACCCCGAACTCCAGGGACTGCTTGGGGGAAGAGTCAACACCCGCCTGGTCGCGGCCCAGTGGACTGAAATCTTGCGACTGGCCACCTCCATTAAAACCGGCACCGTGACCGCCTCCTTGATTCTGCGAAAATTAGGGGCATACCCTCGGCAGAACAGCCTGGCCCAGGCCCTGCGGGAACTGGGCCGCGTGGAACGAACCCTCTACACCCTGGACTGGCTCAGTGACCCGGCACTTCGCCGGAGAGCTCAGGTCGGACTCAACAAAGGCGAGGCAAAAAACGCTCTTTCCCGGGCGGTATTCTTCAACCGCCTCGGAGAGGTGCGCGACCGCTCCTACGAGGACCAGCGCCAACGAGCAAGTGGTCTGAACCTTGTTGTCGCCTCGATCATTCTCTGGAACACCCTCTATCTTTCCCGAGCAGTCGAAGCACTTCACGGCCAGGGACACGATGTGCCGGACGAACTCCTCGCCCACCTGTCTCCTTTGGGCTGGGGGCACATCAACCTCACCGGTGACTACTCTTGGAGAGGTACGGAACCACTCAAACCAAATGAATTCAGACCGTTACGCTTGAAACGAGAAGACCAATGAGAATGGGATTGCCTTAGCGTACAATATTTTCCGTTTCGTCCAATCACCCCTTCACGCGGCGGAATGGTCGTCGACGGGTACCGTCGATGGCAGCTCGGCCACTCCAGCCTTGCGGTCACGGAACGTTACTTCTCCGTGGATCCCCTGGAGGCCCAGCGGGCGATTGAACAGTTGAAATTCTGATTTGCAATGCTATCATTTCGTCCACCAATGTCAGGGGGACAAGAATGGAAGTTCTCGGAGCGGTAATCATATTAGCTGTTTTGTGGTACTTTTGGTCCAATAGATCCCAAGCGCCAGTGCCCACAAGAAAACAAGATGAAAGGCTTGAAGAAATGTATTCTTCAAGACCTTGGGAGTTAATTAAAGAGATCAAAGATAGTGACGTAATTGTAAATCGTTGGACAATTGATTTTAGTAATATGACCATAGACTGCTTTTTCTTGATCGAAATCCAGGGACATGACCTCACCCACGAACTCCATAGAACTTTCGATGGGGATTGGTTTTGGCGCTACAAGGAAGGATATGAATTTGAGTATAACGACCAAAAAACAATTATGCCAAGACAGCTTGGCCGCGAGGAGTTTGATTGGCTCCTTGATCCAGATGAAATTGAAGGAAGTGGCATCACGGAGAGCGAAGTTGAAGAACTGCTAGTTAAAGCCGAAAAAGCTTCTTTGTGCTGGAGTCCATTGCCGAGAAAGTTACACAAGACGTTCGAAAATGTACATGACTGGTGAAGTGGACCCCACTTTTCAGACCAGGGGTTAAGGTGATAAAAGGGACCTGCTCCACCAGAGAAAGGAGCAGGAGCTATGAAGAAGATACGAAAGAAGCACAGTCCGGAGTTCAAGGCGAAGGTCGCATTGGCGGCAGTACGCGAGCAGGAGACCGTTGCGGAGATCTCGAGGAAGTACAAGGTCCATGCCAATGTGGTCTACAAATGGAAGCGGCAGCTTTTGGACAATCTCTCCCGGGCCTTCGATGCCGAGGCCGGCAGTGCCGGGAATACGCCGGAGCGCGAAGCAGAGTTGCTGCAAAAGATCGGAGAGTTGACGGTCGAGCGCGATTTTTTATCAAACGGGCTCGGTCGATTTCGATGAAAGCGCGGCGCGCGTTCGTCGAGCCCTGCATTTCGTTGTCTATGCGTCGGCAGTGCGAGCTGCTCGGCGTAAATCGGTCGAGTCTTTACTACGAGCCAGTAGGCCAGGATGCCGAAGAATTGGCGTTGATGCGCCGTATGGACGAGACTCATCTGGAGCATCCGTTTTTTGGCAGTCGAATGATGATGCATACCCTCAAGGGTGAGGGGCAAACTATCAACCGCAAGCGGGTGCAGCG
>Ga0307379_10010020_pt1 | contig 12605 bp, 9 predicted proteins | sample UN2MG_FD_202237 | JGI IMG/M metagenome (GOLD analysis project Ga0307379, IMG submission 202237) | Soil microbial communities from Risofladan, Vaasa, Finland - UN-2 | ecosystem: Environmental > Terrestrial > Soil > Coastal area > Acid sulfate soil | place: Finland: Risofladan, Vaasa | collected... | reverse complement strand
GGTCAACGGGGTAGGTCCGGAGACGGCGGACAGCATCCTCCTCTACGCCTTCGAGCGCCCGGTCTTTGTGGTGGATGCGTATACCAGGCGGCTCTTCTCCAGACTGGGGTACGGGTGGATGGAGAGGGCATCCTACGACCAGGTGCAGGGGTTCTTCATGGAGGCCTTGCCACGGGACGCGGGCCTCTACAACGAGTTTCACGCCTTGATCGTGATCCACAGCAAGGATACGTGTAGGAAGAAGCCTCGCTGTGAGGGGTGCTGCCTGTTCTCGCTGTGCGCTGCACAGGGACACTTGGATTGAGGGGGTTGCCTGGCAGCACTGCCGGGTCTACACAGGCTATCTGAGGATCGCGGCGGAATCGCCGCCTGCCCTGAGCGCAGCCGAAGGGAAGAATCTGGGAAGAGATCCTTCGCTTCGCTCAGGATGACCCGCCATGGTCAGGAGGCCGCCATTCCGGAAGTAGGGTATCCAAGCCTTCCCTGACTCGCTTCGAAGTGGGGCGGGATCACGCCACACATCCGGGAACCGTCCGATTATCTGTCCTAGATTGACTGCAGGTTCCGGTTCAGGTATAATCCTGCCACGATTGTTCTTGACAAGCTCCCAGGCCAAGCGGGCCTCCGTTGGGGCGCGGATCGCGGCCCCGAGTCTCCGGACGCGAGGCATGTCGAGGTGGCCTAGGGCGCAGACCTCCACGCCGAATCGGATGTGAGTCGCATGTCGAAATCGAAGCGGATCAGCGAGGCGATTCGGTTCGCTGCTCAGGCTCACTCGGGCCAGTACCGGAAGGGAACCACGACTCCGTATGTTTGGCATCCCCTGTCGGTCGGCAGGCTCCTCGACAAAGCAGGATGCTCAACCGAGACCATTGTGGCGGGGATTCTGCACGATGTAGTGGAGGACACGTCCATCACTATGGAGCAAGTGAAACAGCGGTTCGGAGTCGAGGTTGCTGAGATTCTGCAGGCTTGCTCAGTGGGTGACACCACCATGCCTTGGGAGATTCGTCGGAAGCGAGTGATTGAGAAGCTGAAAACAGCCCCGATTGAGGCAAAGATTGTTTCTGCGGCTGACAAGCTTGATAACCTCCGAGACACAGCGGCAGATCTTGCGGCGGAAGGCGAGAGGGTGTGGGAGCGTTTCAATCGTGGCCGCCAAAGGCAGGAGTGGTACTATCGAAATGTACTTCTGAGCCTAACTGAGGGGTCCGGTCAAGCGGCTGACCACCCCTTGATTCGTGCACTGGAGTTGGAAATCGACGGAGTTTTCGGCGAGCGGTCAGGTGTGGTGGGAGGCTGTGGCAGTGAGCCCGAAGACATAGGCGACGGGGCGGGAGGCCGAAATGACTGAGGGGCGCAGTGCGTTACTGGAACAGCTGCGGCATTTCCACTCGCTGATAAGAGCCAAAGAGTTTGACGTTGCTGCCTTCTTGTCGCTCTTCACACGCATCTTCGACTGCGAGGTGGTTTGCATTCTTCAAGTGGCATGTGACGAACAAGGAGAGCCCTATCTGCGCACAGTCTACCACCCGACTGGCGCGGCTCCCCTGGATGACATCCGCCTGAGCGGGGAGGATGTGTTCACAAGGGCGCTAGACAAGGACGAGTTTGCGTTGCTGGGCCCGGAACCCTGCTCGCAGGAATGCCCAGAGGGTCTTCTGGGCCAGGGGATTCGCCAGTGCATCTTGGGACCCATTGACGTCGTCGAAGTGACGAAAGAGTTGATAGTCATCGGCAGCGACAACGAGCAGGTCCGGTTGGATCTAGACGATGTGCCGCTGGCGGAGATGTTGAGCTACTTCTTGTCACTCAAGTTTGTGGAAAGGCAGCTCCAGAGGGAAACTCAGATTCTTGAGAGAGCCGCAGATCTCGGATTCAACCTGTCGCTCAGGAATCTTCGTGAGCTGAAGATCGACCTCGACTTCTTGGAACGAGTCCGCCACGACCTGCTCCGGCACGACTTGGCGAGGAGAGAGGCTGAGAACCAACTCAAGATATTCAAGGTCCTCAACGAGCTCGAGGATCGCTACTTCATCAGAGATGTGCAATCACGCACCAAGAGATTCGAATCGGTACTTGAGAAGATGATTCGGACAGGCCGGCCTTATGATACATTTGACGATTTGGCAGGCGTCCGCGTGATCCTCGATTACCTTTCCGATTTCGACCAAGTCATCTCCTTCATCCAGAGTAACAAGACCTTCAGACTGGTCAAGATGGATGACCAGGTCCATCAGGCCGGTTACGGCGGATACCGCGGTTATCACATCACGGTTGAAGTACTTGCTCCGTACCTTGAGGACAATGGCAGATTTCCGCTATGCGAAATCCAAATCCGAACCTCATACCAAGATTCATGGTCCACAAAGACACACGAACTAACCTACAAGCGAGAACCTGACATACCTGGCAACTTGCTGAGCCTGGTAGAACTGCTGAGCGACCAACTGTTCACGGCGGATCGGCAATCCGAGATACTTCGAAAGAGCATCGAGGACTACATACTGCAGCGCGAACGGAATCGGGAGGAAAGGCGTCAGGCGGATGACGAGCGGAGGTCGGAGCAGGCGGTCACAAAGTAGATGACAAGCCTCTACAGACACCATGCCCTGCTGGGATGCAGCGCGGACTTGATGGGATAATGAGGATGCGGTGTGCCGGGAGATCTGCCGTCCCGACACAATCTCGCGTGTTGGCGCGCCCGGTGCAGTGAACGGGAGGGTTTGATCATGGCGAGCTCAAAGGAACTTATCGGAATAGTCGAGGCCGACTATCTCAGGCTCAAACAGGCTGTTGTCCAGGCCGAGTACTGGCACCAAAGGCGCCAGGCCGAACTAGAGACACTGCGTCAGCACCAACTGTCTGACGCTCACCTGGAGTATGAGGGCGGTGTGGCGTCGGCAGATGAGAACTACCGGCAGGCTCTGGATGCCTGCAGGCAGATGGTTGAGGATGCCACCGACCAGCTAGGGCTCCACGCAGCGGCCTGGGACTCTCCTGCCTGGGCAGATTACAGAGCCCCGGGTATGGATATCGTGCCAAGGGCGGTTCGGTTTGGCACAGTGCGTTTGGATGATCTGAGTGGACCTGCCATGCTGCCGATCATAGGCCAGGGAAATGTCATCTTCCTAGCTGGGGGCCAGCTCAAGCCACAAGCCATCGAGTCACTGAGATCAATCATCCTACGTATCCTAGCCACATTCCCTCCTGGGAAGGCGCGCTTCATTTTCGTCGACCCTGCTGGCCTTGGAGACAACGTGGCGGCATTCCTGGATTTGCCAGAAGAAGTTGTGGGAAGGAAAGCTTGGGTTGAGCCCAATGAGATCGAACAGCAGTTGACCGATCTCTCCCGTCACATGGAGAATGTGATACAGAAGTATCTCCGCAATCGTTTCGCTAGCATGGAAGACTACAACTCACAGGCCGGAGAGGTAGCCGAACCGTACCGGTTCTTGGTTGTGGCGAACTTCCCGACCAATTTCACTGAGGCATCGGCCAGCCGTCTCCTAAGCATCGCAAGCGTGGGGCCGCGGACGGGGGTGTACGTGCTGGCAAGCGTGGATAGGGACCAGGAGTTGCCTCGCGTGTTCAACCTTGCCGAATTGCTGCGCTCGGCTTCTGTGATCGAAGGGATCGGCGAGGCTGGTTTCGCATGGCGTCAGTCGGCGTTCGAGCTGTGCGCCCTTACTGTGGATACGACGCCTGACATGAACATGGTGGACAGTATCATCAAGTCCGTCGGTGGGGCTGCCAAGGAAGTCAGCAAGGTGGAAGTCCCATTCGAGCGTGTATCAACAGGATCTGAGGCGTGGTGGCACGGCGACTCAAGGCGCTTGCTTGAAGCGCCGATAGGACGTAAGGGCGCTCGACAGCTTCAATTGCTTGAATTGGGCACGGGTACGAGGCAGCACGCCCTGATTGCTGGCAAGACCGGCTCAGGGAAGAGCACGCTGCTTCACGTGCTAATAACCAGCTTGAGCCTTGCCTATTCACCAGCCGAACTGGAGTTCTACCTGGTTGATTTCAAGAAGGGTGTGGAGTTCAAGAGCTATGCGACACATGAGTTGCCCCACGCGCGCGTTGTCGCTATCGAGAGCGAGCGTGAGTTCGGCGTGAGCGTTCTCAATCATCTGAACGCCGAAATGGAACGACGCGGTGACCTCTTCCGCGCAGCAGGCGCGGCACAGGATCTGGAAGACTACCGGAAACGTACGGGAGAGTCACTGCCCCGCCAATTGCTTGTCATGGACGAGTTCCAAGTGTTGTTCAGTAGTGATGACTCACTGGGCAACGCTGCATCGCGCATACTGGCTGGACTTGTCCAACAGGGCCGCGCTTTCGGGATTCACCTGTTGCTGTCTACCCAATCCTTGGCCGCTGCTTTCGCCGTGGGACGTCACACTTATGACCAGATGGGCGTACGAATCGCGCTTCAGTGCAGTGACGCAGATTCCCGTCTCATCCTTGGTGACGACAACGGCGCGGCGCGGCTCCTTGAGCGTCCTGGCGAGGCTGTGTACAACGACGAGAATGGTATGGTTGAGGCGAACACCATTTTCCAGGTCGCTTGGCTGAACGACGAGACACGGGATCACTACCTGCAAGTTCTGGCGGAACGGGCGCGAGAAGTGAAGTACTTGCCACCACACCCCCAGATTGTGTTCGAAGGGAACGTGCCAGCTCAGCTCCAAAACAACCGTGAGCTGCAGTCGCTCATTGAGTCTGCATCTTGGCCGACTGCAGCGGCGGACCCCCGATTCTGGCTGGGCGAGCCGGTGGAGATAAAGCCGCATACGGCGGCAGAATTCCGCCGGCAGAGTCGTTCGAACCTAGTGATTTTGGGTCAGGACGAGGAAACAGCTTTTGCCATGCTAGTTGGTGGGGTGATCAGCCTCTGCGGCCAGTACTCGCCACGGAGAGTTCAGTTCCACATCATCGATCTCAGTGGTGCCGACACGGCCTGGTCGGGGGTGTTCGACCATCTTGCCGAGGGTATGCCTCACTCCTTTCAATTGGCGGGCAGGCGTGGAGTCGGCGATGTGCTAGAGGGTGTCAGAGACTTGCTCGCGAAGCGAAGCGATCTTGAAGACCTGAAGGACGCTCAGGTACCCCTGGTGTTCTTGGTGATAGCGGGACTTCATCGAGCGCGGAACCTCCGCCGCAGTGATAGGTACACACAATCCGACGCAGGAATAGCGCTATCGAGAATATGTGCCGGAGGGCCGGAGTTGGCCATCCACACTGTCATCTGGAGCAACACCTATACTAGCCTCGAGGACGTTTTTGAGCGCGACCAGATAGCCGAGTTCGATTTGCGTGTGGCGATGCAGATGAGCCAGGATGAATCGTCTGCCTTCCTCGGATCTGTGGAAGCGTCAAGTCTGGGAAAGGACCGGGCCTACTTATACGACGAAGACAAGTCACCGAAGCCGGAGAAATTCCGCCCGTACGCACTGGCGACGTCAGAGGAGATCGCCAGCATGGCAGCGCGGCTGAAAGCTCGCGCATGAGGGAGCCGTGGGCGGAGGCTCAGTTCCATTGTGGCCTGGAGGAGGGGGCGACATGACCAGAGTGGCTATTGACCAGCAAGAGTTGAAGCATTTCATCGGCGCGCTTGGCAAGTTCAACGGCAACTTGGACAGCGACTGGCGAGTATTGAGAAATGCCTGGCACAGCCTGGAAGGTACCTGGCATGATCCCGAGCGCGACAAGTTCCTGGAAGACTGGGACAAGGTCATGCGACAGATGGAGGGCTACCTGAAGGAGGCGGGGGCCTATGTCCAGTTTCTGTCACGCAAGGAGAGAGCTCTTGATGACTATCTGCGTAGGCGGTGAGTTTCGATCACCTTCCACTGCTGCGAAAGGTGGATCCTCGTCATGAGCAGTGAAATCAAAGTAGAGGAGAAATCGCTCCGTGCGCTAGAATCGGCACTGGGAAGATTCCAGAGGGAGGCCCAGGAGACCCTCACTGCAGTGCAACACGAGGTATCGCGGACCCAGAGTTGGTTGCGCGAACGGCATGACTATTGGCAGCGTGAGAGAGAACAGGCCCGACGGGCCCTGGATCAGGCACGTCGAGAGGTACAGCGGGCCGAGGCCGCCCTTTCGGCCTGCCTAGCCTGGCGGGACGACGAGGGCAGAGGGCGATCGTGCTGGTCCGAAGAAGCCGCCCTTCGGGCTGCACAGCTGGAGTTGAGGCAAGCTGAGAACCGACTAAGTGCTGCCGAGGCGGAGTTGCAGAACGTCCAGCGATGGATGGCGAGGGTGGAACAGGCCGTGGGTGAGTATGCCACCTATGCCGATCGGCTGTCGGATGCTGTGCAATCCGGCCTGCCTCAGGCACAAAGCTTCGTGCGATTCAGGTTATCCGATCTGGAGCTATACTTGCAGATGGAAGGGGGAGCAAAAGACTTGTCCGAAGCCCGACTTTTCGGATTGTTCGCCCACCGGGCCGAACGGGAGGCCGTGGAGAAGGCGTTCCCCGGTCGGGTGAAAACCGAGGTGTGGGTGACTGAAGCGGAAGGGAAGAGGGGGCGCATCGATCTTCTGCTGCCAGACTCGATTCTCGACTACAAGTTCTCTGATCTGGAGACGAAACGGCCGGCCGCCCTGAGGCGTGCGCTCCGCGAGGTGGTCTCGCAGCTCGAACGGTATAGGGGCAGTCCCGACACACCCCAGGGGGCGGCGCTTGCAGTGCATTTCGGCTTTCGTCCGTCCAGCGACGCGATCAGGCAGTATGTCGAAGACTACCTCAGCCAGCATAGTATTTCGGTGATGTGGGGTGAGTAAGCCAGTGGCATAGGGAGGATGTTGCATGAGTTCGCTGCTCTCAAGCTACCAACACATTACACAAGCCTGGCAGAAGCTACGCGGCCAATGGCTCGCCACTTCCGAGCAGTGGCGAGACGGAGTACACCAGCGTTTTGAGCGTGAGCAGTGGCAGGTTATTGAGACCACGGTGCTTGGTTATGCCGAAAACTTGGAGGCGCTGGCTGCCGTGATTGACCAGATGCGACGCAATGTCAAGTAGTTCAGTCGGTTCCAATGGGCCGGTGTTAGCCCCAGACCCCAGCCGGAGCCGCGTGGCCCGCCGGCATCCACAGCTATGTAGTCAGATCCGTGCGACGTAGCAGCGGGAAGATGAGAGGGCACAGTTTGGCAGCCACGTCGCGGACGGACCGTTGCCGTACCGAGGTTCACCTGGCATGACCGATCCAGTGCAAGACCCTGAGAGACCGTGGGGCGCCATAGAAGCCGTCTTTGGCAGGGCCTCTGCTGCTCTGAAGAAAAGGAGCGAGGCTGAGCAAAGGCTGCGTACAGGTCGAGATTCCTCGGAGCGCGAGGCAGGGCGGGTCTTCGAGGAAAGCGTCGGGGATATCAATCATATCATTCGCAGGATCAAGGAGCTTGAAGCCAGTGCGGATGAGGCGGCAGGGCAACTTGCGCCCTTTCGCGGCCGGCCCAGGGACATGCCAGAGGCGGTACCCGACGACGGCGTTCCCCAGGAACGGCTGCACGCACTGCTCCAGGACTGCGAAGCCGCAACCGCTGAACTAATCAGGGCAGCGACGGAATACCCAATAGCTAGGAAGGAGGAGGTGAACAGGAGTACCTGGCACGTGCTCTTGATTGTGTTTTTGGTTGGGACAGTGTTGTTCCTGCTTTGCATCATGGCTTGCTGTTCCTCTGCCAGCAGAGGAACAGGAGGCGCACGCAACAGCGGATCCTCTGCAGCCAAGTCGACGGTCATATCGAGCGAGGTGGACCTGTCCGGTGACATGTCAGACTCTGTAGCGGTCGTCCCGGCAACCGCCTCACATACGACTGCCAAGACCAGCGGTGCAGCAGTCACAGCCACCGCCACGCCCTCTGGCCCATACACCGCGACTGCCACGGCAATCCTCCGGGGAGCCACTCCCTCCTCTACTGTTGCCGCGGCAAGGCCTGCCCCGAGCGGCTACGATACGAGCAAATGTGGCCAACCCGTAGGGGCAACCTTTCGGGCCCTGTGGGATCGACATCGAGCTGAGCTAGGCTGCCCTTTGGAACCACAGCAGGGCTTAATCACTGCTTACCAACTATTCCGACACGGCTACATGATCTATCGCGCTGACCGGCCCGACAAGGGATACGCTCTCTTCGACGACGGAACGTGGCAGCTGCACTCGGCGGACTGGCACGACGGAATGCCCGAATACTCGTGCACTGATGACACCACCCCTCCGACAACTCCTCCAACACCGCGCCGTGGTTTCGGGTTCGTCTGGTGCCACAACGCCGTTGTGCGCCAGCGCTTGGGTTGGGCAACGATGGACGAGTCAGGGAATTGGCGCAACTTCCAGTCATTTGAAGGTGGCTGGGCGATTGAGCTGGAACAGGTCGCCGATTCACCAATGATGGTCCTGTTGGACGATGGGAGTTGGCGCTGGCCGTGAGGTGGCTACGCCGCACCATATGTGGCGAAGCGCCAATATCGAGCGATGGCAGATGAGATCTTGGCGACTGGTGACCATCGGCTCGCACGATTGGGCTCCGCACGCTCTATGGGCCGGGGCCGCCTTGGGGCTGCCTGAATCGGGAAGTCGACGTTGGGGGAAAGCGACGCGTAGCTCAAGGAGGGAGAGATGAGCGAACTCATGATCCTACAATGTCCCAAGTGCGGCGCTGGCCTTTCACCCGCTGCAACCGTGTGCGAGCACTGCGGAGTCGGCCTGCGACACATCTCAGACCGGGCCCTCATCTCCGCCACTGAACACCCGTGCCCTAACTCAGAATGTGATTGTGTGAACGCCCCCGACGATCGCTTCTGCAGAGTGTGTGGCACCCGGTTACTGACCTCCTGTCCCGCCTGCTCGGCTACTATCTGGGTGGATCAGATATACTGTGATCACTGCGGAAGAAACGTTGCCGAGGGCCGGCGGGACAAGCTCTTGGACGAAATCGTGGGGCCATTGCCGCACGAGATCCTTGGTGTGGACCGATACGCGGGGCTGGAAGAGATCGAGGCTGCCTACCAAGCCAAGTACAGCTCCTGGTACCCCTTGACCGGTCACGCTGACCCGGCAATAGCCGCAGAGGCCATTCGCTTGCTTGCCGAGGCCGAGGCTGCAAGGGATGCGCTGGTGGCGGCCCTGACCCGAGCGCCCGAAGAACCAATGGGCGCGCTGTCTACCGTATCAGGCGAGGGGTCGGCGGGGGCAGTTATCGCGCCGCCCTGCGAGGGGGCACCTGAATGTCCGTACCCCTCCACGTACAAGTGCGATGGATGCGGCAAGCTGTTGTGTCTCGAGCACACCACCACGTACACGTCACCTAACACCGGGGCCGACTGGCGGCTGTTCGATGGAGTCTACTGTGCCGCCTGTATCACCGGGGTTCTTGAGGAGCACGATCGAAAGGTCAAAAAGGACAACTCTGCGGCCATGGCGGCGGGTGCCGGGGCCTGCGCTTTGGCTGCCTGCTGCGGGTGCCTGGAGGAGACATTCAAGGATCTTTAGCGACGTAGCGACATTGGGGCACCGTCAGGTTCACACTGGCTGCGGCCCGACCTGCAGTTGGAGGCCAGGACTGGGTTGCAGGGCAGGTCGATCGGCTGGCCCGATGGGATGTTCCCACAGGACACGCAGTTGGTTCGGGTAGACTCGAGAGTCCGGCACAACTTGACGGACCTCTCAAGTGTTGGCTCGGCGACATCGAGAACGGTATTTGAGTTATTCTAGGAAAGGCCACTGATGTACGGCACAGCGGTCGCTCTGAAATCTTTCTTGGCCGTGGAAGATGAGCACTATCTGCACTTGGCGCAATGCGGGTTATGCGCAGGCTTGCGTCGCCGCTACGGATTGCCGTATGCGATGCTAGCCAACTGCGATGCGCGGCTCCTCGTGCTCGTAGCCGCGTCGCAATCACCATGCGAGCTGACAACGTCCGCGACGATGTGCCCTGCGAAGGCCTTCTGTCGACGCGTGCCCTCGATGGACAACGCCCCGGCCGTCGAATTCGGCTCTGCGTGCGCTGTGCTTATCTGGTGGGAAAGGTTGCTTGATAGGCGGCGAGATTGCCGGAATCCGTTGTGGCGACTCGGCCCGTTGACGGCAGAACCAGCCGTTCACATAGCGCGAACAGTGCTCGCGGGCCTGTGCTTCCCCATGGCAGAGATTGAAAGAGCAAGAGCCTTGCAGATGGACCTGGAACACACCAAAGGGCTACCGCTTGGCGCTTACCTTCAGCCTACTGGGGATGTCCTGGGGAGGTTATTTGCACACTCAGCAGAATTGGCCGCAAAGCCTGATAATGCCCGGATGCTGTCTCTGCTCGGGCAGGCATTTGGCAGGGTTGTGGCTCTGTTGGACGCGTGCGAGGATCTGAGCTCGGACCGTTTACGTGGACTCTACAACCCACTCAGTTGGCACCTGAATCTGAAGGACAAGGAACCATTGCCTCCCGACCTGCTTGCCGAGGCGTTGTCAGTGATCGTCCAAGAGTTCAAGCGCCTGGAACATGCGCTGACCAGGACGGAATTCCATCAGCTCGAGGGGGTGGTCACAAGCATACTGAGTCGCGGCGTGCCAGCGAAGGTACAGCGCGGTCTGCGCAAGCTGTGGCGTGGAAATCACTGGGAGGCGGATTGGCCGGATCGACTGCTCGTTGGCCTTGACGACGAGGTATGCTCGGTGTGCCGGGTACCCCACCTGCCCGCAAAGGCCAGTCGCGCCGTTGCGCGCACGGCTGGCGATAGGCCCCGTGGCGGGGCCCTGTGGTCTGTCTGTAGGTCCCTATCCAGACCACAAGCCAGTATTGCGATGGAGTTGGGTTACTCGAGTCGTCACGAACAGTTGCTGTCCGCTCTGCTCCCTGTGGTAGCGTCGTCGGGCTTGCAGTGAGTCAGACACCAGTGTGCAGAGCTGTTCTCCACTCGAGACCCAATGATGCGCGAGCCCTTCAAGCCGCGCTCGTCTGCACTGCGTTGGCCCTCGGCCATAGGCGGAGACACCCAACCCGGCAGCTGTGCGGCGGATCTGGTGAGATCCGTTCGTGCTGTACCAGCGATCGGATCAGACGGCAGAGTCTGCGATATTGGTCGTTTATGAGCTCTTATCATGAGGGAGTTCGCCTGGCATGACAGACCCGGTGCAGGACTCCGAAGGGCCGCCTGAAACAATAGAGGCTGCCTTTCGCAGGTACATGCGTGCCCTTAAGGAGAAGCCCGACGCTGAGCAGAGGCTACGGCAAGATCACGATTCATCCGACCGAGAGGCAGTGCAGCTTTTCGAGGAGAGTGTCGAGAATCTCAATCATGTCATTCGCAGGATCAAGGAGGTTGGAGCCAGTGCGGACGAGGTGGTAGGGCGACTTGTGCCCCTTCGCGGCCGCCGCTGGGACATGCCAGAGGCGACCCTCGACGACGGTGTTCCCCAAGAGAGGTTGGACATACTGCTGCACGACTGTGAACTAGCGGCAACTGAACTCACGCAAGGAGCGCAGGAGTATGGCATAGCCAAGAAGAGAGAGGAGGCCAGGAAGAGACGCATCGTGTTCTTGATCGTGCTTGTGATTGGCACAGCGCTCCTGCTGCTTCTTGTCAAGCTAGGCACTCTATCCGGAGGCGGACAGGACACAAGCATTTCAGTAGTCGAGCCCGCGGCAACGTCCACCGCGGCGAGAATGGACCGCCCTGAACCCAGTGTCACCCCAAGCCCCTTCCCGACGCCGTTACAGCACACATACATCGTGCAGTCGGGTGACACCCTCGCGTCCATCGCGGCCCGTTTTGGAACCACGTACCAGGCGATCATGGAACTCAACGGTCTCACGAGCACCACGATCTACAGTGGCACCCATTTGATTATCCCCGCCCACGGTGAAACCGAATCGACAGTGCCTGCGCCGTGCCGGGCCGGGCGTATCGCATTCGTGTCTGACCGGGATGGTAATCATGAGATCTATGTCACAAACGCCGACGGAGGCGAGCAAAGGAATCTGACTGTGAACTCGGCCGCTGATGAGCACCCATGCTGGTCGCCGGACGGCAGTCGCATTGCTTTCGCATCTAACCGCGACGACAACTTCGACGTCTACACCATGAACGCTGATGGCAGTGGTGTGAAGAACCTGACGCGCCACGCGGCAGACGATTGGGGCCCTTCTTGGTCACCAGACGGCAGTCGAATAGCTTTCATGTCCCGGCGCGACGGCAACAATGAGATCTATGTCATTCAGGCCGATGGACGCGAGCAGGTACGGCTGACCCGCAATCCCGCTGAAGATCGTTGGCCCTCCTGGTCACCGAACGGCAGGCAAATCGTGTTCATGTCCGACCGCGAAGGCAATTGGGAGATCTATGTGATGAACGCCGACGGCAGCGAGCAGATCAATCTGACCGACAGTCCGGCTGACGACTTGTATCCGTCTTGGTCGCCGGACGGCGCACGGATTGCCTTTACCAGCAACCGCGACGGCATTGACGAAGTCTACCTCATCAATGCAGGCGGCAACGGAGTGGTGAACCTGACCAAGAACTCAGCGGACGACTGGGCCCCCTCTTGGTCATCGGATGGAGACTGCATAGCATTCGTTTCCGATCGCGATGGCAACGACGAAATCTA
>Ga0307379_10010018_pt1 | contig 12607 bp, 13 predicted proteins | sample UN2MG_FD_202237 | JGI IMG/M metagenome (GOLD analysis project Ga0307379, IMG submission 202237) | Soil microbial communities from Risofladan, Vaasa, Finland - UN-2 | ecosystem: Environmental > Terrestrial > Soil > Coastal area > Acid sulfate soil | place: Finland: Risofladan, Vaasa | collected... | reverse complement strand
CTTATCCTGGCTGCCGGATTGACGATCAGGCGATGCGCCAAAGTGGGCTCAGCCAAGACCTTCACGTCATCTGGGATTACGTAGTCCCGCCCAAGGAGCGCAGACCGAGCCTGGCCGGTCCTGTAGAGCGCCAGAGATCCCCGAGGGCTACTCCCCAGGTAGACATCACCGTGACTGCGCGTGGCTCCCACCAGCGAGACTATGTACTCCTTTATCGCATCGTGGACGTACACCTCCTTGATGCTCTCCTGTACCTCCAGGAGTTCGCTTCCATCCACCACCTGCTCTGTGTTTTCGATGGGGTGGACGTACTGCTGTGCATCCAGAATCCGAATCTCGTCGGCGGGGCTGGGGTAGCCAAGACTGATGCGCATCAGGAACCGGTCCAGTTGAGCTTCAGGAAGGGGAAACGTGCCCTCATACTCGATCGGGTTCTGTGTCGCTAGCACAAGGAAAGGTTTCTCCAAGGGATGCGTGATGCCGTCAACGGTTACCTGGTGCTCCTCCATCGCCTCCAGCAAGGCAGACTGAGTCTTTGGAGTAGCACGGTTGATCTCATCGGTAAGGACGATATTGGCCATCACCGGCCCGGGGCGGAACTCAAATCGCCCTGTGCTTTGGTCATAGACGGAAACGCCAGTAACATCGCTGGGCATCATGTCCGGAGTGAATTGGATGCGCTTGAAAGTGCAACCCAGGGACTTGGCAATGGCCTTGGCTAGCATCGTCTTTCCCACTCCGGGGACATCATCGATCAGCACATGTCCCTGGCACAGCAGGGCGATCAGAGCCAGCTGAACTTCATCGTGCTTTCCGATGATGACCCTCTCCACATTGTCTATGATCTTCTTTGCCGTGGCCTGAACATCGCTCATCGATTGCCGCTCGCTAGAGTATCGCAGGTTTGACGCAATCACCGCCCTGTGTTTTGGCTTCATATAGAGCCAGGTCGGCCCTTCTGACCAGCTCGTCTCTCGCCGTGGCGTCGGTTGGGTAGCTTGCCACACCAATGCTGATCGTCATCGGATGTTCCGCGCCAGCATCGCCCCCAACTCGTTCGGGCCTGGGCGCCCTCAACAGACGATTCAACCGGTTCGCGGTAGTCATGGCGTCGGTCATGCCCGTCTCCACCAGAATGATGGCGAATTCATCCCCACCGTACCTGGCTACAATGTCGCAGTTGCGGACGGATCTCTTGAGGGTCCAGGCCACCTCCCTCAGGACATCGTCGCCAGCCTGATGCCCGAAGCCATCATTGATCACCTTCAGATTGTCCAGATCTACCATGAGGAGTGACAGAGGTCGCCGGAACCGCTCCGATCGAGACATCTCTGCGGTAAGAAGCTCATCGAATGAACGCCTGTTATACACCTCGGTCAGACCGTCAAGTTGCGACAGGCGCTTGTAGAAATCCCTCTCCCCCACTGCCTGAAGGAGCCGCCTCTTCTCCAACGCCTTGTCCACGACGATTCTGATTCGATCGACATTGAACGGTTTGCTTATGTACTCATAGGCGCCGAGTTTCATCACCTCCACAGCGGACTCTACCGAGGCGTACGCGGTGATGACTACAACCTCACACAGGGGGTCAAGTCCCTTCGCTTTGTTCAAGACCCCGATGCCGTCAACGCCAGGCATCTTCAGGTCCGTGATGACAAGATCGAAGGAATCCTCCTCCATCCTGGCCAGGGCATCCGGCCCCCCACGACAGACCTCCACCTCGTGCCCACGTCCGCTGAGGACCCTCTTGAGGAATCTGCAAACCACCTCCTCGTCATCCACGACGAGTATCCGGGGAGGTACTGCATCCTCCTCCCCGGTGGTCAAGTCCTCAGTGTCGGCCTCCACGTTGCCGGGATCAGCAGTTAGCTCGGCGCTTGGCAGCGGTGGTATCATTCACTCATCTCCCAGGCTAGGCACGCAGAACGAAATCCCTTGGGAATAGCGCAGATTATAGCAGACCCGCGTCCTTCTGGCAAACCCTTTGCCCTCCGCTCTACACAAAGGCCCCCTGGGTATCGCATTGCGGTTCCGCTGATCTATGGCTCTCCAGCCTGCGACGTTGCCGTCTACCCTCTCTCGACGACTGGGCACGACGGCATCCGTCCAGCTCCAATCTGACAGCTTGCTCGGCGACCCCAGGCTCCCAGACCAGAGTCGGGAGCGGAGATGGGTGGCGCAGACGTAACTCGAAAGGCTGACCTCGAGACGCGCCGGAGTCTCAGCAATCGCTTCAGCTATGTCCCTTTACCATTGTAAACGATCCTGCCGTATGGTAGAATAGCTCCGGGTCCCCGAGGGAAGATGCGAGTACATAGTATCCAGACCTCGGCCTCAGTGTTTGGATGGAAAAGGAGTCGGTGGAACTCCAGCCGGCACGGCTCTGGACGGAAAGCGAAACAGGTCGCGGAAGCACCTCATTCCTTACCATCTCGCGCCATCCCAATCCAGATTCGCGGCCGGAGCAAATACCGCGAAAGGACAACGAGCGATGATATCGGCAACCGATTTGAGAAAAGGTGTGACTTTCGAACTGGATGGAGAGCTTCATCGCGTGCTAGAGTATCAGCACTCATATATCGGCCGCGGAAGCGCCAACGTGCGTGTGAAGCTGAGAAACCTGCGCACCGGGCGCACCATCGAGCACACCTTCGGCGCCAACGAGAAGTTTCAGGATGTTCGGCTGGAGCTTCGACAAGTTCAGTACCTCTACCGCGATGGCGATCTCTTCTACTTCATGGACACGGAGACCTACGAACAACCGGCTGTCACGGCGGAAACCCTCCAGGAGAAAGTGGACTATCTCAAGGAAGGTCTGGTCATGTCTATCTCCATGTATGAGGGTCAGCCCATGGAGATAGGGCTACCAGTCACTGTCGATCTAGAGGTAACTCACACCGATCCAGGTGTCAAGGGAGACACGGCGACCGGTGCGACCAAGCGAGCCACCACGGAAACGGGTCTGGCAGTTCAGGTACCTCTCTTTATCGAAGAGGGAGACATCGTACGCGTGGATACCCGCACAGGAGAGTACCTGACCCGGGTATAGCGGCGGCGTCGGCCCTGGTCCTTTCTGACATCTACCCTCGGCGGCGGTCGAGAGTTATTTGTGGCTTATTCTTCTCCCAACAACCCTTGTGATTTCCAACCTGAGGGCGTCGAGGAGGGACGTCGCCGTTACGCTTGCCAGCTCCGGGAAGGTGAACTGGATCGTCACATCGCTTCGATGCAGTTCATTCCCCAAAGGGTACTCCACCTCAACGAGTTCCCTTATCCTGTCCAGATCTCCGGGTTGTGGGTGTGTGAGGCCGATCTCTAGTGTGCACCATGAGAGCAAGTGGGATTCCGGCCAGCACCCCGCAAGGATGGCCCCAGCCACGCCTGACTTGTGGACACCGGATAGAGCCCAGCTGTGCTCCCACAGACTCCACCGCCTGCCGTCTACGGAAGTACCCACAACCACCTTGCTGCACGCCCACTGAAGGATGGCTCTCAACCCCAGCCACCTCACGGCTTCCATTGCCTCGGCCCCAAGCTCGGCTCCGCGGTCGAAGGCGGCGAGTTGAGCCATCGCCTCTTCACTCCGCGCATAGAAGCGGATCTTCCAGAACCAGGATCCTAAGTCCTCGGGGCCGTCCTTCCGGATGTTGTTGAGTTCCAGAAACTGGTTGGCCAGGACCTCGCAGCGGATCTGTCGTACGCCTGCCAGGTGCTCTACGCTGCAATAGCTCTGCAGAGCACCATAGTTGGCTTCCGGTTCATGGATCGCGCGCAGCAATCTCACCTCGGGTGTCAGCATTCCTTCGGGATGCCAGCTCCGTCCTTGCATCTCAACCAAATCAGCCACAAAAGGCAGCTGGTCCAAACCATCGTGGAACCCCCTCGCTGCGATGAAAGGCGGCTCCAGCGGCGCTATGCTCTCTTCCTTACTCTGTCTGCCACGCCAGATCTGCCAAGAGGTCCCTGGCTTGCCGTGCGAAGACTTCGAAGACCCCCCTTTGGTTGGGCTCGACCACTTCCGCACGATACGCAGGGCCTCTTCCAGCGTAGTGTTGAAAGCTGCTGCCGTGGGTCGATCCCTGCCCCTTCGAGCGTCGATCTCTGCTTCCAGAAGGTCAGCAACAGCCCTCTCTTCGCGGCTGAGCACAGAGTTGCGGAGAGCACGAAGTACAGCTGACGGCGAACGAGGGTCGGACCCCAGATGGGGATCCTTGCCTCGGGTCAGACGTCTCAGGATCAGGTTGTGAGGAAAAGCACTCCTGCCCGAGATGAACTCTTCATTAAGCTTCCCCAGATCGTGGATCAGAACGCCTATCTCATTCAGGAGTATCGCGTTTCGAACGTCGGGGCTGCCGAGCACCGTGAACGGTTCACAGTCAATCATTCAATCTCGCCTGGGCCCCAAGTCGAAACCCTGACCGACCCAGGCCCTCTTGCACCGGATGCACCATACCTCTCAGAACCGCACAGTTCCCTCGACCACGGGCACCACCTGACCGCCCACGCGGACCCTGGTTACCTCGCCCCCTGCTCGGTCTACCAGGAGGTGCAACGTGCTGGGCCGGTCCATTTCCGCACCTTGCTCGCTGATGAAGTGATTGGTGCCCTCGGACACCGTCACAGCCTGGTGATGGACCAGATATGCTCCCAAGGTCCCGTTCGCACTGCCCGTGGCCGGGTCCTCAGGCACGCCAAGGGCCGGAGCAAACATGCGCACGTGTACCGTGGCTTCAGGCCGTTCTGTCTCGAAGGTGAATAGGAGCACCGATTCGGTCCCCACGGGTTCGCAAGCACGCCTGAGGGCAGCGACGTTCAAGTTCCCCGCATCCAGCGCCTGTACCTCCGCCAGAGAGCGAACCGGGACCATCAGCGTCGGCATGCCAGTAGAGACAACTTGCACAGGCAGCCCCGTGTCCGTGATCGCCTCCACCGGGATTCCCAGACCGGCCGCCAGTTCCGTCAAGTCTTCCAGAACCGTCAGGAATCTCGGCTGATCGCTGGTGATCACCACCCGATCTACCCGGCCGTCCGCGACCTCCAGATCAGCAGGGAGCACGCCTACGCCCAACTCAAAGCGCACCTCCGTGACTGGCGCCTTCAAGTCCACGCGACCGAGATGGGCCAGGACCCAGTGAGTGCCCACCACGGGATGGCCAGCGAAAGGAAGTTCCACGGCGGGAGTGAAGATCCGCACCTTGAAATCGGCACCTTGGGCCTCGGGCGGGAGCACGAAAGTAGTCTCAGACAGATTCATTTCTCGGGCTAGCTTCTGCATTTCCTCAGAAGTCAAGCCCTCCGCCTCAGGAAAGACGGCCAAGGGGTTGCCCCCAAAAGGCACGTCAGTGAACACATCCACCTGTACAAACCGATACTCCTTCACCTTTCTCCTCCTCACTCATTCTAAAGCCTCCGTGCTTCACAAAGAGCGTCCTTCTCACCGCACAGTAGACCGCCGATACGGCTCCCGAACGGGCCCTTGATGCCTGAACCCCACCGAGATGTCACGGGAGCTCGCAGCACGCCTTCGTCCTGGCTCCACGTCACGTGACACGCTCCGTGATTCTACGCCCCAGCGGCTTCATGTAGGCAGCGAACGTTTTCCACTCTTCCATCACCTCGGGGTCCTGGAACATGGCTCGCTCCGCCTCGGCGCTTCGATCGAGGGCGGAGAAGCTCTCCATGCCGAACCAGACCTCCACCTCAAACGTGCCAGTGTATGCTCCACAGACGTCGATGGATTTGATGTCCGGGTTCTTGTCCATCACCAGCGTGTTGAACCGCTTGAGCCGCTCCCCAAATGGCGGGTCTGCCCTCGCCTCTTCGGATAGCTGGAAGGACTCCACGAGACAAATCATTGGCCCCTCCACCTTTGTTGCTTAGGGCCGCAATGCCAGGACGTTCCCGGCGCCGACCGCTCCTGCGCAATTCTCTTCCCGAACTGAACCGCCGGCGGGGAGTACCCGCACTTCTGCCAGAAGACGTGCGCATCTTCTCCGTGCAGATCCGAACTCACTTCGAAGGCTGCGGCCCTCCTGTTTTCGAGGGCTTTACGCTCTACGAAGCTCACCAGGGCGCCTCCAATGCCCTTGCCCCTGTGAGCTTGAGCAACAGCCAGATCCTCGATGATGGCTACCTCTCCAAGGTGGAACAGTGTCCAGCGAAACGAAACGGTGACCATCCCCCGCAGCGCGCCCTCATCCTCGTAGCCGTACATCCAATAGTTGGGATCGTACACGTACCTCTCGATGATCTCAACGGCAGTCGCAGGATCGATGCGCCTCCCGGGCCACAGTTGTCCCAATAGCTCGACCGCGGCTTCTGTGTCCGCCCGCATCAATTCCCTGACCATAGCATCACTCCAACGCAACACTCACTCTGCTTGGGGCGGGACATGACCAAAAAGAGCGGGGGACTGTCACCCCGCTCTCTTGCATCACTATGGATCAGCTATCAATGGGCACCCCACTCACTGTTCCCAAATAGGCCAGCCCCTTTCGGCCCTCCCGGGTCATCGACCTACCTCAGCATTCCAGCTCACTGCGCACCGTCTTGTACAGCTCCTCGGCCCCCAACTCCTCCAGAGTGTAGCACTCGGCTCCCAGATGGAAGGCCAGTTCCTGGGCCAATCCGCGGTCGAAGGACTTGTGCTCGGTATTGATGACCACCGCCCTGATGTTGCTACGATGGATCAAGTCGGCTATCTTGCAGCCTTCCTCGTGCGGAGTCATGCCCGTCATGGACACATTCCCGGCCCCGTCGGTGAGCAAGATCATCAGCGGCATGACTTGCGGATTCCGACGCATCTCGCGCATGAAGACCTGATAGCTGAGATGCAGCCCGCTGGACAAGGGTGTCTTGCCGCCCACCGCTATGTCGTCGAGCCTCTTCTCCGCCAACTTGACACTGGAGGTCGGTGGTAGCAGTAATTCGGCGCCGTTCTGTCGAAAGACTACGAGCCCCACTCTATCCCTCCGCTGATACGCATCCTGCAGAAGAGAGAGTATAGCCCCCTTGGTGGCTATCATGCGTTCAGCCGCGGCCATCGACCAACTGGCATCCACTGCAAAGAGGACGAGATTCGCGGCCCGGGTCACCCTAACCTTCCGCCTCAGATCATCCCTCTCTATCGCTAGAGCGACGTCTGGGCGCTGACGATGAACCTGTTGGGGTGCAGCCTGCCGCAGCGTGGCATCGAAGGCTATGTCCTCCACCCTCCCATCCATGGGCCTGCTGAACACATACCGTCCTCGCTTGCGGTTGGTGCGCGTCAGGCTTCGGCGGCCTGAGGTCCGTCTGGAGAGACGGTCCAGAGGGGTAGTAAGGCGCGGCACGTTCAGTAGATCGCCGATGGGGACCGACGCACCATGGCCCGTTGACGAGTCAGAGCTGTCCTCAGTCGCCTGCTGTCTGCCGGGAGCGGAGTGCAAGGGGGAAAGCTCGTCCTCCGCCCCGGGATTACCGCTGCTCAGGTCTTTTTTTTTACCTTTACCGGGGACTTCCTGCAGCATCGCTGCCTTCTTGTCGGCTGCCGCAGCCTCCAACCCTCGGAGTTGCTCCCGCAACTGCCCCAAGCGGGCCTCACTTTGCTGTAGGGGCTGCTTCTTGAGGCGGTGCGGCAGAGCTAGCTCAGCCGCCAGCAAGATGTCCCTCTGAGTTATTCTGTCCCTGCCCTCAAAGGCAGCATGAGCCATGCTGGCTTTGAGGATGACGATGTCGCCTCGATGGCCATCCACGCCCAGTTCCGCAGTAAGCTGAGCAATCGCCAGGAGATCATCCTCCGTATATGAAATCTTGTGAAGAAGTCCCCTGGCACGGGTGATTTGCTGTGCCAGGAGCTGCTCCTCTCCGCGCCAGGCTTCGTAGAAGGCGACGGGGTCCTTTTCGTACTGGATACGGCGGACGAGTATCTCCTTGCGCGCCCTTGGCTCGGATATGCTGGTTATGATTACGCAGAGTCCAAAGCGGTCCAAGAGCTGGGGTCGCAGCTCACCTTCCTCCGGGTTCATGGTGCCCACCAGAATGAACTGAGAAGGGTGCGAGAACGAGATACCTTCTCTCTCGACAACGTTGACACCCATCGCCGCCGAGTCCAGCAGAACGTCTACTACATGATCGTCAAGCAGATTGACCTCGTCAACGTACAGCAGGCCTCGGTTGGCCGCGGCCAGCACGCCCGGTTCGAATCGCTTCTCGCCGGTCTTGATGGCCACCTCGATATCCAGTGTACCGACCACCCGGTCCTCCGTGGCGCTCACTGGCAGGTCAATGATTCTGATGGCCCGGCTCGCCACAGGCAGCTTCTCCCGTTGGCCATATCGCTCCGCACAGGAGTCGCACATGGCCTCGGGCCGCTGAGGATCGCAGCCGAAGGGACAGTCAGCTACGACCTCGATCTCGGGCAACAACGCGGCAAGGGCACGCGCCGCCGTGGACTTGGCTGTGCCTCTCTCGCCCCGGATGAGCACCCCGCCTATCAGTGGATTAATAGCGTTGAGGATCAAGCCGCGCTTCATCGCTTCCTGGCCCACGATGGCCGTGAAAGGAAATATCGGTATCACGTACGCGTGCCCCCTGCTAGTTCGGGTTTGTCCCCATATAGAGATACGAGGGGATGACCCCGCAGTCCCCTGCGGAAGCGACCCCCTCCACCACTACAAGTATACCAACTCGCGCGGAGACTGTCAAACCCTTTGCCGCATGAGCCTTGTCCCATGCCCCGCCGTGTGATATACTCGCTCTCAATCGGAGCAGTGCAGCCCTTCCGAAGACCCTGCACACGGAGGACAGGACCGTGCCCATCTTGTTCGAGCCTGGCAGTATCGGCAAACTCGAAGTGAAAAACCGCCTGATACGCTCTGCCACAGCGGAACGTATGAGCGACCTGGATGGAAGGCCGGAGAAACCGCTGGCCGACCTTCTCGGAGAGCTCGCAAAGGGCGGCGTAGGTCTGATCATCACCGGCCACTGCTACGTCCACAAGGGAGGCCGGTGTCACCTGAACATGACCGGCGCTTACAGAGACGATCTCATCCCAGACCTGGAGACATTGGCCGATGCGGTCCACGACGGTGGTGGACTGCTGGTGATGCAGATCAATCACGGAGGCAGGGAGTGCCCCGAAAATGCCATTCCTGGGCCACCCGTTGCTCCCTCTCCGGTACCCACCGCCAAGGGCAAACCACGTCCCGACGAACTGAACGAGGAGGGGATCAAGGAGATCATAGCTGCCTTTGGCGACGCTGCGGGGAGAGCCCAGGCCGCGGGCTTCGATGGAGTCCAGATCCACGCCGCCCACGGCTACTTGATCAGCCAGTTCAACTCCCCAGCTGCCAACTGGCGCAAAGACCGATGGGGAAGCACGCCCGCGGGCAGAATGCGCTTTCTGGAGGAAGTCGCCGCCGCTGTACGTGGCCGAGTAGGCAACGACTATCCAATCCTCACGAAACTGGGGATGGAAGACTACGTGCGCGGTGGACTCACGCTGGAGGATGGAGCGGAAATCGTTCGCCATCTTGCCGATTGGGGCATCGATGCTCTCGAGGTCAGCGGAGGCACTGGTGGAACCAGCGTCCGCAAAGACATCCTCCACCTGGAGGATGAGGGCTACTACCTCGATGCCGCCCGGGTCGCCCGTGACGCAACAGATCTGCCCATCGCCCTGGTGGGTGGCATGCGCTCGAAGCAGCTCATGGAGCGAATCCTGGAAGAGGGAACCGCCGACTTCATCTCCATGTCTCGCCCCCTCATCCGCGAGCCCGACCTACCCAAACGGTTCCTCGAAGGCCAGGAACGGTCTACCTGCATCTCCTGCAACCGGTGCTGGCCTCCGCCCGGGGAATACGGTATCGCCTGCCGGGATCCGAACAAAGAGGACTAGGGGGAAACTAGCGGACTACCCGTCTGAAGACGATCCGCCAGGAGCGGTGGGGAGTCTCCACGGGGCAATCATCTGCAAAGGCCAGCCCCTGGGCCACCTGGCTCCTGCCCTCCGCCACTTCGGCGGTGTAGCTGCCGGCGGCGGTCACCAGGTAGTCGGCAAATCCAGGGCCTATCTCCGGCTTCAGGCCAGTGAAGAAGAAGTCCTCCACACCCGGGCCCTTGACCACGATCTTGACCCCTGCAACGCCCCGGTCGTCTTCGTCCCTGACGTGGATGAGGATGTAGTCCCCATCGCGATCGCTGGTGCACCCCAGATCGCTCTTCTCCACCACTTGATAGTCGAAGTCGACCGCCACGGTGGGGGTGGCCGCGTCCTCGGGCAGCACGGTCGCAGTATGGGTCGGTGTGGGCGCAGGCTGCGTCGGTGTCGAAGTCGGCTTAGGAGGGGCCTCCGTTGACGTCGGTGTGGGCTCAGCGGGGGTCTCCGTCGGTGTCGGGGTTGGTTCCTCGGTAGGCGTCGGCGCCGGAGTGGGTATCAATGTGGCAGTGGGCGTCGGCTCCTCCACATATGGCAAGAGCGCGACATCCGTGACACCCAAACCGTAGGCCAACCGAGCCAGGCTTCGCGTCTCTTCTATGTATCCCGCCTCGTCATACCTCTGGAAAAGGCCGAGTACCACCTGCGTATCATCCTCGAGGCCTAGCTGCTCTAGCCTGAGCGCCGCGGTCTCCAGATCGCCGTCTTGGGCATACGCCGCCGCGATCATCACCACGTAGTCGTCCTTGTGGTTTTGACGCAGGTCTACGGGGTCGGTGTCGTAGTACTCCACCGGCCATACCTGCCAGGTGACGAGCAAGCCCAGGCCCAGGCCGACAACGATGCCCACGACAACGAAGGCGAGATGTCTTGGTTTCAAACCCGCCAGCATGGCAACTGCATCCTATGGCTGATAAGTACGCTGGAAAGTAAGGAAGAAACAAGTGTGATGTTTACCGTACCGATCCTGTCGAATTCCCAGGCCCATACCATAGATCTTGTCACTCGGATCTGTGCCCCCAATGTACACGGTGTACGACCCTAGCAGATCGTTCATCACGAAGTTGTAGGCGTACTCCTCCCCCAGCTTATCAGGCATGGGATAGGTCTCCTGGTGCGGTGAACCGCCGTACTCGATGACTATCGTCTGGCCGAAGGAGCGATTTCCATTCTCGTCGAGGACCTCGACGTATATGTGATGGTTGCCCGACTCCTCCAGCCACTTGGTCCTGATCAGCCTCCAATACCACTGCCCCGAGCCGACCTGCGCCTCCTCTATCCCCACTGTGGGCCAGAAATAGTCCAGCCGACGGTCCCACTCACGAGGCGCGACAGGCGGTGGCGGTGCAGAAGTCGGGGCCGCGGGTGGAGCAGGCACCAGGGTATTGGTGGCCGTGGGCACAGGGGTGTTTGTCGCCGTTGGACTCTCCGTTGGCGTGGAGGTAGGGACTCTGGTATTGGTGGGGGTCGGACTGGGCGCGGTGGCGATCATGTACTCCTGCATGAACGCATCATCGGCTCCTAACGCCTGGGCCAGGTCGATCAACCCCCTCGTCTCCTCAACATCCTCAGTCCTTTCCACATAGCTGCGGGTCACCTCAACCACAATGCTCTCCGGCTCTTCCTCCCCCAGGGCGGCCAGCCGCTCACGGGCCAGTTGCAGATCTCCATTCGCGGCAAAGGACTCGCTCACGCCCACCACCTACTGTTCGCGGAGATACGCCATCAATACCGCGTTGCCGGTCGTGGTCTCCTCAACCGGCGAGAGACATGCACTCAGCATCAGACAGAGTACTGGCATCACCGCCAGCCTCAAGACTGTAGACGCCCAGGCCAGATACGTTCTGCCTTCCTGCAACTTCATGGGTCCCCTCATGTCGGGCCTGCTAGCCGATCTCGCGAAAAGTGACGTTCAAGTGATTGTGAAAAGTACTGGCGACCATCCCCAAGCCTGTGACACAGTCACTGGCCACCGAATCCATCACCCACACCGCGTGATAGCCAGGGCCCGGGAGTGTGTACCCACTACCCCACGACATGGGCACGTTGGCTTCCCCGTCCTGGTTAGTTCGCATGACACACGCATTGGGTCGGCAAGCTCCTGTGGTGTCCATGAAGATGCCAGGACAGGAGGTACTGTCGAATCCAAAGAAGGCCACCTGCACATCCGCTACTCTACCCCAACTACGATCAAGCACGATCACGGCCAGGGAGGTCGAAGTAGACTCCTGCAGAGTATCCACAGCATACACGGCACCACCCGGACAGTTCGATGCCGGTGGCATCTCCACCCCTCCGAAGTTGTCCACCACCCAAGCCCAATCCCTGCCCCCACCGCCCACTTCTCGAACGGTGACTCCCGGACGGCCGGGGCAACTACCCGCGGGCTGGGAGGTGGCAGTGGCCGTGTTGGTCGGCGCACCCACCGTGGGCGTTTGTGTGGGTGGCACCGGAGTAAAGGTCGGTGTCGGCCCTTGGGGCGTGCTGGTGGGTGGCACCGCAGTGAACGTGGGAGTCGCTGGCGCCGAAGTCGGCGTCGGCGGCACCCGAGTTGCGGAAGGCGCCACAGTAGGTGTCTCCGTAGGTATCTCGGTCGGCGTGGAGGTGGGCACTTCAGTAGCGGTGGGAGTGAAGGTGGGTACCGGCGTTGGCGTGGCCACGTAGGCCAGCATGACCTCAGTGCTGGAGCCC
>Ga0307379_10010015_pt1 | contig 12609 bp, 14 predicted proteins | sample UN2MG_FD_202237 | JGI IMG/M metagenome (GOLD analysis project Ga0307379, IMG submission 202237) | Soil microbial communities from Risofladan, Vaasa, Finland - UN-2 | ecosystem: Environmental > Terrestrial > Soil > Coastal area > Acid sulfate soil | place: Finland: Risofladan, Vaasa | collected... | reverse complement strand
CCAGCGAGACGGTCAACCAGCGTCAGCACTACATCCACATGGAGGGGCGCGAGGTGTTCCGTTTTGCCTCTCGCGTCTTGCCCGAGGCCACCCGGCAGGTGGTGGAGCTGGTCGGCCGCAAGGTCGACGATATTGTGCTCTTCGTGCCCCATCAGGCCAACGACCGCATCATACAGAATGCCGTCCGCGCGCTCAGGATCCCGCCCGATCGCGTGTTTACTAACCTGGCCCGCTACGGCAACACCTCCTCCGCGTCGGTGCCGATGGCCCTGGCCGAAGCGATTGACGAGGGCCGGGTACAGAAGGGGGACCTGGTCGTGTGTGTGGCATTTGGGGCTGGCCTCTCCTGGGCCGCCACGGCCCTCGAGTGGAGCCTACCCTGGCCAGTGCCCAAGCCGCCCCGCTGGCGCCTCTTCTGGCGGCGGATGCTCTACCACCTGGCCCGAATCCAGTCCTGGTGGCGGCGTGTTTGGCGCCGGGTTGGTGCCTGGCTCGGGCGACTGGGCGAAGGTGAGGATGAGTAGCCCAACTTCCTCTCGCTGCTGGACTCGCTCGCAAGCGGGATATTGCCTATGATAAGGGCCGGATAAGATGTGTCTTTCAAATACTGTTTTCATAAGAGCTGTAAGATTAGGGTGCATATTGGCGCTCGCCAGTGGAGAGCTGGGGTCGCGCGCCACAAGCATGGCCGCATAGCTAGAGGACGCGAGAGGATGAATATGAAGAAGGTCTGTATCGTGGGGGCGTCCGGGAAGCTGGGGCAGTACATGGTGCAGCACGCGCTGGATCGGGGCTACGAGGTGGTTGGCGTTTGTCGGGAGCGCAGCGTCGGCAAACTCGACGCGTTCAAGGGGCGCATCACCGTCATTCCCGGAGCGACGAACGACCGCGAGGTCATCAAGAAGGCAGTCGCAGGATGTGATGGGGTGCTCACCGTGCTGGTACCCTGGGGCGTTCACCAGTACTCGTCGGGAACGGCCCAGGCGGTACTCGACCACGCGCGTCCGGGCGCGCGCCTCGTCTTCTCTTGTGGCTGGCATATCACACGTGACGGCAAGGACGTGTACCCACGGTCCCTCAAAGCACAGGAGAAGCTCGGCCGCTGGATCGGGCGGCTGACCCGCATCGTGGATATCGATGACCAGGTGGAAGCGTGCCGGCGGATCTTTGCCAGCGACACCCGGTGGACGGTCGTGCGTGGGAGCGACCTCGAGGAGGGCGAGAGCCAAGGCCTGCCCGTGTGGAGTCGGCACGTGGGTGATCCCATCCTCGAGAGCAACATCACGCGCCGCGTGGACTTTGCCCTGTTCATGGTGGAGGCCCTCGAGAATGACGAGCTCATCCACGAGGCCCCGGCGATTGTCGGCTGCCAGACGCCCTCGGCGCTCGCGCACGCCGCCGACAAATGAACTCTTCAGTCCACTTCCACCGACACGCGTCTTGAGCGGCAGGACACGGTTATTGCCGACTGACCCAGAGTTTGTAGAAGGTGAAGATATGTCACTGCAGCTCTTGACGCGGAATCTGAGAGACAAGTTGTAGTCTGCCGATTGGCGGAAGGCAGGTCCTAGTTTAGAGCTGGGCGCGCTAACCTCGGTTGGAGCCGACTGGGCTAGTCTCGGCGCTTTTCGACTGCTCCACGCGCCTTCAGTAGGTGCTGTGGCGGACGCTCTTTTACGCACCCGCCCAGCGGCTCAACCAAACCGTTAGAACGCCTATCCCAGGGAACCATTGGGCACGCCGAGGGATGAGGGTCCTATGACCGCCGCGACCAGGCCAGGACCAGACGTCCCGTGTGAGGACCTGAATGAAGAGGTGCACCTTGCTTGATCACTTCAAGCGGCACGCGATCAAGGCCGACGCCTTCTTCCTCGTGCCTGCTTTCTTCCTCTACTGCGGGGGCATGGCGCTCCTTGGTTGGGATGTCATCCGACGGGAACTGGCGACCGGCCTCATCCAGGCCTTAAGCCCAGTAGGCTTGGTTCTTGTCGGGGTGGGATTGGTGTTCGTGATAGTCGGCTCACTCACATTGGGGAGGAACTACTCGTCTAGTTTGGTCATTCGAAAGGACCATAAACTGGTCGTCAGCGGCATCTATCGGGTCGTGCGGCATCCGATCTATCTGGGAGCGATACTAGTGACGCTCGGTATGCCCATCAGCACGGCGAGTTGGATTGCGCTTCCCCCAATGCTGTTGTTGATCCCCTTGGTGGTATACCGGATGGGGGTTGAAGAGCGCCTGTTGTTGGAGGAGTTCGGTGACGACTACCGGGCGTACATGGAGAGGACGAAGAGGCTCGTGCCCTTCCTGTACTGAATGAGATCCCGAGCGAGAAGTCCCAACGGCCGCCAGCCCGCCACTCGCCTCTCCCTCATCCTTCACCATAGCCCGCACTACCGGTTAGTCTCATTAGAAATGCGACATATAGTGTAGGCATGGGGCCCGCGTCGACCCCTGCTGGCCCATAGACCGAGAAGGCCAGGCAATCGTACCAATGACGAGCCGCAAGAGGGCGAGTATTCGAGTACCCACCAGGTGTGCGGGCTTCTCCTCTCCAAACGCGCGTCTCCAACAATCGTTCCCCACGAGTCCGTGCTGCAACAACACAACTGATGACTTGGTGATCACTGTGAAGCGTTCCTCTCTTCCGGCAGGGATGCTTTTTTGTTCCAATGCCATTATCCTAAACTGAGTAGCTGGCATCCAGACTCTCGATCCTTTTGGGAAGCTCGGCGGACGAGAGTCGAAGAGGAAGGAAGCAGCTAAGCAGGAAAAGATGGTCTCTCGAACGAAGGTAGCCTGGCTGACGGTACCAGTGCTGGTGTCCCTGGTTTTGTGTCGAGGCCGCCACGTTTTCCTCTACGGCTAGGTGGGTGAGAAACTCACTGATTTCCTTCTCACCCATTTCCAGCGGATGGCGTTTGTTGTGATAGAGGACAAAGCGCTTGGCCCAGTACACGTAGGTCTTCTCGGTGCTGTAGGCATAGTGCTTGAGCCGAATTGCATCGCGCACTTGGTCGAGCAGCTTCTTGGGTTGTTGTGTCATGCGAATCTCCCGAAATCTGAATTTGCTCAAGGAACGGAACTGTGGTGCACTGTTGAATAGTTCTGCAAGGAACCTCAGCAGGGGATGCTATACAGAAGATTTCTTGAATATGCAAGCTTTGGGTACTTCTGTAGAGCTTTTCCTCATAATCACCTGTTCGGTCTATTTGTGTATATAGGTTCTGTAGAAGTATGAGTTGGGCGGCCTAAATATCTTAGGGGTGATCCAGCTGAGGAGAACTAAGCGTATCACAGGTATTCGTCCTGGATTAGGAATTTCTAATACCATGTAACCTGCACAAGCAGCCCATATGGGCATCAATTCGAGGGAAAGCACTACGTGAACACAAAGTTTAGATTTCTGCTCATCTTGGTTTTATTGGCGCTTTGTTTGGGTATCCCCACCCCGGGCATTACGGCCAGCAGCCATGAACAAATAACCGGACCAGGTAACCTGACGCCGGAAAACACAGTCATCCTTGCAAACAGTATGGATGCGCGCTTTAGTCAGGATTTTTCAGTCCGGTTGAAGCACCTACGTCTGGAGTGGATCGTTCTGGACAGCACGGTCGTGCCCGATTCTATCCAAGACAAAAACCTGGTGGTCCTTGGTCATCCCGATGCTGAATATACCGGAGATTTGATTCGTGGAATGCTGACGGCGGAGGAGATCGAAAGTCTTCAGGCCGCTAGAGATCATCATGTTGTTATTGAAAAAGAGAGTCCCTGGATGGTGGATCGTACCATTTACATTTGTTCCGGTGCCGATATGCTTTTGACGCGGAACGCTGCCGAGGAAGCGTTCCGGGCCATTATCTCCAACGCGCCGCCAGTTTCTGATTGGATACGGACCAAGTACGATGCTGAGCTGGATGACAACCTGCGTGATTATGCGAAATCACTCCAATATGAGTGGGAGGATACCGAACTTCCACTTCAAGACCTGACAATGGATGTAGGAGCTACGCCACGCAGGAGTATCACCGCCCAGGAGGCGGCTGAAGATGCGGAGCGCCTGTTCTACCTTCTCTCCCACGGTTACTCCGGGTATGCGTTCTTCAACCAACAGGGGGATTTCGAACAGGCAAGGTCGCGCATCCTGCAAGAACTTTCTTCGCAATCCTCGTGGACCAGCGATGCTTTATCCGGCTTGCTTTATGAACATCTCGATTTTATCGTTGACTGCCATCTGACGATTGGGGGTTACAGATTTGCAGAGCATCGCGATTTCTGGTACGACACACAGATAGAATTGATGCCTGGTCCTGATGGGTATCAATTTGCGTCGGATGGCAATATATACACGGCGGTATCCATCAACGGCGTGGATCCTGCCTCTTTTCTGTATCCCTCCCTGAATCAAAAAGGGGAACCTATCTACCGGCTGGCCTTGCTCTCAACGGAAGAGCCGCCGCCCTTACGGTTGGTCGCTGCGAATGCGCAAGGTGAGCATCGCTTCGAGGTCAAACTGCAAAGGTCGGATTTCGAGTACTACTCAGAGGATGTTTTCCGCGAGGATGTTCTGGGTGGTATTCCGGTTGTCCGCGTCCGTGGTTTTGGTGATTCTCATCCGGACGAACTCAACAGGTTTGTCGAGACGGCCAGCCGTCTCCGCGGTGAACCAGTGGTGATCGTTGATATCCGCGGTAACCGTGGTGGAAATGAACATTGGCCGATCAGTTGGATCCGTCGGCTGACGGATCGGCGAGCAGAGGCGGTATTTGTCTTCTCGGAGCTTGAAAGCAAGACCAGTATAGTCGGACGCGCCAATGCGTTCAATTACTGGTACAGTGTAAGCGGTGTATCTTCCTACAGCGATGAAGTCGCACAGTTTACCAGTATCACAGAGGCATTCGAGAACGGGACGAGACAACCGGGTTGGAGAGGTCTAATTTACCCTCAGATGCCATTGATCGCCAACGATACCACCGTTATCCTTATCACCAACAATCTGGTGGCATCTGCCGGAGAGGGGATGGTTCTGCGCATTTCTCAAGCCGAGAACGTGGTAGTGGTGGGAGAAAACACGATGGGTTGTCTGACGTTTGGCAACCTTTCAGCCCACCAGCTGACGCATTCGAGGTTGATGATTTGGATGCCGATCAATTTTGGGCTATTTCTGGATCAAGAATTTCGGGAGGAAGTGGGACTCGCGCCCGATCTCTGGGTACCTGCTGTCGATGCAGTCAACTTTACGGTGGCCGCCCTTCGCCGGGGCACGATCACCACTAGCCAACCTTTGCCTTCGGCGATCCTAGAACAGGACTTTTCCCCTGAAGATCCATGGGCCAGGGGCAGACAAGCAACTGTCCAATTTATGCTAGTTGTTGCAGGGTTCGCTGCAGGTGGCCTGTTCTGGGCGTACTTCGCGCGTAAGAAGCCATGGTTAGTGGCCGCAATTGGCGGTATCTGGATCGTACTTGGAAGTGTGCTGACAGTTAAGAAGAATCAGCCAGTGGGCACAGGATTTCTACTCGTGGGTATTATTTGCCTGGTTTGGGGCGGGGTCAATCTGTTGAAAGTGCGACGAGGCTCTTTTGAATCTGAGGTCTGATATGAGTCTGTGACTCACTAAAACTCCCCGGCGTGGCATTGGGAATCGCGCGGAGGGTTATTGATGTTCGCAATCCCCCTCATATTGACCGGTACCTTTTTCCAACCATTTCTCTCTGGATACACGGGCTGGGCGACCCCGTCCCGTTCTGAAGTATTCGTGGTGCCTGATAACTCGCTGGAGCCGACCCGGCCAGCCCGGGGTTAGCTCTTGCGCGATATTGACCATGCAGGCCGGCAAGCATTGGCATTCGCTGCCTGACGGGCCAACCGTTTCTCTCCAAAGGTGAAGCACTTCGAAAGCCCCAGGCGTTTTCCTCCTGCCCAGCCGCAGAACCGTCTCCTCCGGGCTGGCGCCCGCAGCAGTAGTGGTCAATACTTCGGCGGTCATTGTACCTCCTCGCGCTGTAATGTATCCTCCAAGGAAAAGGCCAGCCAGAACAGCAGTTTGGGTAAGTACCATCTTCTGCGAAATCCCCCCTCGTTCCGCACCACCAACGGCGGTTCTGCACACCCCGCGCCCTGCGCTTGCCTCTTCGCCCCTTTGTGAGTCCACCACTCGGCCCGCCAGGGCCCAACGCTGCGCTCGGATTCGCCCACCGCTACTACAACCAACACCAACCCCCCTCCAATCAACTCCTCGCTCGCCTGCTACACCTCGCTCCGGCTCTTCTCACTAACTCGTTTAGTGCGATGGGGCCTACCGGCTTTCCTCGGCTCGGCTCAACATAATTGCTTTATGTTGAGCAGGCGATAATCCACACGCTTCGGGCGTCCATCGCTCGGGCGGCCCAGGCCCGGACGCTGCGCTCGGATGCGCCCACCCTCTTTGCTCCGGTCGTCCGTCGTCGCCGGCGCTCTCCAGTCGAGGCCCGCCTACCCTCCGCGGAGCCCGCTACAAAGCGCTTAGCCGCGCTCCGGTCCGGGCGGGACCGCCGTTTCCTAAGGACCCGGGCAGGTGTTCCTCCCTACGTCAGAGAGAGGACATCGCAGGGGCCGCAGGCACCGTACGACACCTCGTTCCGAGTCGCGGTCCTCCCGCTCCGCTGGCTCAGCCGCTTTCCCCAGCCACCTCGCGGTTGCGTGCGGAGTTTGGCAACAGTGCTGCTAGCCATCCCTCACAGTACAGAATAGAATGTGTTTCGCAGGTGACGGCTGGACACAACGTCATGGGGATCCGAGAAACAAGCGCGAAGCATGAGGAGGACGGCATGGTTACTGTGGACGATCTCATGGCTTTCCTGGGCGACCTCATGGGCGACGCGGGGGACAAAGACCCCTACATGCCCAACGGCCTCCAGGTGCGAGGCAGGGAGGAAGTGAAGGTCCTCGCCACCGGGGTCAGCGCCAGCCAACGCCTCTTCGAGGAGGCCGTGGCCCGCAAGGCCGATGCCCTCCTAGTGCACCACGGGATGAACATGCCGCCGGGGATGCTCCTGGACACCATCTTCACCCAGCGGGTGCGCTTCCTCTTGCAGCATAACCTCTCACTGATAGCCTATCATTACCTCCTGGACAGCCACCCCGAGGTCGGTCACAACGCCCAGATCATCAAGGGTCTGGGTGCTTCGCCCACGGAGCCGTACGGCGAAGGCGGCTGGGGGTGGTACGGGGAGTTCGAGACCCCGGTGGCATTGGGGCATCTTGAGGCAGAGTGCCAGCGGATGTTCGGCCAGCTCCGCGCCAGCTACCTCTTCGGTCCAGCGGAGGTCCGGCGGGTGGTGGCCTTGAGCGGCAAAGGGGCGCCCAGCCCCGGGGACATGGAAGTTCTGATCCGTGAAGGGGTGGACCTCTATATCACCGGCGAGCCCCACGAGTGGAACCGGGAGCTATTTCGCGAGGCGAAGATCAGCTTCATCGCGGGTGGGCACTACAACACGGAGAAGCTAGGCGTGCTGGCCCTGGGCGACGTGATCAGGGACCGGCTCGATGTGGAGGTCGAGTTTCTGGACCTGCCCAACGAGATATGAGACCGTGCCCCCGATCTCGCAGGATGCTGCGCACTTGGCGATGAGCACTGCCGAGCCAGCGTGCTACGGGCAGAGCAGGCCCGAGAATCCTTCGTCAAACAATAGTCGCTCTTCCTGAGAGCTCTTCGCCTCTTCCTGCTCCGTTCTGCACACCGGGCACTCGCCCCCCTGGCAAGCCCTGCGACACCGAGGACAAAGCAGGCGCGGCTCCCGCGCCAGACCCAGGGGAGCGATGATGACCAGCGCCTCCTGGGCCGCCATTTCGTGGAGAAGGTCATCGATCTCCACGTCCCCGACGTGCAGGCTTCCCCCAAACGCGCCGTAGCGCACAGGCCCTCGGAGCACACGGGCGCCCATCTCTCGGGCTACCGAGGCCAGCCCTTCAGCGTCATCCCGACAAACCATGGTTCACCTCGCGTCCCTGACCTGGACTCATCGTATCACGGGCAGAGGGTAGGGTGGCCGCTGCATCAGGATCACACGCAGGCCGCTGCGGACGGTGCGCCACAGGATACGTCCGTAGCCTTCGCCTCTCCTGCGGGCTGAGGTATGCACTATCAGGCCTCTGTCAAAGGCGACTTTTGTCACGTTGCTCAGCCGCCACGAGAGATCGACGTCTTCTCCTGCTGGAAGCGACACCTTGCAGCCGCCTGCCTTCCAGAAGGCTTCCCTCCGCACCGCATAGTTGTTGCCGGAAAAGCAGCTCCTGCCCAGGGCATGAAGCGCCATCATCAGCCCCAGATACAGGTACCAGAGAAAGACCTTCTCCAAGGCGGTGCCGTCGCCATAGCGGAAGGGGCCAAAGACGGCGCCCAGCTCATGGTCACGCTGGAAAGAAAGGGCGATCCTCTCCAGCCAATCTGGCGGCACGATGGTATCAGCGTCCGTGCTGGCGAAAATCTCACCCTGGGCCGCCTTCGCTCCCCGCTGGCGGGCGCGACCTATGCTCATCCTGGGTTCTATCACCACCAGCGCCCCGAACTGGCGAGCGATTTTCGGTGTGGCATCGGTGCTGGCGTTGTCCACCACGATCACCTCGAACCGGGATCTGGGATACCTTTGCCGCCGGAGAGCTTCCAGGCATGCCCCCAGGTATCGTTCCTCGTTGTGTGCCGGTATGATCACGGAGACAAAGATCTCGCTACGACCCGTGCTCCAGAGAGACATCTCACCTTCTCCTTGCCTTACACCTGACAAGTCCCGGATAGCCTAATAAAACAAAAGAATTATACATCAGTTCCTCTGCATGCTCAAGTTGGCCTTTTGGCGACACTGCTCTGCACTGACCAGATGGGGGCAACGAGGTTGTCAGGCTGCTGAAGCATCACGATGCGCTGGTCCCATTCGCGCTAGTCGCCAGACGGGGAGCGGTGGACCAGTTGGAGGGTGGGTGCCAGCGCCCGTTCGGCGAGGGCGGCTATCCGTTCGGGTGACCGGAGGGGTTGATCCGTGACGGGGTGGACCTGTACATCACCGGCGAGCCCCACGAGTGGAACCGGGAGCTATTCCGGGAGGCAAAGATCAGCTTTATCGCGGGTGGGCACTACAACACGGAGAGGCTGGGCGTGCTGACCCTGGGCGAGGTGATCAGAGAGCGTTTCGAGGTGCAAGTGGAGTTCATAGATCTCCCCAACGAGGTGTGAGGAGGCCCACCTGGTCTCGGGGCGCCACTGCTGAGCCTCTTCGCCAGATCAGCTGGAGGGCGTGCGCAGGTCTAGAGCAAGGGCGCAGGCGCGGCGCCTGGGTGAATCTCCCCTCTACGATCTATTCGCTGCGCCGTTTTCGCCCTTTGCGCCTGACCCTGGCGCAGTCCAGGAAATCGTCGTAATCCAAGTTCGCCAGTTGGAGGATGCTGTCCAGGGTGCCCTTCGGGATCTCCCTCTCTCCGATGGGGACAGAGGTCACATCGTGTGTACCATCTGCCCGCTTCCTCTTCAGAGTCTGATGGTTCTTGCCCCTTCTCCCTGTGAGCTCGAAGCCGCAGCGCTGAAGAGCGTTGATGATCTCGTCACTGGAGAACAACCGCCGGCCGCTCATGCACACGCGGCCTGTAGCTTCATCACCGTAGGCCGGATGGTGCTATCCGCTGGGAACTTGGCCCTTCTTACCTCCAGTTCCGCGGGTTCGTAGGAGTACACTTCTACGCCTTTCTCCTTCAGTACCCGGCGGCATTCCCCCAGATCCTCGAGGGTGTTCAGATAGACCTCTGTTGCATCCATCAGGTTGGCGAGAGCCTCGTCCGTGTCCCGGCCGAAACTGGCAGTACCCAGTTCCTGACACTTCGACACCTGGTACTCACCCTCTCGTTCCGCCACGAAGGTCAGTATCACGTACTCCATCATCTTTCCCTCCGTACACATTATACAGGAGATCAGAGATGACTAATCTTAGAGTTTATAACCAGAGATATTCGGCTGGCCTCAATAACTTGACAGGAATAACAAGGGGTGTTATACTCTTATGGAGGTGAGCGATGCATACCACCGATGGTATCGACTATCTCCAAGACAAGATCCGTGCCTACGAGGCCAAGGTCAGCGAGCTCAGGGCACAAAGAGATGCCCTGGAAGCGGCCATGAGAGAGACTCAGGCGCTATTGAACTCGGCCCAGGTCCTCTTGAAGGACGAGTTGGCCTCCGCCAGGAAAGTCACGGGTGCCGATCCTTCGTCCTTCCCGCTCGCTGCGCGGCTGGCCAATCTCAACCTCACGGAGGCGATCTTCGAGATCGTGAACTCCAGTCCCGGTCCCATTCACGCCGATCAGGTGTTGAAGAAACTCCGCGACGCCGGCAAGGCGCCTCAAGGGAAACGTCCCAAGGGCTCGGTGGTTAGTATCCTCCACCGGGGAGTGGACCAGGGGATGTATGACAAGGTGGGTCCTAACCTGTTTGCTGCCCTCAGAGAGCGCGGAGAGCCACCGTCGCCGGAATGAACTTCGGGCCAACCCGCTACCTGACAGTGTGATCAGGGAACTGTGACACGAGGCTGGCTCGGGCGCCCCAGCCTGGAGTTCGCTCAGGCTTCGTGCCAGGTGGGTTGTGAGCAGATTCTTGATCTCCGTAACGACAATGGGAGGGATGCGCATTGTCGTTACAAGAAACAAGAAGCCGAGAAGGGAGGGAAGGGTTCCACCGGCGGCGTGCAGAGACGGTCATGCGGCCGAGGTCGAGTCGCTGGGGCGTGCGTCCCGTTTACAGGTGACTCAGGGATTCCTGAAGAGCAGCGTGGTCACCGTCCGCCAGAGGATCTTCAGGTCCAGCATGAACGAGCGTGTGCCGACGTACTCCAGATCCAGCTTCAGCTTCTCGGGCATCAAGCGGGTCACGTACTCCTCGTCCACCGACTCACCATGGAGCATGGAGGCCTCGTCCCGGTACTCCAACTGCGTCGGACCGGTGATGCCGGGCTTCACGGAGAGCACCTGGTGCTGCTCTGGTGTATAGAGTTCCACGTAGGAGGGATCCTCGGGCCTGGGTCCCACCAGGCTCATCTCCCCCCGTAGGACGTTGAGGAGCTGCGGCAGCTCGTCCAGCTTGGTCCCCCTCAGGAATCTCCCCGCCGAGGTGATGCGGGGGTCGTCTCTGTAGGTCACCGCCGGGCCTCGCTTCTCCGCTCCCATGACCATGGTGCGGAATTTGTACATGTGGAAGGGCCGGCCGTCCTTTCCTACGCGCTTCCCCGGGTAGAGCACCGGGCCCCGCGAGTCCAGCTTGACCCACAGGGCAAGCACGAGGAGCAGGGGGCTGAGCACCAGCAGCCCCGGGATGGAGATCACCAGATCCAGCGCCCTCTTGGCCATCACGTCACCTGCGCGAGCGGGAGATCACTTTCTTGACCGCCCGCACCACGTCGTCTACGTCCTCCTCGGTCATCCGGGGATAGAGGGGCAGGGAGACGATCCCCTCGTAGGCCGCCTCGGCAACGGGGTAGTCACCCTCCTTGAAGCCGTACTCCTGCTGGTAGAAGGGGTGGAGGTGCAGGGGGATGAAATGGACCGATGTCCCTACGTTCTCCCCGCGGAGGGCTTCGATGAACTGGCCGCGGTCGATGGTTAGCCGCTCCAAGTCGAGCTGCACTATGTACAGGTGCCAGGCGTGGCGCACGTGGTCCTTGATAAAGGGGGTCCGTATCTCGGGAAGGTCGGCGAAGGCCTCCGTATAGACCCTGGCGTACCGCTCCCTCACTCGGAGGAACTCGTCCTGCCTGGCCAGTTGATGCAGCCCCAGGGCGGCCTGGATGTCGGTCATGTTGTACTTGTACCCGGGCAGTTGGACCTCGTAGTACCACGAGCCCTTGTCCGAGTACCGCTTCCAGGCGTCCTGGCTGATGCCGTGCAGGCGCAGGATGCGCATCTTCTCGGCCAGTTCCTTGTCCTCCGTGCAGATCATGCCCCCTTCGCCGGTGGTCAGGTTCTTGGTGGCGTAGAAGCTGAACACGGTGAGGTCGCCGAAAGTGCCGATCTTGCGGCCCCTGTACTGTGCCCCCGTGGCGTGGGCGGCGTCCTCGATTTGGAGCAGCCCATGCTCCTTTGCCAGGGCGCGGATCTCGTCCATCTCACACGGTTGGCCCGCCAGGTGCACGGGGATCAGGGCCCTGGTGCGGGGGGTGATCCGCCTCTCGATCTCATGGGGATCTATGTTCAGCGTGTCGGGCCTGACGTCGGCCAGGACGGGCGTGGCTCCCTGGTGCACGATGACGTTGGCCGTGGAGCAGAAGGTGAGGGGGGTGGTGATCACCTCGTCCCCCGGTCCGATACCCCCCGCCACCAGCGCCAGGTGCAGGCCCGCGGTGCAGGAGCTGACGGCGATGGCATGCTTCGCGCCCACGTACTGAGCAAAGGCCTCCTCGAAACGCCTGGTCTTGGGCCCCATGGTCAGCCAGCCGGAGCGCAGGGTATCCAGGACCTCGTCGAACTCCTCGTCGCCCAGGCAGGGCGCGAAGGGCGGCAGGAACCGGTCTCTCACGGGAGCATCGTCGTTGGGCATCTCATCCCCTCGTGTTCTTCTCATAGGTGATGGAGTGGGAACCATGATACTCTGC
>Ga0307379_10010014_pt1 | contig 12610 bp, 10 predicted proteins | sample UN2MG_FD_202237 | JGI IMG/M metagenome (GOLD analysis project Ga0307379, IMG submission 202237) | Soil microbial communities from Risofladan, Vaasa, Finland - UN-2 | ecosystem: Environmental > Terrestrial > Soil > Coastal area > Acid sulfate soil | place: Finland: Risofladan, Vaasa | collected... | reverse complement strand
GCCGGCGTCGGGCCTGGCGAAACCGCCGGTGTAAAAGGCGCAGACGGCCACGTCCTCGCCCCCCTGGCCGGACTTCTCGGCGGTGACGTCGACGACGCGGCGGACGGTCCAGGCGTCATCGAGCCACGGCGCCTGGTCGGCCGGCGCAACCGAGACGGCGGCGACCAGGACCAGAGACGCCAGCCAGGCTGTTCTCAGGCAACGCACAAGCACAGGCCTCCTTCGGGGCGAGCGTCTGCCGAGAAAGTCAACCGGCCCGACGGCAGAAGGTATCGGCCGCCGGGCCGGGATGAACACGCGTTCTGCTGCCGCCGCGTCAGCCCTTGGGCTTGTCGCCGGCCGGCTTCTTCTTGCCCTTGTAATCGGCGTTGAGGATCTTGAGGACGTCGTCCGTCAGGTCCGCCACGTCGGCCGGGAAGAGCACGCGCTGACCCATAATGCGATTCTTGAGGTCGTCGAGGCCCTTGGACTGGTCGACGTCGATCTGGTCGGGTTCGAGGAAGGCCTTCGTGAAGACCATGTCGAGCCCTTTCTGCTTGGCGAGGCGATCGACGGTCTTGGTGATCTCGCGATACATGTCGAGGAGGACGTCGCGATGGCGGCGTTCGATCTTGACCTGTTCGAGGCCCAGCCAGTTGCGGACTTCGACCTCGGTCTTCAGGACCTGATCGTCGAGTTGCTCCCATTCCTTGGTGCCCTTGTTGAAGCCGTCGCGCTTCAACCGCAGGTCTTCGAGCGCCTTGACCTTGGGCTCCGAGGCGGCCTTGAGGTTGGCCTGTTCGACCTGGAGGTCGGCGCTGGCATCCTTGGTGCGGTCGTATCCGTTCGTGACGGCCACGACGTCGACCACGCCGACCTTCATCGCGGCCACAGCCGAACTCGACACGATGAGCCCCACCGCCGCCCAAGCCGCCAGTAACCCTAGCCTACGCATGGATCGCTCCTTTGTCAGAGACACAGGCCCTTCCCGGGACTCTAGAGATTATCGGAAAACGGGGGCGGTCACGCCACAGAAAACCGCCTGTCGGTCCGCTTAGAAAGACGTGCCGATCGAGAACGAGAAGAACTCGTCCTCGTCGTCGCTGTCCTTGGCGATGGGGAACCCAAAGTCGAGGGCGAACGGCACCGGCCCGAAGAACGGCACCGTGAAGCGGACGCCGAACCCGACGGCCGCGCGCCACGTCGTGAGCGTGATCGTTTCCTCGACCGTGCCGGTATCGAGGAAGAGTACGCCCGTCAGGATCTTCTCGAAGATGGGGAAGGAATACTCGGCGGAGGCCAGGGCGAGGAAATCGCCGCCCAGGTAGGTGTCGCCCACCTTCGGCCCGACGCCGCGGAACTCGAAACCGCGAATGCTGCCGTGGCCGCCCGCAAAGAACCGCTCGAAGATGGGGACGTCGCCTCCAATGAAACCCATCCGGCCACGCACCGCCAGGACGCTCTTGCGGTCGAGCACGTCGCGGGTCACCGTCCAGTACCGGCGCGCATCGACCACGAACTTGGTGAACGTGTAACTGCCGCCCAGCGCCCCGGCCTGCTCAACCGACCCGCTCACGCGGTACCCCTCGGTCGGGAACAGGTAACTGTCGGTCGTGTCCTTCACGAGGCCGACCTCCAGGCTGGTGAGGGCCGACGAGCCCTCCACGTCGAGGACGTCCTGGGGGACGCCGGCCTCGACGTTGCGGATATTGATGCTCTCGAGGCGAAGGTTCATGAACGCGCTCAGGTCCTCGCGGAGTTCCCGTCCGACGCCGAAGTGGCCGCCCACGCGTCGCTCGTCGTACGAGTCGCGCACGCGGTCGAAGTAGAACAGGCTCGACGAGAAACTGAACTCGGAGTCGAAGACGTGCGGGTCGCGGAAGTCGACGCGGTAGCGTTGGAGTTCGGTGCCGGGTTCCAGCACGATCTGGAAGGTCTGGCCCGCACCGCGGAACGACTCGCCGCGCCAGAACTCCTCGTTCGACTCCGGCCAGTCTTTCAGGTCGAAGTTCCGCTGGACGAGCGAGATGTTGCCCAGCACGCCGCTGTTGCTCGAGATGCCGGCCCCGAGGATGAGGCTGGCGGTCTCGGCCTCGTCAACCCGCACGAGGACGTCGGCCACGGCCGGGTCGGCCGTCGGAATCGTGGTCACCTGGACCGAGCCAGGCCGGTAGAGGCCGGTGCCCTCGAGGCGCCGGCGTGCCCGGTCGATGAGTTTCGTGTTGACGGGCTCCTCGGGGAAGAACCGCAGTTCGCGCCGGATGACCTTGTCCTGGGTCAGGCGGTTGCCCTCGACGCGAATCTCGCCGATGCGGACGGCCGTGCCCTCTTCGACCTTGAAGGTCACGTCCACCTGGCCAGGCTCGTCCGTGAAGTCGATGACGGGCCGGACGAACGTATCGATGTACCCGATTTCGCCGTAGGTGCTCCGGATCAGTTCCACGTCGGTCCGGACCGTGTCGGCCGTGTAGGGTTTGCCCGGCGCCAGTTTCATCTGTTTCTGGAGCAGGGGGCGGCTGAACCGCTCGACGCCCTCCAGCGCCACCGACCGGGCCTGGTACCGCGGGCCTTCCTCGACGATGACGCGAATGGTCAGCTTCGTCCGGTCGGGGCTGAAGTCCAGTTCCCGCCCCACGCGCACGTCCAGGAACCCCTGCTCGACGTAGTGGTTGCGGACGGCGACGACGTCGCGCCCCAGTTGCTCCTCGTCGTACGTGCCGGGAACCAGAATCGGGAACCACTTGCGGGTCTCCATCCGCTTCTGGAGTTCGCCGGACCCGATGGAGACATTGCCGACGAAAACGATCTGGCGGACGCGGACGCGGGGCCCCTCGGCCACGGTGTATCGGGCCACCCGGCTCTTGGCCAGCAGGTCCTCGTCGAGGGAGACGGAGATGAAGTAATAGCCCTTCTCGCGGTACTTGCGTTCGATGGCACGGGCGCCGCTGAAGACCTTGTGGCGGTCGAGCAGGTTGCCGGCGGTCACACCGACGGTTTCGCGCAGGGCCTTGTCGTTGAGGTGCCGGTTGCCCTCGAATTCGAGGCGTTCCAGCGCCGGCCGCTCGGTCACCTCGACGACCAGGACGAGGCCGTCGGCCTCCCGCTCGGGCCGCAGGACGACGTTGTCGAACTCACCCAGGTCGTAGATGCGCTTGAGGTCCTCGTCGACGGCCGACGGGCTGTAGACGCTGCCCTCGCGCAACCGCATCTGACCGAGGATCCGGTGGGCGGTGGCCCGGACGTTGCCCCGCAGGACAACCCGGACGATCCGCTCGCCCGACGGCTGGGCCTCGCCGGCCGCCAGGGCGCCCACCAGAAGGGCCGCCAGCGCCAGTCCCATCGTGCCAAGCGCCAGCCACCTGGGTGCCCTGCCATGCCGAACGCCGGTAGCCCGTAAGTGGGTCATGCCTTGCGTTTCAACTCCGCCGCGGCCCCGTGCCGAAACGCCGGTGAGGGCATTCTACCGGCCCCGGCGGCCGCATGTCATCAAGAAACTCTGAGGATTCCCCGGCCGGGCCCCTAGACCTCCGCCCCAACAGTCCGGTCGGGCCGGAAGACGATAAGCGGCCACAGCAGCGGGAACAACGTGATGATAGGCAGAAGCAATCCCGCCAGCGTCGCGGCCGTGTCGGGACTGCCGCCTCCGAGTCGGTTCTTGACGAACCATACCACGCCCAGCCCCACCAAGACCACGTTGGCCGCGATGAACGTCTTCCGGGCCCACGACCGGGCCCTGGCATACATGACACCCACGAACACGCTCACGCCCAAGCAGACGGCCGTGGCGGCCAGCGCCGTATAGTAGACCGCCGCCAGGGACATCAGCAACTCGCCGCGGCCGCTGAGCCGCAAATCGAGTTGAAGCAGGTAGGCCGAGAAGACCGAGTAAAAATTGGCGGTCAACGCCACCGCTTCGGCGGCCGCCAACACGTAAGCGACGTTCCTCCTGGCCTTCGGATCGCGTTGCCACCGTGCCATTGGCCGTCCTCCACCCCCCTGCGTCCCGGACAGGTCGCTGCGCCCCCCGGCGGTCAGCGCCTCACGACTCGTCGAACGTCGGGCCGACAAGAACGTCAAAGGCGTCGATCGTCGATCGGTCGCCGCTCGTAATCAGTCGGAGCGTGTGCTCGCACCGTGGCACCGCCCGCCGGATAAACCGTTTCGCCGCCACCGACTTGGCACGCGAGTGCCGCGCCATCTCCATCCACAGGTACCCCAGGTAGACGTCGATCGCCACGTCGACCAGGGGGCGGGCCATGAGGTCGAGATAGTCGGCCGAGTGTCGGGTCTTGAGGGCGTCGACGGCGGCGGCGAGTTTCGCCCGGACGCGCTTCAGGCCCCCGGCCAGCCCTTTGAAGCCGCGCGGCGGCTCGAGGGCCTCGAGCTCGACGAACCGCTTCTCGGCCGTGCCGCTCGTCACGCCGCGCACCGCCGCCATCACCTGGAGCTGGCTCGTGCCCTCGTAGATGCTCGTGATGCGGGCGTCGCGGTACAACTGCTCGAGCGGGTAGTCCTTCATGTAGCCGGAGCCGCCCAGAACGCTGATGGCCTCGTAGGTTACGCGATTACACATTTCGCTGAGCCAGTACTTGGCGACGGGGGTCATGAGAGAGGCCAGGCGTTTGTACTTCTTCTGTTCCTTGTTGAGGGCGTTACGCCGCTCGGGGTCGGTCTCGCGCCCCTTGGCCTCGTCGAGGACGTACTCGTAGTCGGCCGCCAGGGTCGCCTCGTAGAGGATCGCCCGGCCGGACTCGACGGCGAGTTTCATCTCGGCCAGCAGGTCGGCCACGGCGGGGAACCGATCGATGGGCCGCCCGAACTGGATGCGCGCCGCCGCGTAGTTGCGGGCCGCGCGGAACGCCGCCTCGGCAATGCCCAGGCTCTGGGCCGCAATGCCGATCCGGGCCCCGTTCATCAGCGCCATGACGTACGTCACCAAGCCGCGACGCCGCTCGCCCACCAGTTCGGCCGGGGCGTCGTTGAACTGCATCTCGCACGTCGGCGACCCGTGGATGCCCAACTTGTTCTCGGTGCGGCGGATGACGATGCGGTCGCCGCGCTCGACCAGGAAGAGACTCAGGCCCATGCCGCCCGTCTCCTCGGTCTCGCTACGGGCCAGCACCAGCAGCACCTCGCCGCAACCGTTCGTGATGAACCGCTTGACGCCCGTGAGGCGCCACTCGCCGTCCTCGTCCTGGTACGCCCGCAACTGGACGTTCTGCAGGTCGCTGCCGGCGTCGGGCTCGGTCAGGACCATGGCGCCGGTGACCTCGCCCGAGGCGAACCGGGGCAGGTACGCCTGCTTCTGGTCCTCGGAGGCGAACATATGGATCGTCTCGGCAATGCCCTGAAGGCCGAAGATGTTCATGAGGCTGGCGTCGGCCCGGCTCACGATCTCGGTGGCCATCGCATACACGATGCCCGGCAGGTTGAGGCCGCCGAAACGCCGCGGAAGCGTGGCCCCCATCAGATCGGCCTGAGCGAGGACCTTGAGGGCCTTCTCGATGCCCGGCGCGTAGCGGACGCACCCCTCGTCCGCCGCCAGGTGCGACCCGTCGGTGTCGATGTCGGGCGACAGCGGCGCGATGGTCTCGCCGGCGATCTCGCCCACCAAGTCGAGCGTGCGGCGATAGTTGTCGAGGGCGTCGGCCACGTCGGTCGGCGCGTAGTCGAATTCGCCGGCCTCCGCGAAGTCCCGTTCCCGCAGCCGGACCAGGCGATCGAGGTCCATGTGGTCCAGGTGGAACCGGATGTCGGCGTTGTCGGTGTAGAAATTGGCCACGTCTTACACTCGCTTCTTGACGGCGTCGATCATCATCGGGATGACCCGGTTCAAGTCGCCCACGATACCGTAGTGGGCCACCTGGAAGATAGGGGCCTGGGGGTCGGCGTTGACGGCCACGATCTTCTTGGCCTCGCCCATGCCGGCCCGGTGCTGAACCGCCCCACTGATGCCCACGGCGATGTACAGCGCGGGCCGCACGGTCGTGCCGGTCTGGCCCACCTGGTGGTCCTTGTCGATCCATCCTCTGTCGACGGCGGCGCGGCTGGCGCCGACGGCGGCGCCCAGCGCGTTGGCCAGGTCCCAGACGAGTCGGAAGTTCTCCTTGCCGCCGACGCCCGCGCCGCCGGCCACGATGATGCGGGCGGCCTTCAGGTTCACCTTCCGCTCGGCCCGCTGGTGTTCGAGAATCCGGAGGGGGAAATCGCCGTCGGCCAGCTGGGGCGTGAACCGGACCACCTCGCCCCGCCGCGACGCGTCGGCATCGGGCATCCGCATGACGCCCTCGCGGACGGTGGCCATCTGCGGCCAGCGCTCGGGGTTGACGATCGTGGCGATGATGTTGCCGCCGAACGCCGGGCGAATCTGGTACAGCAGCCGATCGTACTTCTGCTTCGTGCCGGGCTCGGTGTGGTCGCCGACGCCCAAGTCGGTGCAGTCGGCCGTCAGGCCCGCCCGGACGGTGCTGGCAACGCGCGGCGCCAGGTCGCGGCCCAGGGGCGTGGCGCCGAAAATGACGATCTGCGGACGGTGCTCCTCAATCAGCCGCGAGATGACCTTCGCGTACGGATTCGTCTGGTAATGCGACAGCCGCGCGTGCTCGCCCACCAGCACCCGGTCGGCCCCGCAGTGGATGAGCCGCTCGGCACTGTCGCCCACGCCGGCGCCCAGCAGGACGGCCGTCAGGCGGACGCCGAGGGCATCGGCCAGTTCGCGGCCCTTCGAGAGGAGTTCCAGGCCGACGTCGTGGAGGCGGCCGTCGTTCTGCTCGGCCACGACCCACACGTCGCCCTGTCGGTTAGGTTCGATCATACTGCTGAACGTCTCCTGTGACGTGTTCCCGTCTCAGCCGATGGTGTGGTCGGCGATAAGTTCGTGAACCATGCCGGCGATGGCCGCTTCGGCCGGCTCGATCTTCTTGAACCCGCTGCCCGTGAGGATGACCGACTGGATGCGTTTGACCTTGGTCGGGCTGCCGTCGCGGCCGCACCACGCCAGGTCGGCCTCAATGTCGTCGAGGGTCCACTGCGTAATGAGCAGGCCGCGGGCCTGGAGCGCCGCGGCACGCCTGGCGACCTCGGCCTCGCGGGCCTCGGCATCGGCGTCGGGCATGGCGGCGGCGACCTCCATCGTCAGTTCCGCCCGGCAACGGGCCCGCTTGACGGCCATGATTCGCCTGGCCGACGCCGGCCGGGGCTCGGGGCCCTGGTCGGTCACCGTCAGGAGGCACGGCAGCGGGCATTCGACGCGTTCCCAGCCGGAGCCGGTGTTGCGGCGGGCCCGGATGCGGCCGCCGGACACTTCCTCGACCCGGTCGACGTAGGTGACCTGGGGCCAGCCGAGTTTTTCGGCGGTCTGTGGCGGCACCTGGGCGGTGTCGCCGTCGATGGCCTGGCGGCCGCAGACGACCATGTCGACCGGTGCGGCAGCGGCTACCCGGCGGACCGCACACGCCAGGATGTAACTGGTGGCCAGGGTATCGCTGGCGGCGGCGCGGCGGTCGGTCAGCAGAACCGCGTCGTCGGCCCCGCGCTCCAGGCTCTGGCGCAGGACCTCGCAGGCCTGCGGCGGCCCCATGGTGACCACCGTCACGCGACCGCCGTAGCGCTCGCGCAGTTCCAGGGCCATCTCCAGGGCGTGCAAGTCCTCGGGGTTGAAAATGGCGGGCAAGGCGCTGCGGTTGACGGTGCCGTCGTCGCGCATGGCGTCGCCGGTGATCCGCTTGGTGTCGGGCACCTGTTTAACCAGCACCACGAGGTTATAGGACATCTCTGGCGATTCTCCAGCCGATAAAGTCCGCCCGGAAGGGCCCCCGAACTCGACACGTTACTTTCGGCCCCCGCGACGGTCAAGGACAAAACGCCCCGCGCCGCCGCGCGTTACTCGTCTGCGTCGCCGACCTCGACGCGGACGGTGTGTCGGGCGCCGGGGGCGGCCGAGGGGGGCAGAATGGTGCCGTCGCCGGGCAACCGCTCGATGCGCACGGGCAGCGTTTCCTCGTCGCGGATGGGCTCGACGTACTTGGCGCGGTACCGCCGGGACTGCATGCGGCACGAGTGGCGGTGGGGGGCGTACTCGGGGTGCGCCACCAGGCGGCGCCAAATGGTCTCAAGCGGTTCGTCGCGGACGTTGCCGAACGAGATCGGGTTGAAGTCGCAGGGGTTCACGTCGCCGTAGCACGTCATGTAGAACTGGGCGAACCCGCCGAAACACCCTCCCCCGTCGTACCCGTTGGCCTTGGCCTGGGCGATGATGCCCATCGGGTGCGCGTCGGCGTTGTACCGGTCGGCCAGCGCCCGGACGCGTTTGATGTCTTTGCGGCCCATGATGACCTCGGGCCGGGCGAGGAACTTGCCCGTCGGCACGCAGTCGAAGATGGTGACCTCGTGGAACCCTTCGTCGCGGGCGATCTGGAGGAGGTGCTCCAGGCCGCCGCTCGTGACCGACTCGTGCGACCCGTAGGTCGAGATGCCCGTCAGAATGCCGGCCTCGCGGGCCCGGCGGGCCCCCTCCATGGCCTTGCGGAAGGCCCCCGGCACGCGGCGCAACGCGTCGTGGACCGCGGGGTCGTCGGCGTCGATCGAGACGTTCATGCTGTCGAGGCCGGCCTCGGCCAACCTGGCCACGTTCTTCTCGGTCAGCAGGACGCCGCTCGTGAAGATCATGGCGTGGGCCCGGGTCTTGTCGACGTGGGCGATGAGGTCCGGCAGGTCGGCCCGGGCCAGCGGCTCGCCGCCCGTGAACACCACGTTCGAGACGCCCAGGTCGACCGCCTGCTCGACGACGCTCCGGAGTTCCTCGATCGTGAGTTCCCGCCGGTCGGCGGTCACGAACCGGTCGGCCGAGCAATGAACGCACCGGCACGGGCACCGCGGCGTGACCGAGAGGGTGCACGTGCCGGGGAAGACGATCTTCTCGGCCATCGTCCGGAGTTTCCGCTCCATGTGCCGCATGGCCGCCGGGCTGGGCATGGGGGGGTTGTACAGGTTGTAGACGTTCCGGCCGTCCTTCTCGGCGATGATTTTCAGGCGGTTGATGACCGCCAGAAACGCGTCGACGTTGCCCTGGAGCATCCCCTTCATGGGACCGGACACGTCGCAGGCGATCTGGCGGTCGGGCGTCCGCCAGGTCTCAATCTGGAGCAGGCTCACGCCCAGGGGGCCCGTCACGACGGTGTGGACCACCCCGTCGGCGCCCTGGGTGTTCGTCACGTGCACCCGCTTGAGCACGCTTTCGCCAATCTGTTCCTTCAAACGGCCCATGCGTCTCCCCTGCTTCGCGACCCGGATGCCGAGAACCGGCTGGCCCATTCTAGCGGCGGCGTGCCGTTCAGGCAACCGGCCTTCCGTGGACGGCCCGGACGACGCGTTCGGCCACCTCGACGGCCCGGGCACCCTCGTCGAGCGTCACGGCCACCGGCCCCTGTCCGCGCACCGCCGCCAGAAAACTCGCCAACTGGGCCCGGAGGGCGTCGGGCTTGGTCTCGACCGGCACCTGCTCGACCGTCAGGAGGTCGTCCATTCCGGCATCGGTCGGCGGCGTGCCGCCGCGGAGCCGCTCGGCCAGGCCCGGCTTGGGCGACAACACCTCGACCGTACGGGCCGCGTAATCCAACTTCACGTACGCCCCCTGGGCGAACACGCGGACAAGCCGTTGCCGCGCGCGGCTCATGCGGCTGGCCGAGAGCGACGCGACGCACCCGCCGGGGAACTCGAGCCGGACGCTCACGAAATCCTCGTGCGGCCCAACCACCACGCCGCCCACGGCGTCGATGCGGCTCGGCATCTCGCCCGCCAGAAAGAGCACCACGTCCAGGCCGTGGATCATGACGTCCATGACCACGCCGACGTCCATGCTGCGGAAACTGAACGGGCTGACCCACGACACCTCGACGTAGGCGGGCCGCAGGTCGCGGCCGGCGATGGCCCGGGTCACGGGGTCGAACCGCAGGATGTGCCCCACCTGGGCCACGGCGCCGGTCTGGCGTGCGGCGTCGGCCAGGGCGTGCGCCTCGGCGGCCGTGGCGGCCAGCGGCTTCTCGATGAGGACGGCGATGCCGCGCTCCATCAGCGCCAGCGCCACGTCGCGATGGACCGACGTGGAGGCGGCCAGGACGACCGCATCGACCGCGCCGGCCAAGGCGGCCACGTCGGTCTCGGCCCGGGCGCCGTGGGCCTCGGCCAACCGGACGGCGCGGTCGGCGTCTACGTCGCACACGGCCACGAGGGCGGCGTCGTCGCGCTCGGCTATCGCCTGGGCGTGGAACTTGCCCATGTGACCGGCGCCGACGACGGCAAGTCTCAGGCGCTGCGGCATGTTCCGGCGACTCCCCTGCCCCGCTGGTCCTTCGAAACGGGGGCGTAGCGCGCTACGCCCCCACGCGTGTGTCACCCCGTCCGGGGCCGGCCGCGCTCACACCGGCGGCTGCTTCCGCAAGGACTCCCGGTACCGGCCGCTCTTGCCGGCGGCGCTGGCCCGCAGGGCCAGGCACAGGTGCCGGACCTCCTGAGGCCAACCTTCCTCGTTCTCCATCTCTTCGAGGACCTCGGCCCGCGGCCGTCCATGGCGATAGATGCGGCGATAGGCCTTGGCCATGGCCTCGATGACGTCGGGTTCGATGCCCGCCCGTCGCATGCCCACGCCGTTGGGCCCGCGGACGCGGCTGGGGTGCCCCTCGACGATCATGAACGGGGGCACGTCCTGCACGATGCGCGTCAGGCCGCCGACGTACGCCAGCCGCCCGATGGTCGTGAACGGATGCACGGCGGCCCCCCCGTTGATGTTCGCGCCCGATTCGAGGTGGACGTGCCCGCCGACGAGGACGTTGTTGCCGAAGATGACGCCGTCGCCGACCGTGCAATCGTGGCCCACGTGGCTGCACGCCATCAGGTAACAGCCGTTGCCCACGCGCGTGACGCCGGCGTCCTTCGACGTGCCGCGATGGATCGTCACGCACTCGCGGACGACGTTCCCATCGCCGACCTCGACCCGGGTGGGCTCGTCGACATACGAGATGTCCTGGGGCGGGGTGCCGATGCAGGCATTCGGGTAGACGACGTTCTGCCGGCCGAGCACGGTGTGCCCCACGATGGTCGCGCCGGGATGAAGCACCGTGCCGGCCCCGACGCGGACGTCGGGCCCGATGTAGCAGAAGGGACCGACCTCGACGTCGTCGGCCAGTTCGGCCTTACCGGAAACCACCGCCATTTTGCTGATCGCCATGGAAGGTTCTCACAACTCCTGTTCGGCCGGGACGAGCATGAACCGTATCTTGGCCTCGGCGGCCAACTCGTCGCCGACCCATGCCCGGGTGTTGACCTGGGCCGTGCGGGCCTTCGACCGGATGACCTCGGCCTCGAGCCGGAGTTGGTCGCCCGGGTGGACGGTCTTGCGCAGCTTGACCTTGTCCATGCTGAGGAGGACGGCCACCTGGTCGGTGCGCTGGAGTTTCTTGAGCAGCAGGACGCCCGACAGTTGGGCCATGGCCTCGACGATGAGCACGCCCGGCATGATGGGCGTGCCGGGATAATGGCCCTGGAAGAAGTGCTCGTTGATGGAGACGTTCTTGATGCCGACCGCCCGGACGTCTTCCTCGAGGGTGATGATGCGGTCGACGAGCAGGAAGGGGTACCGGTGCGGCAGGACGGCCATGATCTGGTTGATGTCCATCGCCTGCCGCATGGCCCCGGCCACGGCCGATCCGCGGCCGGCGGCCTGTTCGAGCAACCGGCGGATGAGCCGGTGCGTCAGGCCATGGCCGCTCCGCATCGCCACCACCCGGCCGCACAGGTCGCAGTTCAGCAGGAACAGGTCGCCCAGAATGTCCAGCGCCTTGTGCCGCGCGGGCTCGTCGGGGTACCGGTACGCATTGTTGATGGGGCCCTCGGGACCGATGACCAGCAGGTCCTCGTACGTAGCCTTCGGGCCGTAGCCGCGCTGTCGCAGGTCCTCGACCTCCGAATCCAGGATGAAGGTCCGCGAGGTGGCCAGTTCCTCGACGAAGGTATCGGGAGTCACTTTCAGGCTGATGATCTGCGGCGGAATGAGGCTCTCGTTGCCGTAATCGAGATGGTACGTCAGCGACAGTTCGCCCGCCGGACCCGGCAGGGCCGTGACGACGGCATCGCCCTCCAGGACCGTCACGGGCTCGGTAATCACCAGGACCGGCCGATCCTCGTCCTGCTCCACGATGCCGGCCTGCCGGAAGAGCCGGACGTAGTCGGCGGCCGATCCGTCGCCGGTGGGCAGTTCGGGGGCGTCGAGTTCGGCGTACAGGTTGTCGATACCCAGCCCCGCCAGGGCCGCCAGCAGGTGCTCGGCCGTCTCGACGCAGACCTCGCCGTTGGCCAGCGTGGTCCGCTGGAACCGCTTGGCCACCGACTGGATCGTGGCCGAGACGCGGGCCTCCTCGCCCAGGTCGACGCGCGTGAAGACCAGCCCCGTGTTCGGCGGCGCGGGCCTCAGACGCAGATGGACCGACTGGCCGGTAAACAGACCGTGCCCTTCGATCTCGGCCTCGAGCGAGATGGTCCGTTGACGGCGACTCATGCGTCGTCCTTCGATTCGAGCTGGGCCAAGCGCGCCTCGAGGCGCTTGAGCCGTTCGAGCGTCTCGGCCACCTGCCTCAGC
>Ga0307379_10010011_pt1 | contig 12611 bp, 11 predicted proteins | sample UN2MG_FD_202237 | JGI IMG/M metagenome (GOLD analysis project Ga0307379, IMG submission 202237) | Soil microbial communities from Risofladan, Vaasa, Finland - UN-2 | ecosystem: Environmental > Terrestrial > Soil > Coastal area > Acid sulfate soil | place: Finland: Risofladan, Vaasa | collected... | reverse complement strand
CTGAAGATGGGGGAGAGCAGCTTGGTGTACATGCCGTCGCCGAAGTTGGCCTCGATGCGGACCTTGCCGCAGGCGTGCCTCTTGTAGATGAGGGCGAGCTTGGTGAGGGTCTCCTCGTCGTAGCCCGAACCCCTGAAACCCCCTTGGGCAACCAGGAAGATCTGACCATTGAGGATCTTGGTGACGTTCCAAGAGGTCTCATCCTTGCCTCGACCCGAGGGATCGATTGTGAGGAGGCCCGTTCCCTCGTAGGGAGCGTAGCCGGAGATCTCTTGGCCCGTGATCGTGTCGCGCAGGACCATACGTCGCTGGAACTTGTCGCCAGAAAGGCCTACTGAGTGCAGGTTCTCGGCTGTGTACTCGCGATCCCCCGACCAGACGACCTTATTGGGGGCCAATTCGGTGTCAAATGACCCAATTACGAGGTCACGGAGCTTGAGGGGGTACCTTTCAGCGTCAGCCAGGCTCGGGTTGAGCATGAACTGGAGCTGCCAGCCCGTAGGCCCGTATTCCTTCTCTCGGCCTAGTAGGTCCTCCTCTGTGAAGCGTTCGCTATCGGTGGGAGTACCGACCACGGCCCCGTCTGAGAGCAACTGGAGGGTCTCTGGGAACAGCTCAGCACCCATTGCGGCGTAGGCCGTGAGGAGCTTGTGGTCTGGGAAGCGGGCAGGCCAGATTCGGAGGGCGTACCCACGGGACGGCAGCTTGACGTAGAGGGAATCCTCTGTCTGGGGCGTACCGAGGTAGATGATGGAGGTGGAGAAGCCGGGCTCGAGGTCCTTGTCGGGTATGAGGATGGCCGCGGCCTCTTTGACGCGATCGGCGAGCTTCTCGCGCATCGTCACGGTCTCAGAGTTGCCGGGGACCTCCACGTCGTCGAGGATGATCCTGTGGGCACGCTGGCCGGCGATCTGACCCATGATGCCCGCTGCCTTCATGGATGCGGACTGGGCGGCCTTGGCGGGGCCTACGTCGAAGGATAGGACCGAGTCTCGCTGGCCGGGCAGGGGCCGCAAGATGGATATCATGGGCCATTCTGAGATGACTCGCTTGACGAAGGTGGCGAAGTCTACGGCTCTGGGGCCACTGGCGGAGAGCACCAGGATCTTCTCCTGAGGGTTCCGCCAGAGGCACCAGAGGACGTATGCCGCGGTGACCCATGACTTCCCGATTCCTCGGAACGCCATGATGCACTTACGGGGGTCGCCATACTGAAGGAAGTCGGCCATGGCGTACTGAGCAGGGGTAGGGTTGGGGAGTCCGAGGTGCCGCCACATGAGGAACAGGAAGATCCTGAACTTCTTGTGTGCACCCTGTGCGAGCTTCTCCGCCTTGCCTGCCGCGTCTTCCATGGGTCTTCCTCAGTTGTTGTAGTGGTCCCCACCAGTGGGGATCTCGTCGAACAGGTCTTCTTCGGCCTCGTTCAGCAGGGTCTCGGTGAGGGAGCCCACCGAGGATGCTGTTGCCATGATCCCGTTGTTGCGGAGCAGGTTGATGGCCGCATTGAAGTCAGAGGCGGTCGGCTCACCACGCAGCCGGTGCTCGAGTGCGTTGCACAGGAGTTCCGCGATGCTATCGAGCTTTGTCTTGGTGAATTTCATGTGCTTGTTCCAATCAGAAAGAATAGTAGACCACAGAGTGTACCCCCAAGCGTCGTGAAGGCGAGGTCCGCCAGCATATCGCCGAGGGAGTCGACCGGTCTTTGGTCAAATTCACGCACGCTGCCAATCCAAAACGCCGAGAGAGTCCCACCCACGATCTGCCAGCCTGAAAAGCCTGCCTCGTGAAGCCCAAGTACCGCGGCGGTCGGTGGAGCCCCAACCACAAGGGCGTGGAGGACTTGCTCGCCCCACCACTTCGGATCTTGGGCACGTTCAGAAAGGGTCCTGCTCATCTTTGAGCGCCTCCTCTGAACGCATCTCTATGACCTCCTCGAGGAAGGCCTGCATCTGGATGTCTTCGATCCAGAGGTCCATGTCGGGGTAGCGTTTGCTGTCCCCGGATAGTATCCAGCGATCGAAGTCTTTGGCGACTGCCTCATTAGGTTTTCGAATTTCGCACCGCAGCGGCACGCTGATCGGCGAGCTTACGCATGAGATGCAGGCGCTCACGAGCAGACATACGAGGCTCATTGATGACTTGTTTTGCGCGAATCTCACGGATTTTCTCCTCCACGGCGACCTGCTTGGTGAACCGAACTTGGGCTTCTGCCTTACCGGCATTGTACTTGGACTTTCCAAAGAGGGTGATGAGCCCGAAGAGCAGCGCTCCCCCGACTACTATCCCCGCCGCAGCAGCGACGAGCCCCTCCATTACTGGGTGCCTTTGCCGCCGAGAACCTTGTTCAGGTCTTCCGCGATCTTGAGTGCCTTGTCATCGCCGAGTGTCTTGGTTTTTGGTGCAATCACGCGGAGGAGAGCGACGATCGCGCCCACGAGGATCGAGCCCACCGCGGCTGCGATGCCGAAGATCTCTGCGATCGAGAATGCTGTTGATGTTTCTTCCATTGTCGTGTTCCCTTTCTAGGGGTTGTGAGGACCGCTGTTGGTCCAGTGCGCCAAGCTGCTCAACAGCCCGGAAAGTTTGGCCTGCAAGAGACCGAAGGCGATCATAATCAGGAAAGTAGTGGTGGCCCAGCCCGCTTTGATGCGGGTCCTGGATGTCTCGAGGGATGTGATGCGCTTGTTCTGGTCGCTCTCTTGATCCGCGACCGAGACAAGTAGGGACGTGTGGTTGAGCAGAGTCTCGTCGATCTTTCCCATCCATCGGTACACCGTAAGGGCGTCTATCTCCACGGGGGTATCGGGGGTAGGTTCATTCTTAGCCATGCAGGAAGCTCCCCGAGAACTTGCCTGTGACCGTCCATGCGCCAATACCAGCCACTCTGCTGCCAATCACCCGGAACACATCACCAAACGTCGCTTGGACGACCGCAGTGAGGTGGTGCGGACGCCCCGTAGCGGTAGTATCCGAGCCGAATCTCTGGAACTCCGCCCAGACGAAGTCAAGCTGGTCGACAATACGGAAGCGGTAGATCGCGCCAGCATCAATCAAGACAGAGTTTGAGATGAACGCATTCAGCAGGTATGTGCCTGACTTGTTAGGTGTGAATAGACCGGCGGCTAGGCTGCTGCCAACATCGAATGTTGGGATTTGCCACAGGACTGTTGCATCGGGGAACGTATTCGTTATTTGCTGCGTGGCATTCGCGATGGCGTGGAACGATTGCGACACGCCGGGTACGCCGCCCTCTAGCGCACGAGCTGTGGCGTAGGCATTATTAGCGACGGTCTCGTTGTTCACCCATTGGAGTGTGGCCGCGTCTGATAGAGCCACTGGATCGACTACGTTGATTATCCTGTTCGTCTTGGCGTCAAAGTCCCAGAGGCCAGCTACGGAGTCCGTGTAGGCTCTGTCCGCGGCTGAGGTAGTAGCGTCTCTACCATCCACATAGGCTTTGTTGGCTGCGTCGAGCGACAGAACTGGCCCAGCCACGTTGGTGATCTTTGAGCCACCGGCATCCTTGGTCCACAACCCAGCAACTGAATCTGCATAGGCTTGGTCCGTGACTGAGTTCGCGTCCACATACGCCTTCGTGGCCGCGTCCTGCGCCAGCGTCGGGTCTGTGACGTTGACGATCTTGTTGCTGCCCATATCCAGCTCTTCGGTGCGAACATCCTCCAAGAACTCTTCATTCTGGTACTGATGCACCAAGTCGAAGACGTTCAGGAGGATCTCGTCAAGCGTCGAACCATCTTGGAACTGAACGAGGTTGTCAGGCGTATTGCGGATGATCTCGACCGTATCTCCACCACCGGGGGCAAAACCATTGAGCGTAATCTGGGTATCTGTATCCCACACGAATGTCCGGGCGCTACCATTGACGAAGCATGTGATGTGAGTACGCTCGAGGTAGGGGATAGTGATTGTGTACACGGAGCCGGTGCCGGGTGTCACGATACGAGATAGGTAGGCCATAGGTGGCTCCAAGTGGTGAGGGGTTTACTGAGAGCCGCCGATACCTAGCGACTGAGCGAGATTATCGAGGCGCTCTGGAACGCCTTCCTGGCGCTGCTGTGTAGTCATCTTCTTCGCAGCGATGTCTTTCTTGATGATCTCCATATTCAGTTCAGGGAACTGCGCCTTCATGGCTTTGACCATGGCCCCTTTTCGGAGGTCAATGTGTTCTTTGATAGCCTGTGCCTGCGAGGGGAAGTCTAGCGAGACCTCCGGGTCGAAGTCGGGCTCGGGTGAGAACTCTGGCGTCGAGAGGATCACAGCGATCGACTCCTCTAGGGAGAGACCCCCGTTACCACCATCAGGACCACCTTGATTCGTCATGGTGATCCATGCGTTACGCTGTGTGCCATTGAGCTTCACACCACCCATCATGCCGAAGGAGCGCCTAACGTCGTATCCAAACTTCATCGCGGTAAGGCGTTGACGAATCTCGCTGGTCTGGAACTGACGATTGCGGAAGGGCACGACAGCGGAGATCATTTCGCCTACCGTCTGCACCGCTCCACTCTCATGCGTCTTCATCCACTCCGGGGAGTATCCCGGCGGTACCTGCACGGGCTCGCCCCAGAGGTTCAATCGGGGCTCTAGGGTAGAGGACCAGCCGGGGATGCGGGCCTTGATGCTCGAGAGCCAGCCGTCCAGCTCCTTGAGGCCGGGGTCCACGGCCCCATTGCCCGCTCCGATGATGGAGGGCACAATGGAACCCGCGAGTCGCTTGGAGTAGCGCTCTAGGCCCTCGTTCTCGAGCTGATCGAAGGCCCGGAAGGCCTCGAAGACACCCGAGAGGTAGCGCTTGGAGCCCAGGTTCTGGACCATCGAGCTGACGACCATGCCGGCCATCTCACCAACCTCTTCTGGGTCCCACTCCCCAGAGATGTTCACGATGTCGGCGACGACACCGAGCTGCATGCCGAAGGGGTCGAGGCGGTTGTAGGCGATCCACTGATCCCCAATCTTGAAGGAGTAGGCTTGGTTGCCATTAGAGAGCCATGCGGCACGCTGAGCTGCGTTGCCGGGAGCGGCCCCTGTGATGCGCCCTTCTCCGGCCCACGATGCGGCGATGGAGGCCATCATGGTACCAGACATCATGCGACCAGCGAGGCCCACGAGGGCGTCCCGGTCTCCGTTCTTCATTGCCTTCATGGCGTTGAAGTTCCGGTTCGTAAGGAGGCCCAAGATGGGCGCACGATCCATGGCGAAGCGTAGGATGTTAGTGGGGGTGCGGATGAAGGGCATGATGACACGGAACCACGGGTGGGCCTTGGCGATGTCCTGAATGGAGGAGCCGAGAGAGGCGGTTGTTCCGCCCATACCTGGCGCGTCGAAGCGCAGGCTGTTGGTGAAGGTGTTCTCGGTGGCACCCTTGAGTGCCTTCTCGTGCATCGCCTTCTTCGCCATCCGCTCGGCGAGGGGCACACGACTCGAGGACTCGAACCACGTCTTGGACTCGGTGGAGAATCGCTGCACTTCGAAGTCGAATCTAGGACCCTTCAGGTCAGGTCGGGCCGATCGGATGTAGCGGCGAGCTTCTTTCTTGATGGCTACGTCGTAGCTGAGTCCCTTGAAGAACTCATCGCTGCTGATGAGCATGCGGCCCGGCAGTCCAAAGACCTTGTCCATAACCTGCGTGATGCTCTTGAGCGCCCCGTCCTGCTGGCGACCGATGATGTCCCCTAGTGGCCCCAACCCACCCACTGAGTGCTCGAAGGTGGTGAAGTGGCCGATCGAGGTAGCACCGGTATCCCATGCGTTCGCGGCCATCCTGAAAGAGCCCCTGAAGGCCCCGATAAGGTCTGCGTAGGCCTCGACGCCCTCCTGCATCCTGTCCATGTTCTTCCCCTTGGAGAGGACGAAGTCTAGGACGCCTCCCGCGAGGTCTTCGGTGGGGCGGAGGAGTGCTACGGAGGTGTTGGAGAGGGCATTGACGACGTGGGTCGCCGGCCCTGAGAGCAGCCCGTTGATCCAGATCCCGTATAGGGCCTTAGTCTTGCCCCAGCGGTGCATGACGGCGTCTACAGAGGCGGCGGAGTACCCATTGGCCTTGGCCTGTCGCATCGCCTCAGCGATCTGACGCGGCTCTACGCCCTCTCTGAGGATCTTGGCGATCACGTCGGGATCGATTATATCGTCACGGACGAAGATGCGCTGAGAGCTGAGGGCGCGGGCGATGTCAGCTTGGAGGAATCGTCGGGCTCGGTTGAGCTGCACGAACCCGGTAGTTGCCTGCATGAACTTGGCGATCGCTGAGTCGGGGATGACCTGCTTTGCAGCGATGATCACGTCCCCGAGGTCGCTGACCTGACGCGCCGCTGCCAGTTCGACGGTGCGGTAGGCGAGGATCTTGTTCGTGATAGTGCCTTCGGACACGTCGGTGTGCCCCAGGTTCCTGAAGAACTCCTCGACAGCGGCAGGATTGGTAGTCGCGTCTTCCCCGATCTCCTCGAGGAACACCCGGACAGAGGCGGCGGACTGGGCGTGAGGAATCGTCTGTGCTGCGAAGTCCTTCTCGACTTCCTTGAGGAGCTGGAAGACACCGTCCTTATCGGAGTACACGTTATTGAGGTTCGTCCCGGTCAGGGAGTTGCCCGCGATCATGTCGGCGGATGCTTCGGGGTCGCCCCGTCGCACTGCGGCGAGGTACTCCTTGTGCTGATCCGCGGTCATGCGGGTGGTGCCATTCAGGAACTTCTTGGTCGGCACAGGGGCCACGGCGGTCTCGCGTGTGGCCGACTCGAGGAGCGGCTCACCGCGCTCTGCACGCCCCACCGCGCTCTTGGCGCGACCCTTGGAGGCAAGCTGGGCGTTGATGGCCTGATCCATCTGGATGTCCTCAATCAGCTCAGAGAAGCCGCGCTCCTTGGTGCGGCGGGACTCGGTAAGGACAGAATCGATCTCGTCACGGAAGGATTGGGGGAGGTCTCTGTAGGCATCCGAGGTGCGGACGCCTTCCCACGCCTTCGTCGCGTTGAAGAACTCAGCACGCTCCTGTGCGATCCACTCGTGCAGCTCGCCGGGGCCTTTGCCGTCTACAGCATCGCCGATGACGCCTCGAAGGGCCGCCGCAACCTCTGGGTCGCTCTGCTCGAGCGCTTGGATGGGGGACAGCTCTCGGGCAGCCTTGGCTTGCGCGTCGAGGGCTTGGAGGGGTGTGGTCGTGGGGTCGGCAACGAACTCGGCGCGGTCGACGAGGTTCTTGGCCTCGGGGGAGAGCTTGAAGTTGGAGCGGGTGTCGATGTTCCCTGACCCTGCGTCGGAGATCTGGCTCTTATCGAATACCACAATCTCACTATCTGAGATAGAGCCATCGAAGCGCCCGATGGTCTCCCCGGCGCTATTTACTTGCTCCTTAGCAAGGCCTCTCCCAGCGGGGCTGGGGTTCTTGATGTCGACGAAGGCTTCAACAACCCGCGCTGTACCGCCATCGCGCTTTGCGGCCTTCTCTGCATTCTTCTGGGCGACAGCCCTGTCCTTGGTGAAGAAGATTCCGCCGAGACCCTTAGGGTCCTCCAGCTCGCCTGCTGCGACATTCGAGGAGGTGCCGTGGAAGACACGCTCCTGCACTTGTGAATCAGGGAAGGGGTGGGGTGCTGCGGCTCCAGCTGCATCATCCGCCGGAATGGAGAGGAACTCGCGGGCCTCTCGGAAGGCCGGGCTCACCTCGTCGAGGGCCTCGATGATCTCTCGAGTGGTGAGGAGGTAGTCGACACGCTGCCGTTTGTCCACGATCTCATTGAGGGCTTTGTTGACCTCGGCGTGGAACTCGGGGTGGACCCGTGCGAAGTCTTCGATGGTGGCGTTGGCTCCAGCAGCCCTCAGCCTACTCTTAGAACGAGAGGTGCGGATGAAGGATGCAATGGGCTTCGCGATCTTACCAGCCACTGTGAGGCCGCCTCCGATCACACCACCCTCGAGGACGTTCTTGAGGCGACCCTCGATGGCGGAATCATTGGGGTTGGTAGCGGTGAAGGTGGCAACTTCGTTCTCGATGCCCCACGACTTCAGGAGATCACCGAGGCGCTTCTCGTCGCCACCGAATGCCAGGTAGTCCGCCACTCCGCCGGCTACCACGTTAGTTGCGGTAGAGCCGGCCTTGAAGAAGCTGAGGCCTTTGAGGGCCTTCCCTACTACGCCGAAGGGGCCGAAGAATTGGGCGATGGGCTGTACGACCTCGCCTACCACAGACTCCGGCTTGGGCACGAAGTCACGAGCACTCTCTGTAAGCCCGAAGTCAGCACCAAGGACTTCCCCTAGTGCATCCAGCGACGAGGCCCCACCGATGACGAGCCCACCAAACATGGCGTCACGGAGCCCTCGAGCAGAGCCCACAATCGGCTTGTCGTCTGTTAGGTCCGGCTGTACATCCTCCCGGCCCTCACCACCCTGAGCCAGACCTTGAAGGTCGCCCAACGTGCCGAGAAGCTCCGGGTTGACGCCAGCAGCGACTGCCGCATCGAACTGAGCCTGGAAGCCCCCATCTGAAGCTACGGCTGGTGCCGTGGGAGCAGCAGCCTCCTCCGCGGGGAGTGCCTCCTCTTCGGGCTCAGCGGGTACCAACCCATCAAGGCTCTCCAGCTCGTCCGATCGGGACTTCTGGACTCGCTCGCTGGTGTCCGCGTCGGTACTATCGCTGAAGGGATTGAACTCGAGCGGTGCGGGCGGTACAAATTCTGCCATGGGTTAGTTTATCCTGAGGACGAGGTTAGGGTGCTGCGGGGGCCGGCTTATCAGTATCCTCAACAACCTCGAAGGAGTTGAGTACGTCGAGAATCTCTTGCTCTGTTGGCAATGAGTTGGCGATGCCGTGCACAGCCATGCCGAAGTCCTGACGCCCAAACATGGTAGGCGAGCCTTCGTTGTCTGGGTATGCAATGTTCAGGTCAACTACTGCTTGGAGATCAGAGAGCGCGACCACCTGCTGCTTGAGCTGGGCTCGAGAGTAGACTGGAGGTCCTTCCCACTCGCCTGACGCTCCGGTTCTGGCCCAATCACCCGACTGTCCAGCACCCTGAAACGCAGAAGGCTGTGCTGGTGTACCCGGTGCCGCAGGGGCTTCTATCTTGGCCTTAGGGGCGGGGCGGGTCCTGCTGATGAAGTTCCACCGATCCTGTAGATCTTGCGAGTGCTGAGCCCCGGCGATCGCATTCTGAAAGACTGTCTCTCTCGTGAACTCCCGCTGCCGGTGAGTCACGGGGTCCTTACCAGCGGAGGCCACGATCTCCTGTTGAGCCCTATCTATGCGAGACGAGAGGAACTCCTCGAACCTGATTGGGTCATCCTTGCGGACGCGGGTGCCCTCCACGGACGTAGCGAAGTCGATAACGTCGGTGCGGGCTCGCAGCCTAATGTCTCGTAGGCCCTTCTGCTTGAGAGCTTCCTTGGTGTTGAGATCACCGAAGACGTTGCCGATAAGTTGGTCTCCGGCGATTCCCCCTACCTCTCTGATGAGGCCGTCGATGTCCCGCTGAAACTTCTGGTAGCTCTTGTTCTGAGCGAAGCCGTTGCGTCCGGCCATGCTCTCGAAGCGCTTACGGACGAGCTTCCCTTCAGTGTTGTTGATGCGGAGGCCCCGCTCTTTGACGAAGGCTGCCTCTTCGGCTGCCAGCTGCTCGAGGGATGTGATGAGTCCAGCATCGATTCGCGCACTGAGCGTGTCTACGACTTCCTGGCTAGGCGGCCCAGCGAAGCGGCGCGACTCACGCACGGTCTGCATGTTGGTCAGCTGTGCCCCCGCCTTGAGCGGATTGGCCTGCATCAAACCATCTTGGGCAACATCGAAGGCCTCCGAGTCCCCCTCTTCGAGGGCCTTGAAGCCGTCTAGTGTGAACTTGATGGCGGCGGCCTCGTTCGCGTCTTCGGCCACCTTCTGTACATCGATGCGCTTCGCCTCTAGGGCGCGGCGGGCGGTGCCCACGATTTGCCCGACCTGTACCATTGCTGCAGGATCGTTCCCCGCGATCTCGAGTAGTTCTCCTTGGAGCGCGTCCATGGCATCGCCATCGTGACGGCCCCAGCGAGGACCACTGATGCCCTGCATGGCAGCAGCCCCGAGTGTAGTGAGGGCCTCGCTAACCAGCTCCTGCCGAGGGCGTCGGCTAAGCAGGTGAGAGGTCTCGATGCCCACGAGCACGGAGGTAGAGAGGGGCTCTAGGTTGTCGTCGTCCAGTGCGAGTGCGTAGGCGGAGCGGTAGAGACCAGCGGTAGCATCGCGGTCCCGCTGGTTGACTTCGTCGAGGGAGCGCTCTTGCGCCCGATTCAGAATCTGATTGACGTGCCCGTCGAGGTTCTCGTTGAACCCCATCTCGAAGAAGACATCGCCGTCCCCAGCCTTGCCACCAATCTGCTGGAAGTGCTCGACCACGAACCCACGGTACCCGTCAGGGTTGTCGGTGTAGCTGATGGCATCTTGGCCTGATTTGACGAGGTCGATGTTGCGCTGCCGGAGGGCGGCGTCGAAGGATGTGACAGCCGCTGCTTGGGCGTTGGACCCGAGCTGCTCCTCGACACCTTGGCGGATGAAGGGGGAAGCGCCGCGGCGTCTCTCAGCCTCTTCAGGGGTGCTGGCTTCGTCGATGAAGGCGGCATAGTTCGAGGCATTGGAGAGGGACGCGAGACGGCGTCCGTCAGCCTGTGACTGCTCTTGGATCTCGTCTGCTAGGCCAAGGCCTGCGTTGGCTAGGCTAAAGGTCCCCTTCATAAAGTCGTTGATCTGCTGCAGCTGGGCGAAGTTACCCTGCCTCGCACCCCGCGACAGATCAACAGGAGCCGCTTGGGGACGGATGCGCTCGGGGTCTGCGAGCTGCGGCGTCCTTTGGGAGCGCCTGCGTGTTTGGCCTGTGCTGATGGACGCATCCGAGGAGGCTCGAATGTCGTTGGGGGCCTCGAAGGGCATGGTTGATGTTCCTTAGACGGTCAGCGGGAGAGGCGACGAATCGATGAGGCGAGCTGTAGTCCGTCCCCAGCACCACTGAGACCCGCGTTGACACCGCTGAGTGCGAGAGAGCCTTGGCGTGGTAGGGAGTTGATGTCTCTGGCCGCCGCGGCATTGATGCCCTGCGAACTAGCAGCGAGCTGTCTATCGGTGGCCGTGGCATTGAACTTAGACGCCGAGAGTCCTGCAAGTCGCTGCGAGGCGATGTTTCGGGCAACCTGTCGAGCAGTGCCTCCACCTACGCCTGCTTCCCCAAGAGAGACCGACTGTGTCGCGAGGGCGCTCCGAGCCTGGTCTGTGATGCCGCGCTGCTCCTTGGCGGCGGACTCAGCCTCTTGGCCGCGGCGTACCCCAACAGCATTTTGCTGCTGAGCGGCTCCGATCTTCGTGGCGTTGGCTGACGCCTTGAGCCCTTTATTTTTGGCCTTTGCACCTTCGATGGTGGTACCCTGACTAACACCAATACCGATGCCGGTGGTGATGGCTGTAACCGCTAGGTCTGTGAGGGTAACCCCGGCGGGGATAGCTGTGCCTACCACGTTTGCGAAGGAGGCTCCAGTAGCCAGGCTCGAACCGAGAGACGCACCACTCCCACCAAGGCTCGCACCGAGAGACGCAGTACTCCCACCAAGACCAACGCCAAGGCCACCAGTACTACCGATAGCTGCGCCTGTGCCAAAGCCGGTACCAAGGGAGAGCCCTGAGCCGAGTCCAATGCCAGTACCAACACCAGTGCCGACTCCAGTGCCGACTCCAGTACCGACGCCAACCCCGACGCCAGTGCCGACGCCAACACCAGTACTGGTTCCGCCCACTACACCACCAGTGATGCCAAGAGCTGTAAGAGTTACGGGGCACATAGACGTGTCCTTTCGAATTGAATTGCGGGTAGGCGCGTCTTCCCATACTTGGGATGGAGCGCGGTGAACTGAAACCCCAGCCAGGACAGCCACTGAATGTGGACTGTATTGGTGCACGAGACCACGTTGACGAGGTGGGGAAAAGAGTCGTGCATTACTTCCAAGTATTGCTTGGCTACCTTGCAGAAGACGCGAGGGCCAGCATCGAAGAGTTTGTCCGAGGCCAGTAGCCACGGGACACCCACCTGAGTCGTAGCCCCCTCCGGTGTGAAGGGAGACACACCGAAGAGGACTACTACTTCACCGTCTACCGCACCAGCGAGGCACCACTCCGACACCTCTATTCCTAACAGGAGTGAGGTGTGCGCGTCGGTGCCACTGCTGGCGTCAATCTCGGCCACGTCTGCTTCACGCAGGAGCGGAGCTAGGTAGTCTGCATCCGCTACTGTGGCTGGTCGTATGGTGACGGTGGGAACGCGAGAACGCATACTATCCTCTGCTTCGTTGAGCCCTGTTGTGATATAGCACCTCGTAGCTGAGAGCGTTGATCGTGCAAGGTATATGCTTATCGTTGATGAGGGCTACCTCGACATCACGGGCATTCGTTCCGATGTGGAACTCGAAGTCTGCTTCGGGGGCCGGCGCAAGGGGCGCGATAATCCCACCTAGTATCTCCGGCGAGAAGACCTTAGTTGAGAGGAGGTTCCCCTTACGGGAGACCTCTGCTCGCAGGTACCCAGCATCAGACAGCTCTGCCTTCATGCGGCGTAGCTGTAGGCGGGCGTTCGTGAGTGGTGCGCTGG
>Ga0307379_10010010_pt1 | contig 12612 bp, 13 predicted proteins | sample UN2MG_FD_202237 | JGI IMG/M metagenome (GOLD analysis project Ga0307379, IMG submission 202237) | Soil microbial communities from Risofladan, Vaasa, Finland - UN-2 | ecosystem: Environmental > Terrestrial > Soil > Coastal area > Acid sulfate soil | place: Finland: Risofladan, Vaasa | collected... | reverse complement strand
CGTATAAGACCAGTCTTATTATGTATTTATATGATGGATTTTTGCTTGATTATTGTATCACCGACGGTAAAAAATTATTTGACGAGATAAAAGAAACACTTGAAGATGGCGGGAAATTTAAAACAAAGCAATATGTTGGGAAAAACTTCAATAAAATCACGAAAATTGGTTAAATTATTAAAAACCTTATATTTATTTGTATAATATTATATTTGAGGAACATTGTAAAAATGGTTGATTTTAACATAGAAGAAATACTTTTGGAAGCATCATATAAAAGTAAAAAAGGATATTTGGATTTATCCTATAATGAAGATGTTAAATTCCTTGAGAATATTATGTACGATATGAAATATCCTTCTAATTTTATTGAAGAATATGTTGATGATTTAAAATATGAAAATATGAAGCGTCAAATATATAAACTGGACCCATCAAATTTGGATGAAGGCATATTAGATAGCATTAAAAAGTTTATATCTACATCGTGGCAGAAATTAAAATCTATTATTAGCATATCGTTTAAGAAAGCATCGGATGTATTATCATATGATGATAAATTTGAGCAAGAATATACTATTGTTGTACCACGGCAATTATTGGAACATATTGATGCTGCAAATTTAATTTTAGAGGCAAGCAAAAAATTTGATGCTATGAAAGGTTATTACAATGAAGCGTTAGTGTGCCAAATTATTTGGGAATACACAGGCGACAAAAATGTAGTAAATATAGATAAGAAGAAACATAAAGAGCATAAAGATGAAATAGATAAAACGGTAAGTATATATAAAAATTTGATAAAAGATAAAAACATATTATTACAGGCCGAAATTGGCAGTGAAGCGATGTCCAACTATTTAATAAATTCAGCAAAGTCTGACGGAGTTGTAATTGTTGATATATTTTTATCTGGAATGGAAAAATCAGTTGGTGAAAAAAAGGATATAAGTATTATAGTTAAGCGTGGAATGTCAGCAGAAGAAATTAGAAATTATTCATTAAAATTGTATTCTAACCTCGAATTAAATTTATCTAATATGACACTGACAAGTTTATTGTATAATTTAACAAATCCTTCCGGAGTGCCAGAGAAACGAGGTCGTAATAAAAATGAATATAGTGAAAAAGCTAAGAAGATGCAAGACAAATTATATGCAAAAAATAATAAATATAAGAAAGCATGGGACAACGCAGATAAATTAAATACAGATATGAAAGAATTAAAAAAATCTTTGGAAAGCAATCACCCAAAGGTACAATTACTTAGAGATAAAAGAGGCTTTTATAGGAACATTTTAAATCCGGCTCATGCTGAAATGGCATTTAATGTACTTAAAAGTTTTATTAAAGACGGAAAAAATAAAAAAATCTTTGTTAGAAATTTATTACAATCTATTGGTTTTACTAATTCTGATACCAGAATGTTATTGGCAGTAATGTCAAAAAAAGGTGATAACATTGTTGTAAAACAATTGGTAGACGAACATCCAGAATTTGATTTGTCAGATATAAATTTAACTAAACCGTCAGGTATTACTATTAGAATAAATAATAGAGATGAATTAATCATAAAATTGAATTTTAAAGAAGGAGAGCAAGAGCATGTTTCAGGACAGGTACAATTTTCTAAAGTAACACCAGTACCACCTGATTTCTGGCAAGGCCTCATATAAATTATAGGAAAAACTATGGAAACACAATTGCTTGTCACTTTTACAAAATTAAATAAATTATCTAATACTACATTGGAAATTAAAAGTTGCTATACATTAGCGTTTAACAAAATATATGTATTAGAGAATGCTATTGATAGTAAAGAATTAATTTGTAGTTATAATATAGATGTAAAAGCAGGTGTAAATGGTGATATACCATTAAACACAATTTCAGTACATCGTAAAAAGGACACAAACACCATTTATACAATTAATGCATTAAATTATGTTATAGCATTATTGAATGATGGTCAAGTAGATAACAAATTTCCTGTTCCGTGGGAAAATTATAAAAATATGATACTTGTGACTAATACAGACGGTCTTAAAAAAATTGAAACAAAAATACATTCGGTGATAACCGTTTAATGGAGAAATGGCAATGAAAAAAACAATGAAAAAAACAATTAAAGAAACAAGAGAATTGATGGATAATGTAAATGAATTCTTATCAGAAGCCAAATCGGCATCAGAGCAAGCAGCAGAAGAATTTAAAAACGCATATGCTCAACAACTTGCCTCAAAATTAGGACCACAATGGCAATCTAAAGGTACAGACTGGTCACAAAATAGTAATATAGAGCAAATTATTCATGACTTTGTATACCAATTTGTAACAGATAATCATCCAGAACAAATGGGTGATGAAGAAAGGTCAGAAGCGTTTGTACAGAGCGTAATGCAGTATATTTAATAGAAAAAATTTTACTTTGAGCGTAAAAAAGTGCATTAATGCTTAAAGTTTCTATATTTATCCATACACAATAATGTGTGTGTATAATAAGTTACATTGTTAGATAAGTTATACTTATTTAATGAATGATACTTAACAAATTAATTAATTAATCAATGATAAATTAGGAGAAACATCATGCCTATAGATTTAAATCAAGTCCGTGATAGACTTAAAACCCTCGAAAGTCAAACAAAAAAACAAGACTCATTTTGGAAACCAACACCAGGCTCACATGTAATTAGAATTGTGCCGTATAAATTCAATAAGGAAAATCCTTTTATTGAATTGTTGTTTCATTACAATATGGGTAACAAGCCACATCTTTCACCACAATCATTTGGTCGTCCAGACCCAATAGTTGAGTTTGCTGAAAAGTTAAAGGCAAATTCAAGTAAGGAAGATTACAAACAGGGAAAACAACTTGAACCAAAATTAAGGACTTTTGTTCCTATTGTCGTAAGAGGCAAAGAGAACGAAGGCGTGAAGTTTTGGGGATTTGGGAAGACCGTGTATCAGGAAATTTTAGGTTTAATTTCAGATGCAGAATATGGTGATATAACTGACCTTACGACCGGCCATGATATTACTGTTGAATTCAAGTCAGCAGAACAGGCTGGAAAGAGTTTTCCTTCAACAACAATTAGACCAAGACCGGCTAAGACAAAACTTGTTGAAAGTAGCGAGCAATTAAAAGTATTGTTCGACACACAAAGGAATATTCTTGATATTTACAAAGAGCCTTCATACGAGGACTTAGAAAAGGTTCTCGCAGATTGGCTAAGCGGTGGTTCTGCTGACACTCCAGCAGATGGTAGCGGGGAAACGGTTACATCTTTTGCATCAGCAAAAGAAAAAGCAAAAAACCAAGCTTCGGGTGACAACCAACCAGTTGGTAACGCAACTACAGTTGATAACATCGAGGAAGACCTCGATAAGTTATTCGCAAAGTAAGGAGATAGTTTATGGCAAAGAAGAAAAATGGTGAATCGGAAGATGTATCTTCCGATTTCACAAAAGGTAGTATTCGAGACGAACTATCTACTTTAATTAGTAAAAATTTATCCAAAACTTTTAAAGACCAAGCACAGACTGTATGGTATTTAGATGGACCAGAAGAATCTCCAAGTGATATAGCAGATTGGGTTTCAACTGGAAGTTCATTGCTTGACTTAGCAATATCTAACAAACCACATGGTGGTGTTCCAGTAGGAAGAATAACAGAGATTACAGGTCTTGAAGGTAGTGGAAAATCTCTTGTTGCAGCACATATACTCGCAGAGACACAACGTAAAGGTGGCATATCTGTTTTCATAGATACTGAAGCGGCAGTTAGTCGTGAATTTCTTCACGCAATTGGAGTCAATCTCACTGATATGATGTATGTTCCATTGGAAACAATCGAAGATATTTTCCAAGCAATTGAGAATATAATCAATTCTGCCAGAAATAGTAGTAAGAATAGATTAATCACAATAGTTGTAGATTCTCTCGCAGGTGCAACGACAAAGGTTGAAATGGATGCTGATTACGGTAAAGATGGTTACGCAACAACAAAGGCAATACTTTTATCTAAAGCATTGAGGAAAATAACAAATCTTATTGCGAAAGAAAAAATTTGTCTTATATTTACAAATCAGTTACGAACAAAGTTGAACGCAATGGCATTTGCTGACCCATGGACAACAAGTGGTGGTAAAGCAGTTGCATTCCATTCATCTATTCGGGTTAGATTATCCAACGCAGGTGCATTGAAGAAAAAGGATTTTGGTGGAGTTGATGTGATAGTTGGAAACAAATTACAAGCTAAAGTTACGAAGAATAGGCTTGGACCACCACAGAGAAAAGCGTCATTCGAGATATTCTATGATTCAGGAATTGATAATTATAGTGGTTGGGTTGCCGTTCTAAAGACATATAAATTCATCAAAGGTGCAGGCGCATATAATAAATATAGTTTATTAGATGATAAAGGTACTGAAATTGAAGAATTATCTTTTAGAACCGCAGAATTGCCAACGATATTTAAATCTCGTCCAGAAGTCAAAGATGCGATGTATAGCGATTTATGTAAAATAATGATTATGGATTACCAACTGAATGGTGAAATAAAAATGGACGATGATATTGAAATTGACCAGAATGAAGATGGCGGAGCAGAATAATTTTAATGATTAAGTAGTATTGGTCATTATAATCAGCAAAAAGGCGGGCAGAAATGCCCGCTTTTGATATAAAAATTGACACGGCAAGAAATATTTTTTTAGGATACCTATAATAAATTGATGCGATAGGATGCGTCATAATAAAAGTTAAAAAGGATAAACAAGCAATAGGAGTTTGTTATGTTAAATAACACCAGTAAACTATTTTTCCCAAAAATAGAGTTCGAAAAATCTACGGAAATAAATCACAATTCGGGTGATAATAAGATAGTAAATTTATATTATCTCGATTGGACTCACAAAGAGAAGAAGTGTAATGACGGCGAAACCGAATTGCCATTTCGATATGAAGATAAAATCAAAAATTTAAGATTCGCTATATCTGATGGATATTTAAAAGAAATCAGACGAACATCATGGTCATCCGTGGAGGAATTAAATATGATGCGTGCAGTAGATTCTTCAATGAGACATTTATATTTAAAACCTGCTGTAGGATTTGTTTCGGTCGCATTCAGATTATTATCAGATTCATTATTTGATACAGAGACAGGGTTTTATTACCGCAAATCAGATAAGATTGTTATACCACACATTCTTTTATATAAATTTTGGAAAAATCAAAGACAAGTTCCATCATCTATGATAATGGATTATACTGAAATTCCGGAATTAATGACAATAGCATCAAACGAAGAATTATCAGATGAACAAGAGCGTGATATAAACGAATTCTTGGCATTTTTCAACGAGGATATAAAAATAAAATAGGAGTTATATGGATAATATTATATCTTTAATTGATGAATTCGAGACGTATTTTAGAGGAAAAACTTTGATTGGATTTGAGAGGATATATTTTCCTGCAACAGAAAACCATGTATGTCATACAGAATCAATGTCAATGGATAAATTTTATACAAACGACGAGATATTTAATTTATTTTACGAAAAGTTTAAAACTATAAATAAAAAATTATATATATTGGGTTTCTTTAAAGACATAAAAACCCCACGATATTTAATTAGATATTATACAAAATAATTAGGAAGAAAATTGATGGATTATATAAATAAAAAGGAAGAATATTTTACTATTTTTGAGCAGTTAAAAAAGAAACATAATGAAATGCCAGTTGTTTCTATTAATAATAAAATTTTAGTAGTAGATTTTTTAAATACATTTATCCGTTCTTTCACCGGCTCACCGGCAATGAATAACAATGGCGAGCATATTGGAGGCATTACAGGATTTTTATATTCAATCGGAAGTGCAATACGAATGTTTGGAGTCACAAGATGTATTTTAGTTTCGGATGGCGAGAATAGTGCCGCAAGAAAGAGAAAGATATATCCCGAATATAAACAAAAAAGAAGTGTTAAATTTAATGTAAATCGTCAATATGATTTTAAAGATAAGGACGAGGAACACAAAGCAATGCATTTACAAATCCAAATTCTATTAGAGTATTTGGAACAATTACCATTACAATTGGTTACGATAGATTCAACAGAAGCAGATGATGTTATATCATATATTGCCAAAGAGGTGTTTTGTAAGAATGAGAATGAGGTTATACTCATGTCATCAGATAAAGATTTTCTACAACTTGTAGATGAACGAATCAACGTCTGGTCTCCCACAAAGAAAAAGCTATATACACCGAAATCCGTTCTGGATGAATACGGTGTGCACCCAAATAATTTCTTATTCTACAGAACCCTTGATGGCGATAAATCTGATAATATACCTGGTGTTCAGGGCGTTGGATTAAAGACATTAAAGAAACACATGCCATTCTTATCAGAAGAAGCAAAGACTGATATAAATCAAATACTTTCATATGCAGAGAAGCAGAATGAAGGAAAGAAGAAATTAAAATTCTTTGAGAATATAATACAATCAAAAGATGTTTTACTAATGAATGAAAAATTAATGCAATTAGAAATGGCAAATATATCAGAGAGTAATAAAGCAAAGATACGACAACAATTACAAAAGAAAATCGCTTTACTAAATAAACCAAAGATACAACTTATGTATATGAGAGACGGCTTATCAAACGCAATACCAGATATTAATTCTTGGTTATTGAAAACATTCACCCAATTAAATTCATATTCGCAAAACCAAAATGGAGAAATTTAATGGCTCTTGATTATTTGAATCAATATGGAAATACATTCCAATTAAAAGTTATCGCAAATTTATTAAAGACAACAAATAAAACTGGAGACAACAATGAGTTTATTGCACAGATATTTGATATATTATCTCCAGATTTCTTTGAGTCGGATGCAAATCAATTTATTGTTTCCAAGATAATAGATTATTACAAAAAATATTTAAAACCTCCAACAACGGATTATTTCAAGGTTGAGGTTCAAGCATTAGATGATATAACAAGAGAATCTGTGGTTGAAAATATTAAAGATGTATATAAATATATGCATGGCGCACCAGACTTAGATTATATTAAAAGCGAGTTTTTGGAATTTTGTCAAAATCAAAACATGAAATCAGCAATACTTGAATCGGTTGATTTAATTAAAAACAAAGATTACGATGCAATTAAAAAACTTGTTGATGATGCATTAAAGTTTGGAAAATCAAAGAGAGATTTGGGACACATATACGAAGATATGGTTGATGACAGACTTCTTAAAAATCCAAGGACACGAGTTATGCCAACTGAATGGCCAATCATAAATGAAATAACTGATGGTGGCATTGGCGCAGGTGATTTGCTTATATTTATAGGCGCAGCTGGTTCTGGAAAATCATGGGCATTAGCATCATTCGGACATCATGTATTGAAGATGGGAAAAAATGTTTTACATTTTACATTAGAATTGAATGAAAATTATACTGGCATGAGATACGATTCTAAACTTATGGGAATACCATCACAAAATTTAAAATATCATATTGATGATATAAAAATGAGAGTGATGTCTGATATAAAAGGTAAGTTGAGAATAAAATATTATCCAACAAAATCTGTTGGTGTGTCCGCATTAAAAACACACATAAATAGATTAATGAGTTTTGGGTTTGAGCCAGATTTAATTATAGTTGATTATGCAGACATACTTCGGTCAGACAGCGCACAAGCAATCAAAGGCGGTTCATATTTTGAGGCAGGTGGTATCTACGAAGATTTAAGAGGAATGGCAGGCGAGTTTCAGGTGCCAGTAGCAACAGCATCACAGGCACAAAGAAGTGCAGCAAATGATGATATAATAACTGGTGACCAAGTTGCAGAATCATACAAAAAGATTATGACTGGTGATGTTGTAATTTCCATTTCAAGAAAAGTAGAAGATAAGTTGGCGAACACTGCAAGATGGCATGTCATTAAAAATAGATATGGTGTTGATGGCATAACATTTCCATCCAAAGTAGATACATCGATTGGTAGAATAGAGATATTCGCACCCGATTCTATAAACGGTTCTGCAACGAGAAAAGACATGCAGAATTCTAAAGAGTTGGTTAAAAAAGAATTGGCATTAAAGTATCAAGATTTTAAAAAAGAGACCGGTCATGAAGCGAAGGATGTCGGAGGGGATTTTGAGTGATAAAACTTTAAAAACAGGATTTATACAAGAGACTTTAGTGAAGATACAAAAAGTTTTGGATTTAGTATTAAAATATTATGGTGTTAATATGTCATATGACATTGAAAAACGAAATGAATTATTTTGTGAAATCATCAAAAAGACAAAAAAGGAATTGACAACTACAGAGACATTTGAGAAGATACAAGAAACTATGTGGAGTAATCCAACCACACCATTAGGAAAATTAGAAAATGAGTGGTTGTCTAAAAATATTTATGAGTATCACAGAGATATATTTTTATTACATTATTTTTATGCTGTTTTATATTCATACAATTATGATGTACAGATACGGGAAAAGGTTACAGAGGAACAAATTAAGAAATTTTTTGCAAAAGCCAACGAAATATACAAAAAATACAAGAATTTGAGCAATTCCGAGACGGAAAACGCTTGACAAACACAAAATAATTATGTATATTTTAGTATAAAATAATACATAATATCAAAAAGGTTACATAATGATAAAATCGCATTTCTTCTTACTATTTTTAATAGTATTTAGTATAAATATTTTCGGTCAAGAGTATGATTCTGTTGCATTTAAAACAGAGATTGACGAATTGACCGTAATTGGTTCTATTAGAGCCGACGAAAACACTCCAGTTACCGTAAAGAATTTAGATTTACCAACCATTGAAAATATTTCTTTTGGTCAAGAGTTGCCGACACTTTTAAATAACACACAATCAGTCACGACATATTCGGATGCCGGAAATTATTACGGTTATACATATATGCGATTGAGAGGCATTGACCAGACCAGAATCAATTTTACATTGAATGGTGTTCCATTAAATGAACCGGAAGACCAAGGAGTTTATTTCAACAACTATGCCGATTTTACAAATTCAATCGAATCAATGCAGATACAACGAGGTGTTGGCACATCAACAAATGGCGTTGCATCATTTGGTGGGTCTGTAAATTTTCAATCTGTTTCTTTGGCAAAACCTTTTGCAGAATTTCAATATGGACTCGCATCATATAATACACAGAGATATAGTTTGGAGTATTGCACAGGCATACAAAATAATTTTTCAATATATACAAGATATTCAGACATACATAGTGATGGGTATAGATACAATTCAGCAAACGATTCCAAATCATTTTATTTGAGCGGCGGGCTATTTTATAGCAAAGATATAATAACATTCAATTCGTTTTATGGACACCAAGAGAATCAAATGGCGTATCTCGCAACTTCTATTAGTGATATACAGAACGAACCAAGAACGAATTATTTATCTCCAAATGAACGGGACAATTTTAAGTATTTATTCAATTCGGTACAATATACAACTGAAAGATTTGGCGATGTAATTTTAACTTCAACATTATATTATATTAGGCTTGATGGAAATTATGGAGCGTATGGAGATTATGAACGGTTAGTTCCACTCGATTCAATGTACAACTATAGATTGAATTCCAATTTGTATGGACTTATTATCAATTCAAGTCAAAAATTTGGTGATGTGAATTTTGATGCTGGCATACATGTAAATTGGTATGACAGAACGCATTCATCTATATTAGAACCAGTTGAGACCGATTTGTATAATAATACTGGACAGAAGAATGAGTATAGTGCCTTTACAAAAGTATCCTATGATATTAATGGCGTGACCTTATATGGCGATTTGCAGTTAAGAATGATTAATTTTAATTATATTCCTGATATGAATTATGATATGTCAGCATCAATAAATTGGACATTTTTAAATCCCAAAGTAGGAATTGTATATAGATTGAATCCATATATAAACTTATATTCGAGTATTGGATTATCACAACGAGAACCAACAAGATTGGATATGCTACAAGGATATGATGATATAGATTCTTCTAATTATGTTGATGTTGGAAATTTATCAAACGTACAACCAGAAAAAGTAATTGATATTGAAGCAGGATTTAAGTTTGACTATGATAGAATAAAATTTGATATAAATGGATTCTCAATGCAATTTCAGAATGAAATTGCTGCCATTGGACAACTTAGTGAAGTTTATGCATTGCCATTAAGAAAGAATGTTCCGACAAGTCATAGGACAGGAATTGAAACTGATTTTCTATGGAAAATTACTGAAAGATTTACAATAGAAAACAATGCAACATTTATGAACGCAGTTATAGACGAATATATAACTGAATATGATAGTGTTACCTATACAGATGTTGTTCCTTTAATAACACCAAATGTAATTGTAAATACCACATTTAATTTGTATATGGGATTATTTGATATTTCATTGGTTGGAAAATATGTAAGTCAATCATATCTCGATAACGAAAATACCGTAAAGTTGCCTCAATATTACATATGGGATTTTGTATTAAAAATAAATATGTGGCAAAGTGTATTAGATTTTAGAGCGAATAATATTACTAATAGGCAGTATTATACGGGTGGGTATGTTGGTGAGCCTGGAGTTCCTTATTACTATGTTCAGATGCCAATGAATTTTGTTGGTACATTAAAGGTAAGATTGTAATGTTAGAGATTTTAGCAGTTATATTTACATTTGTTTGTGTTTATTTAACTACACAGAATAAAGTTTCCTCTTGGCCAATAGGAATAATTGGAGTGTCATTATACTTCGCATTATTTTTTCAAGTGGGGTTATATGCAGAAATGATAACACAAGCAGTATTTTTTATTCAAGGATTTTACGGTTGGTATAATTGGGCAAAGATAAAAGAAAAGCCACCTGCACCGATTACTACATTAACAACGAAACAAAGAGCAGGTTGGGTTGGTGCTATACTTGCATTTACAATAATTTTATGGCAAATATTAATTCATACAAGTGCATCAATACCATTGATAGATTCTTTCACAACATCAATCAGTCTGGTAGCCAATTGGTTATTAGCAAAGAGAAAACTTGAAAATTGGTGGTTATGGATTTTCGTTGATTTAATTTATGTTGGTATGTTTATATTCAAGACATTATATTGGACAGCAGGTTTATATTTTGTATTCTTCTTTATGGCGATGTACGGATTGAGTAAATGGAAAGAAGAATTTTATTATGGAAAATATGGCAGAGGTTATGAAGATGCCAGACTTTCGTGAGATGTATTAAAACACGCAAAATGAGCTGGTTTCCAGTGATATAGGTTGCGAAGGTCGCAATCAACACTAAATATAAGGTATTGTTATTATGTTATTAAAATTGTTGTTTCCGAGTGATTACTTTGACAAGAGCGCTCCAGACGAAGCGTATAAAGAGGAGTATGCGATTGCAAAATCTTTAGGTTTTGGGTGTTTACTTTTTGATTATGATGAATTTATTGAAACTAAAAGTATTAATTTAAAGAATGTAGATGATGATGGTATGCTTTTATATAGAGGATGGATGCTAAAATTACAGGATTATTCCACTCTTTATGATTTGTTATCTGATGAGGGATATCTTTTATTGAATAGTGCATGGTTATATGAAATTTATCACCACTTTAATGATATATATTCTCAACTTGAAGGTAAAATTGATACGCCTAAAATTATTACAATTAAAAAAATTGATGACGAATATTCATTTTTTAATTCTGATATAGGATATTTGCCATTAAATGTTAAAGAACATTTTAAAGATTATTTCATTATGAAAGATAATGTAAAGTCGGTTAAAGGTTCTGATTTTCCTGATAAAATATCCGTTGATATAAGTGATGAAGAATTTACAAAATTGGTTGAAAAATTTATACAACTTAGAGGCGGTTTATATACAGGTGAAATTGTATTGAAGCAATATGAAAATCTGAAAAAATATGGTAATACTACAAATGAATGGAGAGTATTCTATTTCTTGGGCAAAGTTATGACGGTTAATAGAAATAGCAATCAGTCGGATAATGCGCCAAGGGTTCCAGATTGTATGGTAAATAATGAAGCAATAACCAACGAGTCATCTTTTATTTACACGGCAGATTTTGCGGAGACAGAAGATGGTCGGTGGATTTTAATTGAAACTGGTGATGGACAGGTTTCTGGATTAAGTCCAAACCAAAACATTTTAGAATTTTACACAAAAATACAGAATTATTGGAATGAAAAATATAAATAGAAAGGAAAAATTATGGCAAACTTAAAATTATTTTTACAAAATTTATATGATAAGGACCAAGTGGAATTTGAAGAAGAATTATTATATAATTTAAATTTTGAAACTTTACCAAAGGCATATTTTGCTGATGATGGAGAACCAGACACCGAAGCAGAATTTGTTGATTTTGAAAATCATGAAATACTCGATATTGATTTCGATACAAATACAATAAAATTTGTTGCTGGTGGAGATTGGCAACAACCCGTTGAATTTACTGTTACATTGAAAGAACACGGTAAGTTTTATCATAA
>Ga0307379_10010009_pt1 | contig 12612 bp, 12 predicted proteins | sample UN2MG_FD_202237 | JGI IMG/M metagenome (GOLD analysis project Ga0307379, IMG submission 202237) | Soil microbial communities from Risofladan, Vaasa, Finland - UN-2 | ecosystem: Environmental > Terrestrial > Soil > Coastal area > Acid sulfate soil | place: Finland: Risofladan, Vaasa | collected... | reverse complement strand
GTCGTCCTTAAGGTCCACCCCTTCCGACATCGAAGGCGATAGTAGAATAGTGGGATCTTTTGACATTTTGTGCTCTTCCAGCAAAGCTCTTTGCTCTTCCGGTCGGGCAGCCAACAAGATCCTAGACCGAGCTTCGTCGTTCACCCCTTCGTACACCTTACGGCAAAGATCCCAAGAGACTCCGTGGATGATCCCTTTAACGCCTCGGTAGATGTTTAAAAGCTTCACAACCTTGTAGCAAAGGTCAGGCATGTACTTAGCCAGATTCTTCTTAGAAAGCCTTCCCACGGCTTCGTAGGTATAGATCGGTCGGTTGGCGACTGGGAACGGTGAATCTAAAGACATCACTTTCACCCGATTAGGGTCGATCCCCATCACTTTGATGTAGGTATCGAAGTCTAAGATCACTGCGGATAACAAAACAGTCTTGTCAGCGTGTCGAAAAAAGTAGTCCTTCAAGAGACCGGACACGTCTACCGGCTTGAAAGATATCGATTGGATCAAGGTCGGATTTTTGAAATCGTACTTTTTGTCGATAACAAAATTATCAAGTTTGGTTTTGTTGGCGGTGACCACGTCAAACATCGCCAATTTGTTCTTCAAAGTTTCTAGCTGTTCGACCCTTTTACCCGCTTCTATGTCGCCTATAATATCCAAGCCTAATTGAAATTCGATAGCTTTCTGAACCTGTTCGATCAAACCCACGTACAAATCGATCTCAGCATAGTTAGGAATCAATTGCATAATGTCCAGGTCCCTGAGCACCTTGGCGGACAAATCGATCCCCACGAAATTAGTAAGCCATTGCCATACCGAATGAGCTTCGTCGCAAACCAACAAGTTCCTAGGGGGAAACATCTCGGAAAGGTAATTCAAGAAAGGCAAAGCCGAAGCGAAGTTGAAGGAAGTTACGGGAGCCTTAGAAGCCGCCGACCGGACTTTGTGGTACTGGCAAGAAGAAAATGCTGCACACTCAGACCGGCTTTCCAACGACTCCCGGCAAGGTGAGTCCCCACAATTATAAGGCAACCGACCTTCGGGGGCGGTGAACCGTGAGCACTGATAATTAGCCCTGCCTTTCAAGTTCACCAAAAGATCACTGAAATCACTTACGTATTGGTCCTGTAACGCCTTATTCGCGGTAGCGATGTAAGATGATCTTGCCGCTTGGGCTAAACACAGCGCTAAAGCGGACTTGCCGATCCCGGTAGCCGCTTGGCAAATGATTACATCTACTGTTGGGTCTTGCAGCCATTCTTGAAGCTGAACCAAAATGGCCTTTTGGTCCCCGCGAAATTCGTCAAAAGGGAAATAATTCAGCAGATTCCCATAGTCCGTTTTGGCACACTTAGTCATAACAACCCTCCTCTATCCTTTTAAAGATCAGGGGGGTTTCACGGCTACAGGACTAACGGGGGTTCAAGGCAACACCGGTAGTTCCTTGGATACTTCGTTATAAGTATCTGTTTTTAGGGACCTCGTCGCACCATCGGAGACCTTGCATACCTGTAACACCTTGTAGACCAGTGGCCCCTATAATACCTGTAGTTCCGATCCTGTATAGTACAAACGCAAATTCTTATTGACAAACCAGTTCGGTATATCCTAAAGCTATGACGTTTTGTGCCGATAAGGCTTGTGGCTCGGTGTCGGGCTCAACCCAATGAAAGGAATTATTATGAAGAAAATCCACTCTACTAAGAAGGGAAAGCTGATCTCAATTAAGAAGCTGTCCGGCGACTACGACATTACGGTTCGTCGTCTCAAGCAGGTTTGTCAAAAAGAAGAGATCCCGATTGTTAAAGCTATGGTCCAAACTCCGGGTGGCCCACAAGTCTCGGACGCTGTTTACGAAAAAGATATTGCTGACGCTCTTGCTGATCTTCAGCTTCCTACCGTAACCAAAAGTGATGCTACTTACCAAGAAGTCGCTATAGCCCTAGGTATTGCTACCACTTCGGTCAAATCCAAAGTTGACGCTGCTGGTTTTACTACTACTAAAAAGCTTGGTACCTACAACCGAGGCTTTTACCAGCCAGTCCGGTGCATCACCAAAAGTCAATTAGCTAAATTGAAGAAATCTTTTTCTAAGACACTTTACGCGGAGTAGCATTTTGAGCGCTGATTATTCTTATCAAGACAAATTGTGCAAGCAGTTATTCGCCTCTTTGAAGACAAACCCTAAAACGGTACTGGCTGCATCTTGTGCGGCTGGTAAAACCCGTATGGCCATCCGTATTCTCAAGCGATACAAATCCCTTAAAAAGAATGTCTTAGTGCTGGCCCACGGGCAAGTCGTCTTGCGTTCCCAATTCGCAGATAGTGCTGAAGAGCTAGGTTTGCAGGTCACCGAATTAACCGGTTCCCTGACACATGGAAAGTTCCCGCAGGGGTCTGTAGTCGTTGCGATCCCCCAGGCTTTCTCTCGGCTCTCCCACGACAAATACGATAAATTCTTCAAGCAATTTGATTTGGTGGTGATCGACGAAGCTCACCATTTCTATTTATCCTTACTCACCCAACGGATCTTAGAGGCTGCGAAAGCCCCACACCTTTTGCTAACGGCTTCCCCGAGCCGTTTTATCAAAGCCAATAAGCGAAAAGAAGAATACGAAATCATCTTCTTTTCGACGGAAGAGCTATTAGAACACAAAGTGGTCCGGTCGCCTGTGATCGCTTTAGGGATGAGCCACTACCGGATCTCGCAGCGCGACTTCAATGAGAATCTAAATATCTCAGATATGAAATCTAACACTAAGGAAACAACCAAAACGATCGAAGAGGTCCGAAAATCGATCGTGGAAAATTGTAACTTGGAAGATCTGTCGTGGCCTGAATTAAGCCGAAAAAGAGGGAAGGTTTTGATCATAGCAAACAACATCAGTCACGGTAACGGGCTATGCACGGCTTTAGGAAAGAAGAAAGTCCGGGTTCGTATCTCCACTTCGCAAGACGATACGACTTCTGTAGAGGTAGCCAACTTTAAGGAAAAGGACTCCTTTGAAGTTTTGGTTGTCGTCGGCAGGGCTCGGCTAGGCTTTAACTTTCCTGAACTTACCACCATCGTGGACATCTCAGGGACGCTGAATCCCGACTCTATGTTTCAAATGTTGAATCGAGTCACCAGACTTTACCACGCAAAAAAGCTGTACTTGAAAATTATGCCTAAGAATCTCTTACTAGCCGCTACGAAGAATCTGAATTTCACCATAGCTTTGATCTCCCCAGAGATTTTTAAGGCATACACCGGTAACTTTACCCGGCTACGACCTGAAAGTTCGGGCGAAAAGGAAGACCTACCTTATGCTGAAGGAGTCGAAAAAGTTAAGGGTAAAGGTAAAAAGATAGCCGAAGGCGGAAACCGAAATTATGGTTTGATCCCTACTTTCGAGATTATGCGTGAGGTCCAAGGTTCCGCGTTCGGCCAAACCTTCGTGTCGTCCATAGCAGAAGCCCTCGAAATCAAGAAGAAGAACAAAAACCGGTACCCAACTTTGGATGACGCCTACTCAGCTTGCCGTAAATTAGATATCACCACAGCCCACGAATACAAAAAGCACCGTGAGAATGACCCGATGCTTCCCGCACAGCCACGCAAAGTTTACCCCGAGTGGTCTTTTCAAGCTCTAAAGGAAATGGATGAATAAGAAAACAAACGAAAAGATGAATGAATACAGAAGAGAAGCTATAGCGCTAGGGATAAGATCTCCTTTTAGGCAAATGCTCTACGTCGAACAAAGGTTGAAAGGTAAAACATCCGAACAAGCCGAGTCTTCGGCAAGAAACCCAGGAAAGCTATTCCTTTGATACCAAGTCTTTCGGGCATAGTATTTACTTGTTTGACAAGCTAATTAGTTTTCCCTAAACTAGTTTTATTTTTGTGCCGTTAGGCTTTTCACGAGGCAGCAATGACCTACAATTTAGCTGAAAATATATGTCGGCAGAACCCGGCGAAGTGTATGAGGAGGATAGACGGCAAGCACCGGTCATCGTCCCCGAACAGGCCGGACACTCTTTATATATTCTGGGAGAATGGCATTCTTTACAGGATGCGAGTTGACGGGACATCGATCCGCTCGAAAGTGACCACAGGAAAAGTCAAGGAATGGGAGATCCACGACAGGGTGACTTTGGATAAAACTTTGAAGCTGCATGTGCCCATGCGCAAGCATAAAAGAATTCTTGAGGGTGCCCAGATTATCGATAAGAATTCTGGAAAAGTGTTGTTTGAACATAGATGAAAGGGTGTTTTGTTATGATCAAGGAAGCTTATGAAGCTGGTGCCAACGAGGCTCAGCGCACCATCAAAATCAAGGGTCAAAGCACCGAACAAAAGGGTAATATTATAGGCTGGGGCTTGGGAGATCAACCGAGCCGCTATCTTGGCCCACAGGGGTAATACCAGAAAAGGGGCGTCTGCCGCACCAAACCAAAACACCCCTACTTCCGAGTGGCCGCAAGTAGTAGCTACCATGAGGGACCAAATAACGGACCTCCGTGAAGACAACAAGCGGCTGATCGGTGAGAACACCCAGCTTCGAGCGGAGCCGCCACGTTAAGTTCTAAGAATAAGGACGGTCTTTTGAGCCGTTGGTTAAGACTTTAGGAGAAATGATGCCAAACACAAACGATCCGAAAACAGCTAAAGGGGATAAATAATGAATAAGGAAGTTATTACTGCACTTAAAAAGATAATCGCTGCTGACCATGATTCAATTAAAGATCTCGAAAAGTTCTTAAAGGAAGCTAAATGGAACCACTCCGGTGAATACCAACAAATAGTAATTCACGAACAAAAGGGCGACCAAATTATATTGGCTGATGATAGCGGGTCACACGATTCTATAACTGTTTCTGACATAGGCAGACTATTGGACGGTGTGACTTTAGAGGACACTGATAAAAATTTAGAAATGTTTTGGACAAATTTCCAGGATGTTATTAGCTGATAAAAAGTAAAGGGTGAAGTATCCTACTACAACAAGAAGAAAAGGATGAATACCTTTTCTACGAAGTTAGTTCCCTGCTAGATACGCAAGGGCTTCATACCTACATAGGTCATTTTGACGAAGACGACTACGTGGAAGAACACGGCAAAATCGACCCGGAAGTTTATGAACGAATTAGACAGCGTAGCCACCGACTACCGGCGGTTAGGTATCGAAGCGCCTGACATCCAACCCGATAATTTAGGTCGGGATAAAAAAGGCAAGCTCAAGAAGCCATTGAAGCTTTAAGTCCAGTGCGAACCCCAATCCAATTTAGGCCGCCTAAACATCTTTAGTTTGGCCTAACCATATTAATAACTTAAGTACCAAACCCTTTAAATTCCCCTAGGGGTTGGGCGTCCGCATGTGTTAGCCTTATCTTGATTCTACCACCCCCTATTCCTAGGAGATCCTTATGCGCTTTGCGCCCGCGCTGGCGAGTATTTTCGCCCTTAGTGTCTTCACTTCGGCTTGTGTTTTGATCCCCTACGAAGAATACCACCCCAAAGAAGAAAAATTGGTAGAAGACGAAGCTGAAGATCCGTCAGAAGAAGTCTTCCACGCCGATTGCAAAAGAGTCAAAACTGGGAAAAATGTTCAAGACTACTACTTTTGTTTAGGTCCTTTGGCTTATTGCTGGATCGGGGCACGTAACGGGATATCTTGTACCCCAAAGTAAAAGTAAATAAACATAGTTGGATCTGACTATAAGGAATTAGGCCGCAGAAAACCAGTATAAATAAACATAGTTGGATCTGACTATAAGGAAACCTACGAATTAAATAAACATAGTTTGATCTGACTATTAAGCCCTATTCTCAGTAATCCCCCTAGACGCACCAGAGCATTCCTTGAGCAATATTTCTGATCCCCTTTAAAAGCATAGCGAGAAGATATTTGGATTAAGGGGAAGGCTAGCTATGCGACCTGATGACATAGGAAAGATCTTTGGGCAAGATCACATCCAAGAGCTTTTAATAAATTGGTTGGAAGACACTACTAAGGTTCCTCCGTCACTCTTGATCTCAGGTCCTTACGGCACCGGTAAGACGACGATAGCTAAGTTGTTGGCTAGTAGGTTAGCTCAATCGGATACGGACATCACAGAGATCAATGCGGCTAACGCGAGGGGTATTGATGATGCTAGACAGTGGGCTGAAGCTGCTAGGTTTTCCCCTTTGGGATTAGGCTCTAAAGTATTTATTATTGATGAGCTTCACCAGATGACTACTGCTGCCCAATCCGCTTTGTTAAAAGTGATTGAGGAGCCCCCACATAAAATCCATTTCTTTTTGTGTACCACCGAGCCTTCTAGGTTGCTGCCCACCATAAGATCGAGATGTACACACATTGAGCTTAGGCTCTTGTCCGAGATCGACACCACGGAGCTATTGGCTTTCAATTTCCAAGGCAAGCTTTCTGAAGAGATTATGATAGCGATCCACAAGAAATCTGGCGGGCACGCTCGTGACGCGGTGAAGATCGCGGAGATGGCTGTGTTGACCCGGACAGTTTCGGTAGCGGATCTGAATAGAAACGTGGGGTACGGCTACCAAGAAATTGAAGCGATTCTCTTACAAATTCTAAATCAAAAGATATCTTGGCACGGGGCGGTGAAGGTGTTGAACCAAATCACCGACGAACAAATTCTGTCTGATGTGGTGAACCAAACGATCGACCGTGCTGTGGCCGAAGGTGTTCCCGAAGTTGTCTTACACTACAAAGATTTCCTAGAAGTCAAAGTTTGGCGCACGGAATGGAAGATCACCGCCCACCAACAAGCTTTGTTTTTCGCTACGAAGATGCTCGGCAATGTTATCTAGTTCCTAAAACCTGGAAAGGATTTGCTATGACTTTAGAGATGACGCGCCATTACGAGGAAGCTTCCTTTGCCAAGGAAGAAAATGAAAGATTGAAACAGCAAATATTGGAGCTTACCGAAGACAACAAAGGCTTACGAAGATCTTTAGCCAACACCGACCTTAAGACCGAACTTCAAAAGGTTAAAACCGATACCCAATCTCAACTTACCGAATTACATAACGAACTAAATGTCTTACACAAAGAAAATCGAGAATACGAACAAGCCCACATCAAAGTGGAAGCGACCAACCGGCAATACAAAACCGAGATCAAAAATCTACAAAAAGAACTTTCGGTGGTGAAAGCTGCCCCGCCGAAAGTTCTACCGGCGAAAGAAGTTATTATCGTCAAAGAAGTTCCTAAAGAAATTAGAATCGAAAAGATCGTGGAACGGATCGTGGAAAAGCCTGTCGAATTAATAGTTGAAAAGATCGTGGAAGTCGAAAAGATCGTGGAAGTCGAAAGGATCGTTGAAAAGTTTGTGGAAAGGATCGTTGAAGTTGAAGTCGAAAAGATCGTGGAACGGATCGAACCCGATTTGAAATTGGTAGAAGCCAACGCCGTGACAGAAGAAAAGCTGTTACAAGTTTCGGATAATTTAGTTCATAAAAGTTTGGAAATTAAAGCGTTGCGTAATAAGCTCAAAGAGATTGGGAATTATTTAATCAATGTGTCGGACACACCAGCTAAGATTGTAGGCCGGAAATCGACCGAAACCAAAGAGATCGGGGGCGTGTCTTGAATACCGTTTCGTTGTGTATGATAGTTAAGAATGAAGAACACAACCTCGCTGAACTTTTAGACGATGTTTGCCCGGTGTTAGAAGAAGTTGTTATCGTGGACACCGGTTCCACCGACCAAACTTTAGAAATCCTAGCCGCCAAACAAAAGCAATACCCTAATTTGGTGGTAGACCATTTTGAATGGGTGGAAAACTTTTCCAAAGCTAGAAACTTTTCTTTTACCAAAGCCACCCAAGATTGGGTCTTTTGGGTGGACGGCGACGACCGGGTAGACCAAAAAAGTCTCTTACACTTCAAAGAGAATGTCTTAGACCACCCCGAAGTGGACGTTTGGATACTACCCTATATCTATTCCAAGTATCCTGACGGGTCGCCTTCTTTGACCCTAGGCCGGGAAAGGTTTTTACGCAGGTCGATCAACCCTAAGTGGGAAGGGGCTATCCACGAGTCCATAGGGATCTGGCAATACCGCCAACACGAATACAACGATTTAGTGGTGGACCACAACCGAGCCGGTAAGGTCATAGACTATTCTAGGAACCTTAGAATCCTAGAAACGGAATACGCTGCCGAACCTAATAATCCTAGAACCGCCTACTACACCGCTAAAGAGCGTTTTGATTCGATGAAGCCTAACGCCAAAGAAGCGCTGATCCACTATCTTACACTCTCGGGTAAGTACTTCGACGACGAGATCGGAGCCCGGTTCCGGTTAGCCAAAACCTACTTGGCGGAAAAGAACCACGGGGAAGCTATCCGGGTGATCGAACCGGTGTACCACCTGGACAACACCCGCCGCAGGTCCGAATACTATTTTGTATTCGCCGAAACAGAATACGATCTACGTAATTACGACGTAGCGATCGAATGGTACGAACGGTGCGCTAAGCCGCCCCCGCCCCCGCCAAGAGTTTTGAATTTAGAATATTGGACTTGGCACCCTTTGCAAAAGATAGCGATGTGCTACGACCACCTAGGTCAATGGGACAAAGCTGCTGAATATGCCCAGAGAGCCGTTGACAACGTCTCAGGAGACCCTGGGGTGGAAAAGTGGGCCAAGGCCCTTACCCACAAAGTATTGCCCGTTAAACCGGGTCACAAGCTCACCACGTTGGAGTTAGGAACAGAGCTTAGATACGACTCTTATCGTTTAGGGACCGACTTCCACAAAATCGATTTAGAAAAGATGCCTTTTGCGGACGCTTCTTTCGACGGGGTGGTTACCAACTTTAAAGTGGGTGAAGAATTAGCCAGGGTGATCAAGCCTGGGGGGTTCCTTTGGATGGTAGGGGACGCCACGCCCCCGGTGCTAGAATTTCAATACGTAGCAGACGAGATGTATTTAGAAAAGCACCACGTTTGGAGTTACGTGCGAAAAGACCCCGCCAAACCTATCATAGCCTACGCTTTGGGCGACCATAACTTCGGGCCTTACCGGTACCGAATTTCTAATTTGGTGAAGTCCGCTGCTAAAAACGGTTACCCGGTGATGCCGGTACACGGGGCGGTGCCCAACGAAGCTTACGTGTTGGTGGGCTTAGACTTTAGACACACCATCCCGAATGATTCGGTGATTTACGTCTTAGAAGTTTGTGAACAGCTAACGGATTATTCACCTTACGGGATCGACCAAGCTGATGTGGTGAACGCTTCTTCCAAGGCGCTAGGAGAACACATCAAATCTTTATACCCCCACAAAAAAGTGATCAACGTAGACGACCACTTTGAACTACCGAATCGAGGTTGGTTATGAAATTACTCAACGATAACCAAAGAAATTATATCGTGATGAAAATAGCAAGATCACAATCCGAAGACCTTTTGTTAAACACCCAATTAGTCAACTACCTAGCGATAGGGGAAGACCAACAAGAAATAGCTAATTCGGTAGCAGAAGAAATAATCTCGATGTGCAACGCTTACCACCCTAACGCCGATACCGAAACGCTGACTTCCGGGATCGCCTTAGCACTCTTTTCGATCGCTTCCGATCTCGAAATGCCCGTTATTAATGGCTTACACTAATAGTGTTATATTGGACAGTGGGTACTGTTTTAGATTCTTCTTTCTAGCTGAGTAGGGGTCGCGGAATGACTTTTGTAGTAGGTAACTTTTGTTACGGTGGTAACCAATACGCAGCGGAGATCCTAAGGGAAGATTTACACCTTAACGGGATCTCCTTAAAAATGTGTCACGAATACCCCAACGCGGATTGGCCTTATTCCCCCGACACGATCCACGACTTTATCGACTCTTGTGACGTTATTATCCTACCCGGTAGAACCAAGATCCAATCGTGTAAAAGCGTCAACCGCTTAGGTTTGGCTTGGTCCCGTACCAAACCGGTGGTGATCCCACCTTTGAATTCTTATCTCCGGTACGGGGTACACGGCGAAAATTGCTTGGTAGCCGAAAACCAAAGTGAATTCCTAGCCGCTGTGTTGAAACTAAGAGACGACCCCGAACTTAGGAATAAGATAGCCGCTAACGGTCACGGCACCGCCCAAAAGAACTTACACCCACGAACCTACGTCAGCCGCTTTATGGAAGCGATCCGGGAAACCGGCGCGGGCGTACCGTGGCGAGCCGAAACCTTTTACCAAATTATCATCCCCCATTATTCAACCCGAAAAGATTACCTAAAATTAGCCGTCAACGCCGCCTTAGAATCGTGGGGGCCTTCTCGGGATGTTTTGATCGTGTCGTCGTCCGCTATCGACCCTAGTGCAGAATTTAAAGGCTTACCCGTTAGAGTACACCATTCCGATACCCGACTGTCTTTTTCGGAAGCTAATAACGTCGGGTTCGGGATGCTACGGGACAACACCACCCACGTCCTTTTGTTGAACGACGACACCATCCTAGGGGCCAAAGCTTTAGGCCGGTACGCAGAAGCTATCGGGGACCGTAACATCATTTTGAATCCTTATTCTAATTGCGATAAAGCTTGGTTGCACAACGACGCTTTGACTTTAAGCACCGGCAAAGACCTTCACCCCAATATGAAAGTAGAAGACTTTACCTCCGGGGAATTTGAAGAAATTAAAAAGTTTGCCCCTGACAATGAAACCGATTTAGATGTCTTACACGAATCCCCGTTCGCAGCTTTTTACGCGACTTTGATCCCCAAGGAAATCGTGGAACGGGTAGGCCAACTTAACACCCAATTCAAAAACGGTGGCGAAGACGCAGACTTTTGCAACCGGGCTAAAGAACTTTTAGGGGTGAAGTCTTATTGGACTCGCACCGCTTTTGTTTTCCACTTCGGGGGTAAAACCAGACTCTTTTCCGAAGAACAAAACCATTCGTTACACCACTCCGAAGACCAAGCCAATAATTCTTTGTTACACCGAAGATGGCCTGCTACCAAAAAGCGGGTGGGGATCTGGTGCGGTCCCGGTTGGGAACGGTGGGACCTTAATTCGTATCGCGCTGGGGGTTCGGGCCTAGGGGGCTCTGAGACCTGTGCCGGTAGGTTGGCGGAAACCATAGCCGCTGACGGTCACCACGTAACGTTATACGGGGACGTGCTGGAAGAAGTAGAACAATACGGGGTTCACTTAGTACCTTGGCAAAACTTTAAACCGGAAGAAGAATATTTCGATCTTTTTGCTGCCAGTAGGAACTTAGCACCTATCGATGTTAGGTTAAGAGCCAAGCGTAAGGTAGCAATAATCCACGATATATTTTTGATGTCAGGCCAGCACATTTCAGATTATCACCGTGGTGTAGTAGACAAGTTTTTCGTTTTGACGCCTTGGCACAAAAACTTTGTAGCGGGTCACCACAATCTCCCTGAAGACAAATTACAGATCGTGCCTAACGGGGTGAACGTGGAGATTTTCGGGGCTTTTGATCCTGATCTAAAAGTGCCCGGTAAGATGATTTGGACTTCTTCGCCGGATCGCGGCTTAGATAATTTGCTTTATTGTTTACCTTGGATTCAAGAACAGTGTCCTGAAACCCACTTGGATGTTTATTACGGGTGGCACAATTATAAGGAATCGGTGCGAGTTCGTAACGACGACCACGGGAAACGTCAGATCGAAGCTTTGCAAAAAGCTATCGACGAAGCTCACGGGGTTACTATGCACGGGCGGATCGACCAAGCTGAATTAGCTAAGAAATGGGCGGAGTGTTATCTTTGGGGTTACCCTACGACTTTCACCGAAACTTATTGTTTGTCGGCTAAAGAAGCTCAGTGCTCGGGGACTCCTATCGTTTGTTCGGACGTGGCGGCTTTGACGGACACCGTGGGTGAATATGGCCATCTTATCCACCACCACCCTTATGGCCGCGAAGGTCGGGTAGAATTCGTGGGTAAGTGTGTGGAGCTTTTAACCGATCGTGACAAGTGGGTAGAAGCTTCTGCTAGGTCGTTAGAAGGCTCGAAAGGAATTTCTTGGGGTGACAGGTACCTGGATTATTGGCGGCCTTGGGTGGTGGGCTAACGTACACAAAAAGGAAAAAGGGAAAAGGGAAATGATGATGTCGGACAAAAAGCATATAAACAAAATAGTACACGATGTAGAATTAAGGGCGGGGGAAATTGTGTTGGAAGCTTACACCGCCGCTTTTAAAGAATTCGGGCGGGTGGAATTAGGCCCCGAAGAAGAAGCGTTTATAAACGAAGAAGCCCAAGGGCTTCAACGTCATATAGCTAATTTTATGCTTAGGGTGGTTTTGAAAGAGTGAGGCAAAATAAAAGATTCTTTTAGTACACCGAATGTGCTGCAAATTTTACAGGATTGACTACGCCTTTGTTGAGGGTGAGTAGGCCCTAAGACTCTTGGGGCAAGAAGTACTACTGCCAAAAGCTAAGTCCTCTGTTGCCGAAGTGTAGGGGTAGGGTCATTAGATTGCCCACGCACTGAATACAGCAGATACTGATGCTGAAGTTTGTATCGTACTTGTTGATGCAGACGGAACCTTCCACTGTACTATTGAAGCACTAGAAGCCAATTAAGGAGCAGAGATGAAGTGGTTTAGGGCAAAAATAGTATTTCTAGCATTCTTGT
>Ga0307379_10010007_pt1 | contig 12614 bp, 9 predicted proteins | sample UN2MG_FD_202237 | JGI IMG/M metagenome (GOLD analysis project Ga0307379, IMG submission 202237) | Soil microbial communities from Risofladan, Vaasa, Finland - UN-2 | ecosystem: Environmental > Terrestrial > Soil > Coastal area > Acid sulfate soil | place: Finland: Risofladan, Vaasa | collected... | reverse complement strand
GAACCGCTGGTGTTGGGAGAATCGTGACGAACACTCTGAACCCGAATTTCACGATGCCAGGCCTCGTGAGCGACAGCGTGCTCGACATGATCGGCAACACGCCGATGGTCGATGTGTCCAACCTCTCGCCCAACCCCGACGTGCGGATCTTCGCGAAGATGGAGATGCAGAACCCGTTCGGTTCGGTGAAGGATCGCATCGCCAAGTCGATGATCGAGACCGCCGAGAAGGAAGGTCGGCTGCTGCCCGGCCAGACGATCCTCGAACCGTCGTCGGGAAACACCGGCATCGCGCTCGCGGCCATCGCCGGCATCAAGGGGTATCCGATCAAGATCATGATGCCCACGAGCGTGTCGATCGAACGCCGCCAGATGCTCGAGGTGTTCGGCGCCGAGCTGATCCTCACCCCCGGCGAGGAGGGCTCCAACGGCGCGGTTGCCCGAGCGATCGATCTCGCCGCTGAACACCCCGAGTGGTTCTTCCCGTACCAGTACGCCAACGACGCGAACCCGCGTGCCCACTACGAGGGCACCGGCCCGGAGATCCTCCGCGACGTGCCCGAGATGACGCACTTCGTCGCCGGTCTGGGTACCAGCGGGACTCTGATGGGCGCCGGTCGGTACTTCAAGGAACAGAACCCCGACATCCAGATCGTCGCCGTCGAGCCGCCGCTCGGCGAACGCGTCGAAGGGCTGCGAAACATCGGAGAGGGCTACATCCCGCCCGTGTTCGAGAACTGGAACGGCTTCGACATTCTCGACCGCAAGCGAGTCGTTCGACCGCGTGAATCGATCGAGTGGACGCGACGGCTCGTTCACGAATGTGGCATCTTCGCCGGGATCTCGGCAGGTGCCGCACTCGCCGGCGCAGCGAAGGTCGCCAGCCAGATCGACACGGCCGCCAACGGTCCGGCAACCATCGTGTTCATCGTCTGCGACGGCGGCTGGAAGTACCTGTCGACCGGCGCCTACACCGACGATCTCGACACTGCTGAGGCCAAGGCCGAAGAGATCATCTACTTCTGACGCGTTCCGGCGGCTGGCGGTCGATGTACCGCTTGCTGCTCACACAGCGCCGTATGGATCGTATGGATCGCGGGGGAGGCGTTCGAGTTCGATCTGGCTGCCGACTCCGTGGGCGCTGGCAAGTTCGACGGCCAACCGGAGGGCAACATCGTCCTCGACCGCCCAGCCGGTCGAATCGAAGACGGTCAGTTGGTCGCGACGTTCGACGTGCTCGTCGGCTCGTTGTACGAGTTCGCTTAGTGTCGGCCCGATTCGATCGGACGAGACCTGCTGGCACTCGCCTTCGAGAACGCACTGCTCCAGCGTGTCGGGGACGACGAATGAACGATTGACGAATGCCGATGGCAGCTCGAGCTTGCCAGGGAAGTCCGCGCCGACCGCATTGACGTGTAGCCAGTCGCGGGTCTCGCAGTCGGCGATCACCGGTCCCGCACCGATATCGACCGAGGTGCACGTACAGAGCACGTCGACCTCGCCCAGGATCGTCGCCGCTCGATCGGATCCGGACACCGAGATGTCGAGACCGAGGAAGCCGGCGCGCTGGGAGAACGTTGCTGCGACGTCGGGGTCGTTGTCGAAACCGATCACGTGGTCGACGTCGCACACGCGACTGATCGCATGCAACTGCGTCACAGCCTGGGCGCCGAGGCCGACGAGACCGACTGCGATCGGGCCGCGGCGGGCGAGCAGCTCGGTGGCCAGAGCGGATGCTGCCCCGGTGCGAACCGCCGTGAGCAGCGTGGCATCGGCAAGGGCGACAAGGTGGCCGCTCTCGGTGTCCCACATCGACGAGGTCGCGATCACCGAAGGAAGCGCTCGCTGCACCGGGTTGGCCGGGTGATAGCCGACCATTTTCACGACGACGGGGCCGCCCGTCTCGTGGGTGGGCATCCATTCGATCAACCCGAGGTCGGGTTTCTCGTAGCGGAACCCGTCCCGTGGGCGGACCTCGACGGCGTCAGCCGAATGATCGAGAAATCGGGCGCGGAGTCGCTCGATCATCAGGTCCATGAACTCGTGGAGCCCGACGACTTCGAGGAGACGGGTCATGTCGGCGCCGGCGAGGATCCTGGTCTTCATCGCCCGCGACCCTAGAGCGTGATCTGACGACGCGTCTCGGTGAGATCCGAACTCGACGTCGATCAGGCGGGATCCCCGGCGGCGTCGGGCCGATCAGATGCCTTCGCCGCGAGCGGCGATGTTGAAGATGGCGTCGGCGATCTGTGGCCAGTACCGGCGTGGCAGATCGTGGCCCATCTGTCCGAAGACGAGTAGGTCTGCGCCTGGCACTGCGTCGGCCGTTCCCTCGCCCCCTGACAGCGTGATCAATGGGTCCTGACGTCCGTGGATCACCAACGTGGGAATGTCGAGTTGTTGCAGTCCCTCCGTACGGTCGCCGCTCGCGGCGATCGCCGCAAGCTGGAACATCGTGCCCGCCGGGTGGAAGCCCCGGTCGTACGACTCAGTGGCGATCCGCCGCGACTCGACCTCGTCGAACAGGTCTCCCGAGATCAGCCGCGACGTGTTGATGCTTGCCTCGATCGCCTGCGATCGCCCCTCGGGAACGGGGGACAGCAGCGCCATCATCGCCTCGGGGTCCGGTTGGCCGACCTCGGTGTGGCCGGTCGTCGACATGATGCTCGTCAGCGACAAGACGCGATCCGGATGTTCGATCGCGATCGTCTGCACGATCATTCCTCCCATCGATGCGCCGACGACGTGCGCCGCCGAGATGTCCAAGGCGTCGAGCAATCCGACGGCGTCGGCAGCCAGCAACGACAGCGTGTACGGCGCCTCGATCGGTTGACCGGCGAGAAAACAGGCGTACAGCGCCATCACGTCAGGCGGAGGCCCGGCGGTCTTGGTCGTCAGCCCGGCGTCGCGGTTGTCGAAGCGAATGACCCGGAAGCCCCGATCGAGCAGTTCGGACACGAACCCCGGAGACCACAGCGTCATCTGGGCGCCGAGGCCCATCACCAACAGCAGCGGCGGCGCGTCGGGGTCGCCGAAGCTCTCGTAGCAGATCTCGATGTCGTCGACGGGAATCGTGGGCATGCCGAGATCATTGCAGCCGCCATCCCGATGACAACATGCGCGCCGTGGTGGCGATGACCGATTCGGAGTGGTCCGAGATCGAGCTGTCGGCATCTGCGACACTGGTTCCATGAGCGACCCGAACGCGCCCGGATCGGTGCCCCCCACCCCGCCCGCCACGCCGCCGACACCCGGCCCAGCAACTCCGCCTCCCGCCGCGCCGCTGCCAGACGCCGCGTCGGTGCCCGAGGGTTCGCCCACGTTGCCGGGCGGATCGCCGACGTTGCCGGAGGGAACGCCAACGCCTCCCGACGCCACGACCCAGATGCCGGTCACGGGCGCTGCGGGTGGCGTGCCGCCGGGAACGCCCCCCGGTACTGGCTTCGGCGAGCCGCCCAGCAACCAGCCCCCGACGCCGTGGTACAAGAAGCCGGCCGCGCTGATCGCCGTCGTTGTCGCGCTAGCCGCGATCGGTGGCGTCATCGCCTGGCTGTTCTTCAGTGGCGACGACGATGACCCGGTTGCGTCGCCCGAATCCAGCCTGCTGGTGCTCGAGGTGACCGACGAGACCGGTGCACCGCTCGACACGGGATTCATCGTGGGCGTCAACGGACCCGCCGGGTCGCAATCCGATTACACCTGGATCCAGCCGGAAGGAGCGACCCCCGGTGACGTCGCGGGCGACAGCTCCGGCTCGGATGGACGCGTGGAGTTCGAGTGGCAGCCGGCCGGAGCCGACTCGGATCCGGCCACATGGGCAGCGACGGTCTCGATCGCTCAGCAGATTCCGGCTGGATGGACCCCACCGGGGCCGATCGTCGACTGCGTGCTCGCCCGGGCCGACACCCAGGACAGCGCGGTTTCGATGGCAGTCGAGGTCGACGTTCCCGATCCGGCGGCCGATCAGGTCGCCAACTACACCTTCCCGAACTATCAGTTCCTCGCCGGCGACACGGTGACATGCAAACTGTCCAGCATCAGGCCTGTCGAGACGACCACGACCACCTCGACCACGGTGCCGGAGACGACGACCACCGTCGCGGAGGCCACGACCACCGTGGCCGCGTCGACCACCGTGCCGATCGTCACGGTGCCGCCGCAGCCGGAGGCGACCCTGTGGGATGTCATCCTCAACAGCCCTGACCTGAGCGAGCTGCGGGCGCTCGTCGAGTTGGCCGGGCTGCAGGACGTGCTGTCCGACCCGAGCGCGACCCTGACGCTGCTCGCACCGAGCAATCAGGCCATCACCAGCGCTGCCGGCGGCGTCGGTGCTCCCGATTTCACCAACCCGGCGATCGTCGAATCAGTGCTGTTGACCCATGTCGACGACACCCAGGCGTTGTTGATCACCCAGATCCTCGCGCTCGACCCGCCCGAATTCGTCGTGCTCAACCCCGGCCCGCACGCCATCGACGCAGCTGCGAACCCGCCCACGATCGGTGGCGCCCAGATCCTCGTGGCCGACATCGAGGCCGCGAACGGTGTGCTCCACGTCATCGACCAGGTGCTGTTGCCGCAGGCGCTGCCCGAGTGATCCGAATGCCGGCGTTCACGATGTGGCCGGCACATCGTGAACGCCCGCAGCCGTAGGATCACGAACCGTGGATCGGCCCATCGGGATGTTCGACTCGGGATTCGGCGGCCTCACCGTCGCCCGGGCGATGATCGACCTGCTCCCCGCTGAGGATCTCGTCTACATCGGTGACACCGGTCGTTACCCCTATGGTTCGAAGCCGCTCGACGACGTGCGTGGTTATGCGCACGAACTCGCATGGAGCCTCGTGACGGACTTCGGCGCCAAGGCGGTCGTCGTCGCGTGCAACACCGCAACGGCTGCAGGTCTCGATGACCTCCGCGACGAACTCCCCGTGCCCGTGATCGACGTGATCGCACCGGGCGCTCGTGCGCTGGTGACCACGACCACGACGGGAAGGGTCGGCGTGATCGGCACAGTTGGGACGATGGCCTCGGGAGCCTATGTGCGAGCGGTGATCGAGACCGGGGCTCCGGTCACGTTGACCAGCGCCGCGTGTCCCGGTTTCGTCGAGTTCGTCGAACGTGGGCAGACGACCGGCGACGAGGTCACGGTGCTCGCTGAGCGGCTGCTCGCTCCGATCCGCGATGCCGACGTCGATGCGCTCCTGCTGGGCTGCACGCATTACCCGTTTCTCGCCCGCACGATCAGCGACGTGATGGGTCCGCACGTCACCCTCGTCAGTTCCGCCGACGAGACGGCCTTCGCCGTGATGGATCGCCTCGGGACGCTCGGGCTCTTGCGTGAGCCCGACCGCGATGGTCGGCACCGGTTCGTGTCGAGCGGTGACGTCGAGCTGTTCCGCGAGCTCGGGGCGCAACTGCTCGGCCCCGAACTCGACCACACCGAATCGTGGAAGCCGTCCGGTTCCTGAGCGCGTGTGGCACCCTGTGGGTCCCACAGCAAGGGCCGTGCCCGACCGCACGTCGACCCCGCCCCACGAAATGGAGACACCATGGCTCGCCCCGACGGCCGCACCGACGATCAGCTTCGCCCGATCAGCTTCGAGCGTGACTTCACCGAGATGGCCGATGGGTCGTGCTTGGTGTCGTTCGGCAAGACGCGGGTGCTCTGCACCGCCTCGATCGACGACGACGTGCCGCGCTGGATGCGCAACTCCGGTAAGGGTTGGGTGACCGCCGAGTACTCGATGCTTCCAGGTGCATCGCCCGAACGAATCGATCGTGAGGCCGCCAGGGGCAAGCAGAGCGGGCGCACCGTCGAGATCCAACGACTGATCGGACGGTCGCTGCGAGCGGCATGCGACATGCAGGCCCTCGGCGAGCGCCAGGTCGTCGTCGACTGCGACGTGCTCCAGGCCGACGGTGGGACTCGCACCGCAAGCATCTGCGGTGGCTTCGTGGCCTTGCACGATGCGCTCGAGCGCGTGGTTCAGCGCGGCGACCTGGCGTCGAACCCGCTGCACTCGTTCTGTACGGCGATCAGTGTCGGCATCGTCGACGGGACGCCGGTTCTCGACCTCCCGTACGTCGAGGACAGCACCGCCGAAGTCGACATGAACGTGGTGATGTTGCGCCCGGTCGCCGGTGGCGAGGCCAAGTTCGTCGAGGTGCAGGGTACCGCAGAAGGCATGGCGTTCTCGCGGTCCGAGCTCGATGTGCTGGTGCAGCTCGCGGAGGCTGGCCTCGGCACGATCGCCGACCTGCAGGCCCAACTGATCGCCACCGCGCCGTCCGCCCGCCCGACCCGCTGAGACGTCCGATGATGCAGCTGGTGTGCGCCTCGGCGAACCCCGACAAGGTGGTCGAGATCCAACGATTGCTCGACGGCGTGGTCGAACTGCTGCCACGTCCGGATCACGTCCCCGACGTCGTCGAGGACGCCGACACCTTGCTCGGCAACGCCCGGCTCAAGGCGGTGGCGCTGTGCGCTGCCACCGGCCTGCCGGCCGTCGCGGACGACACCGGCCTCGAGGTCGAGGCGCTCGACGGAGCGCCTGGCGTGTTCGCCGCTCGCTACGCCGGCGAGGGGTGCTCCTACGCCGACAATCGCTCGAAGCTGCTCGCCGAGCTCGCTGGAGTCGACGACCGGCGTGCAGCGTTCAAGACCGTTGCGATCGTGGTGTGGCCCGATGGATCCGAACTCCACGTCGAGGGCGTCTGCCCCGGGGTGATCACCACGCAGGAGCGCGGCGAGATCGGGTTCGGCTACGACTCGGTGTTCCAGCCCGACGAAGGCGACGGTGCCACGTTCTCCGAGATGGGTCTCGCTGCGAAGAATGCGATCTCGCATCGGGGACGCGCATTCCGTGCGCTGCTCATCGAGCTGGCGCAACGGTGACGACCAGCCCGCGGTGATCGCCGCCCGGAACGTCGAAGTCGGCGACGTCGGTGGACACCAGTCCGCCGGTGGTGAGCGCATGGTCGAGGCGCACGAAGGGTGGGATGATCCCGCCGGTCGGCCACGACGTCGAGAACCCTGAGCCGGCTGCAGCGTTGGCGTCGACGAATCCGGCGTCGAGCAGTTGTCGGAAGTCGGGGTGCCAGTACGACGAGTTGAGATCGCCGATCAGCAGCGTGGGCCCGGCGGCGCCCCGTCCGATCTGCGCAGCGGTCGCGAGGTCCGCGCGCCAGGCGTCGAAGTCGACCAGGGGTGTCGGCATGTGCATCGCAACGATTCGAGCGACGCCGTCGGGCCCGGTGACGGTGACGTCGAGGCTCTCGTTGAACGTCTCGATGGTGTCGTCGATCCGCAATGGCCACCGACTCCAGATGGCGACGCCCGTGGCACCCCGCCCCGCGCGGTCGGTTCGCTCCGGGTAGGTGTCCGCGAGCGCGCTGGCCTGCAGCACTTTTCGATGGTCCGCGGTGTACTCGCTGAACACGACCACGTCCGCGTCGATCGCGGCCAGAACGTCGTCGACCTCGTCGATGCGCGTGTTCTCGTACCAGAGGTTGAGCGACGCGACCCGGAGCCCCGTGCTGTCGGCGGCGACAGCTGGTTGCGGATCGGGAAATGCCAGTGGAGCAGCAAGCACCAGGATGGCAACCGCGATCGACGACGCGACGGTCACGAGGATGAGGCGTCCACGCCAGAACGCCACGGCAATGACCGGAACGAGTGCCACGCCGAGGTACGGAGTGAGCGACTGGACGACGGCGACGTTGGTCGTGCCGGCCCAACCGATGGCCTGGCTGATCGTCGTCAGGCCCACGAACGCCACGAACAGCCAGGAGGTGAGTTCGAGAACGCTGGCCCGTTTTCCGCCGTGTGCCACCGCAGCAGGGTACGGCCGGCCCCGCCCGGATGACATCAGGGGTCAGACCCGCGATGTAATCCCGGTAGCTTCACGGCACCGGCCGACGTAGCCCAATTGGCAGAGGCACGGCGTTTAGGTCGCCGTCAGTGAGAGTTCGAGTCTCTCCGTCGGCACCGGACGACGTTTCAGGGCACCGGAACCCAGGCGAGCACGAGTTGGGTGACGTTGACGTCGGTTCGTTCGAGCCCCACGGTCATCGAGGTGATCGTTGCTCCTGCTTCGGTCCAACGGTTCGTGATGTCGGCCACGTCGCGCTCGACGTCGGCCTCGAGCTCGTCGTACTGGTCGACAAGTCGTTGCACCTTGTTCTCGGCGGCGTCGACGCGGCGATCCGATGCGCTCGTCCTCCCGCGACGACCAGCAGCGCTCCCCGCGTCGCCGAGCAGGTCGCCCATCATCTTCGTCGTCGACTTCCTGCCGCCGAGCAATCCGCCGAGCATCGATCCGGCGGTCGAGAAGAACTCCGAGCTCTTCTTTCCCTTCGCCTCTTCCGCCAGTACCGCAGTGCGATCCTCCGCGGCATCGATCTGGTCGCGCAGCTTGGTCGCCTTGGTCTCGTACTTGTCGCGCAGCGCGGCGATCTCGGCGTCGGCGCGATCGTCGGCGGCTTGCGTGCACCGGGCGGCGAACTCCTCGACGCTCTCGCCGGGCCGTCCGAAGAGCTTCAGTTCGACATTGGTCGGGATCTCGAGCGACAGGCTTCGTGTCAGGTGATCGCGCAGGTTCCGTTCGAGGTCGTTGAAGAAGGTCTTCGTGGCGATGCGCGCCTCGGTGAGTCGATACGCCGCTCCAGCGGGGACGCCCGATCGCAGGTCTCGGTCGTCGTAGTCGACGCGGGTCAGTGCGGCGGCGTCGACTGGATCGGTGAGCGGAAACAGAACCGCTTCGAACTCCTCGTCGTGCACCAGGTCGGCCTTGGTCTCGTCGTAGCGGACTGCGACGCGTGCAACGACGGCCGCCTCGAGCAGGGTGCCGCGAGCATCACCACCGACGTCGCCGAGCCACGGCGCTGCGACGTCGACGTAGCGCACGGCGATCCCGTCGGCGATCTTGGGGGCGACCGGACTCTGATCGCTTGCGGGCTCGTGGCCGAGGCCGGCAGGAGTGGCTGGGTCGGCTGGGACCTCCGGCGCCGGTGCCGTCGCTGCGGGAGCCGGCTCATTCGATGCCTCGATGGCCGGCGTGAGCGATGCAATCTGGTCGCGCGTCATCGGCCCCCGCAGATATGACATCGCCCATCGGGTGGTGAAGATCTCCGGATGATCCTTGCCGGCGCGCCGCAGGACGAACTCGCGCTTGTCCAGGCCGGAGATCGTGGCATCGATCGCAGCCACGTCGACGCTGCCGGCTGCCGAGGTCATTCCGTCGAGCAACCGTTGCTTGTCGCGGTCGGTCTGCAGTCGCCCGATCATCCAGGTGCCGGCGTTCGACATCGCTTTGTAGTCGAGATCGACGGGGTTCTGGGTCGAAAGGACCACACCGAAACCGAAGGCGCGGGCCTGCTTCATCAAGGTCATGATCGGCTTCTTGGTGGGCGGCATCGCAGTGGGCGGGAGGTAGCCGGCCACCTCGTCCATGTACAGCATCGCCCGGAGGTCGGTCGTGCCGCTCTGGCGTCGCATCCAGGTGACGAGCTTCGACAGGATCAGGGATGTCACGAACTGACGTTCTTCGTCGGACAGGTGCGCCGTGGTGACGATGGCGCAGCGGCCCTGCCCGTTCGAGGAGTACAGCAGTGACTGGATGTCCAGCGGCGCACCCATCGCCCACGACGAGAACGACGGGGATGCGAGGAGCCCGTTGAGCTTCATCGCCAGCGCCATGCGGTCGTCGGCGGGGAAGAACTGGTCGACGTCGAACACGCCGAGCTTTCGGATCGGCGGCGATGGGATCATCCCGACGAGACTCATCAGATCGAGGGGACGTCCCTCGCTCCACGAGTGTTGGATCAAGTTCGACAGCAAGATGTGCTCACGGCTCGCCAGCGGGTCGGCGGCGATGCCGACCAAGCCGAGGAGACCGGTCACGTAGCCCTCGATTTCGTCGGCGACGACCTCGGCGTCGGTCATGTCGGCCGGCACCTGCAGCGACCCGACCAGGTCGAGTGGCACGCCCGCCTGAGAACCGGGCGTGTAGATCGTGAAGTCGGTGCCCTCCCGCAGCGTTCCGATGTCGCTGCCGCCGAGGCTCCACTTCCCGAGCCCCTCGCTCCACAGCGATGCCTGGCTGGCCGCGAACTCGTCAGGGCCTTGGCCGGCGTTGCGTGCCTGTGCCTCGTCGATCCACGGCCGGAAGTTCTCGGCGGCGAGATCGGGAAAGGTGAGGCAGAGGTTCGTCAGGTCGCCCTTCGGGTCGATCGCGAGGACCGGGAGCCCAGCGCGCAGCGCCTCCTCGATCAGGATCACGCCGAGACCGGTCTTGCCCGAGCCGGTCATCCCGACGATCACGCCGTGCGTCGTGAGCGAGTCGGTCGGCACGACCACGTGACCGGACGATTCGTTGGTCGTGCGTTCGTGTGTCGCTGGATCGATCGCACCGCCGAGGAAGAGGTCAGCCATGCGTGGCGACAGTAGCGGTCAGACGTTCGTGTCGACACGGGTACGGTTCGGGGATGGCGTTCCGTGGGTTCCCCGTCGAGGGCATCGAATTCTACGAGCAGCTCGAGGCCGACAACTCCAAGTCGTTCTGGCAGGCGAACAGGGGGCGCTTCGACGAGTTCGTCAAGCAGCCCATGGTCGAGCTGACCGAGGAACTCGCCGACTTCGGGCCGTTCCACATGTTCCGCCCCTACAACGACGCGCGCTTCTCGAAGAACAAGCCGCCGTACAAGACAGCCCAAGGCGCCTACGGCGAGTCGGAGGGCGGTGCCGGCCACTACGTGCAGTTCTCGGCCACCGGTCTGATGGTCGGTGCGGGCTACTACGCAATGGCGAAGGATCAACTCGAGCGTTTTCGGGTGGCGATCGACGGTGACGCGACCGGAGCCGAGCTGGTCGAACTCGTCGCCGGAGCCGAACGCAGCAAGTACTCGATCAGCGCCATCGACTCGTTGAAGACGGCCCCACGTGGATATCCGAAGGACCACCCGCGCATCGAGCTGTTGCGTCGCAAGGGACTGATCGCCGTGCAGGAGTTCGGTGCGCCGAAATGGATCCACACGAAGGGCGCCGCGAAGCGAATTCGCAACACGTGGACCGGCGTTGCGGAACTCTGCGCCTGGCTCGATCGTCACGTGGGCCCCAGCACGCTCCCGCCCGACGACCGCCCGTTCTGAAGCCGTACCTCGAGGGCCGGCCCGGATGTGACACGGCGGTCCGGTGGTTCTCTTGACAGAATGTCAAGCGTGACTGCCGCCGACGTGATCGACCCGACCGCCGAACTTCGTCGGGAGGCCATGGAGAACCAGTTCGGGTTGGCCGACCGGATCGTGGACGAGGCGTCACTCGCCAACAGCGTCGAGCGGTTCCGTGACCGGGGCATCACGCTGCCGACATTCGCCCAACTCGAGGATCCTTCGAGCTTCGACCAGTCCGCCAAGGTCGGCGATGCCGACCCGCAGGGCGCCGACGCTCGCAACCTCTGGCGCGTTCACTGGTACAACGATCTGCGCGGCGTCCGCGTCGACGTCCCCGACCATGTCGTGCTCCCGCCCAGCCTCACCGGCGTCGAGAGCCCGATCATCGTGGTGTTCGGCGACCGCTTCCCGATGATCAACGCGCACAAGGTGCTCGCCGCGTACGCCTGCCTCGCGCCGCGGGTGGTCACCGGCCAGTTCGACCCCACCCACCATCGAGCGATCTGGCCGTCGACCGGCAACTACGCGCGCGGCGGCATTGCGATCAGCCGGATCATGGCGAGTCGCGGCGTGGCCATCCTTCCCGAAGGCATGAGCCAGGAACGCTTCGACTGGCTCGACCACTGGTGCGCGAACCCGGCTGAGGACGTGATCCGCACCCACGGCACCGAGTCGAACGTCAAGGAGATCTACGACGCGTGTAACGAACTCGCGCTCGATCCGGACAACTTCGTGCTCAACCAGTTCTCCGAGTTCGGGAACCACCTCGGCCACTATCGGGTCACCGGGCGTGCCTTCGGTCATGTCTTCGAGACCGTGCGAGCGCAGTTCGCGTCCGAGGGTCGCGACCTGAACCTGGCGGCCTTCACGTCGGCAACCGGATCCGCCGGCACGATCGCCGCCGGCGACCGGCTGAAGGAGGAGTACGGCACAAAGATCGTGGCGGTCGAGGCACTCGAGTGCCCGACGATGCTCGAGAACGGGTTCGGCGAGCACAACATCCAGGGCATCGGCGACAAGCACATTCCCTTGATCCACAACGTCACCAATACCGACGTCGTCGTGGGCATCTCCGACAAGTCGACCGACGAACTCGACGCGCTCTTCAACACCGACGTCGGACGCCAGTACCTCGTGCAGCGCAAAGGTGTACCCGCCGAGATCGTCGAGGCGCTGAAACATTTCGGGTTCTCGGCGATCTGCAACGTGCTCGCCGCGATCAAGACGGCCAAGCTCCTCGACCTCGGCGCCGATGACGCGATCATCACCGTCGCAACCGACGGTGCCGCTCTGTATCCGAGCGAGCGGGCCAAGTTGCTCGCCACCCGTTACGGCAACGAGTTCACCGTCACCGACGCCGCAGAGGTGTTCGGCGAGCACCTGGCGTCGACCGACACCGACCACATGATCGACTGCACCGAGGCCGACCGGCGCCGCATCTTCAAC